>Ga0080005_170403_pt1 | contig 55091 bp, 58 predicted proteins | sample JossMetagenome_2_FD_69208 | JGI IMG/M metagenome (GOLD analysis project Ga0080005, IMG submission 69208) | Hot spring sediment microbial communities from Joseph's Coat, Yellowstone National Park, USA - JC3_ASED (SPADES assembly) (version 2) | ecosystem: Environmental > Aquatic > Thermal springs >...
TAATGTTTAACAACTCATACTCACCATAATCAAAAACCTCAAGAACAGTACCACGCAGACGCCTAAACCTCACACCACCCCTAAACCAAAAACCACCAACAAAATCATAAACCCAACCATTTACCTCAGCATCCCCATTAGTATCATCAACCCTCATGTCTCTCACCAAATTCACTTCAAGGTTAATGCACCTAATTAAACTTTAATCAACCGCACGTCTAGGTTCATCAATAGACTTCAATTACCCCACGAACTCCTAGCTGACTTTACTTAATGCAGATAGCCATTAATCTACTCGAGATTATAAGGAAGGTAATTGAAGATCAATTGAAAGAATGTGTAGATAATTACCTTGGAACATCTCTATTGCTGATCCGAATTGACAAGTTAGGGTTGATATCTACCTTTACCTCTCATTCTCATTAACTGCGCTGCCAAGACAAGTATAGGTCCAACAATGGCACCGCCAATAGCCATAATGATTATAAGTAGAATGATAAGTATTAGCCAGGCAAATGGATTGTCTCTCCATTCCCTTCCCATTATCCATTGGAAGACGATTATAAATAATCCAAATTAATATTAAACCGGCCACAAGATAGAGCCAAAGCTTTACTAATATTATCACAAATATTAGATAAATAAGAATAATACCAATATTTATATATACTGCATATATGATACTACTATTAATCCTATAAGCAATAGTTAGAGCAAGTGAAACCATCGGGAAAATCCATAAGTAACTAGGAATAGTGATATGTAGCTTAAGGAAAGGCAGAATAATGAGAGAAACTAGCCAGATTATCAATCCAATCCAGTCTAAGGCACTTGCCCAGTTAACACGCATAATAAACTTAAAGATATAACATTTTTAAGCATAATCATAATCTATAGTGATGTTACGGTGAATCGCATCATACGTGTCTACATTAAACATAACAGACAAGCATCGCTTCACTGCATTTTTCCCGAATCCATAAGGGTTATGTACCGTTTTACGATAATTTTAAATACATGACTTAGTTGCATGCTTACGTGAAGTATTTCGTATTCCAAGGTAGAGCTGTTAATGCGGCGCATTCATTGATTATGCTTAGAAGTGGGGGAACTAGGTATTTTGTCTGGGGTTTTCATAGTGGGTTAGAGAGCAGGTACAATTCAATTAATACCGGTGACTATGCATTTCTCTATGTGACTAGTCCAGTGAGTGCAATAGTGCTTGGTGGTTTTGTTCGCAGTAAGTTTATGGGTGATGATAAATTCTGGCCAATTGACTATAGGGCTGGGGATAAGTGGCCACTTAGGGTTGAGATTGAGGTTGAATTCCTGTGCGTAAAGGATGAAGGGACGTGGAGTATCATTAAGGGGTGCTCTGAATCCAGCGATGATAAGAGTAATGACTGCAGTAAGTGGGGTCAGTATTCCCAGGAGCTTATAGGTGATTTACCGTATGAGTTAATGAACAAGAGGCCGATGCTTGGTTCTATAATACCCTTACCTGATGAGGATGGGTCTAAATTACGCAAGTTCTTAGTTGAAAGGTGCACGACTATTGAGCGTATTAGGCAGGTTAACATTGATGATGTTGCCAAAGACGTTTCATCAAGGTTATTTATTAATGGGGACATTATTAAGGACGTTGCCAATGCCGTGATGACAGGTAACGTTATGCTCATTGGTCCACCTGGCGTCGGTAAGACTAGCCTTGCCAAGGAGGTTGCTAAAGCCCTTAGCGACGTTCCACCCATTGTCAAGGTTGCCAATGCATTATGGTTTAGGAGGGATGTTATCGGTGGTGAAACCATTAGGATGGGTTCAGTTGAATGGAAATCAGGCTTTGTGATACAGGCTTATAATCTAGCGGCTAAAAACCCGGGTAGGTACGTTTTCCTCATTATTGATGAGTTTAATAGGGCTGATGTTGATAAGGCATTCGGGGACTTCTTCACAATATTCACATCACCAAACCCTGAGGATTGGGGGATGCCCGGTACGCTCATTGAGGAGATTAGGAGCTACAGGGAGAGGGATAGTTACGCCGAGGAGTTTATGAAACTCTATGAGCAGTATAAAGATGAACCACTTAGGCGCATTAGAATCATCGGCACCATGAATGTAGTCGACATTAGGAACCTGTTCATGGTTGGTGAAGCAATCTTAAGGAGATTCATCATAATAGAGGTTAAATGCCCAACAGACACCAGTGACGTTGAAGGATTCCTCAATAGGTATGGCAAGGACATACCCAGTGACGTTCATAAGGAGATAATAGACTTCATTAGAGGTCTACGTAGGCCACCAAAGTCAAGTAAGTCGAGGGGTAGGCTTTGCATATCCCCAGGCTCCGTCAAGGTCAGTATTCAGCTCCTTAACAATGCATACGTTAACGGCATCATTGATAAGGCTAAGAATCCCCGTGAGGTGATTAGGGACTACTTCGTAAATTACCTCAGGTCCTCACTAGGCGTATTAACCGGAAATGAGCTGAAGGCATTTGACGAAGCCGTGAGGGAGCTTATAAGTAAGGCTGGGTGACGATTAGTGAGGCGGAGACTCCTTAAAAAGAGGCTTAGAAACTTAACAATACTAGTCGGCAGGTACTACCTTGACCACTACGGAATCAGCAACTCAGCTAAGGTAATCAGGGCCTTACTTGGGTATGCCGGTGAAGGCCTTAATGTTGATGAGTTAAGCAGAAGCTACCTATCAATCACCATGGCGAACCTGGTGGTAAACGACCTGGTTCATGCAGTAACAGCCTCCCTAAACGATTATGTTAGGTATAGGGAATTCCGCGTAACCTACGATGAAGAGGCCTGGGGCCCGGTTGACGTAGCTAGGACTATTAGCGTGTACCCAAGCGGCCTATACGCCTCATTAACCTACCTCCCAACCAATAGGTCACCTGAATACGTCCTACTAAGGGAGATGGCTGTCCGTTCTCTGAAGTTGATTAACAAGGTTCGTAATAATGTAGTGGGTATTAAGCCGAAACTGGGTGAGATAGGTGATAAGTTCAATGAACCTATGGCGGGTGAGTTGGAGAGTAGGATTAATGCCCTAGGCGATGCAATTAAGAGACTTAGGGGGCTGATTAACAGGTTGCCTAAGCCCAACATCAGGTATAGTGGTGATGAATTACTCAGTGAGGTTAGGAAGCTTTTACCGTACTCACCACCATGGTTCATTAGGGCTTATAACGCATACCTATTGAGTATACACCTCCTTAAGCCTATTTTAATTGCACAGAGGAGGTTAAGGATCAGTAGGCGTAACCTGGTACTACTTGGTTGGAGACTCTATGAGATATTTGTCTACACACTACTACTTAGCATATTCATTGAGAACGGCTATAGAATCGTGAGTGGTAACCCACGAAGAATACTGCTCATTAAAGGTACTGAGGAGATCCTAGTGCTATTCAACAGTGCATTGGACAATTCAATAATCAGCGAGGTTAACGGCAATACAGGTATTGCTGAGAGAATTAGGGGCAGACCTGACGCGGCTGTTAGTAGTAATGAGAGGGTTATTGTGGTTGAGTGTAAGTTCTCAAGCAACCCCACCTACATAACGGCCGGTAGGTTTAAGGCAATGGCTTACATGCATGAGTATAATGCTAACCTCGGCATAGTGGCATTCCCAGACCTAGCCGTTGGAATGGCCTATGACGAGGAGGATAAAGCCACAGAAGGCCTATGGGGCATGATGGTTAAGGGCGGTGGCATAGCCAGGATCTCGCTTAGGAACGGTGGAGTATTATACATGGTTAGGGTTGACCCGGCGGAAAAAGATGAGCCTGGTGAAAATTGGGAAATCTCCAAGTTAAGGCTCACAAAGGTGCTTAAGCATGTATTGAACTTACAATAATCTTCATCATCCCGCGGATTACAAATCCTAACCACAGCAGCCGTATTACCCATCGCAGCCCTTTAACTATGCCTAGTTATGATTAAAAATCCATCCATCGCCGTAGTGATGCTATAGGTTATGTTACCTTACATTAAGGATTCTCATCAACTAAGTAATATTATGTTACGTGGATTCAAATGATGGTTGATGCGTTCTTACTAGGGGCGCCGAGATGAGAGGAACGGAGCGTAATGGCCATGGGGACATCTTTAAAAACTAAAGCCATAGGGTGGTGCGCATGGAATTTGGGGTCTTCTTCGCGGCGTTAGGTATAAGTCTCTTAGAACTTTCCGAAGCAGGCGCGGTAACTGCAATTTACCAGGGTTTGTACAAGGGGGTTTAGACCTGTGCTGTATTCACTAGCCGGTGTCCTACTGGTGTTGATACCCAACTTCACGGTGGGGCGCTACATAGTCTACCTACCACTCGACTACGTACTAGCGGCCTCAGCAGTAATACTGTTTTACTTTGGGTACAGACTACTTAGGAGTGCCCGAAGGTACTTTAAGGGGATGAACAAGGGTGGGGGCAGTGAGGAGGAGCGTGGCGACTTAGCCGTGGTGTTCACGGTATCAGCAATAGAGGCCTTCGAGGCCGCCCTAGTTTTAATCGCCCTAATACCGAAGAGCTATGCCTCAACCTTAATGGGGACTTTGATAGCCGCAGCAGTAGTCGTCGTCCTCACGGCACTCATCAAGAACCAGGTAGCTAGAATTAGGCTGCCTCATCTCAAGTACATCCTATCCTCATTGCTCTTCAGCCTAGGGACACTATGGGCCATGGAGGCCACCGGCCTTGAGATAACAGACCTAGTGCTACTTCCCCTCTTCCTAGCATACCTAGGCATCAACTACCTGTTGATTAAGGTGTGATGCAATGTGGTACGTAGACACGCCAGAGTGCCTATTATGCCTTCTTGAGTCTAGGTATTCGGAACTAAAGAAATTGAATGTTAAGGACCCGGCAATGTACAATGGAACTCGGTGGATACGTGATGGAGAACGCAGGCAAGGGCGGGGAGGAGACCAGAGTATTCATGGAATCCCACATATGGCTTAGGCGCAGGCTCGGATTGATGATCCGCATAATGATGAGAAAGCATCCCTAGAATCCCTCACAAAGGACGCAATAAGCAATCTACTCAGTAATTTAGGTGATAATGTGGTAAGGTACGTGGAATTGGCGGCAGCGGCGAACTCCGTGGACATACCCATGAGGAGCAGTTTTGGTTTTCATGATTATTTGTGGGGTTTATTACCATTGGTGATGAAGCGATTTACTTATAAACTCAACCCTAGCAATCCCTATTGGTTACCCTGGGTTTCCGAGATCCGTAGTGGCAAGGAGCCGCGGGCGACCGTTGGGGAGCTGCTGCGGTGAGGGGGCTCGGGGCGACCGCTGAGAAGGAGACGGCGGATTGCCTTCACCCGCCGCCTCCGGAGAGACGGCTACAGGTTCGGTACGGATGACCTACTGGCTAGGCTCAATGATGGGGTTCATTGGTTGGGGGTCACGCGGGATGGCTTGCGTGAGGTCATCGCTAGGGCTGGCTCGATAGGGTATGTAGTGGATAATGCTGGTGAGTTTCAATTCGATAAGGCACTCATCAAGAGACTTGCTGAGTTGGGTAGGGAGGTGGTTGTTTTATGCCAGGTCCGAGCCGTACGAGGTGGACGTTACAGAGGAGTACATCATTAATGAATTACACGGCCTCAGCAATGTGAAAGTTGCGGGAAGTGGCAATGCGTACTCGGCATTGGTGAAAAGGGATTTGTGGTCATCATTGGGGTCTCATGACCTATTGATAATGAAGGGCCTGGATAACTTCGAAACGTCCTAGAGCTAAAGCCAGGTTAGGCAATGCATTATTTCTACTAAGGGCTAAGTGTCCATTAATAGCCAGGCTTCTCGGTGTACCAACTAACAGCCCTGTTATAGCTAGCCGAGATTATGTGGATAAAATACGTATTCAATAATAGGCATTAGGCATTCTAGCCCTGATAACAGCCTCCCTCAATGTTGGGTACTCTATCCTATAATTATTATTTACCTTAGCTATGAAACCACCCTTGATCAGGTTTGTAATTACCCTATGCATTACTGACTTACTTAATGGCTTGCCCAATGCCCTACCCACTTCACTCATGATTTCACTCCATGATAGGCCAATTGGGAAATTAGCCAGTAGTTTAAGCACGGTAATGTAGACGCCGGAATTGTATAATTTAACGAACGCCCCTAAATCATGAAGCCACTGGGATATTGCGTACTCCCTAGCCCTCTCCAGGGCATCAACATGGCTCTTCCCAACGCTCCTCCCTATTCCATACATCACAACGAAACCAGGAATTCCGGAGAGAACATTATGCACCTCAACCAACTCATCCCTCGTATAATGAATACCAGCCTCATTGAAACCCCTCGATAGATACTCCACGGTATCGTCTAAACCCCATCTATCGATAACGACCTCATCAACAAACCTAGCAAAACCAGCCTCAGAAGCCGATGGTGCAATAACTCTCTCAAGGAGCCCCGGCATTGAGCCCGTCAGTATGACTATTATGTTTGGGTAATTATCGTGGATAAACTGAAGAAAGCCCCTATAATTGAAACCCCTTATAAACGGCAAGACCTGAGCTTCATCAAACACCACAACAAACCTATCATGCCTACGACTAAGCTCCCTCATAAGCGTCAACAGGTTCGATTGAAACACTGACGCAGTAACTCTAACGTTCTTAAGACCTAACTTAAGTATTGCAAGGTTAAGTTCGAGATCAACCTCAACCTGCCTATCACCAAACCTCATATCGCTCGGCACAAGGGCTTGGTAACTAACAGACCTAAGGCCTATGTATGGTGAAAGATCAAAGTAGATGTATGGGTAATTAAATTCATTAAGCACAACCCTAACAACACTAGTCTTACCAACCCTACGCGGACCAAGAACCGCCGAAAAAACTCCTCTCTCAATATCATCCTTAATACGAGAAACAGCCCTCCTATGTCCATCACCGACTAATAGTCTCAAGCTATTTATCGGTCTATCGCTGAAGTACATGAGTTCTCACTAAGAACTAGTTCTTAGTGAGAACCTATATAAACTAATCGGTGAAATTCACGATTAAAACTACCGATGCATTATCGCTGACTTATTACTTCTCTTAATGCCATTAGCATTCCCTTCCTGTTTGGTGCGTCCCTTGGCAGTATGTACTCATCATCTATCCTCTCTATGAAGCCCATATTGACTAATCTATTTAGTATTTCGTAGACTCTTGATTCTGGGGCTTCCCCAATTAAAGCCTTAACCACCTTAGCCACCTCACCCAGCGTACCCTTCCCGCCTAACCTATCCAGTGCTATGATTACGGCTGAGTATCTTTCTGGGGATTGGGAGCCAAGTAGGAAGCCCTTAAACTCCTCCTTAACCTCATTAATCACCATCCCCTCCACTTCACTTAAGTCGACAGGAACATTTAGTGCTCGGGGTGGTGCCCCCGAGAGGGGGTTATTTCCCTCCGTTAGATGAGCCGGTGGGGCGATACCCCACTGTTACCACCACTCCGAGGCGAAGCCATTAACCCCCAAAGAGGGGGCAACGGACGAGACCCCCACGGTGGAAACCCCGCCCAAAAGACGGGAAGGGGGGTCATTCCAATCTTCACGGCGTTGAACTCAAGGAAGGTTTCCTCATCCACACCCAACACATTAGAGATGAACCTAACCACCCTACCACCCAGTGTATACCTCCTAATGGCTTCATTAACTCCCTCCAGGAATACCCTAATGAAGTCGGGCCTTGAGTACCTTCTCTTCTTTGGGTCGTAGAGTCTCATTAAGTTAACCTTGACGACAATATATCTTTGATCATTAACTGTGACATTAACTACACTGGTCTTGCCAACCCTCCTAAAGCCATAAACTGATAGCCAAACCCTCCTATCAATGCTCTCCCTTATTTCACTCAACTCCCTCTCTCTATCGTAAAGATCTCTCTTATCCTCCTTAGGCCTAACATCGAATAACATTACGCCCCCGTAATTATTACGCCCGCGTAATGTTAAAACCTTACTCATCTTGCAAATATCTACCCTTAGATCAGGTAAGGTTAATTACGCAATCAAGTTCCTCCCAGCCCATCAAGGATAGGGGAGAGAGGATAACTTGCCTTAAACCCCTTAAAGATTTAGTCTGGAACGATGAAATAATGAAAATAAGTTTAATAATCTGGGCATTGGTATAATTAGTATGTCTTGGAAGCCCAGTGAGGATGTTGAGAGGGATAAGGAGAGGGTTATTGAGTATGAGAAACTGTATGGTGGATTTACTGTACAGGGGCCGTTGACTGTGGAGTTGCGAACAGGCATTATAGTGGCTGCCAGATTTGCCGATAAACTAAGGCGTGCTGCCTTTGCCGCCTTCTCAAGAACAGTACCTGAAGATGTGATCCTGAGGGATATTGCAGAGTTAAATAGGTTGATATATGAGGAGATGATGAAGATGAACATAGATAAACTAGCCCTCGTTAGGATAAGTGTCGTTGTTATTTACGATCAAAGAAATAATAAACTCAACTTCTCTAATATAAAAATTGAGAGACTTTACACCGAGGATGAGTTAAACAAGGTGGTGAGCGAGAGGTGCAGGGAGCTGGAACAGAAACTTGAGCGCATTAAGAGCATTATTGGGTAGCTGAACCAATTGAGTTTCATAAACTCCCCTTACCAATAAGCATTAAAACCACGGGAAACTCACCCATACAGTCAATGTCTAAAAACTTGCATAGTTCATTATCATAGAAGGCGCCAACAGCCCTGACACCCAATCCAAGGCCTGTGGCGGCTAGGTAAATGTTTTCCATAACAGCTCCAGAGTCCAGTAACACGTATCTTAAAGCCCGCTTCCAGTATTTCCAATAGGTCCTAGCATACATCACCGTAAGTATTATGACCACTGATGCACGTGAAACGTGATCCTGCCCGAGGGCTATGTCGGCCATCAATGAGCTGTAATCACCAAGCCTTAAGACCTCAAGGGCGTGGTCAAAAGGGTCGTACCTGTACAACCCACTTTTAAGGCCCAGCACATTGTTAACCACCGGGTAAGCCTCAACAGGCTGCAGCGCACCTGCAGAGGGGTATGAGCGTAGCGGGTATTTACCATACCCGTAGGCCTGGGTCCAACCTGTAACACCAACACCCATGTACAGCACCGTGGCTAGGTCCTCAATACTTATGGGTTCATTGGCGAAGTCATCGGCGCTCCGCCTTGTGCTAATTACCACACTGATCGGTGTACTAACGCTCTTTGGCTTAGGTAGGGTGATGATGCTACTACTTCGCCTCCTCCTCAATGGCGGCATTGGGCCCATTCTCCTGGGCCAGTATTCATCCCTATAATGCCTCATCAGGAAATCGCAGGCTAGGCCAATATTCTTCCTGCTAATTAGCATTTTAAACGCATCCAATGCCTCATCAGGGACTACATCTTCTAAGTTAATGTCGCACATAATTGATTAACTAGGTTATGGACCTAAAAGCTTTAATTCACAATACCCATGATGCTTAACGTTCATGAGGTTTGATTAATGTTTAGGTTTTTGTGAAAATAATTTCGTTAAGCCAATTGGTAATGAAGCCAGTGTTGATGGTACCTGGGGCTTTTTACTCTTAAGCAGGTACCCACTACACCGATGCTTAATGGCATATGCCCTAGTGATATTATTCTCAGCGATGCCACTCTAAACCCTCTCATGCTGAACCATACCGATATTGGGAGAAACCTACAGGATCAACAGAATCTACTTAACTTTGCCCCAACCGCCTCCCCCTGGCGTTTTTATGGTTACTTCGTCATTGGGGTTTAGGTCTATTGATGCCTTACTGGGTAGCTTAACCACTGACCCATCTACCCTAGTCACCGTTACCTCCCCAGGTTCACCATCACCCCCACCCCAAAGCCCCCAGGGCCTCACCTTGAAGCGCTCCGCCATTATTGATAACCTGGCTGGGGTGAGAACCTTGAAGGACCTCACTATGCCATCCCCACCCCTGTATAGGCCCACCCCACCACTCCCATCCCTTATCCTATAAGCCGTGAAGAGTATTGGGTACTGCCTCTCCGCAATCTCAATGGGCGTGTTGAGGGTGTTGGTCATGTTTACGTGGACCCCTGAAACTCCAGGCTTACCAGGCCTACCCCCAGTCCCCCCACCAATAGTCTCGTAGTAGGCCCAGTAGCCTCCGTTTGGTAGTGGGCCACCGAGCATGATATTCATCATCGTACCTGACCCAGCCGCAGGGACTTTATTGGGTAGTGCCTTGGCCAGGGCCTTGAAGGTTACGTCCGCTATCCTCTGGCTTGTCTCAACATTACCACCACTAACCGGCGCCGGCTTTCTTGGATTCACCAGGGTGCCCTCCGGGGCGTTCACGTCGATTACGCTGTAGAAGCCCTCATTCGTGGGTATGTCTCCGCTTAACAGTGACCTCACGGCGAAGGAGACCGCTGAGTACGTTACGCCAAGTACGGCGTTTATTGGTGCCTCAACCTGGCTGTGGGTACCTGTGAAGTCCGCCTTAACTAAACCTCCCTTAACCTCAACCCTTATGCGTATTGGTAGCAAATCCTCACCAAGCTCCATGTAGTCCACCGCCTCGTAAACGCCATCAGGCCACCTTGAGGTCTCCAACACCGTTAACCTCCTGCCGTACTCAATGCCCTCACCCCACGCCCTCAGGACACCATCAACACCGTACCTACTCACCAATTCCCTAATCCTAGATGCCCCAACCCTATTAGCTGACAACTGAGCCATTAGGTCCCCATGGGCTGTCTCAGGGGTCTTGAAGTTGCTTAGGATCATGTTAACGACATCCCTGTTAAGCTCACCACCCCTGACCACTTTAACCGGTGGTATGATGAGCCCCTCCTCGTATATAGCCTTGGCCAGTGGATTTATGCTACCCGGCGTTGGCCCACCTACGTCGACGTGGTGAGCCTTATTGACGACGTAACCCACCAACCTGTCACCAGCGTAAACGGGTTCCATGACCATTACGTCGTTTAGGTGAGTCCCGGATATGTAGGGGTCGTTGAGGAGTACCACGTCACCCTGGTTCAACTTAACCCCCTCCCTATCAAGCCAGTTGAGGAGGTTCCTAACCCCAACCCTGAATGAACCTAGGTGAACGGGTATGTGCTCAGCCTGGGCAACTACCTCGCCCTCAGGGTTCACTATTGCGCAGCTGTGGTCCATCCTCTCGCGTATGTTTGGTGAGAAGGCCGACCTACGCAGCGCAACCCCCATCTCCTCAGTTACGAAAACCGACGCCCTAAACACCAACTCCCAGGAAATCACGTTAAAGGTCAACACCTCAGGCTATTAAACGTTTAACAAGGCTTAAGCGGCACCGGTTAAAAGGCCTAACCATGGCTAAGCAGGTTAGTGGGGAGTTAAGCAGGGGTGCAACAGGCCTCCTCGGCTCGCTCTACAACTCCCTAGCTGGGCAGGCGCCGGCCTACAGCATCGCGGCTGGGGCTGCGCTTGTAATGGGCCAGGCGTATGCAGCCGCACCCCTAGCCATGCTACTGACGCTGCTGGGTGTTTTAACGGTGGTATACTCAATATTCGTGATGGCACGTAGGTATCCACATGCAGCCAGCTTCTACGCGTATGTAACGAATACGTTAAATTCATGGACAGGCTTCTTCAACGGCGTCGTCTACACCGTGTTCTACAGTATCATTGGTGTTGGTTCGGTGGCCATAGCCTTTGCCTACCTGGGCGCGGAGGGAGTTTATGCTGTTACTGGGTGGTCAATAAACCCACTAATCCTGCTCCCAGTGCCCGTGGTCTTAGCCCTAGTACCCGCTGTGCTTGGCATTAGACCCAGCATTAGGACTGAAATGACTTTAACTAGCATTGAAGTTGCAATGCTTCTGGTATTCGTTGCATTATCCATCGCAGCCAACGTGAGTAAACTTTCCCCATTACCATTCACTGTGCAGGGGACATTCCAAGCAAGCCCCAGTGGAATCCTAGCGGCATTGTCGGGTGGGTTGGTGTTCGCCATAACGTACTTCATGGGTTTTGAGGTTAGTACACAAATTTCCGAAGAGGTTAGAGACCCCAGGAGGAGTGTACCAACGGGCACGCTCTGGGCTACGGTAATCATGGGGCTCCTTTACATACTTGTCACATACGCCATAATACTCGATGTCGGCTACTCTCAATCAGCCATCGGCAACTTTGTAAGTGAGACCGAGGGCATGGGTCCGAATCCCGTTTACACGTTAATCGGCCATTACCTGGGTAAACCCGGCCTCATACTATTCGCCGTAAGTGTGCTGTTCAGCGTGTTTGGGTGTTACCTAGCCACCTTGAATGCAACGGCTAGGATGCTTTACGGCATGGCTAGGGATGGGTTGTTACCTGCCTGGCTGGCGGAGACCCATCCAAGGTTTAGGAGCCCACATAAGGCCCTTTACCTAAGCACTGGGGTTGCCGTAGCCACCATGGTACTTGCATACCTAGCCTCATACCTAAGTGGTTACTATAAGCCGATTGAGTTAACGTACAGTGCGATGGAGTATGCGTACGCCATTGACTCGCTGTATTACGTGCTCAGCCTACTACTGATAGCGGCTGGTGCACTCAGGGTTACGTCATGGCTTGGTAAGGTTGCAATAGCCATCGGAGCTGCGTTACTTGCCATGACGCTGTACTACTCGGTGACAAACATTGTTTACCTGTACATACTACTTGCATCAATAGTATTGGTAATAGCCATAGAGTTAACGATATTGAGGAGTAGGTTAAGGGGAATTAAGGCAACCACATGCCCATACTGCTAACTAAGGACCTGCCATACGCCCCAGCAAAACCTGCCTTTAACCCCTTAATCTCAGGTGGGTTTGACCCATTGGCAGATTGCTGTATAGTGGATGCATGTTAACTGAGAGAGTCCTCTGGCCCCTTGGGGCAGCTATGACCCAAGCATAGTTAACGCTGTTTATGGTTGAGGCCACGTTGGGGTGGTAGCCCTTCCTTATCAGCACGACGTCGAAGTCGTGAACCACGTAGGCCTCCTCCTCATCCTCACTTAGCACAAGTTGAACGGCGAAGCCTGGGTCAATGCCGTAGAATATGTAGGCCTCGGGTTTGCCATCATGCCTATGTGGTGGGTATGAGGTCCAGTTGCCAGTGGCTCCCTCAGTGTACCCCATTAGGAATGAGTAAGCCGAATCCCCCTCACCAATCATTGTGTAAACCCTCCTCTCATACGGTGGCACACCAGACACCACTGGTCTAACAGTCTCCCTCCGCTTAACGTAAAACTCACCCCCACCCTCAGCCCAGGACTCGGCTAGGTAGGCTATGGTGTTTGGCTCAAGCTCAACACTGACGCTCATGCCCCTTGGCAGGTAGGCCACGTCGAAACTACCCATGGAAACACCATTAACCCTCATCGAGCCCCTTAGAGCGAAGAGGAGGGCCTCACCATCAGCCGCGTTAACCGTGCTCACCACACGCCTACTAATGGCTATTGAACTTAACTTGAAGTACCCATCCTCAAAAACCCTAACCCACTCATCATCCACCTTATGGTAGTCCCTGTACCTAACGTGCATGGTTAAAGACCAGTGCTAACCCCCTAATAAAGGTTGAATAGGATTAGTGCAATCACCTCAAGGGCAGTCCCCCAACCAGGTTTAACAGGAGTCAACCCAACCATTAGGGTAATGTTTTTATTTGGTTTTGTTTTGTGGTTTTGTGGGTCGTGGTGTTGTTGTTAGGGGGTTTGGGAGGGGGAGTTTGAGGTGTGTTAGGTGTGGTACTCATGAGGCAGTGATAAGGAGATACGGACTAATGCTATGCAGAAGATGCTTCAGAGAAGTAGCACCACAACTAGGATTCAAAAAATACTACTAAATGGTTAAGACAAGGGGCACTACGATTGGAACCACCACGGTAAGCAGTAGGCCATTTGATATTGAGGCCACTGAGTAATCCCTACCCAACACCGACACGTAGACGGGCAGGGTATCATCCATCGTGGTGGCCCCACCCACGCTTATCAATGCCTCAGGGCTACCTGGCATGAAGGGTACCACCACGTACGTCAACTGTTCCCTAAGGAAGTTGGTTAGGAAGGCGAGGAGCCCGTAGTATGGCCCAGCGTAGAGGGCAACTGTGGGGCCTGTGAAGGTGTACCAACCCATGCCAAGGGTCACCGCCAGTGATACATTCAACCCAACACCCAGTAACCGTGAAAGCGCCAACCCAGTTAATGAGCTGCCGATTAGGGCTGCTAAACTTGCCATTAACCCAACCCTCCCACCGGCTGCAATTGACCTGAGGGTAATCACCCTACCCGTTGATAAGCCAACCACGGAGGCAAGTACCATCAACTCCGGTTCAACGGCATTGCCGACTATGGGTATGCGTGTAAACGCCCCCACTACCCAACCAACCACGAGGGTTAGTATGAATACCAACGGCGCCCTACCGTTTCTCAGTAGGTGGCAGAGGCTTGGCGCCTCCGCCATCTACCTCTCAACGGTCTCCCTGGGGCCGCTCACCGCAGTGGCTCCCCAACGGTCACCCGCGGTTCCTCGCCCTACGGATCTCGGGACCCCAGGGTAACTAATAAAGGCATTAAGGTTAGGCTTATAAACTTATCTGGGGATTAACCATCAACGAAAAGCAAACACCACGAATAATCATGAAAACCGAAACTACCCCTAGCCACAGCCCTACCCCGACCCCACCCACGGCTGATTAACATGCCCACGGCGTAGGTCACCAGCACTATGGCTATGGAGTAAGCCAGGGAGTAGGCCGCAAGTCTGGTGACCTTGCTTAGGCTCGTTAACTCACCGCCACCCCACATGCTTATGGTGAATATCAGGGCTAGAACCGTGGGCGTAAGTAGCTTATCAGCAGCCTTACCAACACTAGGCGGCAGTATCCTTCCGGCTATCATCGCCAGGGCGAAGACTATTATGAATAGGAAACCGGCAATGTACATCCAACCACCCAGTAGTCAAAGCAATAGGCTACATTCAACCGGTTAGGCATGCACAGTACCGTTAGGGTGTATGTGTACTCCATTAAGTGGGTGGACACCCCTAGGGTTTTACTTAATTACCCTTCGTTGGTAAATTGTCTGCTTGGTTAGGATTCATCAACCATCAGCCCGAATCCCCTCACCACGTCAATTAAGCAGTAGCCTAACCCCTAATAAGGCTTACAGAAACTCTCTAAGGAGTAGAAGGGCTTAAATACTTGCATGCTCTCAGGCTTATACTGAACGAAGTCTCCCTAAAGGGAGTAAAAGTAATATTAACACTGCCGAGGCCACTAGGGGGTCTGCCATATTGGAAACTCCCTAAAGGGAGTGGAAGGTTGGCGGAGTTGATGTGGGCATTGATGTCAAGCAGTTGGTTAACGTGGTGGTGAATGCCCTAACTAGGTGTGTAACGTAAAGCTAACAGACGTGGTGAAGAAGGTCTTCAATGCCTTAAAGTAACGCCATGCTACTACGCCAGATAATAAGTATATACTATGCCTAATTCCACGTGTATGTAATTAAGTTTATAAATATCCTAAGGTAAAAGTAAATTAGGGGTGGGGTAGGTGGGTGGCTGCATCAGCGCCAGGGAGGTTGCTAAAATGGTTAGGGACGCTAAGGTTAGGGTAGTTGTGGCGAGTCCAAGTCTTGGTCTCACTATGATGGGTTACCTGATTGAGGCTGCTGAGCGCGGTGTGGATGTTAAAGTCATCACAAGACCAACCATTGTTAGGGGTAAGGTTCTTCCAACTATTATTGATCCTAAGGCTCTTAAGCTCTCTAAGAGGGATTCGCTAATCTACTTTGCATTACTCATAATCATCATGGTTGCCAGTTACTTAATGCACCTCCCATCATCATTAGTATTATTCATGGGTCTTGCATTAGCAATCGGCTTTATGATGTACATGTTTAGGGAGTTCATAGCCTATACCCTCAAGCTGAAGCCACGCGGATTCACGCTGGACACGCTTGACTTCGTTCACAGGAACACTGCACGCGCAGCGGCATTAGCAATACTCCTCGTAACAGCCATAGGCGGCTTTATCATATGGGCAGGCTTCCTGTTCGGCATTCCACTGGTTACCTGGCTTATAGTGGGCTTCGGCATCTTCTACCTATCTATCTTCTACTATTACTTCTTAACCGTGGCAACACTACCACGGGTCCAAATTGACATAAAAACCCGAGAGGGCTTGAACAAGACAATAATTGTAATTGACGATGAGGCCTGGGTGGGTGATGAAAAATGCATGAGCAAAATAAACCCCGAAGAGGCAATGAAACTCATCGAGTAAGGGTTGTAGCGCTCTTTTTGAGACCCCATGGGGAGGTAGGTAGAGGTTTTCACAATTATACATCAGTTTTATAAAGCATTTCTTCACTAAAGGGTAGTGTGAGTAGGCTTGCCCAATTAGCCTTCGTAATTAAGGATTTGGGTATTAGGGCCGGTGAGGTCCTTAGTGATGGTGATGATGGCATTGAGGCTAGGGTTAGGATTCAAAAGGTTGTTTACTTTCTTAAGCGGTTAGGCTTTGATCTTGGTTATGAATTTGATCTCTATTACCATGGACCGTACTCGTCTGCCCTCGCCGATGATTACTACTTACTGGCGGAGCGTGGTGATGAGGAGATAAATGGATTAGCAACCCTTTGTGAAGGGGGTAAGGTTTGTAATGGCGAAATGGGTAGGCTCATTAATGAGCTCAATAAGTGGGACACGACAGCACTTGAAGTCGCGGCAACACTTGCTGACCTACTCGAAAGCCCTGACTTCAAGGGAGACCTAAATGGAGCAATTGAACATGTGAAGTTCTTGAAGCCTTGGATAGAGGATGGTGATGTCGAGGATGCGTTAAGACTACTTAGAAGCTTAGGCATACTTAAAGCCTAGGTGTTTTGCGTGAATTGTATTCATGTGGATACAAACATATTACTAAACCCAAGGATCTTACGCGGTTTATTACAGAGGCGCCGTAATAGTGGGTACGTGATTAAAATATCTCCATTCACATTGACAGAATTCATTAGTAAATACGGAGAACACGTAAGACAGCCAAGGCAAGCATTATACATGCCCAATGATCCACTCAATATACTTCTCAATGGTATAGCTGAGGGTTTGATAGACATATTCGTGATTAAAGATGAGAAACTGGGTGATTTCATAAGTTACATTAATGAATTAAGAAGTGAAGTTGCATGGCTTCATTCAATGGACATATTAATATTGGCATCAGCGTTAATTGATGAGGAGTGTAATGGGCTCATAACCCTCGACTCTAGAATGATTAAGTCTAGAAAAATCGGGAAGATACTCCATAAGGCTAAAAAGCACTTATATGATGAGGAATTAAAAAGATTAAACACTTAAAAATACATAGGAATGAGTCATTGACCAATCCTTAAATCCAGTTAATACATTAGTTCCGTTGCTTACTTAGAGCTTTTTCAGCACGCCAATCCTCATTGATTAGATAGGGAGTATGGGGCAGATTAATCAATAACCATATTTAATGTTGACACAAAGACTAGGTGATAACTATACTAATAATATTTTTAATACCTCATTTTAAGGTCTTGAAGAACATGTATGCACCTAATTATCATAATATGATGTTAATTATACATCATTAATTCTATATTCTCTCCCTAATCCTTATATTCTCTATTATTCTCTATATTCTCTTTTCTCATTCCTAAAGGCAATGGCAAAAATTGATAATACATATAAGGCGAAATGAACATACAAGCTAAAGTAGTAACAACTAATTACAAACTTATGTAAAAATTCAAATCTTTGACGTGGGAAATTAAGATGGGGCACTTAAAGTATGCTTTAGGGTTTGTCTCTAAATTGTGTAAATGTCTTCACTTAATTTAAGATACCTTGTGTTTAATATGATTTAGTGCATTTAGTGTGATGTGGGTGGTGTTGGTATGTTTGGTGTTGTTGGTTTGAATGTTATTGTTATGTTCATGGTTACGGATGTGAATTGACCTGATAGGATATTGCTTATGACTAGGTAGTAGCCGTCATTAGCCAACTGGGCTGTGTTTAACATTACCGTTGTGTTGAAGCTTGTTGAGTTACCACCATAGTAGTAGGCTGGGCCTGTGAAATTAATTGCCTGCTGTGCATTTAAGTTCTTAAAGTAGTTGAATTGGTTCGGCGTGAATATGAATAATTTAACTTGGCTTGATGCCTGTACGTTAATGTTCAACTCCACGTATGTGCCATTGGTGATGGTAGCCAGGTTATATTGGATTGGTAGGTAGATGTACTCATTGGGACCCATGAGTAATGGCAGAGAGAGAAGTGATGAGTTAGTTGAGCTTACAGTGAACGTGACGGGTCCACTACACCAATTGCTCAATTCCAGGACTAACCACGTCATGTTTTCAAGCTTCACAGAGCATCCCTGGGATTGGAAGTATTGGGGTATGTTTATGTTTGGACCAGGTATCTCGGTGACTGGGCAGTAACCCTCTATTACATAAGTTGGGGCATAACCAATGTAGTAGCCGTAGTAGGCGAAGTCACCATTCATGAGCCCACCCCAGTGTAGGGGTGCATTACTAATCATGTACTGCACGAAACCACTTGGGGTGTATCCGCTTGGGAACAATACCTCCTCACCCACGGATAAGAAGCCCTGATACTGGTCGAGATACTCGTAGAAGTCTTCATTAAACCCATAGTGGCTTATTGAAGGGTTCTGGGACATAGTCTCAAACCTAATGTAGGCGAAGTTACTCAACCATGGACAGTACTGGAGTGGTGACGCGTTCCTAGAACTCAGTATTAGAAGTGGTGGAAGTTGTATTAAACCCTTAGAAGTTTCATTTTTACTGGAAACCCTATACTGGTTAACAATGCTTATGAATTGGGAGACCCACGAGGAATCAATACCACCTTGCTCTGACCCAGAACCCTGAACCTGACTTTGCATTTCAGAGATAGTGCTGGTGGTATTTGTTGAATGAGCCTGTGGCGTTACGTTATTGAGCTTTAGGGTATGGATAATTGCGAATGCGACGAGCATAGTGAACACCATCATAACTATGATACCTATAATCTTGCCGCGTGATCTATGGGTTTGTAGCTTAACTGGCTCGGTGTAATACTTGGGCGTAGGCGTTTCTGGTTCAGGTGTTGGCTCAGGTATTAGGATTGGCCCCGGTGTCTCTTCGCTCTCCCTGTCTTTGCTTATTTGAATTACATTTGGGAATATTTTCATTAGAATGTCCTTAACCTCGCTGCTTAGTCCGTGTAGGTATGCTTTGCGTATTGAGTACCTGTCTATGCCCAGGTCCTCAAGCTCAGTGATCATTAGCTTGGTTATGTTGTCCTCAAGGTCTCTGCAACCCCTCTCCCCACCTTCCCTTAGCATTGTGCCTATTATTGACCCAACCCTACTCACGATTTGCCAGTCCTCAAAACCTGATTTACCAATCCTCCTGAACTCCCTCTTAAACTCCTCAAGTTCAAAACAACCCTCAGGGAAGCAACTCTTAAACTCACCACACGACCACTTAACACCAGTATTACCCCAAATGGCTCTACACATTGAGTAACACCTATTAAGCTCAGGGGCATTATCACCATAATACCTAACACAATCCCTCATACAATCAGCAAGCTCATCGGTAAACTGCCCCTCCGCAACCTCACCCTTAGCCTCACTCTTGGCTTCACCTACAGTTGATGCCAGCTTAGTGGGCTTAGTGGTCATATTCCTGTAATACTCTTCGCAATACCTAGATAAATCATCAACATTCCCCACTAATCTAGCGCAGTAATCCTTAAACCTAACCATAGTCTCATAATCATTAATGCTCATTAACCTGCCTTGAACCATTGCATCAATTATTCTACCAAACTGGTCAATGCAATCCCTGTAACACCCAGCCCTGGCTGGAGAACCAGCCCTATTGTAATCCTCACACTTATGCAAACAATCAATCAACCAAACATGGTAAGCCATAGTAAACCACCTTAACAGTCACAATCCGTATAATCAACATAACTGCAATACAAGGAAACACAACCATAATGTAATTTGCACCCAAGGGTGCTTATAAGCATTATACTGCTTAGGAATTTAAACCAAAACCATTTAATCACTATAATTTACACACCAGTTGCCATTCAGGCCACGGTTAATCGGTTAACAGCCAGCAGTTAAGAGGTATACGTGAGACACCTCTCTTTAGTTATACCTAGAACTAGTAAGGATACTTTGTTTAAGTATTATTGATGTGCTTTCGAAATATTTAAAAGTTAAGCAAAGAGTGACGGACATGAGCAGTCAGCCTAGCCCTAGTAGTGAGCTTTTGAATTATATAAGGATGGCTAGGCGTGGCGTATTAATTATGCTCTATATTATCCCTGTTAATATCTTACTGCTTCTAATTTTCATTACCTTAGTAGCTCTTACAGAAAATCCGTTACTATCGTTATTATATTATCTCCTTGATGCAATAATAGTACTATTCATGGTTATTTACGGTGCACATCTGCAGCAGAGAGGTATTAGGGGTATTGGATGGTCTTACAATAACTCCACGTTGATTAAGGATACTGGGTCGTTATTTTGGTACTGGGTCATTTACGCAGTGATACCGTTATTTGGGTTAATATTCCTTGGGTTTAAAATAGCTGATATAGCTGAGGACCTCTATAACATGTTCAACATTAAGGAGTTTAATACGGCAATATCTAGGTGGGAATGGTCAGCATACTTAGCAATAGTGTTTGGTATAGGTTACATTATCGCAGTATTCGCAATGTACAATACGTATAAGGGCCTTGACAAGGCACTGAAATCGGTAACGCTGCAATAATTAACTAATTCCATTACCTTACGTGCTTTTAAACCCTAAGGCACATGTTAAACATGGCTCAACCTCAACAACCTCAGGAGGATCCACTGGCTTTATTTAAAGAGCAGTTGAGGAAGTTGGTGGAAGGGGCTAAGCCTATTCAGTGTCCTACTGGTGTGGTGTTCACTGTCTATGGTTCATTCTTCACTGCGCACTACCAATGTGATGAACTTGCTGATTTCATTGCCAGTGGTCTTCATCCGTCTACACGGGTGTCTATGCACATTGCCTGGAGGCTTTCATTAGGCATCCTCAGGCGTAGGCATGGGGAGGGTGCATTCACCCTAATCCCACCTGGCTTACTTTATGCACTTAATGAGAAGGGTGATGAAGCATCCTTTACCCTTGGCTTCGGTAGGCCGTTTAGCAGCGGCTTCACGCAATTCTTCACAGCATTCCCCCTCGTATTTGCCTTGCATGGGATTGAGAGGGATTGGTTCTACACCATTAACATGAAGGACATCTACACTTTTTACATCACCTTGAACATTAATGATAATGAGGACGTGTACTACTTCACATTCGGCTTAACCGATGACTTGAGGGATGAATCTAAAGCACCCTTGGCAAGTCTATTCCGTAAAGATAAAATTACTTCATACACTGGCTTAACCGAAACCAGGTTCATGAGTACTGACTTCGGCTTAAACCCAATTCACATTGAGCAGGAGATTACAGTCATATCACACTTCATAGCTGAGGCAATCTCCCACGGCAGGTTTTCATCATGGGTGCATAAGGACACATGCACAGGCAGAACACGCATTCAAGTCTACACCCCACTACAGGTTAAATAACAGACAACACAAATAACCCTAATAATAATGTACAATCAGATACTTCAAAATTTATTTAATTTCAGATCACTTTCCTCTACATTTCACCACACACCTTTGCAGTATCCTTAGTCATTATACGAAGCATTAGCCTATTAGGGGCAGGGACATTAAGCAGTGCGTTAATTAGCCGTTACCTTACGTCGCATAGAGTAATGATAACCTAACATATGATGGATTGTTAAGCAGCATTAAGTGGCTCAATAATTCTAAGGTGTATATAAGGTAATGGCTTAGTGAATTACTTGAGTTATTATGTGTAGGGTCTTTGTTACCTTAAATTAGATTTTAAACCCTGGTTCACTACTTCATGTTTTATACTCATTAACAGATTGGAAAAAAGAATCTTTTCTGGTAGCCGGGCCCGGATTCGAACCGGGGTCAGTGGGTCCAGAGCCCACCATCCTTGGCCGCTAGACGACCCGGCTCAAAACATTAGGCAAACCAGAATTTAAAAACACTACCCAATGTAACCGATGATTATAGTTAATTTTCACCATTCATGGCGGATTGCAGTACTGCGTGGGATCTCATGGCGGTGGATTCACAGGGCCCAGCTTTACTAGGGTATTTAGTAGTCTCCGTATAGGAGTAACTACCAAGACCCCTCAGAGTGAAAGCCCAGCTTGCAGGGCGAGGGGGTCATATCCAGCAACTTGGGTTGTCCTTAAGCCTTATTGGCCTTTGTGTTCCTGTACCTGGATAATATAGTGTTAACCAGTTTCTCAGCTGCCTCCTCAACCTCCCGTGGTGCCTTGGCCTCTTCTGGGTATTCCTTGCCTTCGTACTCGCCTGGTAGTTTTCTTGTTGCGTCTAGGCCTAGTTTGCTGCCTAGGCCTGGTGTTGGGGTTGATGGGTCCAGTTCCTCGGTTGGGTAGTCTGGCATTACCACCACGTCCCTCTGTGGGTTTAGGTTTGAGGCTATGGCGTAGACAACCTCCCCCAAGTCCCTCACGTTGACGCCACTATCAACCACGACAACCACCTTGTTGTAGACTGGTAGCAACCCCCATAGGGCCGTCATAACCCTCCTGGCTTGGCCTGGGTACCTCTTCCTGATTGAAACTATTGTCCAGTACCCCACCCCCTCCGGGGGCATGTAGACGTCTTCGATTTCAGGTATTAGCTGCCTTAGGAGGGGTTTCATGACTTCAACCCCGAATTTAATTATGTTCCCATCCTCAAGCACCGGTTTACCTGTTACGGTTACTGGGATTACTGGGTCCTCCCTTGAGTAGATTGCAGCTACCTTGACCACTGGGTATTCCTTGACTATCGAGTAGTAGCCCACGTGGTCCCCGAAGGGGCCCTCCTTAACGTACTCCCCCGTTAACCTACCCTCAATCACCAGTTCCGCGTTGGCTGGGTAGCTGAGGTTCACCGTGGAGCCCTTAACCAACTCAACCCCCTCACCCCTAACCACGCCTGTTAGAAGCAACTTATCCAGTGGGTGCGGTACGGGTACACCCGCCATTAGCATTGTGACTGGGTCTGGGCCGAAGACCACTGCTACCTCGGTTTCACCCTCCTCTGCGTATTGGGCGCTCCTCCTCCACGGCATCCAGTGCATTATGAACCTATCCCTCCCAATGACCTGAAGCCTGTAGTAGCCGAAGTTAGTGACACCGCCACGCCTAATGATGGATACACCGAAGGTTAGGAACCTGCCGGGCTCAAGGGGCCACTGCCTAATGGCCGGTAACTTGCCTAGGTCAATCTCCCTCCACTCAACCTCCTTAACCGGAGCATTCCTAATTGTCCTTGGGAAGTACCTTGAGGCATCCCTCAACTCGCCGAGGGCCTTAACGGCATCGATGAGGCTTGTGGGTGGTTTAACGTTAAGTAGATCAACAGCTTTCTCAGATGCCTTACTCGGCTCAACGCCGCCCAGGGCTAGGAGGACCCTCTCCCAGGTGCCGAATAGGTTGCCCACGGCCGGTAACGTACCCTCCTTAGTCCTCTCAATAAGCAACGCCGGCCCACCCCTATACATCATGTTCCTTAGTAATGCAGGTAACTCCAAGTCAACGCTAACCGGCTCACTTAACCTAACCAACTCACCCCTCCCCTCCAATTCACCTAGGTAACCCCTCAGGTCCTTGAACACCATTAACGGTTAATCGGCTTGGCTTATTTAAGCCCGGCGCCGAGCTCAAGTTTTAAATGCGGTGGTCTGTGGCTTGGTGTGATGAGGATTAGCGATTTGAGGCCTTGGCTAGTTTCATTTAGCCCAACGACACTGACCAGCGCCTTCTCCTCAGTTACCCTTGGCACAGCCCTGGCCTGGTACCTGAATGGAATCTTTAAGCCCATCATATACGTGATTACCCTATTAGCCATAATGCTTGCCCAGGCCGGGGTTAACCTGGTCCACGATTACGTGGACTACAGCACTGGGGTTGATGTGCTTTATAGGGCCAGTGGCTTCGCCCATAGGCCCAACCCCATAATTGACCTCGGTTTAAACCCACGTAGCGTTAGGCTGGTGGGCTACATCTTCATCTCCATAACAATAGCCGCTGGCGTCTACCTGGCCATTGTGGTTGGCCTCCCAGTCCTAATACTGGGCTTGGCTGGGATCCTGATCGGCATTGGGTACAGTGAGGCACCCCTTAAACTCCACTATAGGGGGCTTGGTGAGGCCTTCGCTGCATTAGCCATGGGTCCCCTGGTCACGTGGGGATCCTACATAGTGCAAACAGGCATATACCTAAACCCAGCACCATTGCTCGTGGGTACGCCGAACGGCTTATTCACACTGCTCATACTCCTAGGCTCCGGGGCCCTTGAACTGGATGCCTCGAGGAGGGTTGGTAAGTTAACCCTGGTCCTCCTGCTTGGCCTAAGGAGGGTTAGGTACCTGGTGTATGGGGTTGTTGCCTCAATCTACGTGGCCTTGGTCTCCTCGGCGCTCCTCAGCTACATACCCTACGTATCCCTGGTCTCCCTAGTCCTAATACCGAGGACCCTTAGGTTAGCTGGGCCACTGTTGAGTGGGGATGAGGGGGAGGTTAGGAGGAGGTGGAGGGAGTTGAGGAAGCTTTGGGCTGGGCCCTTCAGCGTAAGGCTAGTCATACTTGCCATATTGGTCGCCTCAATGATACTGGTTAGGCTAATACCCTGGATCCCTTAAAAATAGGCGCCAGCGTAAAAACCCCAGTGATGAGTGAGCTCCGTACTGCAACGTGATGAAGTTAAACCAACTGAACCACTTATTAACCTAAGCCAGCCCAGCCACCATGGACTGCGTGGAGGGTGTTAGGGGGTTGCTTAGGGGCCTTGTTAAGGATGCTTACCCAGGCGCATCACTGGTTGTTATGGCTAATGGGGAGGTTATAATGGATTTAACCGTCGGTTATGCCCAGCTGAAGCCAGTTGAGAGGGAGTTGAGGGGTGGCATGCTGTTTGACTTAGCATCACTAACGAAGGCCCTCTCAACCTCAATAATAGTGATGAGGCTCGTGGAGAGGGGGGTTATCCACCTCACCCAGAGGGTGAGTGACGTAATCCCCGAGTTCTCAACCACAAACGCAGGCTTCAGTGAGGTTAAGGATAAGGTTAGGGTTTGGATGCTCCTCTCACACACCTCAGGGTTGCCGGCCTGGCTACCCCTCTACAAGTCCGCGTCCAGTAGGGATGATGTTATTAGGCAGGCCTTAACGGCGTTCCCAGTTTACGAACCAGGCTCAAGGGTCGTCTACAGTGACTTAAACTACATAGTGTTAACAGCATTGGTGGAGAAACTAACGGGCCAGCGCATAGACTCGGTATTCAATGAAATGATTGCCGAACCCCTCAGCCTAGAGAGGACGCTCTACAACCCGTTAACGAGGTTCAGTAGGGATGATGTAGTGGCCACGGAGTACGTTAATGAGGCCAACGACGCCTTGGTGGGTATAGTCCACGATGAGAACGCCAGGGCTATGGGAGGTGTCTCTGGGCATGCGGGGTTATTTGCAACGGCCGAGGAGGCGGCTAGGATAGGGAACGCCCTCCTCGAGTCATATAGGGATGGGGTATTCCTATCGAGGCCGAGTGTCAGGTCAATGTGGATTCCCTGGGCCTGCGGTGAATCATGCTATGGGTTAGGGTGGCAGGTTTACAGGAGGGGTGTCACAACCAGTGGTGGGGATTTACTAACTGATGGTAAGGCCTTTGGGCACACCGGCTTCACAGGCACTTCAATTTGGATAGACACGGAACTCAACCTAGTCGTAACGCTATTCACGAATAGGGTTCACCCAACTAGGGATAATAGGAGGATTGACTATGCAAGGCCGGTTATACACAATGCCGTGGTGTCGTGTGCCGACAAGTTGATTTACCGTTAAAGGACCGTCGATAAAACCCGTTTAGTACAGTTTTTAAATAGGTTAAAGACTAACTACTCCTCCTCAAACTCCTCCTGCGTCGACTCCCCAGGCTGGGCCTCCTCCTGGCTTGTGGAGGCTGCTTGAGTTGACTCACCTGCTCCCGTGGCCAGTTCAGCCACGGCGAAGGATGGGCCAACCCTCGTTATCTTAACCTTAACCTTATCACCCGGCTTGGTGTTCGGCACGAAGATGATGAAGCCCCTTATCTTAGCGACTCCATCACCCCTCTTAGAAACCTCCGTCACCTCAACGTCAACGACGTCACCCACCTTCACTGGCTTTGGACCACGGCCCCTTCGCCTGGGCCTTCCCCTATACGTTCCGGATCCTGTTGACGTTCGTATCGCCAGCTAGGCAGCCGCTAATCCCTTTAATAAACATTTCGTTGGTATATTGACCCAGCCTTAACCTAACCGTGGATCATCTTTATTATCTTCCTGTACTTTAAGTATAGGGAGTAGTCTATGTAGACCTTATCCTCAAGCATCTCACCCACCGTCCTGGCTAACTTAACCCTACTAGGCAGTAGGTCAGTGGTCTCTATGTAGAAGGCGTTTGAGCCAGCCCCACTGCCGAAGGTCACGACGAGTATCCTGGACCCCGGCTTAGCCTCCTCAAGGACCTTGGCTAGGCCCAGTAGGGCTGAGGCGTTGTAGGTGTTCCCAATTAAATCAACGACTATACCCGGTTTAACCTTCTCCAGTGGGAACCCAAGCATCTGGGCTACCCTAACCGGGAACCTGGCGTTGGGTTGGTGGAAGATTGCGTAGTCGAAGTCATTGGGCTTCATACCAAGCTCCTCCATTAACCCCTTGGCGGCGCCTATTATGTGCCTAAAGTAGGCTGGCTCCCCAGTGAAGCCCTCCCCATGCACTGGGTAAGGTGAGCCATCCCTCCTCCAGAAGTCAGGTGTGTCCGAGGCGAATGGGTAAGTGTACTTTATCTCAGCCACTAGGTTCGTTGCGCCTATGACATAGGCCACGGCCCCAGTGCCAACTGTATACTCAAGGTGCTCACCCGGTTCGCCCTGTGATGAGTCGGTGCCCACCGCTATGCCGTACTTTATCAGGCCTGACTTAACAAGCCCCATTAGGTTGACTATGGCGTCCGAGCCGGCCTTACAGGCGAACTCCATGTCAACAGAGTAGACCTGCCTCTTAAGGTTAAGGGCATCTATTAATATTGATGATATTGGTTTAACGGCGTAGGGCTTAGACTCAGTACCGGCAAACACGGCTCCAACTTCACTGGGCGCTATACCGGCCCTGGTTAAGGCATCCCTAGACGCCTCAACAGCCATGGTGACTGGGTCCTCGTCGATGTAGCCCACGGCCTTCTCCTCAACTAGGTACATGTCCCTTATCCTAAGCGCATCGTCACCCCAGGCCTCGGCTATCTCACGGGTCTTAATCCTATACCTGGGTATGTAGGCACCCCAGCCAACTATGCCCACCGCCATTACCAACACCCCTTAACTGGCCTTAACTTGAAGCCGTAATAAATTATGCCGTAGTCGCTGTCCTCCTTAACCCTCCTAAACACAACCTCAACCTCAGCCCCCTCACTGAGCTTATCTGGGTTGGGGCAGTCCACAAGTTGCCCAAACACCCTGACTCCCCCAAGGTCAGCTATGCCGAAGGCGAGCGGTCTCTGCTTCTCGAAGTCAGACGTAACGCTCCTAAGCACCGTGTACTCTATTAACTTACCCCTCCTCGGTAATTCATACTCGTCGAATTCCCTTGACCCACATTCACACACCGCCCTGGGTGGGAAGTAAACCCTGCCACACTTCCTACATTTAACGGCGGTTAACCTGTAGTACTGGGGTATCTTCCTCCAGTACTTGGGTACCGACAGGTTCTGGTCAACCATATTACTTCACCACCCTCAGCGTGAACACCACGCTTTCCTGATCCACGCCAACCATATCCTCCACCATTGCCGATTCAGCGTTTAAACCGTTGAATGGTTTATCACCCCTAAGCTGCATAACCACGCCGACCATTTGGTAAACCCCTGATGCACCCATTGAGTTGCCCACGGCCTTCAACCCACCATCAAGGTTAACCATAACCCTGCCACCCTGGTCGAAGTAACCCTCGTTAAGCAGCCTCAGGGCACTCCCCCTCTTACATAGGCCAAGTGCCTCAAGGGTCAGTACACCGAATATGCTGTACGTGTCGTGCACGCTAACTACACCGTTGAAGCCTTCCAATGGCCCCACTGCCTTAGCGGCCTCCACCACTGATGACAAGACAGTGTAATCGTTCCTTGAGGCGAAGTAGGAGTTTGAAGCCCCAAAGCCATAGTTTACTATGCCAATGGCTAAGTCATTGGGGTTTGGCTTACTGCATAGGACCAGCGCTGCGGCGCCGTCCACGAAGGGGGAGACGTCGTAGAGCCTTAGGGGGTCGGCCACAAGCTCGGAGTCTAGGACGTCCTTAAGCTTGGCGGCCCTCTTAAAGTATGCGTACGGGTTCTTGGCACCCCTCTCATGCATCTTAATGGCCCATGTTGCTAAGTCCTCGTACTTGTACTCGTAGTTCCTCATGTACTGCTTAGCCATTATTGCCGCTAAGGCTACTGGCGTGGCCCCGAAGTAGGCCTCGTAGTCAGAGTCGAGGAGGTATGAGGCGTACTTGTTCTGCTTAAGTGAAATGACCTCGTGTGGCTTATCGACACCAACCACTAGCATGCACCCGTTTCCCGCTGATGCGAGGTGGTTTAGGGCCGTCATGATTGCGAAGCCACCTGACCCATCACCATTCTCAATCCTTATTGATGGGATATTCCTGAGCCCAGCATAGTCCCTCAGCACGTTTCCTATGGCCAACTGCTCCCCGGTTAACTCAGATAGGGCTGAGGCCACGTAAATCGCCTTAATGTCCGGGTTACCAGCGGCCTCAAGGGCCTTTAGGGCTACTTCAGCGAAGAGCTCCCTGTAACCCTTATCGTAATACCTGCCTGGGGGAGTGATGGCGAATCCATTTATGTAGCCTAATGCCGAATTACGCATCGACTCACCCCACACCTGAAGCTTAATAAATATTGCACACCAGCGCCCAGCGTGATGGTTTTAACCCCACACCCCGGGGTGATACCATGGCCAGCATGCTTAGGTTCATGATTGGGAGGAGCTTGGTCCTCGGTGACGCCGAGCCAGCCCTAATGGCCCCATCAATATACGTGGCTGAGGAGGTTAGCAATGCTAAGGTTAAGAACGCCGTGCTTGAGGTGGGCGGTGACGTTATACTGTCAAGTTACGTTAAGCTCCCGGTTAGGGATAAGTCAATTGATTCAGGCATACTCAACCTGGCGGGCGGTCTCGGCGATATAGTTGCGATAATGCGTGAGTTGATTAGGGTTAGTAGGTTAACTGTAGTTATTGCGGGTTGGCAGCCTGATAAGGGTTGGTCAACTACACCCATGTTCACCAGTGAGTTAAGTGTCATTAGGAATAAGGTTAGGGCTGTGGCGTCTGCATTCCCACATGATGAGCTGGAGTTAAGCGATAAGTACATCTACGTGCTTTACCTTAACACTCAGGGTAATGCTAGTGGTTATTGAGCGTTGAGGCCAATTCACTGGACATGCCTATTATCCTCCTTATTATGCTAGATGTGCTGCATAGGCTACAGTTAACGAGCCTACTCATCCTAACCACCTCAGCGTCAACACCCCTACTCCTAAGGGCCCTCCTAACCTCCTCCTCACTGAAGGGTTGGTTTGGGCCGAGCAGCACCAGGTCGGGCTTCTCCTCCTCCACGACCCTAAACATGTCATCTGGGTAACCCACCCTGGCCTTTGTGACGTACTCTATGGCGCCCAGCACCTTAACCCTCTGCTCAGCCGGTATAATGGGCTCCCTACCCTTAACCCTCCTAACACTTTCATCAGTGGACACCACGGCGACCACCCTACCGAGGCTCCACGCATACCTTAGGTACTCTATGTGGCCTGGGTGGATTATGTCGAAGGTGCCCGCCACGAAGACCTTCCTCTCTGCTGACTTAGCCAAATCACTGGGCTTCATCCACCTAATGTCCCTCAGCTTCAGTACCCTTAAGGCGTCCAGCAACCCCTCAGCGTAGGATATGGTAGCCAGGGCAGTCTCATAGTCACCCACCTTGAGGTAGTGCTTAGTGTCCTTCAGGTAAGCCTCAGCCAACTCCACAACCTCCCCAACATCCCCACCCAAACCCTGCCCTCTCAATTGCTCAAGGGCCTGCTCAACATTCCTAACATACACCATAACCCTACCAGCCAAATCAGTCATCAGCAGCCTAATGAACTATAGGTTAAAAATACTTACGATAAGTGAAACACCACAGCAACCCTAGGATTCTAGTGTATTATAAGTAGCAGGCATCCTACATCTGATACTGGTTGAATGAACAATCCCTGCTACACCTAATTTACTGGTCAAGAGACTTAACATCCTTAAACCCTATACCCACTAGCAATTACAGGATAAATAACCTAATAGCAACTACATGCATTTTAACTGTTTAAATTGCATGTTTCATGCGTTTCTGCCATTTGATTCGTGCTTCTTCGTGTTCATTTGTTTCATCATTGTTTTGCATGTTTCATGCAACTCGCCCATTTTGCATTGGATTTAAAACCATTGGAACACTATTTCAATTCCTTCATTACCTTTCAATTGGAACAACCATTCAATTTCTTCATCGAAACCATCGGAACAAGAATGAACCATACAATGAGCTCTGAAACCCTGTTCCAATGGCAAACATTTAAAATAAACCACAAAACTTAAAAAACCATTAAAAGCCAGAGCAACCGGAAGATCTCAGAGGAGAATTGAAGGCGAGAAGGCTGATAACCTAGGCATTAGGGGTATCCCAGGAAGATCTCAGAGGAGAATTGAAGGCTTAAACGGTGCAAACAGGTCAGGTTGAGACTGAGCCATGTTTTCAGAAGATCTCAGAGGAGAATTGAAGGGAGGAGCCAGTTGAACACCGTGGCCGAGGAGTTGAACAGGGAAGATCTCAGAGGAGAATTGAAGGTGTTACTAATGGGTAGAATTCATTCTCCCTTAAGCTACTCATTGGGGAAGATCTCAGAGGAGAATTGAAGGCTTACCATTCACCCACAGGTGGGTGTAGCCGGCGTTGAACAGGTTAGAAGATCTCAGAGGAGAATTGAAGGGAGGGTTATTGACTTAACCTTAACCATGCCCATCACCCCGCAAGAAGATCTCAGAGGAGAATTGAAGGACCGTTGCCCTTGAGGATTATGCGAAGGGGTTCTTGGAGACTATGAAGATCTCAGAGGAGAATTGAAGGTGAGTGTTACTTCGCATGGAATGGCTACACGCCATTGAGTATCGAAGATCTCAGAGGAGAATTGAAGGTAAGGAGCCTGACTGCATCCTCATCACTCACCTTAGCCTCTTTGAAGATCTCAGAGGAGAATTGAAGGTCACCACAAAGCCCATTAACCTCACTACAAGCAACAGCCTACGAAGATCTCAGAGGAGAATTGAAGGTAAGTACTTTGTCGACGTAGTCGGGTTTTTCACCGTTAATGTTTCGAAGATCTCAGAGGAGAATTGAAGGCTGTTCTTTTCCCGAGGGGTGCGTGCGGTATAAAGTGGCTTAGAAGATCTCAGAGGAGAATTGAAGGTTCATTCGATACCCTTACACAATATACATCGCTTCCTAACTTCGAAGATCTCAGAGGAGAATTGAAGGTATCCCATCAGCCATGTCCTTAATAGCCGTTAGCATGTCATGAAGATCTCAGAGGAGAATTGAAGGACCACCCATCACCAACCCACCCCCAACCATTACAAAATAGAATGAAGATCTCAGAGGAGAATTGAAGGCCCTGTACTTTGCCACGGTAGGTATGTCATCTAACGACATACCTGAAGATCTCAAAAAGAGAATTGAAGGATTTGAATTAGCATCAACCACAAGCACCTTGTCGTACCTGACCCATAAAGATCTCAAAAGAGAATTGAAGGACATTTCTCAGTGAGGCCTCATAGAAATTAACACTTTGTAACACGAGGATCTCAAAGGAGAATTAAAAGGGCAACCACTGGCCTATAGTACTCGTCAGTCATTGGATTGGCGTGAAGATCTGAAAAGAGAATTAAAAGCTCAAAAAGGCAGCTAAGGAGGCGGTTCAGGTCATCCTTTCAATGAGGATCTCGAAGGGGGAATTGAAGGTTTGAGTAGTAGGGCTACGACGTGTTCGCAGGGCTTGGCCTGTCTTTTGCATTTGCTGCAGCTCCAGGTACCGTTCCTTAAGTCAACTTCAACCCTGGCCCCGTTGACGTAGCCCCTGATTATTGAGCCCTCCATGGATTCGCCGGTGACCTTATCCAGCAGTAGCTTAGCCCTCTCAATTGTTAGTCTGGGTATTGTTAACCCCATTATTTTGCTTAACTTGGCCTCGTAGTCATTATCCTTAACCCCCCAGTACTTGTCGAGGTTAATGTCACCCCCACCGTACTCAAGCACCCTATTCCTAAGCCTAACCACTATGGGCACCTGCCCACCAACCATGGGCCCCATCATCAGTGACTCACCCACGTTAAGCGATGCCAGTATCCTATCCAGGTTACCGTTCATCAACTCCCCAGCCTCAAGTAAAGCCTCCCTATCCTTGGGGTTAACAATCTTAAGCAGTGCGTAGTTCTGGACCTGGCTAAGTATGTCTGGGTCTATCTTAGATGGCCTCTGGGTTATTAGGATTAGGAATACGCCGAACTTCCTACCCTCCATGGCTATCCTGGAGAGCACACTATACGTCAACGTCCTCCTACCGTTACCTGGGGCAAACCTATGTGCCTCCTCAACAACAATGACGACTGGGTAGGGGTACTTGGGGCCAGGTAGCCTCCTAACGTAGTTTATCCTAGCCTTAAGCACCCTGTTTAGTATGCTGTAGGCCACGTGGTCCTGGACCGCGTCATCGAGCCCAGCCAGGTTTACTATTGATGCGTGCCTAGCCTTAAGGAGTTTAAGCAGTGGCGTGTTTAATGGGGCGTAGACCCTAAGCCTCCTAAGCCTCCTAACATACCTCTTAGCGGCCAGGGCTGCATGGCGGCCTTGGGATTGTGAGGCTAGCTCGTTTAGGTCAGAGAGCGCTGACTTAAGTTTATCGAAGTACCTGTTCCCGCTTAGGTCGCTGGTCGGGTACTTGGTTCCAAACAGCCTTTGAAGCATCGCCACCTGTACAGTGTGCCCAGAGGCCACTTGGGAGAGTAGCCTCTCCATGTTCCTCAAGGTGGCTAGCTTAGGGTCCCCATAGGCCTTGGCGGCCAGTTTAACGCAGGTGTGGGCTAGTGTGAAGGCCTCCCTAACCCTAACGGCCTTATCATCAATACCGGATACCGAGGCCACGTGGTCAGGGTCGGCGGCCATTAAGCCAACCCTATACATGAAGTCGCCCATGTGTTGTTTGGAAAGCCTAAACACCGTTATGCCTGCACCACCCAGCTTATCAATGGACTCCTTAGCCTTAACGTACTCGCCGTGTGGATCCAGGATTAGGACCGTAGCCCCCAGTTTGAGCAACTCCTCAATTATCAATACACTGAGCCAGGTCTTACCGTTGCCGGTTGCCCCTATTATAGCCATATGCCTATTAATGGCCCTCTCGTTTAGGCATACCTTAACGTCTTGCAGGCTGGATAAGTAACCAATGCATAACCTACCCCTCAACCCCAGGTAGGACCTGACCAGGTCTGGGTTAGCCCTATAGACTGGGGTTGATACTGGGGGTGGTGCCTCGGGTAGCCTCAACACATCCCCAGCCTTCTTACCGATGACAAGTAGCTTAATTAGGATAGTCTCCACGGGCTTAATACCATCATTAAACACCACTGGGGCCAGTGAGTCGCTGACCCTGTACAACTCACGGCTTATGTCAACGACCTGGGCCAGTATCCTCGAATCCCCTTGGTCGTAGTAAACGTAGTCGAAGAGCCTTATTTCATCGGCATACCTTGGGTTAGCTATCATCGTTAACTCATCCACGCCGTTATTGCCAATCACGTAGCCAATAGGCTCCATTCGAATGAAACAGCCTTAAAGGTGTTATTAAGCATTGTTAGTAAGTAATGTTAAGAATTCCCTATAAGTTTAATACCTTTAGGTATCGGGTTTACGGGATATAACACTAATACTTTAAGCCAACACAGAAGGTTGAAATAACCCAAAGCATGGTTATGCCATGCCTGACTTATTCATGGACCTGCTCATTAGGGAATTGAACTCCATATCAAGTGAGGTGAAGAGTGCTGAGGGTAGGTTAAACGGCCTTGAGGGGGTTATTGACGGGCTCTGGATTAACATTAACCCCAGTGGCTCCTTTAGGAATGCCGTCGCCGTTGATGGTGGGTTACAGGAGGTTAAGTTGGCTAACGGCCACCTGCTCAGTATGGCTAGGGCCATAGCCGTGAATAACATGGGCATGGAGCCCATTAGGGTGGTTAAGGTTGCATTATTCCCAGAGTCGTCACCAGGCGGTATCCTGACAATGAGCACGCTTGAGGTTAAGGCAGCCCTAGAGGCCATTAACAGGTACGGTGGGTTAAGGTACGTACTCATGGATGGCTCCCTCTTCGTCAAGCTACTTGAGGCCCTACGCGTCCTACTGCTGGGTAGGAGTATTGGGGAGGTTTACGCAATACCCGAGGCCGTTGAATTCCTAAACATAACCTCAAGCCTACTCACCGAGGCCTCAAGGAGGGGTGTTAGGTTAATCTTCGTTAGCAAGGATACTAACCTGAGGGTGTATAAGGAGTACGCTATACTGCGTGAATTGGCCAAGAGTAGTGTTAGTCAGGTTAGTGAATTAGCCAGTGAGGGCTTGAACTACTACTCCGTTACCTGGTCCAGGAGGCTGAGGCTACGCTTCTTCAACCTAATGAGGAGGCTGAGCGGCACTAGGGAGGCATCGTTAATGGGCCTACTCCTCAACCAATCAGTAAGCGACATAACGCTCCTCGCATCGTCAACTAGGAGGGTGGGGATTAGCCATGGGATGGTTAAGCCTATGGTATTGAGCGGTGGTTTAAGCCCATGGCTAAGTGAGTTGAGTGACGACGAATTGGTTAGGATGGTTAAGAGGAAGCTTAACGATTCCCTAACCCTGAGGGGGGTTGAGCCCAGCCTAGACCCATCGGTACTGTTTAACCTACCTCAAGTGGCCTTAACCTACGTCTCAGCCTCCATGGATGACTCACCAATGTTGATTGAGGTACCCATTAGGGGTGAGGGATTCCTAAAGAGGCCGAGGTTCAGGGAATTGAACGATACCAGTGTCCTAACTGAGGTGGCTGGGCTAATGCTCGGCGACTACGTTGACCCGGTTAGGTACAATGGGTTATTAACCCTGGCCCACGTCTATGCCAATTTCACGGTTGGTCAACTGGGCGAGTACATCGCCATGCTTCAGGATAGGCTTGGCTTAAGGTTCTCTAGGAGACTTGGCCTAGCGGTGCTTTAGAATTTAGGTGAAATGGGAACGTTTAAAACTAGGTGTTAGCCGTAACAGCTTCAATGAAGTTCTTCGTTAAGGAGCTTGACTACAGTACTAGGAGCCGCGTTGAGGTCATTGACATAACGAGTGATGTTGAGGGTGTGGTGAGGGAGAGTGGGGTTAGGAATGGGATTGTGCTTGTCTTCGCACCCCACGCCACAGCAGCCGTGGTGCTTAATGAGGCTGAGGAGGGGTTGATGAGGGATATCGTTAACAAGATCCTTGAATTGTTCCCAAGGGAGGGTAACTACGCCCACAACCTAATTGACAACAACGCCAACTCACACCTCGCAAGTGCCTTCCTGGGGCAGGGCAAGGTTATACCACTCGTCAATGGCTCCATGGTTAGGGGTACTTGGCAGAACATCCTCCTCATTGAGCTTGATGGGCCTAGGGCCAGGAGGAGGATTGTGGTTGAGGTGATTGGTGAATGAACACATACGACATACTTATAATGTACCTGGTGGCCGGCTTACTGGCATCGGTTGCGTTAAGCGTACTGGCTATTAGGGCTAAGGTGATTAGGAGGGGTGCAATGCCCCAGTCTGTGATGGTTGGGACCCTGGTGACCCTTTCAGGGTTTCCCTCAGTCCTACTCTTCATACTATTCCTAGCCTACACAACCCTAGTCACTAGGCTCGGTAAGGAGCGTAAGGTTAAGCTAGGCGTCGCCGATGATGTGGAGGGTAGGAAGGCTAATCAAGTGGTGGCCGTTGGCTTCACCCCAGCTGTGATGGCCATGGTCAGCTCAATTATGTATGCGGTTGGGTTAACCGAGGCGTCTGGGGTATTCCTGGCATCATATGTTGCGTCGTTGGCAGCTGCATCAGCGGACACGTGGGCCAGTGAAATCGGCGTCCTGTCCAGGGGTAGGCCAATACTGTTCACAATGCCCAGGGCTAGGGTTTCACCAGGCACGTCAGGCGCAGTGACGCCGCTGGGTGAGTTAAGCTCATTGGCCGGCTCAGCCTCGGTGGCCTTAACCTACCTAGCCCTAACCAGGGTCTTCAACACCTCACCCCTCTGGGTTAAGTTCAACTGGGGCTCGCTTAACCCATCGATACAACTGGTTCTACTTATAATTGCACTAGGCTACGTGGGTGAGGTCATGGATAGCGTAATAGGCGCCTTAACTCAACCCAAGTACTACTGCGATAGGTGTGGTGTGGTGACTGAGCATGAGGTCCACACCTGCGGTGAGAGGACTAGGTTAATCTATGACCCAAGGGTTAAGTTGAACAACGAGGCTGTTAACCTACTTGAGAGTTTAATAGCGGCAGTGCTGGCAATAGTAATAACCCTATCATTCAGCCGCTTATTAACCTAATTAACCAGCCCAAGCTGCCTTAACGCGTATATTCAGGAGTCATACTCCTGAGTATTCAGGACTAGATAACGTATACTCAGTGAACCATACCTTGTTAAATAACCCAACCCAGGTTTAGTTATGGTTCAAGAACACGTGAGCTACCCATCAGACTTCAGGGAGATTGAGAGGTGGGTTAGTGAGGCCCTGTATAGGTCGATAAATAGGGCCATGGGCACATGCGTGAGCTTCACACCTAAGACGCTCCTTGAGTACATTAACAGGGAGAATGTCATACCCGTGGTGTTGACGCTGGTTAAGCATATTCTTGAGGAGCTTTATAAACACGGGCTGATTGAGAAGGATCAGAGCAGGAGCATAATTAGGTATAGGGTGTGCAGCAACAGCCCCCTTTGGACGCTGGCTAAGGATAGCCAAGACCCTTCGAAAATACTGACCCTGCTCATGACGATAGTTGAGTAGGTTTAGGGCACTAGAAGCACCTTACCTATCCTCGACCCAGATTCAAGCATCCTCAACGCCTCGGCGAATTCCCTCAGTGGGTACTTGGCGGCCACCACTGGTTCAATGGGCCTAACCTTAACAATGCCGAAGACAGAGACCACGTCACTCCTATTGGCCGCTGCGTTACCGAGTATCATTATGTCCTTTAGTATTGCGTAGCCCAACCTCAATTGGTAGGTTTCATCAGGGTTAACGTTGCCTATGAGAAGTAGCCTACCACCAGCCCTAAGGCTCCTGATGGATTCGCCGATGGTTGGCGTCCCCACGGCCTCCACAACAACATCGACCCCGCCATTAAACCTCCTCTTAACCTCCTCACTGAACCCTGAACCAACTATGACGTCATCGGCGAATTTGCCAAGCACCTTAGCCTTCACCTCACTCCTGGTGACCGCAATGACCCTAGCCCCCATTGCCCTGGCCAATTGAACTGCATGAACCCCAACTCCACCACTGGCCCCAGTGACTAGCACTGTCTCGCCCATGTTTAGGTTAATCCTCCTAAATCCCCTGTAGAGCATGGCTAGGACGCATGGGGTTAACACCGCCAATTCATCACTAACCCAGTCTGGTACCTTAACCAGTGAGTTACCCGTAACCCTGGCGTACTCGGCGAAGAACCCATCCACCTCCTCACCGAAGCTTAACCTATTCCTGCAGTAAACCTCCTCACCCTTAAGGCACATGTCACACGTTCCATCGATGCTGTGGAGTATTGGAACAACCCTATCCCCCCTACTAAACCTGGGGTCCCTAGACTCCTCAACAACACCAACTGCCTCATGCCCAAGCACCACTGGGTAACGCATCCTTGGGTAGTAGCCCCTAAGTTGAAGCAGGTCCCTATAACACAACGCCGCGTACTTAATCCTAACTAGGACTTCACCAGCGTTGAGACTAGGCATGGGGATATCCCTAACCTCAAACCTACCCTTACCGGTAACCACAACAGCCAACATACACCTAAGGGGCACCAACAGCACTATTTAAGTACTATAAAGATATTTATAAGAAGAGGTGGAAAAGAAGGGATGTTTTTAATAATCATCATTATAATTGATGTTTAGGTTAACTATCTCCTCCTCAGCACTATTAAAGCCACCACGGCCACAACCACTATCACCACTACTATTATCCCCACTATAGCCAGCGTACTTATCACAGGCTTCGTCACTGTTACAGTGGTCACCACCGGTGTTGCTGTGGTTACCGTCGTGGTTGTGGTCACCGGCACGGTTGTGGTTGTAGTTGTGGCGGTTGAAATAGTGGTGGTAGTGGTGGTTACTGTCGTTGTGGTCACGGGAACAGTGGTTGTGGTAACCACGGTAGTGGTGGTGACCGGCACCGTGGTTGTTGTGGTGACCGGGGTCTTGAATGATATGTGGGTTAACAGTGCATACCAGCCTGGTGTTGAATGCTGCTCCAGGTTAATCCATATTGATGAGTCGTTAACGGGCCAGTTAATGTACTTAGTGTTAACGAAGACTACGCTAACGGACCAATCCAACTGTATGAACCATGGGTACTTGTTAATACCCCACATGGTGTCCGCTATGCACTGGAAGAGCCTCGGCGGTGTCACGGCCTGGTAGCACACCTGGGCCAGGCTCACTGAGGTGCCGTTGGGGAGCACTATCACGTTATCCCAATGGGTAATGTTATACGTGGCTGTTGGGCCCGAGAAGTAGCCGCTCTCCGGGAAGAATGACGGTATGTAGGGTGAGTACGCATCGCTGTAGTAGGAGAAGAATAGGTCATACTGCCCCTTCTGAACAATAGTCTTATACTCGGAGCTTGGGAAGGTGACTACCGTTGTAGTTATTCCGAAGCTTGTTAATGCGTTAGCTATCATTGGCAAGTGTGAGTTGCGGTGGAGCGGCACTTGACGATATGTATAGTGTTAGTGTGAATTGCGTGCCGTTCGGCGTGTACCATATGCCATTCACCTTCTTAAAACCAACGGACTCAAGCAACTGAGCAGCTAGGCTTGCATTATAGGTGTAGTTGACGTAGGCCCATTCAGGGCCCAGTGAGGCCCAATACTTACTCGTATTAACCAACCACTGCTCGTAGTACACTGGGTTTAGGCCTACCTGGGGCATTGGTGAGGGCAGTATTAATGGCCCATAGGCAGACTGGGCCAGCTCAGTCCAGTTCACCGCATAGTAGATAGCCTGCCTAACCTGGGTAATCCTCAACCACGGGTTAAGGAAGTTGAAGTAAAGTGCATCACCACCGAAGGCCGGGTAGATGTACATCTTAATGTACGGGTTGCTTAGTATTTGGGGCAGCAGGGTTGGTGATATCGACGTGCCGCCGGTTTGCCAGTAGCTGAGCTTACCCGTGGCCAATGCTGCATACACCTGGGCCATTGAGGCGTATTGGTAAAGCACTATGTATTGGACCGGTATTTGATTTGCAGCGTAGAAGTACGGATTCTTACAGAGTAGGATGTACTCAGGTGTTACATCGCACACGTAGAATGGGCCATTGTAAAACGCCATTGATGGTGAGTAGGTGGGCTTAAGCGTGAATAATTCGTTAATTAGACTTGATATGTTGTGTTCAGCTGATGAAGCCACTGATGGCGGGCCGAAGTTATATAGGTAAACCTGCGAGTAATTAGCTGTGGCGGCTTCAACTAAAGGCTTCCAGGCACTGTAAGACCAAACTAAGGCAACCCTACCCCAGTCCAGGGTCCCAAATAAATCATCAATCACGTTACCCGGTGATGTTGGAGGTAGGTAAAATCCACTAGGCACCATGAAGGCGCACGTTGTGTCGTTTATAATGGTAAGGTTACCAGCCATATCATCAACCAGACCCAGCATGAGGTTTGTCGCGTAAACGTCATTGCACGTGACCAACTCGCCATTATTCCACCCAGTGTGCCTAAGGTTGAATAGAACCTCAAGGGTGCCGTTGGGTAGAACCGTCCAGTTCCACCAGCCAGGTCCGGGACCATGGTGTTTGATGTTATATTCAACGAAGCCAGGAAGTCCTGAACGAGACCGTAGGTGGCTAACCCACCGTGGAAGATGTTGGGGTTGTACACGGACATACTCGTGATCGGTGGACTCTCAATTATGAACATGTACAGGGTGTTGTAGGGTGTTATGTTGTATTGCTGGGCCCTCAAAACTACCTCAGAGCCGATGGGGTTGACTATCGTGAGGTAGCTGACCAAGACTATTACCAGCAATGAGCCTTATTGAAGCCTTCATGCACTAGGCTTATTAGCCTAGATATATAAACTTTATTCAAATGTTTATACTAAAAACGTAATTACTAATATATAGCATTACATTGTTCATCGCTTAACTTTAGTAGTTTCCTTAAGTAGAATGAGTTCAACCAGCAACCCCTCCTTAGCCTCATTAACCCATGGCGGGATGTTGACCAGTGCATCGGCTTCAGCTAATGTTGATGTGAAGGAGCTGCCCGTGATCCTTATGGGTTTAACCACGTAGCCCTCATCACCAAGCTCAACCTTAGCCCTAACCTGCCTCCAGAGACCCCTACCTGGCTCGGTTGACCCAGCAAGCTTACCGTAGACCCTTGGTATCGGTATAGTGCTAGTTATACCAAGCATAGACTCCACGAATGGTTTAATTAACAGTGTTAGGGCGTTTAACGCACTTATGGGATGGCCACTAACGCCGAAAACCACACGGCAATCGTCGAACACGGCCACTGTTGATGGCCTACCTGGCCTCATTTTAACCCCCCTTACGTAGTACCTAGGCCTTAGTGATGTTATGACCTCGTGCACGTAGTCGATGTCACTTGGGCCTGTCCCACCAGTTATGATGACTATGTTGGATTCCACCAGGGCCCCCTTAACTGACTCCATTATTTCACCGTAGGAATCCTTAACGATAACATGCCTCAATACCGTTAGGTAGGGCATGTAGTTGCCCATGAACCACTTAACCAGTGAGCCCGTGCTCTCAATAACCTTACCATTCATGAACTCCCTCAACGCCTCCTCCGGGGTGTTTGGCCTAACCAACTCACTGCCCGTGGATATTACCGATACCTTGAGTCTACTGTAGAACCTAGCCTTAAAGACCCCTGCCTCAAGCAGCGCCGACATTATGTATGGGGTCAAAACAGTTCCCTTACTGGCCAGTACTTGGCCCCTCCTCGCATATGAGCCGGGTTCATCAATGTTCTTGCCCACCGGGTAGGCCTTGCTGACGGTGATTAAGTCACCGTTAACCGTCACGTCCTCCTCTGGGACAACCACATCAGCACCCCTTGGCAGGTAAGCGCCGGTCGTTACGTAGTAGGCCTCACCCTTACCTAAAACGCCACTCGGCACCTGCCCTATCAACACAGACCCCACTACCTTGAATGTGCCAGGCGTCTCACTTGACCTAACGGCGAACCCATCGTAGGCTGCCCTTGGCATTATCGGTGTGTCGAAGGGTGCATCCACGTCGTCCGCTAGGACTAGGCCCACCGCATCCCATAGGGCCAACTCCACGGTGCCTGGGTTACACCTGGGTGCATTACCCAGCACCTCGTCTAGGTCGTGTAGCGTTATGTACTTATCCTCATGTAGCCTCATTAATTCTAAATGCCTATTAGTGCTTTTAAACCAGCCGTGGCCATTTTTTAGTCATGCATTTAACTACTTCTCAACGCCAATGGAGTTAAGTATCATGTTGGCCACAGCCCCAAAGCCCCTACTCAAGTGTTCAAGGTCCTTTAGGGCATGGGCGGCCAGTGTCATTATGCCCTCACGCACGTAAACCTTAACCTCACTCCACAACTCCTCCTCAGGGTCGCCCATACCGTTAAGTACCCTTAGTAGGGGTGGTTCACGCCAATTGAGTTCCTTATCGCTGGTGAACACTATGGGTCCACTTAGGTTGAAGCCCATTAGGTCGCTTCTCCTGTTAACGTTGAGGAAGTAGGTTAACCTTAATCCATGGCTTAGTGGGCTTAGGAACTTAACAGTGCTTGAAAGCCTAAACACGTCGCTTAGCCGCTCCCTACCATGATTGGCGATGATATTCATAATCCCTCTAAGCAGGTCTGAGTCAACTCTGAATAAGTGGGTTTCAACAAGCCCATTGGGCATTACGAAGACTGACAATGGGCCATTATCCATGAGTGCCTTGAAGACGTCGACAGTCACGTTGGGTGTATCGCATGGTGAAAAAACCAACACACCACCCAGTGTGGATGCCGAATCCACCCCAGCCAACACACCCCTAAGCCGCTCACTATCCTTAATCACCCTTAGGCCCATTTTAACGTACTTCTCGTAGTTAACCCCAGCCGCTATGACCACGTTGTTGAAGATTGTCGCCTGCCTAATAATCCTCATTATCATGGGCTCCCCGTTAAATGGGAATAGGCACTTATCCACGCTACCTGAATCACCAAGTTGAAACCTCCTCGACCCCCCACCCGCAAGGATGACTAACGTCGACTCCATGCCTGGCTATAGGTATATGGCGCCACTTATAAGCAGCACCCTCATGCCAGCTGGGCATAAAGCTTATTTGTAAGTTAAGGTGCAGGTGGTTATGGCAATCTATCACCTAAAGACCCCCATCAGTGACCAGGACGTTGAAAGGTTAAACATTGGTGACACGGTTTACGTCAGTGGAATCCTAGTCAGCGCCCGTGACGCAGCCCACGTTAGGATGGTTGAGGCGATTAGGAGGGGTGAGACCCTACCCGTTGACCTAAGGGGAGGTGTCATATACCACGCAGGCCCCGTTGCCGTCAAGGAGGGTGAATCCTGGAGGATAATAAGCATGGGGCCAACTACCAGTGCCAGGATGGAGGAGTTCGAGCCGGAGGTCATTGAGAGGCTTGGGGTTAAGCTGGTGATAGGGAAGGGGGGCATGGGGTCCAGGACCACCGAGGCCATGAGGAGGTTTAAGGCGGCATACTTGATATTCACGGGTGGTGCAGGTGTATTGGCTGCCAGGGCCATTAAGAGGGTTTTGGGGGTTCACTGGCTTGACTTAGGCGCAGCGGAGGCTATGTGGATTCTTGAGGTTGAGGAGTTCGGCCCATTAACAGTGATAATAGACTCAAAGGGCAACAACTACTACGAGGACCTGAGGAGGAAGGCTAGGGAGAGGGTTGATGAGGCAGCCAGGGAGGTGTTGGGTAGTGTCCCACGTTAACGCCGTAGGTGAGTTAGGGGGAAGTCTTATTAATGCTGAGGGGGTGAAGTGAGGCATGCCGGTTAAGCTTGAGGATGCCGTTAAGGAGGCGGCTAAGGAGATAGTAAAAATGGCCAGTGTGTCCCCGGCCCTTGACGTCAAGAACGCAATTAAGGGTTCACTCAACGTTGAGACCCATGAACCCAGTAGGGTTCAGTTAAATGCAATACTCGAGAACATTAACCTAGCTGAGAATTACAAGGCGGCAGTCTGCCAGGACACGGGGGTGCCTACATTCTTCATAAGGCTTGGCGATGGCTTCCCGATTAGAAGCAGGCTACTTCAAATATTAACGGAGGCTGTTAGGGAGGTCACCAAGGAATTACCCCTCAGGTCAAACACTGTTGATCCAGTTAGTGAGAAGAATAGTGGCGACAATACGGGTCTTGGGGTACCTGTCTTCGACATCGAACTCTTCGACGGTGATTACCTTGAAATGGTCTACACGCCGAAGGGTGGTGGAACAGAGCTACCTAGTAAGGCATTCGTGATACCACCCGGTAACGCCTGGGAGAAGCTACCTAAACTAGTGCTCGATGCCGTTGTTGACGCAGGTCCAATGCCCTGCCCACCCGTCATTGTTGGCGTTGGTATTGGGCCGTCGGTGGACGTGGCGGCTAAGTTGGCTAAGAAGGCTGCTGTGCTTAGGCCCATCGGCTCAAGGAACAGTAACCCCGATGTGGCTAAGCTTGAGGATGCGCTTCTAAGGGCTGTGAATAAACTGGGCATAGGTGCGCATGGCACCGGCGGCATGGTCACGGCGCTTGACGTCCACATTGAATACGCCTATAGGCACCCAGCCACCTTCGCCGTGGGTATAGTGTTCTCCTGCTGGGCAACCAGGAGGGCGAGGGCTATTGTTCACCCCGACGGTAGCTTTGAGGTTAGGCCCCAGTGATCGGCTACCTATTTACGTAAATGTAATGCATATTTTTACTTATAAATTATACATGAGCTCAACGTCAATCCCATTAAGGATTTAGTAACCATAACGGTAAGTGTTATTAATCCAAGCTTCAGGGAGGCGCTCATGGAGATGGAGTATAAGACCTTTAGGGGGAATTTAAAGATACCCGTGATAGGCCTTGGGACGTGGGGAATAGGGGGCGGTTACTGGACCCCTGACTGTTCACGTAAGGCTGAGTGGGTTGCCCTATTGAGGAGGGCCATTGAGTTTGGGTATAGGATGTTTGATACTGCCGAGATGTATGGTGGTGGCTGTAGTGAGGAGATTGTTGGGGCCGCCGTCTCCAGCTCCGGCTTACCTAGGGATGAATTCTTCATCATCAGTAAGGTTTGGCCTAACCACGCTTCCTACAATGACGTCCTTAAGAGCGCTAAGAACAGTGTCTCTAGGCTTGGAACCTACATCGACCTCTACCTACTCCACTGGCCCAGTAGGGAGGTTCCAATCTCCGAGACCATTAGGGCCTTTGAGAAGCTCATTGATGATGGCTTAATTAAATTCATGGGTGTTAGTAACTTCGACTCAAGGCTACTCATGGAGGCCATGGGCGCTGCTAAGAAGCATGAGGTTGTTGCTGATGAGGTTAAGTATAACCTTTCAGATAGGTTTGTTGAGAGGGATTTAATGCCAGTGGCCGTGAGGGAGAACATAGCCATAATAGCCTACAGCCCATTGGGCACAGGCTCACTGCTAAACCCATCATCAAAGGGCTTTGAGGTGTTGAGTAGAGTAGCCTCAAAGTACGGTAAGACACCGGCCCAGGTGGCCCTAAACTGGCTAATAGGTAAACCAAACACAGTGGCCATACCCAAGGCCACTAGTGAAAAGCACCTAAGGGAGAACCTGGAGGCATTGGGGTGGAGGTTAAGCCAGGAGGATGTGGAGCAGTTGGAGCAGGCATACCCAATAACTTGAAGTAACACTTAAAACACGAGTATCAAGGGCTCGGTGTGAGGTTGATTAAACTATCCGGTGAGGGCCTATCCTCAGGTGAAGTCAGTGAGGGGGAGCTTGGTGGTGTTGGTAAGCCATACGTTGCCGTTATAGGTGGTTCAGGGCTTTACGACCCAGGCATCTTCGAGGAGCCCGTTGAGGTGCAGATCCATACACCCTACGGCCTACCCAGCGATAACATTGTAGTGGGTAGGGTTAGGGGGGAGTGGGTTGCCTTCCTCCCTAGGCATGGACGTGGGCACAGGTACCCACCGCATAAGATCCCCTACAGGGCTAACATATGGGCCCTCAGGGCGTTGGGAGTTAGGGTGATACTCTCCATAAGCGCAGTGGGTAGTTTAAGGCAGGACTACGCCCCAGGCGACTTCGTCGTACCCGACCAATTCGTCGACATGACTAAGGGCAGGGAGTACACGTTCTACGATGGCCCCAGAGTCTGCCATGTTCAAATAGGCCTCGAGCCCTTCAACAACGACCTTAGGAGGCTGATTATAGAGACTGCCTCAAAGTACAATAGGACGCATGACTCAGGGTGCTACATATGCATTGAGGGGCCCAGGTTCAGCACTAAGGCTGAGTCCAGGATTTGGAGGGATGTCTACGGATGCGACATAATAGGCATGACGCTGGTACCCGAGGTTAACCTCGCCAGGGAGTTGGGCATGTGCTATGCGCTCCTGGCCATGGTGACCGACTACGACATATGGGTCCCCCACCAGCCCGTTACGGCTGAGTTGGTTGAGAGGATTATGGGTGAGAAGCTTGACTTGGCTAAGAGGGTTATGACCGAGGTCATACCCAGGATACCTAAGGACATACACGTTAAGTGCCAGGAGGCCCTGAAGGACGCGTGCATTTAGAAGGTTAACTCAGGGTTGCTCGGCTTCATGAACTCCCTAAGTAGCGTTGTGGCGTAGTTGCCCTTGGGCAGCCTGAAGATTAACCTAGCCTCATTGCCATTTATCGTGATCGACTTTATGATTGGAGTGACGCTAAGCCACCTAACCCCACCGGCCGTGGCTAACTTAGGCATTTCACTAACCCTGAAGTTACTTGGCTCAACGCCCTCAGCCCTAAGCACGCTCAGCTCAAGCTCACCCTGAATTCCATTACTAAACCTGCTGCCGTAACCCACCAGGTGCCCAACAACCGTCGCCCTACCCCTGGCTATGGCTGAGTTAACTCTATCAACCATTGAACCCTCAACCCTAATCACGTTACCTGTGGGTAGCCCATGCTCATCAAGCAGCATTATTAAGTCACCCTCAACAGCCCTATTAATCGGAATACCCCTACCAATCCTTAGGCTTAGGGCCTTGTTGAATAGGTAGGATTGGTAAGCCTCAACGTACAGTTTAAGTAGGTTCACCGGTAACTTACCTAGGGCATTCATGTAGTTGCCTGGGTCAGTCACCAGCTGTCTCAGGATTAGGTTCTCAGGTAGGTACTTTATGCTCCTTGGCATTAACTCAAGGGCCTTGGCGTAATCACCCTTACCAGCCAGCTCCCTAGCCCTCTTAACTGCCTCATCCTCATGTGGGTAAGCCCTAGCCACTAGTTCGTTCACGGCACCTTCGAAGTCACCCAGCACAATCATTTTACCAATTATGTGTGAGTTCGGCCTCCTCAACCCAAACCTCTGGTAGCCGTAGTATGACGGCAACCCCCTCTCCAACACATGCCTAGTGACGCAGTCGAAGATCGACCCATCACCGTTAATGCCCCTAACAACAACCGTGAATTCATTACCCCAAATCTCCCTCGGCGTGAATGGCCTATCCATGGAGAAGTAGCCCATCACCTTAACCCTAGGCCCCAGGTCCACGCCACTTAACTGAGCTGGTGCAACACCCCTGATTGAAATAATCTGTGATGTGACTGCCCCAGTGTCCTTCAACCCGCCGTAGGATATGTCCCTAAGCCTAACATTAAGCCTCCTACTCAACATGAGGACTAGGCTTATTGTGTCGAGCCTCCTCTTCTCAACAACCACCCAGGTGTATGGGCCTGGCCTCGGCTCTACCCTTAAGGGCCCCTTACCCGTCAATGTTGATGGCACAACATCCCCGTTAACTAAAACCTCCTCAACGATGAAATCCTCTGGGCTACTCCTCAACCTACCCCCAACTCCCTCACAGTCGCTGATGTAGTACTCCATCCCCACTAATAGGTCCAGCTGCGCTGCTGTGTGCCTTGGCATTTGGGCAGTGGGCCTTATGCCACCGGTGAATTAAGGTTATCTACACGTCCACCGATAGACCCAGGCCGCCCAGCACCCTGCTTAACCCGTAGAGCATGGATGAGTATATTGCCATTGATACATCAGTAACCACGTTAAACTCCTCAAGCCTCCCACCTAGGTTGAATAGGTTTGTCCCGAGGGATAGGATACCCCTAATGTCGTTGATAAGCGATGGGTTTATTGATGCCGTTAGGTTCTGGGACGCCAGCCAATTGGCCATGGCCACGACGTATATTGGGGTTACGAGACCCAGCGAGAACAGTAAACCGCCAACCCACCTAACCTGCCTAATGGGTATTAGGCTGGCTCCAAGGGCCGCTAGCTGGGAGGCGTAGCTGGATATTATGGATAGGTAGTAGAGCATGTAGGTGTTCATTAAGGCCCACTCGGCCTGCCAGGTGAAGTACCTTGAGATGTCGTTGAGGTAGTAGCCCACCGGTGAGACGAAGGGCAGTAGGGTTAGCGTCACCTCAGCCACGTACAACTGGGTCATTGACCTAATCAGGGCGTTAGCCATGCTGCCGAACACCAATAAGGCGGCACCAGGGTTAATAATGGGTTCATTGGTGGTTAACTTAACCGTGACGCAGTGGTATGGGTAAACCACTGAGCATTGAAGCTCATCAACACTATGGGTTACATAACCCACCTTGAGGTTTAACCCACCCAGCACGATACCTATTAGCCTATCCTCATTACTCATCATTAAAACCGCCACAATGTACATTAGGAATCCCATTAGGGTGTCGAATACGTGAACCTCACCCACCCTCCTCATCAATGCATTACCCCTACTTATCAACACGTACCCATAGGCTATGTTTAACACTGCACCGAGCAGCGCAATGCATGACCCATAGTAGCCTGGGCAAATCATTAAACTCACCGAGGCCCTGCACCCATGGGCCTACTGCAGGTAGGGTGATGGATAGGTTAACATCACCCTACCTGGGCCCTAGTTAACTTAACCAAAAGCCCACACTGCACCTATGAGGAGTGGGTTAAGTAACATAGTCTGGACTATAATAGGGGTTGTGTTATCTGTAATAGTGGCGGCGATACTGTGGGTCTTCGTTTCAAACAGCATGGGTTCTTACAGCCAACTGCTTGTAAGCGCCAGTGAGGTGACCCCAAGTATGATACAGGCAACGGTGAAGAACATGGGCTTAGGCTCTGTGACCATACTGGGTTTTAACATAACTAACCAAGATGGGGGCCAAGTATCCTGTTACCTAACCAACGCATACGTCGATGGGGTGGCCGTGAGCTTAACGAACCCCATAGTGCTGAAGGGAGGTGACCAACTGGTGGTTGATGCAGAGGGCTCTGGCTGCGTCTACGCATACTACGTAATAGTGAAGACCAGTGATGGCTACTATAGCACTGTTGTGAACGCCTAAGGGGCTGGGCAATGGTTAAGGGGAGTGGTCAATTAAACCTATTCATTCTTCCATCATCACAACCGATAACTAGGGGTATAGTCACTTGGAGGTACAGCCCAAGATGCAGCTTAATGGGCGTAAACCTACCCCTAGAGGATGAGGATAAGTTAATAATAACCAGGCTGGCCCTAGAGTACGGCTTCATGGTTAAGTCAAGTAGCCTAGGTGACGTCAGCAACTTCATCAGTGGGTGTGAGGGTTTAGTATGCCAGGCGTTGAGGGTTGTTGACGTTGAACCCCCTGGCACATTAAACAGTGAATGCTTCACGGTACCAATACCACCCATTGAACCAACCTCCACGATACTCGGCTTAACACTGGCGTTACCGTTAACCAGGGTTATGAGGGGGCCTGTGGTTTACGAGGTCTTCAGCGACAGGTGGTTTAGGCTTAAGGACTTACTCCTATACCTCAAATTGAGGGGAGTCAATCTAAACATTTACACTACTCATAATGTAAACAATGAAGATACATCAATCTTCAACAGAGTGTTTAAGGGTAAAGGTAAGTTAAGTATTGAAGTACCCATTAGTAACAATAACGGTAAGCACTTAATTGAACGTATAGCCGGTAGGATTAGGGAACTGGCCGGTGGTGATGAGGTACCCCTTAGGGCTTTAGTGGACCTAGGGGTGCCTATTAATGATGTGAATAGGTTAATAATGTTTGGTGCCGCCCACCTTGAAGTGAGCAATGGTGTTCTTGTGCTTAGGCTTAACGATGAAGCTAGGAGGTAGTTACTTCTCGATTAGGCTATAGGGCAGTACCTGGTTAATCAACTCCACATGAGCCATTAGGGTCCTCCTACAGCAGTACCTTGTCACACCCAGGTCATCGAGGACCTTCTTAGGGTCTTCGCCGGCCAAGACCCTGTTCTTAAATGGCTCCCACAAGTGGCCAAGAGGCTTCCCACAGGTCCAACACCTAATGGGCACTATCATTACCCCAACCTCAGCGTCGGTTGTTAATAAACCTTACCACAGGTTAATTTAAATGGGTTAAAGCCATCGCACCTATCGTTGAATAGGGTTTGCCTAACCAACTCCCTATAGTTGCTACCCGGGATTATTTTACCCAGCAGTGCGGGTGAGCCGCCTGTGGCTGGTGTGTTACCGACCCTAAGATGAAGGGTCTCATTGGCGATTATTGCGAAGCCCAAGCCCTCCCTAGCCATATCATCGATTCCATAATCCTCAAACCTCCTTAACTCGGCTACATCACTAAATAGGCCCTTTAGGTCATTCATCAGTACTGGGTTCTTTGAACCACCACCCCCAACTATGATCCTCCTTATCGGCCTTTTCACAAACCTCCTAACCTGGTCATGTATACTCTCCGCTGTGAAGCGTGTGACTGTTCTAATCAAGTCGTCGCCGCTGAATTCACCTAGGTAAGGCATCACCCTACTCTTAACGTAGCTGAGTCCAAAGTACTCTCGCCCAGTATTCTTGGGTGGTGGTATTGAGAAGTATTCGTCGCTCATTAAGTCCAGTAGAAGCTTATCAATCACCCTACCACGTGAGGCGTGCAGACCATCCTTATCGTAGGGTTCCCCGTAAAGTAACTCTGTTAATGTATTTATCAGTATGTTGCCTGGGCCCGTATCGAAGGCTATTACGCAGTCCTCGCCGACGTAGGTTACGTTAGATATGCCACCGATGTTTATGGTTAATGTGCCTTCACTGAAGAGTATTACATCACTCAACGCTATTAATGGTGCCCCTAATCCACCTGAGGCTAGGTCATTAGTCCTGAAGTCGTAGACGACGGTTTTATGCGTCATAGCGTAGAGCACTGATGCCTCACCTATCTGAAGGGTGCCATATTCCCTCCTACCCAGTGATGGCCCATGGTACACGGTGTAGCCTGAGTAAACTATGACGTCGTAATCGCTTGGCTCGTAATCCTTGACTATGGAGTTAGCCAGGAACCTGCCTAATTCCCAGTGAATCCTACTAATGAATTCCGAGGTCACTTGGTTGAGTGAAGCCACATGAATCATCATACTCCTTAAATCATTCGGATACGGATAGTAACTATACTTAAGTATCTTAAACCTGGTCCCTCTTCCACAACCCTCAAGCTCAATGAGGGATACGTCAGCCCCATCAGAGGAGGTACCGGTGACTATTGAGAGGAACCTCATAATGCAGCATACCTCATGAATTTTTATAAACACTGCATGTAGCCTGAACCAACAGCAATCTAGCCATGCCCTAAGTAGTTGCTAACGTACAGTGAGGCGCAGTGAATTATAGTTCATCAAGGTCTTGGGTAAACTATGGATCTAGCCCACCGCGATGAACTGCTACGGAATCCAATGAGGCTTGAGAAAGATTAGGCAAACGTTACTGTAATGTGCCCGGTATGTAAGGGTATTGTTAAGGTTAGGTTACTGTTAATGAGAAAGCTTACCTGTAGGCCTTCTGTCTCTTACTTCTAGCATGCTTTAGGCCTGGCTTCTTCGGCTCCGTCCTTCTCTCATCACCCTTAATCATGGTTGAATCGTACAGCATGTATAGGTCGAGTAATTCCTTGCTTTGGAAGTACTCCACAAGCCCCCTCGCTATGGCCATCCTGACGGCTGACGCCTGCCCCATGAACCCACCACCCCTAACCACCACGTCTATGTCAACCTTATTGACCAGGTCCTTACCTGCAAGCATCAAAGGCTCCATCATCTTAAGCCTAGCCACCTCCATGGGCCATATTGTTAACGGCACTCCATTAACCCTAACCACGCCTGAACCAGGTTTAACCACAGCCCTCGCTATTGCCATTTTCCTCTTCCCAGTGGCTATAACAATCCTCCTACCGTTAACTTCCTGAACCTTCACGAATGGAATGGGCCTAATGGCCCTCTTCTCCCCCTCCTCAGCCACGCACCGCCATCCCCCGAGGCGTTAATAAGCTTTAGCTTGCGGCATCAACCAAACCCGGTTAATATGCTTAAGACCCCGCTCACAATGGCTAATGTGCCCAGTGTTGCTGTTAATAGAATTATGTGCCTACTCCTGGCGAACCTAAGTAAAGCATCAATTAACACTAGACTCACAAGGGCAGCAACCACTATGGATACCAGTATTACATTCATGTTGACATCGGATATGAGGGTGTGGAACAAGTGCCTTGTGAATAAGGCAGGCACTATTGAGGCCCCTACGGCAGCTGGTATCATTGATATGAATGATAACCTGAAGGAATCCTCCGGGTTTAGGCCAAGTAGTAGCATCATCGACACCGTCACGCCTGACCTACTGACGCCGGGGAGTGCTGCAATGCCCTGCACCGCCCCTATCAGTACCAGTTCCCATGTCTTTAACTCGTTCAGTCTTTTCCTTGGTACGTACCTTAACCTTGAGATGTATATTAGTAAAGCGTCGGCGATTAGTATTAGGCCAAGTACTATCATGGGTAATCCAATTCCAATACCCTTGACCGACTCAGCCACCGTTAGGTAGAGTGGTACCCCAACCAACCCAGTTAAGACCGTTATAATGATAACATACTTAAGCATCATGTAGTCGTACGCGCTCCCCCTAAGCACCAGGGCCTTTAAGATACCCCAAACCTCCCTCCTGAAGTAGATCAAGGCCGCCAGAACCGTGCCTACTTCTAGAAATAGGCCAAGGGCATAGGCCTGGTTGAAGGTTAGGTGTAGTGCGTATATTGACGTTATCATTATCTGCGTCTTACTGCTTATGGGCAACCACTCGCTGATACCCTGCACAATACCGAGGGCCAAGCCATTCGCAACATCCGCAAGGTTCATGAAAAGCCCATAACCCGACTATTAATAAGCGTTATTCCCACGGACGCTACCCAGGCTAACCTTGAGTTCACCATTGCTGCACCTGATCGTCACGTAGCCGAAGTGCGGCTTCATTACTAGGGCCTTTACCCATGACCCTGGATTAGCAACCTTAAGCTCACTGTTGAAGACGGGTACATGGGTGTGCCCACTGATGACCCAGTCATGGTCATTAACGTTGAGGATCCTCCTAAGCATCACCTCAAATAAGGGATAGTTAAGTAGTTTAAGTGATATGAAGCTCAGTAACCCTGCCAATACGCCATCCTTAACTGCGTAGTCACCGTGCGTAATGTAGACGCTTCCTATGCAGTCAGGGTAACTTAGCCTTACGGCACCCTGCATCGCCACCACGGTCACGTTATTAACCTTCATGACGCTTACCCTATGGTTTCCATGGACCTCTGGGTCGTGGGATGATGAACTCATTAGGTAAAGAACCGTTAACCTAGCCTTAACGCAACTTAGCCCAAGTCTCTCAACTGCGTACCTAACCATAACACCCAGTTCAAGTTCGTCCCTGATTCTAATCCTGTAGTTAAACAAGTCACCCGCAATTACGAGGGTGTTGACGCCGTTAATCCTAGCCAAACTACCAATGATGCCTAGGTCCATTGGGTTGGCGTCTATGTGTAGGTCGGATAAGACCATAACTGCCCCTGAGTCAACTTTAAGGCTTGCCGTCGGTATGCCCTTAGTTAACCATGGTGAGTTGGTGACCAAGTAGTACAGTATGATGACTGCTGATGCTGAGGCTGCTACCAGTGCCGGTATATTCATGTGTTATTGTTCATGTGGCTGATTTAAGCTGCCTAGGCTTGCGGCGTCGTTGATTAGCCTCGTTAAGGCGTTGATAGTGGCCTCCCTTAGCCTACTGACAAGCCATGACTTACGTATCAGTAGTGGTATGGTGGGGTTAATCATCCACGTGCTTACCACTTTATCACCGTTAACCTTAATCACGTGCCTACCCCTAAACGGCCCCCTTATGAAGTTGAAAACCACCGTTAGGTCGGCGTTAGACACCCTAACCAGAGCCTCACCTCTGTTGAATGGCCTCAGTAGGGTTAGGTTAACCAGAACCCTCAGGTAGGGGTCAGCCCTCTCAAGTATCTTAACATCTCTGTGGAGGCGCCAGTACTTGGGCATGTTTTGTATGTTGCTTACAACACTCCATATGGCATCCGGCGGCACATTACTATTCATCTCAATTGTTAGCGTTATCATTTGTCAAACCACCTCCCCACGGGTATTAATGCTTTTTGCCAGGTTAAAGGGGTAGGAGGGCCGTTTACTCAACGAAGACTGGTAGCTCGCCTAGGTGCACGTAGTCCCGTTCATCAACCCATGGCCCCTCAACCCATACCACAGCCCTACAAACTACGTTAGCCCCAGCCATCCTCATTAACTCCTCAAGCGCCTTAATTGTACCCCCAGTGGACACCACATCATCAACAACGCAGACGTCCCTACCAGCCACCTGGGTTACCGACTGGGAGTCCAGTATCAGTAGTTGCCGCCCCCTGGTTGTTATTGAATTGACCTCAACCTGCATGTAGCCGCTCATGTAGGCTTTAACACCCTTACGGGCAACCACAAACCTAGGCAGATTAAGCTCCCTAGCTACCCCGTAGGCCAGGGCTATTGACTTAGCCTCCGGGGTAACTATGACGCTGGGTGAGTAACGCTCAATTAATCTGGCCAACTCCCTGGAGGCAGCATTAATGAATTCAACGTCACCCAGGACCAGCTCTGAGTCCGAGGCTATGTAGGCCATGTACTCGGCACCATTGACCTTGACCCTCCCTATGCTCACAATGGGTAGTAGCCTTTCTAAACCAGCAATCTTAACCCTATACGCCGGCTCACCATTATACTTAACAAGCCTCCTGTGCTCCAACATTAAGTGGTATTGCTTCAAGGGTTAATTAAAGTTACTCATAATTAAATGTATTCTTAAATACATTGTTTATATTATTAATTAAATTGAACCATTAGCCGCGTTCCACCTAAGGCTTAACCAGTTAAACCCCCCTTGAGGTT
>Ga0080005_165370_pt1 | contig 54278 bp, 71 predicted proteins | sample JossMetagenome_2_FD_69208 | JGI IMG/M metagenome (GOLD analysis project Ga0080005, IMG submission 69208) | Hot spring sediment microbial communities from Joseph's Coat, Yellowstone National Park, USA - JC3_ASED (SPADES assembly) (version 2) | ecosystem: Environmental > Aquatic > Thermal springs >...
GGTTTTCCGCAGATACCTTCTCCGCAGCTGTTCTGATAAGCAATTGCTGAATCTCCTTGGTGGTGATGCCGTCTCTAAACTGTATCTGTGCGTCCATCTCAAGCTCAAGTGGGTCCACCCTTAGACCTTTGCAGGCAAAGGCTATAACAGTCCTTATCTTCCTAATGTCAAGATTTTCTAATACGCCCGCCCGTTTGACCACCTTCATGGAAACCCTCCTTAAGAGGGATTTTAATGAGGTTTTGCCTTCTTACCCTACATTTTAATTTGTAGGGTAAGACTTGCCAAGCGGGAAAATTTGGCATAAAATATCCCATTAAGGAGGTGGTGGCGATGTTGCCGATAAGGGTTGAGGATTTGAGGAGGATTGTGGAGGAGAACAAAAGCCTTGTGGTGAAGGTGGGGGACACCTATGAGATAAGCAGGCCTTTGGCGTTGAAGTTGTGGAGTGCATTTGTGTCTATGGTGATGGAGATGGGGGGAAGTGTGAGGGAGGAGTTGAAAGTGGAGTATGCGAGCCCTGAAATGGTGATTGTTAGCGTGTCTTGCACTGTTAGGGTTCAGGATAGCGAGGTGAGGTATTGTGAGATAGGGGAGGCCTACAAAAGTGAGGGAAAAGAGAATACTCTGGCAAGGACTGCTTATACGAGGGCTATGAAGAGGCTTTTGGAGAGGATGATAGGAGAGGACTTTATCAATCAGGTCGTGCATCAGTTGTATCCTGAGGGTGTCAAAGAGGTGCCCGCCTCTGAAAAGCAAAAGCAGCTGATAAAAACCCTTGTTCAGGAGGGAAAGCTCACAAGGGAGATGGTAAAGGAAATTTTAGGAGAGGATGCCTCTCTCAATCAAGCCCTGAAAGATAACACCTTGACTTTTTCTCAGGCAAAGAGATTGATTGACAGGGCATTGAGGAGGCCTGCAAATGGGTAAGCTATTTGAGTTTATCGCTGGTGTCCTTTTGGGCGTCTTTGCAGGTTTTTTGCTCTTTGAGGGCCTCTTTGGAGAGGACCCTGTTCAGAGACAGAGTGCCGAAAGAAGCAAAAAAGCCCACTGTGAAGCCTATGAGGAAGAACTTCTTAGACCACAGAGCCCGCAGGAGTTTGAACATCAAGCAAAATTATACAGCAAAACGTGTATCAAAAATCCAACCAATAATTGACCCAGATGCATTCTTGCCTTATCTGTCCGTGCTTTAGGGTGGCACCCTCTCCCAAAAGCCCTGTGGCCCTTGTCTTTCCCGCAGCGTAGCAGGACACATCAAAGCAAATTTTCTTCCATCCAGCCTTTTCCAGCTCAAAGTAGAGGTCGTTGTCGTATCCTGATAGCATCACCTTCGTTTTACTTCTTGTAAGAAGCCACTCCACAAGTTCTTCGTGGTCTTTTCGGGACATTTCAAACTTATAAACCTTTGGGTCCCTTCTTGTTTCAGGAAGGTATGGCGGGTCAAGGTAGAAAAAGCCCGCCCACTCCCAGTCGTTGTATTTTTCCATGCACTCCCTCCAGTGGAGGTTCTCTATCTGCACGTGAATAAGCCTCACGTAAGCAGAGGGAAGGTCCTCCAAGGCAGACAGCCAGCTGCTCACTGACGCCAAAAGCCCCCTCTTTTTGATTTTCAGAGAATACCGCCAACCCGCCTCTGGATTGCCGTTGAAACTCTGCCTTATAGCCACAAAAAACCGCCTCGCCCTCTCCACAGGGTCCTCGCACTCTTTATAAGTCTCCTTGCAAAACATATACTCCTCCCGTGAATAAGGCGTTAAAGCAACCTTTTTGTAGAACTCATCAAAATGGTCTCTAATAACCCTAAAAAGATTTACCAAATCCCCATCTATGTCGTTATACACCTCCGCCCCCACGCTCTCCTTGGCAAACAAAAGGGCAGCACTTCCCCCAAAAACCTCCAAATAATACTCATGATAGGGCACATACTCAAGCAGCTTGCTAATCAGATTTCCCTTGCCTCCATAATAGCAAAGCGGCGTTTTCATAAAATGCTTATTTTAGCACCACTTCTTATTTGAAAGATAAAGAAGTCTAAGCTTTCAAAAGTTTGATGATTTCACCCAAAATATCTTTGCTTGCTATGGGCGTTTCCAAAAGGGCTATTCCTAACTCATTCAGCTTCTCCTCTATCTCCTTCTCTTTATAAAACCTCAAAAAGCCCTTCTTTGCAGGCTCAGACAAAAGAATGCCCTGCCTTTCAATGAGGCTCCACAAAAGCCCTCCCAAAAACTCCTTCAAGGGCAAAGAAGGCCTCAACCTCTCCCGCATCTCAAGAAGAAGAACAAGCCCTTCTATATCCTCTTCTCTTAGCTTTATCTCCCTTGCTAAAGCCCGCACGCCTTTTGCAATCTGCCTTGCATACTCCTCAGAATAACCCCTTTGCCTCCACCAACCAGCACTGAACATCGCTTACAAGCACCCTTCCCAGAAGTTTCTTCTCCAGGTATGTTTGATACTCAATTGAACGGTAGGAATAATCCCACCCTCCCACACAAGAAAAACTTCCTTTCCCTTCAAATCCACAGCCCTGTCTATCTTTATTGTTCTTTTTACTCCGTTCTCTAACTCAACCACCAACGCCTGACCCTCCTGAACTATCACCTTTGCTTTCATCTTCTCCCCTCCTTCAAACTTCATTGTGCAAAAGAAAAAAGGGAAGGAGGTGGTGGCAGAGGAAGGAGGCTCGCCATGGAGAGTTTTTAAAAGGCAATGTCTTCTTCCTCTGGAGAGACCTCCTCCTCCTCCTCTATCTCTGCCCTGAGGTTTAGCCGCTCCAAAATTGCCCCGTATATGGGACTTTCCTGTGCAAGCCCGAGACGCCAGCTTATGTGTCCTTGAATTAAGCTTAAATCCTCCAGAAAATCTTCTGACAGACTTACCTCTTCATTCAAAAGCGGCGTAATCACAGGAACCGCATACTGCCTACCTCCAGACTCCGCCGCCTCTGGTTCTATCAAGCAGGGCGTCCTCCTCTCAAGATTGAACACCTTCCTAACCTCTCCTCTTCTAGTGCCAACTCCCTGATAGATAAAAAGCACCTTCTGTTGAGGTTCCCAAAACAGCACATCCCTGACCGTAATCACCATGGCATTCTCTGGTATGTCCTGTCCATCGCCCCGATACCACCTCTGCAACACCAAATTCCTATCTTCCCTGTCCACAAGCATCCTCCTCCTATACCGCAACAGGGCAATGGCTTTCATGCTCTTGTAAGTCAGTTCCTCATCCCCCACCCGAAGCCTCAGCTGCAAGGGCGCCCTGTCCGCCTTGAGATAGGGAATGACAAAGTTGGGCACTGGCACTATGTCCAGCTCAGATAGCCTAAGGGACCTCAAAACAAAGTCCCGAAGTTCTGACCTAAATAACTCCTCCACTACTTCCTGCAAAAGTTCCTTCTCCCTCATAAAAACCATTATAACGAAAACTTAGCTATCTTCTCCGTCATCAAACCATTTTGAATAATAGTCGTCAACAAGCCCATGCCGATTATGACACATAGGATGGTATATGCTTTCTGGGAGATGACAATAATAAGGGTCTGGTAAAAGGTCGTCCTCATGGCGGGAAGTCGTTGAACCCAAGCCGAAAGAACTATTAGAATTCCAATCATAATAGTCCTCTCCCACCAAATCCCTTCTCGCCCTGCCCTCTTCACCCTCAGAACTGGGCTGTTCTTGTGGATGGACTGGCGGTCTAATGGCAGACGTCTCACTGTTTATCCTCCACGCAAGGAGTATTAAGGCAATGATTAGAAGGATTATTAACAGCATTTTTTTACCTCCCATGCTTATTATAACCCGCTGAGGGAGAAGTGGTTTGCGGTGTCAGAAAATGGGGGAGGGAGTGGTTATATAAACAATAAGGAGGTGGTAGCCATGCTAAACAAGGAAGAGTTGAAAATGTCTTTGAAGTTTTACAAAGATAGCTTAGGGCCTGAGAGGTATAAGGTCAAGCCAGAGGTGAGAGTGCCCGTAGAGGTAGGCCAGCTTAGGAACCTCTTTTGGTCTCCCAATGAGTATGTGCTTGTTTATCACATTGAAGAGGATGGCCTTGTCCATGCGGTTCCTCTAACTGTATGGGTCAGCCTCACCACCTGTTCTATCAAGCTGCACCTTCCCGAGTATGTGAAGGGCTTTCCCAAACTCTATGCACCCTTGCCCTTCCATGTTTACATCAGAAAGGAAATCTTGGAAGAGGAAGGAATACCCGTCTACAAAGTCCGCCCAGACACGATAGAAAAGGTTCTCAGAGATGTAGAAAGGTCTCCCACCTGGTCTGCCATAAAACCCATCAGAGACTTTCTCAAGCTCGTCTGGAAAAGATACGAAGACCTAACACTAAGCTCTCTCTTCTATACCCATACCCTCAGAGAAAAAAACCAAAAGAAAACATAACTTGCCAACTGAGAACAATTATCAAATAATTATTAATCCGTCTACAGGTGTAGATGACTTTTCGGTAAAACTTGACAGGTGGGAAGATTTGTATAGATTTTGTTATGGAGGAGGCTTGGCATGGGTGTTGAAAATCTTACGAAGGATTTTTATGGCAGGAGTTTGTTTAGGGCTTTTGTGAGGGCGGACGATGGGACGATTTATCATGACTATGCGGAGGCTGAAGTGTCGGGGTATGAGTATAGGTTGTATGCAAGCAGGGATGTGGAGTTTTGGCAGGATGTTCCTGGTGTGGAAAGGGCGAGGGTGTTTGCGAGGCTTTATGGCAAGCACACGGGACGCATCTATGAAGTGGGCAAGCTTTTTATTTTGGTTATATCGGACAGCGAGGAACCTGCAAGGTATGGAGTAAAGTTTTTGGTAGAAGAGGATGGGAAAGTGGTAGCACAGCTTGAGCTGTTTGATAACGAATACGTGCTTTTGCTTGATGGGAAAGAGTTGGGAAGGGAAATTGTGATGCTTTGGGATGCGGGATGGCAAACGGAATTTTGAGGTTTAGTTGGGCAGAGCCTCTGAAATCTCCCCAAAAATTCAAAAACCCCAGGATTCCCTGGTAGAAATGGACATAAAAGGCCTTGTAAAAAAGTGTGCCCAAGAAGTCCTAAGGACCCTCTCTTTGCGGGAGGGTATGGATGCCCTTGATAAGCAAAGGGCATACGGGGATGCGCTTTTGAGGTGTGTGAGGAGGCATTTTGTTAAGAAGATGCTTCCAGATGAAGTCGGTTATGGCAGTGGGTGTATTTATGCGGTGAAGTATTTACCTGTTCCTTCTTATGATATATGGGGCCGTGAGATAGACAGGGATGTGGTGATTTTAGAGTCGGGCGTGGGATTCTTGAAGCCTCAGCAAAGAGAAGAACTTATGGAAGAGTATAAGCAGACTGAAATCTCCTTTTGTATCATAGACAAAAAAACACAGGAGGAGTTAGAGGAGGAGCTAAACAGGTATATTGCCCTTGACTGTGAGGAACACAGGGACACTCCTGCGTTGATGTGTTGGTATGCATCTTATATGGAAGAGAATAGCCCGCTGGAGGAGTGGAATGCTTTGGCCAGAAGACTAAACAAAGAGTGGGAAGAAGAAAGAAAGGTTTAGTAAGGTTTTCTATAGCTAAAATAAAAGGCGGAAGGAGGTAGAGGGATGGCAAAGACGCTGTTAGAAACGGTAGCATCTCTAAGTTTGGCAAAAAATCTTGAATTTATAGAGGTCGTTAGGGCTATTTCTCTCTTTGGAGACCAGGAAGTTGTTTACTATGCAGGAAAGGTAGATACTCCAGATACTGATGATGTGATTCAGGTTGTTGTAAATAAGTCCAAGAAGGGAGAATGCCTTACGCCATTTGAGTTAGAAAATTGGATAGTTCAGAAAATAGCAGAAGGGTATAGGTTTGATTTGGATTTATGGCACGTTGGTGAATATGTATTAGACTTTTCCGTTGGAGGGAAATTGCTAAAGGTATGGTATGAAAACATTCTCAAGTTTGTTGAAGCCTCACAGGGCAAGTCTGTATTATGGCATTCCCACGATGAACTTGTTCAATTAGTTTTCTCATTGGAAATTCCTAAAAATGACTGGCCAGATTATTGGGCATTGCTTGTGTGGGAAAGAGAAGAATTGATGTATCGTTTTCGTCTTTTCATTTCCCACATCCATTATTTGGCATGGACGTTAGTTTACAAAATAGCACAGAGGATGAAAAAGCACAAGGGATGGATAGCAGAAGAATATCCTCTCAAAGTTGTGATGGAATACATGGATAAGAAGGACCCTATAAAGACAATCCAGCACACGCTCGCTTCTGAACTTGGTAAGTATGATAAGGAACAAAAAGATTGGCTATCCTCCATCGTATGGCAAAAACTCCTTGAAGCGTCAAAAGAAAACCGTAGCATTACCCTCAATGAAATCCGCATAAACCTCAGATACGAAGATGAGGAAGAATAGATTATGTTAGAAAACTCTAAGTTGGACGGTTAATAAACACTGTGGGGGTATTTGCTATGACGGAGGACAGGACACCTTTGCTACCACAGAAGAGAAGGATATTTTATTCTGGCAAGCGAGTGCTTAAGGCTATCTCCAATGGCTTTAGGAACCCAACCAGTGTTCCTCTTCACAGGTTCCAACTGTTTACCCAGAAGGATGGGCGGCAATATCCTCTTTACGATTTTCTTGCGGCAGATCCTCGCACAATAGCAAAAGTTTTTAAATTTGCCAAGGAAAGGAACTTGGATGTTTTTCATCAGGGCACCTTTTTATTACGCAAGGAAACCGCAAAGCAACTCATCCAAAACCGTGTAAAAGCTTACAAGGAAGAGGAAAACAAAAGAAGGGCAAGGGAGAAAATTGCCCGACTTGACCTTTTAACCCTCTCTGGACCCAACAAACTTGTGAGGTTGGCATATAGGGTTCTGATTGTTGTAGATGATAAGGATGGGCGTGTTCTTTGGAGGTTTGTGAAATACCTTTGGAAGCTAAAGGTTTACCCAGAGGTGTGGGAAACAGAAGATGGTTATCGCATATACATATACTTTTACCTGTCAAAAGTGTATGAGGAGAAAAAGGTCAAGGATAAAGAAGGAAACATAAGACTGGAGAAGAGGGAAAGAGGCTACATTTTACCCTACGCCAGCGATTACAGAATAAGAGATGTGGAGCTTGCACTGGAGCGTCTCTGTTCAAAAATTGGCATAAAGGCAAGCATAATCTCTGCTAACATAGGAATGTGGGTAGAGGGAGTTGTCAGTTCCAAGCTTTTCATAAAAGGTTTTCCCCTGCCATTGGAGAACCTGTGGAAAAAACTTCTTAACGTCTGGTTTCCTAAAGTTTATCAATTATCTTACACTGTCAAAAAGCCCAAAGACATTGAGAAGGCAGAGGAGGCCGTGAACTACTCCACCTTATAGAAGATGGAGCTTCCTGCTTCACAGAGGCTTTCGCCTCTCCACAGGCTTAACTTCGGGTCGTTCCAACCCTACGAAGTAAAGGTTTATAGACGCATTCACATCCCTGTCTTGGGCTTTCCCACATACAGGACAGACCCAAGTTCTTTCATGCAAAGCCAAGTCCTCTTTTTTGTAGCCACAGCAATGGCATAGCTTGGAAGATGGAAAGAACCTCTCCACTTGAATAAAAGTTCTCCCATACCACTCCGCCTTATACCTGAGATAGGTCAAAAACTTTGACCAGCTACTGTCTGAGATGGACTTGGCAAGGTCTGTCCGCAGTAGTCCCTTTACATTGATGTCCTCCACCACCACGACTTGGTTTTCGTCTATGATGGCTTTGGACAATTTATGCAAAAAGTCGTTCCTTGCGTTGGATATATAGGCATGTAATTTAGCAAGCCGTCTTCTTGTCTTTTCGTAGTTCTTTGAACCTTTCTGCTTCCTTGATAGATCTTTTTGAAGCTTTTTCAGTCTTTTCTCCGCACGCCGTAGATGTTTAGGATGTTCTACCTTATAAGTTCCAAAATCGTTGGTGATGGTGGCAAAATGTTCCAGTCCTAAATCTATTCCACAGGCTTTGCTTTTGGGTTCTATAACCTTGTTTCTTGTTTCTTCTGTTTCTACCAAGATGGAAACATAATACTTACCGTCTTTTGTCTTACTCACGGTGGCAGATTTTATCTGTCCCTCAAAGGTTCTATGCAGTTCAATCTTTATCCCATCTTTTATCTTTGGTAGATACAACAGCCCTTTTTCAAAATCCACTTTTATGGAACCATGCACATTGTTTGTAGTGTAAGATTGTTTGTCCTTTTTTCTTTTGAACTTAGGCAATCCAAAGTGCTTTGGGTTTTTGAAGTGGTCTCTGAAAGCTTTCTCAAGTTGCAACTGCACGTTAGCAAGGGCAAGGCTATCCACCTCTTTGAGAAAGGGAAACTCTTCTTTATACTTGGCAGGCGTAATTCTTGGTATGGGTTCTCCCTTTTCATAGGCGGACAGCTTCTCTGCTAACATCTTATTCCAAACAAACCTACAACAGCCAAAAGTTTTAGCGAAGAATACCTCCTGTTCCTTGTTTGGATAGATGCGGTATTTATAGGCTTTTTTCATTCCCCTGTCTTCTGATGTATTCCTTTATAATCTCAATAGGGGCACCGCCACTTGTTAGCAGACAATAACTTCTGGACCAAAAATACTCCTTCCATAACTGTTCCCTGATTTCAGGAAACTCCTTTTTTATAATCCTTGAAGACGCACTTTTATATGCATTTATGAACCTTGCTAAGGCGGTGGTGGGCTTGGCTTTGAACAAACAATGAATGTGGTCATCTTCTCCTCCCCACTCTACCAAACTTATCCCATACCTTTTCCCAATTTCTATGAACATCTCCTTTAGCCTTGCCGACACCCTCCCATCTATAACCCTCTTCCTATACTTCACCACCAAGATGAGGTGATAGAACAAAAGAAAAACTGAATGTTTATTACTATCCAATTCCCTAAGTGGCATAATGTTTATTATATTCCGAAACTGAATGGCTGTCAATTCTTTCCGCAATTCATCTCCACCTTATAGAAGGTGGAGACTTCTTGCGGAGTTAGTTAAAACCGCCTTAGAGAAGGGCTACCGAAAGAAAACACACATAGCCCGATACTTGGGATGCACAAGGGATAGGGTTAAGAAATTTAAAAGCTTTCTCCAGAAACATGGCTATGACTTGTTGGATTTACTTAACCGCTATGAGGAAGTAATAGCCTTCCTAAAGGACCATGCTAAAGGCGGAAACAAATGGCACAAAAAGGACAAATCCGCTTGGATACAGGAATGGCAGAGAAGGAAAGAGGAATACATTCAAATTCGTAAAAAAGAAGCCTCACTACGAAGGGAAAAGAAAAGGGCGGAAATGGAGGCACAAGGAACAAACCCAGACCGCTGGAGGCGGGTGCCCGTTCAACTACTTCCCATAAACCTTTGGGGAACATTTTAGCTGTCAGAAAAGCCTAAAAGAGGTGGTTATATATAACTTAGTAAAGCAAAGAAAAAGGGAGGTGTGAAATGAAGGTTTTAGGAGAACTTTGTCAATGCAGGCTGTGTAGGTCTTCAGGCTCCAGAGGGCCTGTGGGTCGCTGGTGGCCGTGTGGGTGCGTGATAGGACAGGAAGCGGAAGACCACTATCAGCATAAGGTAGAAGGCGTGGAAGTGAATGGACGGGTGTATCCGATTGATCGGGTAAAACACACCAACAGCAGAAGGGCAACATGGATATATCTTGAGGAGGGAGAGTTCGTGGAGTGGCTAAGTGCAAGGGAGGTTGGAAAGGAGATAACAGAGTGGTATGGAAAGCCTGTGGAAGTTGTGGCAAGGTTTCCCGCCTCGGTTCATGGGTGCTGGAAGGTAGTAGCAAGGCAAGAACTGGTTGTGTTGAGGAGGAAGGAAAAATGAAAGCTTACGACTATCTCATTAAGTGCCCAAGCTTTCCTTTGATAGCCAAAAAGTTTCCTGACTTTGTAGAGTTCTCCAAATCTGTGGAAGTCATCCCGTGGGAGGAAGAGTTTGCCCTAACAGATTTCAACCCTGAGGTGATAGATTTCTTAGTGTTCTTAGACGGGCTTCTGGAAATGAAAGCGATAACACAAGAGGAATACGAGAAAGAGGTGGCCAAGCTTCCTTCCTACGCCTCAAAAACGGGAGGCGTGGCTTTCATAGAGGACAATGTGGTTTCCTTTAGAGACCCAAACCCTCCTGAACATATCATAGTCCATGAAATAGGCCATTGCTACTTCAAAGAAAACGACCGAGTGTGGAGTGCAAGCTATGGCGGTGGAGAAAGCCTCTTTTGGCTAATCCTCAGACAGGACTTACCACTTAACGAACTTTCTATTTTCCAGTGGCACAGCTGGATACGGAGAACTCTGGAGGGTCAAGTAGAAGAGGTAGCAAAAGAACTTGTGAGAAAGCTTTCTAAACTGAACCTACCCATATACCCCCACATATACACCTACCAGTTGTGGGCGGGAACCATGGGCGTGGATGCGGGGAAAATCCCACCGAACTTGCTTTTTGACTTAGAAAGCAAAGAGTGGGAACGGGTAGAGGTTTCAAAGGCTGGGCTTTTGTCCTTTTTGGCTAACCTCATAGTGGGAGCGGGCTTGGGAGACAGCACCTACATGGCATACTTGCAAGCTTTATTCATGCTGTGAAGCCCTACCACTCTCCGCTCTCTATACGAGGAAAGCCCTTTACATTGCCATTGTATATGTATGCCCAAGCCTTCAAAGAAAACCCATCCTCAAAGACCACCTCAATGAGTTCTCGTCTATAAAGAACGGGCACGCCTTCTACCCAATCAAGGGCCTCAAGGACTTCCTCTGGCACCTCATAGACCTCTCCATAAACTACACCAATCCCAGGAACCATAGCAGGATAGGGCCCTAAATCATACAAAGCAAAGCCTCTTGCCTTTGCCCGTCCTAAGAAGGGAAAGTCCTGCAAAATCCAATGCCTTGACCCGCCTCTTTTGAGAGTGCCGTAGACAAAAAGGTAATTTCTCGTCCCAAGCCTCATAACTCACGCCCTCTAAGTAGCAAAAAGGTAATCATACATTCCCTAAAAGCATCATAGTTTTGACTTCTCTCCAAACACTCCTTTTCCACAGAAAGCATCTCTAACCTCATCTCCTTACACCGCTTCCAGTTCATTTCCTTGCACTGCCTCCAGGTCTGCTCGCACCACTCTATGTGGCGGTCTATCGCTTCAGAGTTGGGAGATTGCTGGGAAAAGCTAACGCTTGCAAGGGTTAAAGCCAAAACTAAAGATGACAACTTCCTCATTTCCAAGCCTCCTGCCAGTTAGATTATACCCTCGCTAAACTGCACTATCTCCTCTATAGGAAAGCTGTGGAAGAACTTCCCTTCTTGGGCGTTCTTCATATACAGCTTAGGAAAGGCAAGATAAAACACCTTGTGAGACCACAGCCTCGCCTTCCTCTCACTGGGACCTAAAAGCATGTGGGCTACCTCATGCAAAAAGGTCATCAGCGAAATCTTGTGAAGGTATATCCTTCTCTTCAGAGGAACATAACACCCTCCACCCGTCAGCCTATACTTGAGAGGGTCAAGCTCAATCACAAGCTCCACACCCTCCACTCCATACAACTGACAAATATCCCTAAAAAGCTCCTGAAGAACAAGCTTTTGCTCCCTCACATCCAACACCCTCCAAAATACCTTAGGGTCAATATGCTTCCTCACAAGCTCCACAACCTTCAACTCCATAACCAACACCTCCTTACGGGAAATTTTATACCAACATTCGCTATCTGTCAAGTCTTACCCTACATTTTTATTTGTAGGGTAAGAAGGTTTTTGTTGTTGTAAAATCTATCACTATGGAAGGCTTGCAAACTCAAGAGATAAGTTTGTTGGAGGTGCTTTACAAGGCGACTCAGCTGAGGGCGTCGGACGTTCATATAACCGCAGGTTCAAGACCTGTGGTCCGAATAGACGGAAAGATAACGCCTTTGATGGAGTATCCTATTCTGACTCCAGAAATGACGCAAAAACTGCTCTACTCGGTAATGTCGGAAAAACACAGGAAGCAGTTGGAAGAAAAAGGACAGGTGGATTTTTCCTTTGGTGTGAAGGATGTAGGCAGGTTCCGTGCTAACGTTTTCTTTCAGAGAGGTTCTGTAGCTGGAGCTTTTAGGAGGCTTCCCAGCAAAATAATGACCGTTGATGAACTTGGGCTTCCCCAAAAGGTATTGGAGCTTTGCCATAGAAGCATGGGGCTCATTCTCGTCACTGGTCCCACTGGTTCTGGAAAGAGCACAACTTTAGCATCCCTTATCAATTACATAAACGAAAACTTCCCTTATCACATAATAACCATAGAGGACCCTATAGAGTATGTGTTCCAACACAGAAAGAGTATAGTAAATCAGAGGGAGATAGGCGAAGATGTAGATAATTTTGCGGATGCCTTAAGGGCTGCGCTTCGTGAAGACCCAGATGTTATCCTTGTGGGAGAGATGAGGGATTTGGAAACTATAGAGATAGCCCTCAGGGCAGCGGAGACGGGACACCTGGTCTTTGGAACTTTGCATACCAACACTGCGGTTTCAACCATCACCCGTATAATAGATGTTTTCCCTCCAAACCAACAAGAGCAAATTAGAATACAGCTTTCCTTTGTTCTGCAAGGAGTTATTTCTCAAAGACTCATACCAAAAGTAGGTGGAGGTAGAGTTCTGGCATATGAACTGCTTATTCCCAATACCGCCATCAGGAGTTTAATAAGGGAAAACAAACTGCAACAGATCTACTCCATCATGCAGAGCGGGCAAGCAGAAACGGGTATGCAAACCATGAACCAATCCTTAGCCAACCTTTACAGAAGCGGGCTTATAACCCTGGATGATGCATTCAGGTATTCCCCAGACGTTAAAGAATTGGAAAGAATGCTTGGTGTTCAGTCTCGTGTATAACTCTCTGGGAAGCGTTTTGAGGGAGAGGCTAAAGGAACTCTTTTCTCGGTTTTCTGGCCAACCTGTGGTTGTGGCCTACTCTGGAGGCAAAGACAGCACCTTTTTGCTTCATCATGTGCTTGTGCTTTTGAGGGAAAGAAAAACCAATCCACTGGTGGTTGTGTATGCGGACACCCTTGTGGAGAACCCGCTTATACATCAGCATGCGAAGGAGTTTTTAGGAAAGGTCAAAGAATACTGCGAGGCGGAGGGAATAGATGCACGCATTTTGGTTGCCCAGCCTGAGGTAAAAAACACCTTCTGGGTGAATGTGATAGGTAAGGGCTATCCTGTGCCCAGCCCGTGGTTTCGTTGGTGTCAGGATAAACTCAAGCTAAAGCCCGTCAAAAAAGCCCTTGAGGGTCTCTCTGGGGGCATCATGCTTGTGGCGGTGAGAACTCAGGAAAGCACCGCCAGAAGGAAGTCCCTCAACCGTCGTTTAAACGGAATGGAACTGGAGAAAAATCATCTGCGGGTCTTTGCTCCCATCTTTGACTTTACTGAAGAAAACATATGGGAGTTTTTTGCAAAAAGCCAAAGCCCCTGGGGTGAAGATTACAGCAAAGTTATAAACCTCTACAAGGCCGCAAGGGGGGAGTGCCCGCTTATTCCCGAGAAAAACAAGTTTCATAACGGATGCGGCTCCCGCTTTGGCTGCTGGGTCTGCACCGTAGTGAAAGAAGACAAAACGCTAAAAAATCAAGCCCAAGACAATGAAGCCTTAAAAAAGCTTTATGAGTTTAGAAACTGGCTTTTGGAGTTTAGCCTTGACCCTCAGAACCGCCTGCCCTTTCGCCGCAACGGGCGCCCCGCAAAAAACAGCAAAGGCATGCTTTCCCTACAAGCACGAAAGGAAATCCTCAAAAGACTGCAAGAACTGGAAAAGCTTACAAACATGAAGCTTTTAAGCCCAGAGGAGATGGAGGAGATTAAAAGGATTTGGGAAGAGGACAAAAGGAGGTTTTCCAATCTTTTAGCGCCTTCTTAGAACCACCAAATACTCCCTCTCCATCCTCTGGTCTTCCAGCCCTGTAGCAGGATTTTTCTTTGCACGGAACATCACCCTTGAAACTATCCTGTCTATGTAGGTTTTCTCATGCACCCACTCTCCTCTGTTTTGAAAGTGCTGAACTACAACCTCATGTGGCCTCCTCCCTCACTTTTAGAAGTGAGGGCTTCCTGCTTCAACGAGGGCAGTTGTCTTGATATAGGGATTTGACCCCAATATCTTGACAACCAGTTCCCTCTCCACAGGCGTAAGTTCGGGGCGGCCCACCCCTACGACCTGATTTTGGCTCAGGTCAAGCCCTTTTTTCAAAATGTTGATGGCAGCGTTTAGGTCTCTGTCTATGACGCTTCCACAAACGGGACAGTGATAAACACGCTGGGAAAGAGAAAGCTTTTGCTTCCAGCCACAAACGCAGCACTCTTGGGTGGTAGCCTCAAATCTCTCCACAGGAATAGTCGCAAGGTTGTTCCTCAACCTTGCCTTCAGCATTCCTATTCCTGCGTGTTGGACTTGAGAACCAAACCACCCTTCGTGCCACGCCTTTATGTTATCATCCTGATAAACAACCACTCCATAATGCCTAAATAGCGCCAAAAGCTTGTTGTGAATATCTCTCCTTATGTTCGTTAGCCTTTCATACTCCCTTTGAAGTTTCCTTAGCACCTTTTCCCTGTTTTTTGAACCCTTCTTCTTCCTTGCCAACTCTTTTTGTAGTCTCTTTAGCCTTTCACTTTCTTTTACCTCAAAATCAACGGATAAACCATTAGATAGCGTTAGCTTGTTTGCTACTCCAAAATCTACGCCTACCGCCTCTCTTACCTTCTCTCTCTCAAAATGTTCCCTTTTGACATAACAGGTCAGATAAACATAATAACCGCTTGGCTTTTTTATAAGCTGTGCGTTTGCAATTTCACAATCCCGTGGAACTTGATGCAAACCCAACACCCTAAACCATCCAAGTCCCTGAATTCTAACCCTGTTCCTTTCAAAATCTATATCAAAGCTAACCTTATACTGTTTTAAGTTTATGGAAGAAACCACCTTTTTGAACTTTAGCTTTCCCACCTTATAGCCCTTTTCTTTTAGACCCTTTAGCACCCTCAGGTTGTTTTTCACCCTCTCTTGGACTGCCTGTTTTAGTTGAGAACCTAAAAGCTTTATCTCCCTCTTTTCAAACGTGTCTCCCACCTTTATTTCCACTTCTTTGATTTCCTTTGTGGGAATGTTCACCCTGCTTATATCTGCTACAAACCAATTATACAGCCACTTTGCTTCTAAAAATACCCTGTTAAGTTTTTCTTCTCTAACCTTTGAGAGATTTTGAATTTTGAGTTGATAAACCACAGGTCTGAGGTTCTTTCTCCTTTCTTTGGTTTCTTTAATTGCTTGTCTTATTTTTTCCGCCTTGGTCATTAGGTTATATAATACCACAAAGCCTTCTTGTGGTGAAAAGTGATAAAAACTCCAAGCCTTAGACAAAAGCAAGATAAACTCCTCTGGGTGCCAGTAGGAGAGGTTAGTCCAGCTTGGCATAAACTCCTGAGGATGGGCTTTGATTTTATCAACCAAGCGGTCTGTGGGTTTAGAAGGTGCCTCACAGAGGGAGTGAAGGTGTTCAAGCAGTGGGTTTAGGTCCCAGATTTCGTAGTCAAGTCCGTAAAGCCGTGCAGCAAAGCCCACCGTTCCAAAGCCCGCAAAGGGGTCAAAGACCTTCATACCCTTTTTGGCGTAGCTCTCCATCACAAAGGCGGGAACCTGTGGGATGAATTTGGCGGGGTATTTATACAGGGAAAAAATCCCAAAGCCAGAACTTGGAATGGCGGAGGTTTTTCGGAAGAGAATTTCTTGGACTATCATAAGATTATGATATGCAAAATGACCGGGTGAGAGATAAAACCCTTGACTTTAGAGGCATCCCAGCAAGTCAAGGGCTTTGCAGCATTCATCCATACCCTGCCATGCTTCACTTTTTGCTGGCAAGGAAGTTCATCAGAGAGTTCTCCAGCGAGGGAGACTTGGTTTTTGACCCTTTTTGCGGCTCAGGAGTGTCGGCGGTTGAATCGCTGATAAACAACAGAAACTATGTGGGCTATGACATAAACCCGTTGGCGGTTTTGATTGCAAAGGTTAGAACCACTCCCATACCTACAGAAAAGGCGTTTAAACAGCTTGAGTTGATACTGAAAGAGGAGGTGAAAGGCTGTGAAATCCCAGAGTTTCCTAACGTTGAGTATTGGTTTGATGAGGATGTTATAGAGGAGTTGGCAAGGCTGAGGGCTGCTGTCTTTAGCATTGAGGATAGCAACCTTCAGAACCTGTTTAAGGTGGCTTTTTCTGAGACTGTGAGGCTGGTGTCAAGGGCGGATTTGGGCGAGTTTAAGCTGATGAGGGCTAAAAGGACTAAAAGACAGGATGTGAAGCTTGTTTTTGAAGCGGTTGCGAGAAGAAACATTGCAAGGCTGTCCGCCATTTCTAAACTAAAGCCTGAAGCCCGTGTTGATATTCAGCAGGTTAATGTGCTGAATGACTTGCCGATGGAGGACGAAAGCGTAGATTTGCTGATTACCTCTCCACCATACGGAGATTCAAAAACAACAGTAGCTTACGAGCAGTTTTCAAAGCTGTCCATAAAGTGGCTGGGCTTAGACGATAGCTTCAAAAACCACCAGCTGGGTGCCAAGGTAAAAGACCGTGAACACGCCCTGCCCTCGGAGGAACTGATGGCACGCCTTGAGGAGATAAAAAGAATAGACCCAAAGAGGGCAAGGGAGGTGTATGGCTTTTATGCGGACCTATACAAAGCGGTTGCAAACATCTCAAGAAAGGTAAAACCAGGTAAGTATGCGGTCATAGTTGTGGGCAACAGGAGGGTGAGGGGCGTTGAGTTGCCAACGGACAAAATATGCACAGAATTCTTCAGCCAATTTGGTTTTACTCATACCATCACCTTAGTTAGGGAAATCTCAAACAAGAGAATGCCCGCTGGGACTATGAAGCATGAGTATGTTGTGATTTTGCAGAAAAGGTTATAATAACTAATAACCATCCGGTCCGCCCAGCCGACCCTGGCATGGCCTCCTCCCTCTCCCCCGCATAGGGGGAGACTCGCAAAAAACCTTAGCTATCTATCTTCATGGGTATGAACGGCAAAATTCATGCGGGCGTGCCCACAGAACAGGATTTGGATAGGCTGATTGAGCAGAAAAGGTGTGTTATAATAGTAGTTGGACCTCCCGGGCATTAGACCTCCTGGTCTCCCACACGTAAGGGGGCTTCCCCCTCCCCTTTATTTCAATGTCTGAATATATTTAGCTGTCTTTTGCTGGAGGTGTCTTCATATAATCATATATGATTGGAGGTTGGTCAAATGAAGGTGGATATCATAAACCCAAGCATTCTTAGGGAGTTAGTCCAAAAGTTCCCTGAGGGTGCCCAAAGGGCACGCAAAAAGTTCAAAAACTTTGACAGGTGGCTTTTGGGAGAGGACTGTCCCACATACAATCAGCTTGTCCAACTTAGCAAAATCTTTGATGTTCCCTTTGGGAATTTCTTTTTGGAAAAGCTTCCACAAAAAAGCCTTCCCTTTGAGGGAGGGAGCAAAAACTTTCAAGATGCGGTGATGCATGCCAAGAGGGTTCAGAACTGGGCAAGGGAGATACTCCTTGAGTTTGGGCATGAAGGCTTAGAGTATGCGGGCAAGTGCAGGGGCGGGTTTGATGAGGATGTGGTAGTGGAGGAACTCAAAAAAATGTTTGGTGGAGTAGAGAGTTTTGATGAGATGGTGAAAAGGGCAGAGGAGAAGGGAATGTTTGTGTTGAAAAGCGGGTATATCAAAAATGTTCGCAGGGCCTTAGACCCTGAGGAGTTCAAAGGCTTTGTCTTATATGACAGCATCGCACCTGTGGTGTTTATCAACAACAGGGTCAGCGTGCGTGAAAAAGCTTTCACTCTTTTGCATGCCACTGTGCATGTTCTGATGGGAGAAAGTGCGGTCTTTGACTGGGAAAGCAAAGAAAAGAACTGTTTTAAGACTTCCGCCAAGTTCTTAGAAGAGCTTGGGCTAAAGGAAACAGAAACAGCAAAGCCAAGCGTTATTAACTACTGGAGTGAAAGGTTTTTGACCCTGCTGGTAGAAGCAGTTCACAGCGGCATCTTGCTATACACAGACCTTGTGGATATTACAGGGCTAAGTCTGAAAAAGCTTCTGTCTTTGCTTGAAGACAAGCCCGACCGCCAAGTTTAGCCACATCTTTAGTGAGGTGTCTTACCCTACATTTTAGATTGTAGGGTAAGACTTGACAGGTAGAAAACCTTAACATAAAATACCAGTTATGCGTGTAGTTGAGGTATTGGAGGGAAGTTGGTTTAGCGTTAATCCTTTAGGTGGGGAGCTGGTGTATATGGAGGGAGGGGAGTTTCCTCGGGAGATGGAGCTTCTTCCGAGGGAGGAGGTGGACTTAAAAATTCCGTATCCTCTGTTGAACCCGCTTCAGACAGCTTTTGAGGTATTTTATGAGGGAGGGAGTGTGGTAGTTTCGGCGCCCACTTCTGCTGGGAAGAGTTTGCTTGCGTATTTGTTTATGAGGCGGCACAAGGGCAAGGCGGTTTATTGTGCACCTACGAAGGCTTTGGTAGGGGAGAAGAGGGCGGAGTTTAGGCGTTATTATGAGCGTGTGGGGATGAGGACGGGGGACAACATACTTGAGAACCTAAGGAGTGGGGACTATGATGCTGTTGTGGCGGTGTATGAGAGTTTGGCACAGGGATTTAGAAATTCCGCGGATTGGGTGAAGGATATTTCCTGTGTGGTTTTGGACGAGGTTCATCAAATAAGGTCTAAGTGGATTGTGGAAGAGGTGATAGCATATCTTAAGTCAGAGGGCATACCTATTTTGGCTTTGTCTGCCACGCTTCCTCAGGAGGAGGTGCGAAACAGTTGCTAATTTCCGTTCAAGAATATATAATTGCAGTTCGGCATGACAGCAAAACCTTTAAGTGTAAAAAAGAAAAATGATCACAATTTCATAACGGTGGAGTGCTTATTGGTATTTGATAAAGACGAAGATAAGGAAAAGGTATTAAACCTAATGCGGAAGTTTTCCTCAATGGTCAGGTTTGCCTATAAAAGACTGTTAGAGAAAATGGAAAGAAAAGAACTGAAAAAGTTGCTTTCCCAAAAGTATGAAATAAACACACGGTATTCAGATGATGCTGTGTTTCTGGCACAGCAGACTTTGGACTCTTGCATAGAAAGAGGACAAAATCCCAAAAAGCTTATTTTTGGTTCAAGAGAACTGTTTGAAAAGCTAAAGAAAAGACACTTGACAGGTAAAAGGAGAGAGAAGCTAAGGCAAAAATGGGAGGAAAGAAGGTATGGCATCTTGTATTCAAGAGGAGACAAATCAAAAGAGGGTAATCTAAACCTCAGGCTTGTGAATTTGGACAATCAGTGGTATCTAAGGATTAACTTAGGAAACGGAGAGTATGTATGGGCTAAGGTGGTTAGGTCTGCTAAAAGAGAGAGGGACAGGTGGATAAGCTTTGTGTGGGACTTAACTCAAGCTGAGAAAACGGGCAATTGGTTTGCTTACGCAGTAAGGCTTAAACTAAGAAACGGAAAGATTTATGCACAGATAAGCAAGGAAGAGAAATTCCCAGAAATAACCATTACAAGGGAGAACGGAGTTATAGGCATAGATATAAACGCATACCCTTTTCACTTGGCTTTAGCCTACGCATCAAGGGATGGGAACTTGGAAAAGTATGAGAGGATAAGCTTAAGCGGGCTGTTGGATGGAAGTGCAGACAAAAGGGAGTATTTGAGTTGGCAGATTGCACATCAAGTAGTGGAGATTGCCAAGAGAGAAGGGAAGGCGATAGTGGTGGAGAATTTAGAGAAAATCCCAAAAGGTAGAAGAGGAGATGGGATGCCCAAGTTAAGACAGAAACTGCACAAATGGATATACAAGGGACTGCTGGAAAAGATTGAGATTGTGGGTAAAAGAGAGGGAGTTCAGGTGATAAAGGTAAATCCTGCATACACCTCAGTTATTGGTAAGCTAAAGTATGCACCCATATACAGAATAGACAAGGACGTGGCGTCCGCTTATGTGATAGCAAGGCGTGGGCTTGGGTTTAAGGAAAGCCTGCCTAAGAATTACCGAAAGCTTTTAGAGGATAAGGAGTTTTTGTCTTACTCATCCGCAAGGGTTGAGGACAGGATTGCTAAGCTTAAGAAGGAGATAGAAGAGGAGAAGAACGAATACAAGAGGAATAAGCTAAAAAGCGTATTGAGAAGACTGAAGAGGGAGTTAAAGCTATTGCTTAAGTTTTTGATAGGCAGCGGAAAGAGCGAGTCAGCTACCCAACAAACCGTAAACCGCAAGATGGAACGGGTGAGGGGCCCTACTCAAGCGGGACAAAAAAGCTGGCAAGTTCTTTCCGTAGCCCTTGCCTTCTCCTGCCTTGAGAGTTTTAGAGACTTCTCTCCCCTAAAGAGGGTAATCCTCTTAGGGGATTGGGTAAGGGTGGCAAGCAGGTTAGTCCCTCCTCCTGGTCAGGGGACGGCTGCACTAAATAGGTGCAGTTTTGTATAGTTTGGGTGGCCAGGTCGTAGAAGAGTATCTGTCTAAGGCACAAAATGCAGGGTTTAAGACCGCCTTAGAGGAAGAGTTGAGTAAAGACGCCCTGTCCCTCCTACTCCTTTTGGGCATAAAAAGGCATGGATTGAACTATGAGAGATTCCTACAAAACCTCTACTCATACAGAAGGATAAGAAAGGACGTTATTAAGACAGTGCTGGAATTTTTGGAGGAGCATGGGTATGTCTTTCTTGGCAAGGTTTCGCAGAAGGGCAATTTTTGCATCCACTCTGGCATCCCTCCCACACGTTTTGAGGATTTTCGTCAGAGGCTTTCCTCCAGCACAAACAAAATCGTCATAGTCAGGCCGCTGATACCCAAAAAATTGGACAGCTTTGCATACTTTATAAAAGACTTAGATCAAGGACACGTAAGCAAGGTTTATTCCATGCTTGGCGGAAGAGACTTCAACGACAACACCTTCTGGCTTGTTTTCTACACTCAAGGGTTTACCATAAAGTATCCCCACATAGAGAGGCCACCAGGAGAGTTCTCCACCTTGCGAACAGAAGCCCTGCACCTGTTTAGAACGCTCTATGAACTTAAAAAGCTAAAATACATCAACTGGTCTCTCATGGAACTTCTGCAAATTACCCACGCCATAGCTTACGGCATCCCACCTGAATACTCCTTCCTTGCAGGCATCAAAGGCATAGGACACATATACGCCAACTACCTTTGGAGGGCTTTGAAAGAGATAGTCCAAGAAGACAAACTTCCCTCCATACTTTCTCCCACAAGGAAACTCATAGATATTCTATCAGAGCATAACAATGAGATTTTAGGAAAATTGGAAGAGGAGCTTACCCAAAGATACGAAGCAAAAAACAAAAAGAACGCCAAGCAGCTGGCACAGCAAAAAGCCAACCAAATTGCAAGCCTTATTCAGCAGCAGGAAAAGGGCTGGCTAATTGACGACCATATCCTCACCATAGCAAGCTTTTGCCTTTCTAACCAGCTTCTTCCTAAAAAGGAAGCTATTGAACTCCTCAACTCCGCATTGAAGGAAGAAGAGATACCATTCTAAAGGTATAATTTTCTGCATGGGTTTTATACTCCTGCTGGGAACTAAGGGCAAGGTGTATGTTAGAATAGAGAGGGTTTCCCACGAAGAGTTGATGCTGGAAATCAAAGGTGTAGGATATGAGTTGGATAACAAGCTTGTTATCAAAAACGAAGAACTGAGAAAGACCTTGCTGGAGTTGATGAAAAGCTTCAACCTAAGCCCTGAGTTGATACACGCAAAGGATATCACCATCTGTACCTATCTTCTCCTCTAAAGCCTCTTTCTGAGATACTCCACCCCCAGCTTGTAGTAGCCCCTTGCGTTGGAAAAGTCGGGCTCCACTGGAATATACACCTCCCTTTCAAAGAGAGACCTATCCAAAAAGTATGCACCACCTCCCGCTACCACAAAGACGGGCTTGCTTTTGATAAGCTCGCCTATTTCCTCTTGAAGGCGTAGGTATACCTGCTCCGTCCAGAGTTTGCTTGCCCTTGCTTTTTCTTCCTGTAAAAAGACCTCCTTCCCCGCCAACGTCAGCCTTCCCTTGGCAAAGTAGGGAACCAAGAAAACATAAGGCTCATTCCTGAGAAATCCCACCTCCGCAGGAAGCAAGCTCCTGAATATCTCCACCGCACTTTTCACACCCAGCCCCTCTATAGTCCCTCCCCTTTCTTTAACCACCTCACCTCCCTTTACCCGCACCGACAGATAATCCACCGTGTTAAAGCCTATGTCCAAAATCAAAGCTCCTCCATGCGACCGCACATAATCCTTCACGTCCTCCAAAACCCCAACGCCCTGCGGGACCACCAACACCTTCTGCACCCCCTCCACCGTCTGAAGCGCAGCGCTGAACTCCTCTCCCATATACCTAAACCTCGGAGGAAGCCCCGATACCACCAAATACTCTCCCTCTCCTACCTCCAAGAGTGCCCGCTTCAAAAGAACCGGACTATACCTTATGAGCATCTCCACCGTGCTAAGGCTCAGCTTGTGCCTAAAGGCGGTAGCCTCATCCCCAACCACATACTGCACCCCACCGTGCTCCACCACAGGCACATCAGACACCTCGCCTTCTAAATACTGGGCAATCTGGCTCGGAAACTTCAGAGCCAGATTCTCCACTACCACCTTCACCTGCCCAAAACCTATATCTATTCCCAACACCCTCATACCTTCTATTATAACAGATTGTTCAACCGAGTGAATAGAAAGGTTAAAATGGATAATATGCGTGGTAGGGTAATAAAGGAGATTTTACGGGAGTATGGGCTTGTTTTTTATGTGAAGTATGTGTATTGTGGAAAAGAAAAGTGCAGGAGCTGTCCTCATGGGCCCTATCTTTATGTTAGCAGGCGGGAGGGAGGCAAGGTAAAGAGCGTGTATCTTGGGAGGGCGGACGCAGGACTTTTAGCAAAGAGGGACAAAATCTTGGCCAAGGTTATGGAACTGGCTATTGAGTATGAGAGGGAAAGCGAGAGGTTGGAGGAGGACTTTAGGAAGAAGCTGTCTGTTCTTGTTCAGTCCCTATTGCAGGAAGAACATCTGGATTGACCTCATCGGCGGCGAAAAGCACTGTGAGGTCTTCAAACTCTTTGGCAGCGTCCATAAAGGCGGGCTGCTCATCAAGGCTTTCCAGAGCCACCGCCTGTCTTATCTCCAGCACCTTTTTGGCGTTCTCCTCTGCGTTGGGCTCCATACCAAACTCTTTTCTGAACTTTGAAAGCAAGACCAAGCCCTTTTCTTCATCGTTGTAATCTGCGTAAGCTCTCTTGGGAAGGAGGTATTCGGGCTTTATCGGGTTGTCATCCGCAAAATAATACAGCTTTCCTTTTATGCCAAAGTATTTGGGAGTTATTAGATAGGCAGTCCCTGGCTTCATGGTCTTCAGCTCTTCAGGTCTTACCCTGTAGTCATACTTTTCTTGAACCACCTCGCCCCAGTGAGGGAATAAAACAGACCCGGGAGAAATAATCGGGTTTTGACCGCCTATAGACCTGCTTCTGCCGTAGGTTTTCACCTCTCCAAGGTAGTTGGCATAGAACTTGGCGGTCTCATCGTCTCCCGCCCCAAGAATTAGCTTAACGTTGCAGTTGCTGAAGATATTCTGAAATAGACCCTTTTGGATTTTCTCAAACTGAAAGATGGACTGATGGATAAGAACCACACCTATGCCCGCACCCCTTGCCATGTCAAAGAGTTTTTCCGCCTCGGGCACAAACACCTGCGGCGCCTCATCCACAAACACCATATCAGGTACATTGAACTTCACGCCGCTGTTATACTTCCACGCTGCGTGCCCCATAAGGTCCAAAAACACCATCTTCCCTATATCCAGCGTCTCCCCCGAGGGAAAGTCCAGGGCCCTCAAAGCAAAATACATAAGCTTGCCCTTTCTAAAGCCCTCGCTTATGCGAATTTCTGGGTCATAACTGTTGAGCAGCTTTGGATGGAAAGTAAAGGCATAAAGGGCCAAGTGCTGCTCAAGGTTCCGAAGGTAGTTTCTGTACTCCTTGTTGTGCCGTGCCTCATCCGCTATGGTCTTTATCCACAGTTCATACAGCTCATTCTTTGCCTTCCCCGCAATGTTGTAGGTGTCCAAAAGGTACTCTATAGACCTGGGAAGATACGCCACCACCGCATAAAGGTCAATAAAGTTGACCATCTTCCCAGTCTGGGGCAAAATGGAAAGCAAAGAGGTGAGTGCTCTGGTAAATTCAGACTGGATTTTTTCGTAGAAGGTGGCAGAACCGCCAGACTTGGGCAAAGTAGCAATAATCTTTACCGCTATGTCGTGATACTTTCCCTGCTTTATGGCATAGTAAAAGGGATTGTATGAGGAAGAAATCTGGGGCTTTACCGGGTCAAAGTATTGAAAGTCTGAAAGCCGACCCTCCTTCTGCATTATCTTCAAAAAAGCCGATATAACTTCGTTGTCTCCCTTTGGGTCTATACACAGAACGCCTATTCCCTTCTCAAGAAGCTGTGCCACCAGCGGCGCCAGCACGGACTTGGTTTTTCCTGACCCCGAGGGTGCCAAAACATGAACGTGCTTATTAAGTTCTCCAAAGCTTATCTCAATGGGCGGGTCGTAAAAGAGCTTCACCGAGGGCTCAATGGGCTCCACACGATAAGGAGACCTCCAGGCAGGGATTTTTCTATACGCCCACAGACTAAAGCGATAGAAAAAGTAAAAAGAGCTAAAAAGGGACAAAATCCCAAAGACCAGCAGCCCAAGGTAAGGCGAAATAAAAAAACTCGTTATCACCAGCAAAAAGCCCAAAAACAGACTAAAAAAATACACAAAGTAAAAAAGTCTCACACCGTATTTGGGATGGGGGTCTTGCCTGGCCTTCTCAAGGTTTTTCTTGTAGGTGTCCTTCAGAATAAGAAACAGCCCAGTCAAAAACACAAGCGTGCCTAAAGTTAGCTTAGCACCCAGCATAAATCCACCTCTCCAACACCAAGGCAAGCCCTTTGGCAAAATGAACAGGAAGCCTGAGCCTAACTTCCTTCTTTTTGTCCCTCAAAATCAGCAGAATCTTTCTGTCGTAGTTTATCCCGTGCTTTTTCAAAAAGGCCCTCAAAACTCCCGATGGACTTTTCCCGTTTTCTCTGGCAAACTCTTTCAGGCTCAGCATCCACTCATGCAAGGGCTTTTCCACCGCCCTCTTTTCACCGCCCTGAACCACATAATCCACAATGAGCTTCTCAGGAGACTCCTTTGCCTCCACAATCTCCTCCACATACAGGCTCTTTTCTTCCTTTTCTGATATAAGCCTTGCCCCGCCCAAAGACCTTCCAATAAAGCTCGCCTCTATCAAACCCACAAGCAAGCTCGCTTTTTCCCTCTCCACAAACATCTCCCCCTGCCCTTCCTTGCCTTTAACAAACAACAAAACCCCCGAAGGGCTGAGATTGTAAGTCAATGAGTAGTCCGCCACAAAAAGACTTCCACTAAGCGGATAATACCTCGCAACGCACAGGTGGGCTATCTCCAAAAAGTGCTCAGGCCTTACTTTTACAAACACCCTGTCGTTCATAGCCCCATGCACCATCACCCGTATTCTGTCCTGCTCCACATAAAGCCCACCTATTACTTCCTTTTCAAACCCATCTATCCCATAGCCTGCCGAAAAGCAAGCTCCCGCAAACCGCACCAGGTCGCTCCCAGACACCCTCTCGCTCCCAGACCGCCCGTTGCCGTTGATGGTTATCTCCAACCCTCCCTCAAGATACTCCACCATCAACGCATAATCAGAAGAGGTAATGTATATCTTGTCCCCCAAGAAAAAGGTTCCCATATCCTAAGCCTCCTACATCCTCACCATCCAGTAATCTTTGCCAAATTGTGCGTGGCCACATTCACAATAAAAAACAGAATCGGTATCCACATCTTCACCAAAAAGTATCCAATCATGTAGTTCAAAAGCAAAGGCCAGTTTATAAAGTGCCTTCCCGTAGGTATCACCGATAGCACTGCAATAAAGGGAAAGCCAGCAGTCAAAAGGGCAAGGACTATGCCTTGACCCTTCGCCAAAAGGTCAAACTTCAAAGGATAATCCATGTATGTAAGAGAAAACCACCAAGACTTTACCTCGGACACAACCCCAGCGAAGAAGTTCTTTATAGGAGTGTCGCTGCGAATGTTCATCTGCTTATCCATAGCCTGCTTAGCGGTTTCCAACGCAGACAGCGTTTTATCCCTCAACTTTGAGCAATCTTGCTTTGTATGTGAGTATACATCAGGAATTTTGTCAGGATTTATCAAGCACACCATCGCCGCACTCACAAACACGTCCTTATTGTCATACTTCACACCTAAAGCCTTCTCACACTGGTCAGCTATATTCACCGCCGCCTCCCTAAAGGCATCAATAAACTTCGTGCAGTCTACAACCGCCCCACCATCCTGTTCCTTTATTAAATCATACATCTTCGTCATAAAACCACCAAAAAACGCAGCTATGCCAACACCCAAAGCCACCAATGGAGCCTCTACTAACAAAAGAAAAGCAATAATTGGAGCAGCTACAAGGGTTGTTAGCAGTCCTCTTCCCACCGCTTCTGCACTATCTTTTAAACCAAGTTGGATGGTAAGCTTTCTATTGCTGCTGAATGGAATATCTCCCTCAAATCCGTTGCGATAGCACTCCTCAAAGGCCCTAATCCTTGGGTCTATGTCCTCAACTTCCTCATCCTTCCTCGCTGAAGCACCCAGTGCCCAGTCCAAGGTAAGCATCTGAACAAGTCCTGCCACATACCTTGGGTCTTTGCAGGCTATGTTGTCAAGGGGAACTGTTTTTGCCTGCCCTGTTAGCTTACTCAAAAGGTTCACATCCATAAAGTTGAACATCAGGCTCGCTATCTTGTCAGGTATGGCAAGAAGGGCGGATATTCCGCTGGCTTCAGGGTCATAGTATAGCGTCTGCTTTTCTTTATCAACCTTTACCTCATCCTTCTTAACTTGCAACATCATACTGTTTGAGTTCAGAACTATAGGGTTTAACTCCACTACCACCCTCTGGGTTCTAAAGGAGGAAAGAATGATGGCACTGGAGAATATGAGCCAGAGGATGAACGCATTCCATTCCCTATCTCTTTCAAGCCTGTATAGCCAGATTAAAAGAGACAGCCCAATTACAAGGATAACTACTGGGATGAAGATGGGTTTTGCCTGGGCAGCCGCAGCTGAAAAGCGAAGCCCGCTTACTAAAGCTATCCACTCCTCTGGGTGAAGACTGATAAAGTCCGCCATCAGGTTATAATTTTACATCATGGATGTTTATTTGTGTAGAATAAATAAGGCTTTGGGAGATAGCGTGTATAAGCACACAAGCCTTTCTGCCCTCTTTGACTACATGGAGGTGTCCGCTAAAACCAAGCTGGAGGTAAAGGAGGGAAGTCCCTTTAGGGTGTCCATTTACGACATACCTTTTTACTTCATAGTCAAACCCATCAGAGATTATGGCGAGTTTGCCTATCCTTACAGAAAAAGAGGAACACCTCAGGAGGTTCTGTATAAGCTTTTCAATCTGGGGGTGCTAAGAGTTTTTTGGACGCAGGACAGTTTAAGGCCGAGGCTGATGAATTGTGGGAACTGTATAGATGGGTGGTTGTATAGGGATTTGTTTTCAGATAGAGAACGGGCTTATCAGGCCTTTTCTCCCATGGAGGATACCGCTTTAGTGGTGTGGTGGTAAGGTCATGAGCTGTGGGATAACAAGGAGGGAACTTTTTACGGCGGCGGCGGGAGCACCTCTGCTTTCACTTCTTCCAGAGTCTGCTTTTGCGGAAGTGGAACTTCTGCCTATGGGGTGTTTTTCCTGTTCTATTAGCATATGCTTTTGCAAAAAGCCTCCGATGCCTTTTTTGAAGGCGAGCTATTGGTTTCCTGTGGGCTTTTTGGAGGCAAACAGGGAGTGTGAGTTTTTGACGTCCATGATACCCATTGTGGGGTCTTTGGTGGAGACGCCGCTGCGGGCGTTGTGTCAGACTGTTCCCATAGTTTTGGGCACATCGGGGGTAAAAACGGGGCCTACTTCTGCTGGGCAGGATTACATGCGGTTTCATGCAAGGTGGTATTCTCTACCTAAGCCTTTGCATGGGTGGGTAGAGAAGGTTTTGCTTACCATGCATTTTTGTCCCTGTATAGATCTGAGCGGGATATTTGGTCAGCTTTTAAATGTTCCTGTTATATCTGAGGGGCTTAAGGTGTATAAGGAGCTTATAAACAAGGTGTCGGAGGTGGAAAAGACTGCAAAGGAAAGTGTGAAGAAGGTGGTGGGGCCTGTTATTGAGAAGGTAAAGAGTTTTATTCCCTCTGTTGGGTCTGGGGGTGGTGGAGGGCTGGACCTTTCAAAGGCACAGGATATTTTGAAGAAGATAAACGACCTTAGGAAGTGGATACCGCTGGTTATAACGGAGCCCTTTTCTCCTCTGTGGCTTGTGGATTTGCTAAGTGTAGATAACATTACCGCACCCGCCATAGCCAACGCCATTCATACGCTGATATCGTCTTTTTCACCACCGCTTGGTCTTTTAGCTTGTCCGTTTTTGACGCAGGAACTGATAAAGAGGAATTTGCTTCCGAGGGAGCTAACCGTTAAGGGAGTTAGCGTGCTGGATTTGGAGTTTATCTGTGTGGGTTATTGGGGGCATGGATACCCAAGAATTGGAGTGGTGAGGCATGATGACCCGTATATTGCGAGGCTTTTGGCGTTAGCAAGGTTTCATCATCTTTTTTCCAAGACCTTCCCGATAATTCCTGTGCCGATTAGCATGGACCCTGGAGTAATGAAGTATCAGATATGGTCGCCCTTTGTAAGCGGTTGTTTTGGGATAGGCAGGTGGGGCGTGCCCACCCTTGAGGATATCAAGGACCTGACCGACACGGACAAGCTTGTGGAGAGGTTCAAGTCTATTGGGTGGCAGACGATAACGTCAATGATGACGAGGATGGTGAAGGAGGGAGAGAGGAAGATGATGGTGATAGTGTGGAAGAAGGAGGAGAAGTGCTGCTGTTAGGAGGTTTTGGACAGATCCTCCTGGGCAAGGACCTCAATAGCTTTGGCAAGGCTCCTGTAGAAGTTCTTGTATTGCTCTCTTTTGACCCTGTCTTGTGGGTGGGTGGTGGCAGTCCAGTAGAACTCCCTTGAGGGGATTAGGAAGAAAAGTCCCTGTTCTTTGCCCGCCTTGGTCTGATAGGGAGTTCTCATGTAGAAGAGGGAGTACTTGTAGTTGTAGTCTCTGGGAGGACGCACTTGCTTGTAAAGCTCCTTTTCTGCGTCGGTAAAGTCAAAGAGCCTGGCCACCTCATCCACATCCTGAGAATAGAGGAATATCTGATAAGGGCAAGATTTTTTCACAATCTCGCCCGCTCCCACGCTTACGTCGCTTGCAAACTGGGACGCTATCATGATGAATATTCCCTTCTTTCTGTAAGTTCTGAAGGCTTCTTCTACGAACTTGATAAGAGACGGGTCCTCCAAGATAACCCAGGCTTCATCCAAGATTATACCCTTGGTTTTGTCCTGCATCTCAGGCCTTGAAAACCACTTGACCATCCACGTCAAAATGGACAATAAAACTATCGGCAAAAGTTCCCTATCTGTAGTCCGCAGCTCAAAAAACACGTGAGATTTGAACTCTACGCTTGAGGGCTTGTCAAAAAAGTAGCCATAAGTTCCCTCCATCGTATAAGACCGAAGACGCTGGGCAAACTCATCAAAACCCAAATCCTTGGCGGTCTTGTAAAAATCACTCATGAGAACTTCCCTCGGAACAAGCACGCCGTCCTCTGCCAGCCTCTCGTAGGTTTTAAGCACCACCTCCTCCGCAATGGACGGGTCTATGTCCTCACCCTTACCAAGCTTATACGCCATTGCCAGAATAGTCTTCAAAAACAGAAGCTTGTCCCTGTCTATGTCGTAGCGAACCTCCCACTCCCTATCTCTGAAGTCCTCCAGCTTGCTCTGCAGATACTCGGTGCCAGGAATCTGCTTTAGAAGTTCAATAACTTCCGCTATCCTGATTTTACCCTTTCTGCCCATATAGTTTGCGTTGAGGACGTTTTCTATGGTCGTCAGGTCGCTTTCGGTGAAGTCCTCAAACCTGTAGCCCAGATCCTCCAAAAAGCCTATGGCATCCACCGTCTTTATGGTGTTGCCAAAGGGATTTATGGACACAGGCCTGTCAAGGGAGATAGGATAATACCCTCCATCAAGCATCTTGGTAAAGACCGTGTAGGAACCCTCTCCCTCCTGGATCTTCTCCACAAACACCACATAATCTTGAAAGGTGGCAAAATACTGCAAAAACACGCTTTTTCCTGAACCCATCTGCCCCACCACAAGCCCATTGGGAGGAGGAACTCTGATATCCAAAACGAAGGGCTCCCCTATCTCGTTGTAGAATATCGCCCCCTCCTGCTTGCCCCTTGGATAGCCTCTGGGCATGCACATCAAATAAAACCTTGACTGGGGCATAAACCTCACAAGCCCCAAAGACCTGAGTTCTTTCTCATCATACTTAAACAGCATGGAAAAGTGTTCTATATGCGTTGTGTTCTCACACTCATAGGGAAGCTCATTCTGACGTATGGCAAACTCAATCTTTTTCTTCTCCCTCAAAAGTTCCCTTTCCTCTCCAAAAACCGCCACAAAGCTGGAAAAGGCTACCACCAGCTCCCTTCCAAGGTTTATGTTCTTCACCTCCTCCAAAAGTTCCATAACCACCTCTCCCCTTGCCAAGTCCCCGCCCTCTCTGGCTTGATACTCAAAAAGCTTCAGCCGCTTGCCAAACTCCATCTGGGCAGCTTCGGGAGACATCTTCTTAAAACCCACCACACAGATAAAGTCCCTCGCCAGGGAAAGAAGACTGTAAAGCTGAAAAGCCCACACCCTTGAGGGAACCTTAGTCATGGAATAAACAAGGGCAAACTTGTCTCCCACTTTGACACCGTAATCCCTCTCCTCAATGGCATACTTAAACGGGTCCTGCGAGTCCCCGCCAAAAAAGTACGCTAAATCCTCCATCAACGCCGCCCGGGAGACCTCCACCTCCACGCCCGCCGAACTCAGTGCATCCATAACAAGCTTTAAGTTCTCCAAAGACCCTTCCACCACAAAGTAAAAGGCCGTCTTCCTTGATGATATTCGGTCGTTTAAAAACTTCAGCTGCCTTTCCATCAAAAAGTTCTTAGGTTTTGCGTCAAAAAGTCTTTCATCCTCCCTTGAAAGGAAAATAAGCCGTATGGGAAGGTTAATGGGAAAGCCCTGAAAGGCCTTGTAAAAACGCTCCGCATACTCCTGCAGTGCGGAGGCAGAAGAAACAATAGGTCCTTGAACTTTTAAAACATAGCCCACAAAGGGCTTAAGGTCGGGCGGTTCTATCAGATGCCTGTACTTCCAAAGAAGCATAGAAAAATTTTACCAAAAGCTTTCCAGTCTTTTCAGAAAGTCGTCGTCCCAATCGTCCTCTTCCTTTGAGGAAGTGGAAGGCTTTTCTTTGACAACCTCTTTGGGTTTTTCCTGCACAGACGATTTGGAAGGTTCAGGCTCCACCAACGCCCCAACACGAGAAAAGACCTCCTCCAGTTTCCTATCCAAGTATTCCCTTTGCTCGGCTTTGGTTGGCATCTCCTCCCAAGAAATACGCACGCCCGCCTTCAAAAACTCCTCTAAAAGGCGGGAAACTAAATAGGAAACGTGGTTCGTTAGCTGTCTCTCATGAAGCTCAATGTATAACTTCCGAGGTAAATACACTAAGACCTTAGCCTTCCGCTCCATAATGGAGTATTATAGCATAACATTGAAAAAGTGCAATAGCATAATGTGATAAAAGTTTGATAATACAGGGTTGATAACAGTCTGATAGCATGATAGTAGAATGTAAGGAAAATGGTAGGATATAGGAATAGCATAATAGCAGATTAGCTTGCCAGCGTAATAGCATTAATACAAAAGATGGGAAGGGGGTTAATTAGGGGAAGATACATTTGGATAGCATGGAATGGTGGTATGAGGATGGGAGATTATGGGGATGGTGTGATGATGTGATAGCATGATAGCATAACAACATGATAGCATGATATAAGCAGATTGTGATAGGATAAGGGTAGGATGGTAGGGGGAGAGTGAGTTAGGTTGGGGGTTCTTGTTGTTTTGCTTTGAGGATTTCTTCTACCAATTTAATTGTTTCCATTTCAATCCGTTCAAGGAGTTTTTTGTCCAGGTATTTTTTTGCGAGTTCTTTTAGGCGGGGGATGTTGGATTTGCTTAGTCTGTTGCTGTTTTTCTCAAGGATTAAGAAGAGTTTTTTGCAGGACAGGAGTTTAAGTTTTTTCACGAGGATTAGGGCGGTGTAGTATCTGTATCTTTTGGGGGAGACAGTACCTGAGAGTAGGTGAGAGATTAGCCATCTTGTGTATAGGACTGCGTATCTTTCTCTTTTTAGCACTCTGCCCACTTTACGAACACGGATGACCTCACCCAGATTGCCCTTTTCCTCTTCCTCCAGCACTGCCCATGCGTAGCATAGGTCTTCAAGCTTTAGTCTAAACTGCCCACTTTTGCAGTATTCAAGGTCTTCTCTCATTTAGTTGATGAGTTTATCCAGGTCTTGTTCTATGGGCACGCCTATGTGGATTTTACCGTTCATGCCTATGAAGGTGGGGGTTCCTCTGATACCGTATTTTTCTGCAAGCTGCAGGTTGCTTTCAACCTTTTTCTTTCCATCCTCGCACTGGTTGTTGGATGTGTATCCGTTTTTATACTCCTCCCATCCCTTTTTGTCGCAGATTAGGGCCACGGACTTTCCGAAGGCTTGGGGGTGGATGGGGAGGGGGAAAAGAATTGCTCGGACTTCTACGCCCTTTTCATTAGCCCATTTTTCCACTATGGGCTCAGACCTTTTGCAGAAGGGACAATCTGGGTCGGTAAAGAGGTAAATATACTTTTGGGAGCCTACTTTTCCAAAGACAAAGTCTGTGTGGCTTTGGAGTTCTTTGAGGAGGTCTTGGCTTATCTTCATGAGTTCCTGTTGGCGGGTTTGGGTGAGGTTTTGTTTGCGAACGAGGTCTATGAGGTTGCCCGCAAGCACATATCTGCCGTCTTTGTTTGTGTAGAAGATAATGGACTGGGCACCTACCTTCAGGACTACCTCACAGATACTGGGCAGTTCCTTTAGCGGCTGGACGCTTTCTACCTCAAACCGCCCAGGAATAAAGCCTTGAAGGCTCGCCCTCAGGCTATCTCTGGCTGGACACTCACCTGAAGGACGACATCCCACAAGCAAAACTCCCGAAAACAGTGCTAAAGCTAAAACCTTCCTCATGAGGTTAATTATAACAAAATTTGCTTATTCTTCTCTTTCTTTGAGAACTTGGTCTGCCAGTCTTATGGCCTCCAGTTCTATTTGTCTAATGAGGTTTTTGCTTAGGACTTTGCCCGCGATTTCTATTACGTCGTGGATTCTTGATTTTTGGAGGCGGGCTTCGTTTTTGTCCAAAATTAGAAGGAGTTTTTTGCAGGACATGAGCTTTAGGTTCTTCACCAGAATAAGGGCGGTGTAGTATCTGTATCTTTTGGGGGAGACCATGCCCGAGAGTAGGCGGGATACCAGCCACCTTGTGTATAAAGCGATATACCTCTCCTCCTTGGAGATTTCCTTTACTTCGTTAGCCCAAAGTTCCTTTCCCAGATTGCCCTTTTCCTCCTCTTCCAAAATAGCCCACGCATAGCAAAGATCTTCCAGTCTCAACCTAAACCGTTTTCTCTTTCCGTAGCCTAAGTCTTCTCTCAGATTTGCCTTCACTTTCCAACCCTCCAAAGAAGGAAAAGAAGCATAATGCCCGCAGCAGCTAAAAGCCAGACCCACCACACAAGGGAGGGCTTAGAAGGAGTGGGTATTTGAACTTGCTTGCTTCTAATCTCTTGCTTTAAGCTTTCAAGCTCAGAAAACATATGAACGAGTTTTCCCAGTTCCTGCCCTGCTATGGAGGGTGTAGCAAAATGCCCATCTGCCACCTTCTCCATCAACGACACCATCCTATCAAAGGAGTGCCCTATGGCGGTATAAAAAGGGATGCTCAAACGAATTACCGCCAAAAGGCTTTCAAACCCACCAATCCGTGCCAGTTCCTCTTGAGGGCCTCCTCCTCTTAGCAAAAACACCGCATGCACGCCAGACTTTGAGACTTCCTCTATGGTCTTTGCCAACTCTCCATCGGATAGAGAGCTTTCAAACCGCACAAATTCAACTTTGTCTGCATGCTTTCCTGCAGCACCTCTGAAGGCGATGATAAAATCCTGCCAAACTTGGGCGGAGTTTCCGTGAATAAGCCCTATTCTCAGCCTTTCGTTTTCTCCCAAAAGCCTTGTGAAGGTTTCCCAAAATCCAAAGTGGTTCCTTCCTCTTAGAAGGGCTTCCAGCTCAGATATCCTCCTTTGAAACTCCTTCTCCTTTTCCTCCTCAAGCACCCTGTATGAATTCACGTTTATGGCAGGATAGACCAGAGCAACATCCTCCTTCACAAAGGAGTTCGCACTCAGCACTCCGTCTACCTCCACCTCTGCACCTACGGGCAAATCCACAGAGGGCGGAATGTTCAAGGTAATCCCCGCCTTACCATCAGAAAGCCTGTAATACCCCCTCTGCCTGTCCAAAATAACAGTTCCTCTAACTTTGATGGGCAGAAGAAAACCCGCACTTATATGGCTTACAAGCTTCTCCGCTATGTCCGAAGGCGTCAGCCAACTTTCAGCCATGCTAAATATTTTACAAATTTTGCTTTGAAGTTGTGGGGTTGGTTTCTTACCCTACAAGCGAAAATGTAGGGTAAGACAGCCCTTAGGAGTTTTTTAGTCCTTTGTTGATGTGTTTTTCGTATTCGTCCACAAGATTTTTGGGGGTTAGTCTTCCCTCTGCGTGCATATTGACTGCTATAGCCAGAAGTTCTAACGCTACCGCTTTTTGGAGGATGTAGGGAAGTTCTTCCTCTTTTAGTTGTCTTTTCTTTTCTGCGGCCACTTGTTTTACTGTGATTTTGTGTTTTTCCATATACTCGGGCAATATGGGAGTTATTCTTTTTAGGTAGAGGCCCGTGAATTCTGCCTGCTTTTGGGCTTTTTCTTCTGCCCTCTTGGCCAAGTTCTCCAAAGGCTCTCCTTCTAAAAAGGCCTCTTCAGGACAAAGGATGTTTGGGCTTAGAATCACCTTGATTTTGCCGTTTTTCTCTGTTGTCTCTGTGTAAAGCCCTGCGGGGTAGGTAATGCATGAGATAGGGGCGTCCTCCCAGAGGAGACACGTGGGCTTACCATCTATCCTCATAAAGATGCAAGGGAAACCTTCTTTTTTCCAAAGCAGCGGAAGAAGGCTATTTTGCCCAAGCACGGGTTCCACGCCAAAAACGTCCGTCCTCTTCAGTATTTGCAAGCCTCTGAAATACCCTGCGATAAAGCTAATGGAAGAAAAGGGAGATACCACAACGCCCAGCATGGTGCAGCAGTCTATCCCGCAGAACCTTTGGCATTTAAACCGCTTACCCTTAGCTTTCTTTTCCAACCTCTTCAGTTCTTTCTCAGACCAGTTCACAGCCCTTCCTCCCTCAAAAGCTTCTTTATCAAAGTGCTTACCGTGTAGATATAGCCCAAAACAGCGTCTTTTTCGGTCAAAAACTCCTCGCTCTTGGGAACGCTTTCCCTAAAGACAGGACTGTTGGCAATGCTTAAAAGCACCCACCCAGCCCTGTCTTTGGCAGGCAGAGCCTCCAAATAGATTTTGTTTTCTTTGATTGTTCTCATGATTTCTCTGAGAAGCTTTTCCATAACACACCCTCCTCCTTAGGTTAGGACTTCAGACGTTAGCTCTTTGATGTGAGGAAGGATAGTGCGGTCTTTGGCATAGCCGTAGCGGGCTTGTCCGTAATCTCTCTCCAACTCCTTCAGCTTTGCGGACAGCTCCTCCAGCCCATCCACAAACAGCGTTAGATTAGTCTCGCTTCCAGTGTGCGGGCAGCTGTGCGTGTCCGCATAGTCCCACACCACATTCAACACCACCCTCTCCCCACAGGAGAAAATATGCACATCCGCCCTATCAAAGGCCACAGAACCTAAATACTTAGCCATACTTCTCACCTCCTCTACAGGAAATTTTATAACAAGTTTTTCTATTTGTCAAGTCCTTTGAGGTTCGGCTGGGGTTATTGGGATTGTTTGCAGAAGGTTTGGAGTTTATCTTTGAGTTTGTGGTGGAGTTTTAGCCAGAGGGCTTTTTTGAGGGTTTCTGGGGTGTTTATGTACCACTGTTGGAGGTCGGGTGGGAGTAGGATGCGTGTTATTTTGCCTCCTCCGAGGCTTTGCTTGATTTCTTTAAACTCTTTTCTTGAGATGGGCTCTATGGTTTCACCGCTTTCTTTTATCTCCCGCAGGCATTCTGCAATCAACCCGTTGGCAATAAAATGCCTTCTATACAGACTATCAAAGGGCGGAAACAGATACACATACACCGCAAACCTCTTCATTGCCTGCCCTCCACCAGCTTGTTATTCACATACAAATACACCGCATACTGCACAGAAAGAGGAGCTCTTGTAAAAAATTCCTCTAAATCCTTGTCTTTTTCGGTCAAATACACCCTCTTGCGTCCCCTATACCTTTTACGCAGCTCCTTCAACTCCTCAAGGCTAAGAGGTCTCAAACCCAAGCTTAATGCCTCCCGCAAAAGCTTCTTAAACACTCCACTTCTGGGCAAACTCTCCACCTCCACAAAAATCGGCACACTCCTCTGCATAAGGTTAAATTATAGCAAATTTTGTCTAAAGTCAAGGGATTTATCTTTCTTACCCTACACTGCAAATTGTAGGGTAAGACACAAACAATTAGGTATAATAATACCTATGAACATGCATCGGGGTCTTATAAAGGAGTTGGTGAGGAAAAGGTGTAAGGAGAGGGGGCTTAGCTTTAGCAAGCTGGCTATGGAGATAGGGGTAAATCCGACGTATTTGCTGTTTGTTCTTCACGGGAGGAACATATCCCGTCCTTTGGTGCGGAAGGTGGCGGAGTATTTGGGGTATTCTGAGCTGCCCATGGTTTATGAGGAGTATTTGGAGTATTTGAGGGAGAGGAGGCGGAGGATTGAGGAGCTTGCGAGGGTGCTTGACGAGCAGGCTGAGGGAGAGGCGGGGTCTCCCTCAGCGAGTTTGGGCGGGAGGCGGAAGGATGGGAAGGAAAAGTCTATTTCTTAATCATAATGCGTTGATAGGCGAGCGTCAAGCTTTTGAGGAAAAAGAAGTGGAGGTAGCGGTTTTAAAGCCTTTTTTTTGAGGACTATGACCTTGTGCCCGTTTTTGAAAAACTTCCAAAGCTTCCTCCTCTTGTTTGTGCGAAGTGCTTTGAAGGAGACTTTGTGGTCTTCCATGAAAGCGTCTGGCGGGTGCTGCTCGAGCGTGGAGTTAAAAAAGTGAAGGCTTTGTTTTTTAAAGGAGTGTGGAATGCGGAAGAACTCTTTCACCTTCGGGAGGAACTCTTTAAAGGAAGAAAGAAATTCTTTGCGGAGTTTTTCCTCCTTGCTTATAAAGCCTTCTACGGAGAGGACTTCTACAGAAACAGGGTAAAGGTCCTTCAAGCCATAAGCCAAAAGGTGGGCATTGCAAGAGGAACAGCCTATGAATACCTGCGTAGGCACCTCAAAGAGGAAAAGGAAGAGCTCAAGAGAAGAGCAGAAGAACTCTACAAGCAGGGTAAAACTCAGATGGAAGTGGCATGTCTTCTGGGTGTTCCTCAACAAACCCTTTCAGGTTGGCTAAAAAAAGGGGAGGAGGAGGCAGGGGCGGAAGAACACCATCAAAGGAGGTGAGCTATGGAACAAGTTAAGTCCATTTTAGCAGAACTTGGCTTTAGCTGTCAAGAGAAAGAACTTTTGCTGTCTGAAGTAAAACCTCTCCCTAAGGAACTCTATGTGAGGGAAAAGGTAGACCCCCAGTGGGTAGAAAACCTCAAGGAGTATATCCTTGAAGGAGCCTTCCAGCCCTTTATTGTTTGTGCCCATGTGGAAGGCTTACAAGGGCTGCATCTCATTGACACCCACCACACCTACTTTGCCCTCAAAGGCGCAGGCAAAACCTCCGCCAAAGCCCTCGTGGTAAACGAAGAAATCCCCATAGAAAAAATCATCATCGTCCAGCTACGCCTCAACAGGTCCGAACAAAAACCGCTCACTCTCAAAGAGAGAAAACAGTCAGTCCTGAAACACTACCTAAACATCAAAAACAAACTGGGCAAAGACTTTTACAAAAGCCGAGGCCAAATCATCCAAGAAATCATGCAGGAAACAGGGCTATCCAGAGCATACATCTACAAAATCCTGGAAGACATCCTCCAAAAGGAAAAGGAAGACCTCAAGCAGCTGGTCAAAGAACTCTACAGTCAAGGGAAAAAACAACTTGAGATAGAAGAAATTCTCGGCATCCCACAACCAACTATCTCCCACTGGCTAAATGAGAACAATTATCAAATAATTATTAATCCGTCTACAGGTGTAGATGACTTTTCGGTAAAAAGGATTTTTACGGAGGGTGGGCGTCTGGACAGAGAATTTTTGGAGTTTTTGAACGGCAAGTTGGAAGAAGGCATGCGTGTTCAGGAGTTTTTGACAGAATACGGGAAGGCTTTTAGGGCTGAGGATGTGAAGAGGTTCAGGGAGTGGATAGGTGTGGTAGTGGAGGAGGCGATGTTGGAAAGTCATGGCAAAAAAGACTTTTTTGTGTATTTGATGAGGGAAAAGCTTCCTCTGTCGGAGAGGGCACTCAAAAACCTCTATGAGCATGCGAAGGCTTTAATGGTTGTAATAGAAAAAGCAAGGCAGGAGTTTAGAAGTCTTGTGGAGGAGCTGTGTTTTCACGATTCCGCGGTCTCTGAGGAGTCCATCTACAGGCTTATAAAAGAGAGGCTGAATGAAAAGAGAACCAAGGGCAGGTTTGGAGAGGGCAACGAGTATTCTATCGTGTCCAGCTTTATCCTCAAACACTTTAGCAAGTTTGCGTCTTTGGAGGCAGAAAAGATTAAAGAGTGCATACAAAGTATGCCCGTGCTAAAGGAAGAAGAGGTGGAACTGGATGAAAGTCTTTTAGACCTTTCACGGGAGGAGTTTGAAAGGGAGATAAAGGCACGCTTTCCCAACTACAAGGTCCCTCAGGAGACCCTGCAAAAGCTTTGGGAAAAGCTAAGGCAAGAAAAAGAGAAAAGAGAAAGGGAGAGGGAAAGGGCTATCTTAGAAGAGCTCCTTCAAAGGGCAAAAGACCCTCACCTGCAAAGTGTGGAAAGCTTGCCAAAAAGTTCAGAGGAAGCAAAGGTTCTCAAGAAATACTACCATGAGGTTCTTCAAGCCTTTAACTCTGTGAAGACCGCCAAGCTGGAGGACCTCAAGGGCTTTCAGGGAGAGACCCTTGAAGAGCTAAAAAGTTGGCTTGCGTCTAATGGGTTTAGGGTGCACAATGCAGAAAAGCTGCTGGCAGAACTCAGGGAAAGGAGAAGGGCGATGGAACTTCTGGAGGAGTTTAGGAAGTTTCCCTACGCTTCTGTGGAGGAGTTTAGGGAGAAGCTTTCCGACCAGGACAGGCTGGTTTTTGCCAAGTATAGCGTTTTGTTCTTTGAGGAGTTTGCCAAGTGGCCGAAGGCGGGAGATGAGGAGCACATGGAGTTGGCCCAGCGGATGCTGGAGGAAGGGCTGACCGAGGAGCAGCTCAGGCTTGAATACTGGTGGGAAACGGGTAAAATTATTTCTCCCGCTACCCTCCGAGAGTATGCTCAAAGGCTGAGGGCGGAAAGAGAACTAAAACTTCAAGAGGAGATGCTTTTGCAGGTTCTGAGCGAGATGGAAAAAGAAGAGGAGGAAGACAAGAAAAAGGGCATTACCCTAAAGGGAGTCCTTAGCATAGTAGCAAGGCTTCATGAGAGAATGCAGAAGCTAAAAGCCCATCTGAAGGACGTGGAGGACAAGGAGGTGAAAACCCTCATTGAGAAGATGGATAAAGACGTTCAAGAACTCAAAGAGAGGGTGCAATACACCTTAGAGCACCGCAGAGGGCTTAGGTTCCCAAGCAGGAAGCTTGCGTTTATCTTGTTGAGGCTGAACGAGTTCTCCTTGAAGTATCTTGGTGCCCGCTTTATCCACAACAATGACGATATGAAGCGGTATATGAAGCTTTTGGATTCTGCCCTTGAGAGGTATCTTGTAGAATCGGGCTATGACCTTGAGAAGGACTTTCTTCATATCCTGAGGGCCTTTTTGGAAACCTATGCCTATGTGAGCTTGAGGTTCAGCGTCTCCAATGAGGTGTTTTTCAAGAACTTCCTCAAATACAGGCTTCATATTGGAAAAGGGCTTACACACTTCAAAGACAACACAGGAAACACCTACAGCATGGGAGAGATCATGAATTGGGTAGAAAACTACTTAGAGGAGGTAAGCCATGAATCTGGCCGAGCTTGGGCTTGAACACATCCCAGAAATCCAAGTTCCGCAGCAGCTTATCTTAGCCCTCAAGGAGTTTGAGCTGTCCCACAAGAGGTTCCTTGTCCTTTGGGGGCCCACTGGCACATACAAAACCACCGCAGTCAAACAGTTTCTCAGGAACTTAGCCAAAGAAATATTTGCCCAAAAAGGAAAGGTGAGAAGCTACGATATCAAGTTTGTAAGGTTTGTGGATATGCCTAAACTCTGGGCGGAAGATGAAGAGGTCTTCTACAGAACAAAGCTCCTTGCTATAGACGACCTTGTGTTCTCACCAGCCCTTCCAGAGCGGTTCCTCATGCAGCTTTTCTCCCTCATAGACTACAGATACACCATACCCTGCAAAACCATAATCACCACCAACCACGACCTCACCCGCCTTCTGGAAGGAGAGGTGAGCTTTCAGCAAAGAATTGCCTCAAGACTGTGCGATGAAAACCTCAGCATGCTTGTCTTTTCAAAAGTAAGATACAGAACACCCAACAGGCCTAACACGGGCACCGTTAAGTGGTAGTAGGTTTAAAAAAGGAAGAGGAAAGGGGGAGGTGGGAGGGGTTTAGAAAAGCTTCCACTTCCAGGATAAAAACTGCCCTACACTAAAACCAGGCCCCTGGTCAAAAGACCGTGCAATCAGGCTCTCACATCCTTTGCCCTTCTCTCCGCTAACGGCCTTTGCCTCATTACACATCCACTGATTGGCACTTGAAGTAAAAGTCCTCTCTGAATAGAAGTTGTTGGCAGTCAAAACACTCAAGGCAAACCCTACAGACACACCTATCAAAAGTAGCATGTGCATGGCTAACACCTCCTTTTAAAGTTGTAGATTGCATGTTAAATAGCCGTTGTTTGGTGGGGTGGGACAAGAACTCCCACCATACATGGTGTTTAGCTGGTCTCTTACCTTGTTGCATATATCGTTGTTACCCTGACAATCTATGTTCACAACAAGCAGGTTGTTTGCATTCTGATAATCCGTTTGAATCCCAAAGTCCTTCACTCTTGCATAGTTTTGTGCATCCACTGTGTATGCGTTTTCCGACAGAACCTGACACTGTTGTCCCCACAGGGTAGACAGTAAAGCCTGAGTGTCAACTCCTATACTACCAGCAGCAGCGTTAATAGCCCCTAAACACTTCAGCTTTGCCATCGCAACCGCATCCCTTATGTCCTTTACCGCCTTTACTATCAGCTGGGCGTTAGAGTCGTTGGTAGAGCCAAGCAGTCTCGGCACTACAAGGGCCAACAGAATACCCAGCACGATTACAACCACAATCAACTCAATAAGCGTAAAACCTCTTCTGTGTCTCATACTAACACCCTCCTAAAAGGTTTGGGTTTTATTATAATACAAAATTAAGGAGGATTATCAAGATGAAAAGACCTATAGCGTTAGGGTTGCTTTTAGTTAGTTGGGTTTATGCACAGCCTACGCCTACACCAATGCCAACACCTACACCTATGCCTACACCTATGCCAAGTCCTCCACAGATACAGCCTACGCCCACGCCAGCAGTACCAACTCCTACTCCTTCACCGCCAGCTGCGGCAAATCCAAATCCTATGCCTCCCATTGAACTAAAGCCTGAGGACAAGGAAATAATAAGCCTCAAAAAGAAGACCAGGCTAAAGCAGACCTACAGTGAGTATCAAAAGGCAGAAAAAGCTATAAACATAGACAAGGTTAATCTGGAGAGGACTCTCTTAGAAGCCAAGCACTCCCTAAACGCCCAGAAGTATAAGGACAAGCAGCTTGAGGTGCAGATGTCTTATCCATACTACTACAACATTTCCATTTCTGGTGTAGTAGGGAACATGGCCATTACAAACGGGCTGGTGTTAAAGGATGGGACCACTCTGAGGGGTAAGGACAGAATTGTGGTTAGGGACGGACATGCTTACGTGGGAGGGTATTTGGTGTCCTATCCCGTTATGGACAACATAAAGTATCCTAAGGTAGAAACCACGACTGTGTCTTCTCCGCAGCTTTTGACGGGCATGCCCTCCTTTGAGGGAAGAGGTCCTGTAGGAGTTCCTCCAGTGCCTCCACCTCCTCCACCGCCGCCACCAAGACAGTAGCGATGCGTAAGGCTTTCACTTTAGCGGAGCTGATGTTTGTTTCTCTGATAATTGCTGGGCTTATGGTTGTGGTGTTTAGGATATACAAAACGAACGCAGACTATGAGACCGCCCATCAGGTGGACGATTTTGTAAAGGCTGTGGATAAAGGGCTTTTTATGATGAACGCAATTTTGCAGAGTGCTTCTTTTAGGAAGCCTGAAGCATCAAATATTGAAGGAGATAATGGAGGTCTGTATTTGATGGTGTCTGACGCTTCCTTTGATTCAGTCTACAGGGCTTTGATGAATGGGGATTGTATGGTTAGATTTTTTAACAGCAACTGGAAGTGCGAGGATGGCAAGCTGTGTTTAGTGGGTATTCTTGAGAAGAAGTATTTGAACACCTACATGATACCTAAGGTGCTGCAGGGGAGGGTGTTTTTTGTTGCTTATCCTGTGAAAGACTTTTACGAGGTGGTGGTGGATTCCAAGACTGGGGAGAGGATGGTAGTAGGACAGTTGGTGAAGTTGGGGTGGATGATTATAGACTTGTCAGTCGCCCCCCAGGTTGCCCAAATATTGCAGAACTTGGACAGCAGGTATACTACAGGAACCAGATTGAAACTACTGTCTCTTGGTTTCGGATCGGGTCCAAGGGGGACGATATTGGCTTATCCTTTAAACAACTTCGCAGGACACTTAGTGATTGTAAGAAGTGGGTATGTATGTCGGTAAGGGAGGTATGAGATGAAGGTGTTGGATTTGATTTTGAGACTGCGAAAAAATAGGGAGGATGAAGAGTCCGCTGTGCCTGTGATGAGGGTGCAGCAGTCTCTTTATGAAAAGCCAAGGCGGGTTATTGAACTTCTTTTTGGTCCTGAACAGGCAGACAGCATAATAGATGAGATAATCAAGTCTGGCAAAGACCGATACAGTTATTTGACGATGGAGAGGGGAGTAAAGGAAGAGAGACTTGTGCAGGTTTATTCTGAGGTTTATGGCAATCAGTATGTGCTGTCTCTTGAGGGAGATGACTACTTTGTGGATAGGGATGGGTATTTGGTGGATAGGAGGACGGGTTTTAAGTATCACTATTTGCCGATGGACAAGGATGTTATTTTGGTGCCTAAAAGCGTTTATATGAGGAAGGTAAATGAAAGCGGGTATGAAGAGGGTGCGGTTGGTGAGGGGGATCTGTGGAAAGTGTTTATGGATACGGTAAGAAGGGCTTTGGCAGGTGCGGTTAATGACATTCTCATAGAGGGGCAAGGGTCAGTTTATAAGGTGTTTTATAAACTTCTTGGCGGTGGAAAAGTCAGCGTTCTTACGCTTACCGCCAAAGAGGGACAGCAGCTTGTTCAGATGTTGAAAAACAGGGCCTCTGAGTATTCGGAGGTTATGGCTAACGTGGATGATAGGCCTCAGAGTGGAAGGATAGAGATAGGGGAGCTTGGGGTGGAGCTCAGGCTTGAGTTTCAGCCTGCGGTGGAGGGAGAGAGCGTGGCGGTGCGGATATTCAATATTGCAGGCTACTTTAACAAGCGTCTTGAAGAACTTGGGTATGAAAAGGAGTTTATAGAGAAGGTGAGGAGGCTGGCCATAAGGAAAAACGGACTTATCCTTGTTAGCGGTTCTACTGGGCAGGGTAAATCTACGCTAATCAAGTCCATGCTGTTGGAGGCCAATCCAGAGAAGAGGAGGATAATTTTGCTTGAGGACCCTGTGGAGATGAAGGTAAAGGGAACCATTCAGATGCCCATAGGGAAGTTTAGCTTTGCAGACGGTGTGCGGTCTTGCATGAGGGCAGTCCCAGACATAATCGTGGTGGGAGAGACAAGAGATGGGGAGACCGCCAAGAACACGATAGATGCGGCCATGTCTGGGCACCTCACTTACACCACCATTCACGCCAACGACTGCGTGGGTGCCATAGAGAGGTTTATTCTAAAGGCAATAGAGACGGGCGAGATGAGTGCGGAGGACGTGAGGTTTAACATGTCCTCAACCCTTTTGATTTCCGTCAATCAAGTGCTTGTGCGGCTGGTAAATGGCAAGCTAAAACCCGTGGTGGAGTATCTAATTCCCGACCACGAAGAAAGAATTCTCATCAGAGAAGGGCGGTTTGAGGAGTTGAGGGAGAGGTTAAAAGAAAGGGGGATGACCCTAAACCAGCAGATAGAGAAGCTATACAGAGAGGGGCTTATAACGGAGGAGCAGTATTTGAGTTATTCAGGAGTTCAGTAGGAGGTGGAAGGATGAAGGAGTTTGCGGTTTATGTAGAGAAGGTTGATTGGTTGTTTGTGTTTTTGTTTTACTTTGCCCATGTGGTTTTGCTTTTGATGAGTGTTTTTACCTTTGGTGTGGTTTTGAGGATGGTTTATGACAAGGTGAAGAGAAGGGCTGGGGATTACTCGGCCTTTGTCCTTCCTTTGGCGAACATTTCCTCCTCTGCGGTGCTTGTGGGACTGCTTGGGACGGTATCTGGGATAATAAACTCGGCGGTGGTGGGGTATGCAAAGGGCTTTCCAGTGGAACAGCTGGTGAGGTATATAGTGATGTCTATGACGCCCACTGCTATAGGGATATTTGTTTCTATTGTGGCTTTGTGGACGTATAACGCAGTAGTTGGGCGGGCGGGAGATGAGGAATAAGCTAAAGGTTTTTCCTGTGGTTTTGCCTTTGGTGGATGTGTTTGTGGTGATAATGATAACGATGATGTTTTTGGCGATAAACTCCACACAAAGGACGATAAACATAGCAACGCCAGAAAGCGGAGTGGTGGATGAAAGGAAGCACTACTACACAATCACAGTAGAGGTGGATGCTACGGGGAACATATACGTGCATGGGCAGATGCTGAGTTTGGACGGGTTTAAAGAGTATGTCCAAAAGCACAGGGAAGTTCCTTTGGTCTTGCACATAGACAAAAGGCTTGAGTTTCAAAAGTTTGTAGACATCGTTAGCGTGCTAAAGAAGGTGGGCAAAAGGGACTGGGCGGTTCTGGTCAAAGAAAAAAGTGAAAGGTTGCAATGAGGATACGGGTCAATTCTTTTGTGGTGTCTGGGCTTATTCATGTTGTGCTTATATCTGCATTGTTTGTTGAGTTTAAACCGCAGGTGAAGGAGGAAAAGAAAGTTCCTGAATGGACAAACCTTGTGTTAATGGAAAGCGATATTCCTATAAGCAAGCTTACCTCAGGCAAGTTAGAAAGCCAACAAAAAGAGGGCGGGCTTCATGAAGGAAAAGGTAAAGCAAAGGAAAAGAAAGAAGATGAGGGAATAAAACAAAAGCATTCTCCCACAGAAGACACAGGCATCAGACAAGGTCTAAACAAACCCATCATCTCAGATGAAGAAGCCATAAAGGGCTTTAGAGAGTTGGCGGTGCTTTTCTTTTTGCGAAAAGGTCAAAAACTTCTCAGGGAATGGGTGGATGAAAGAGGGATAATTCACAGGGAACTCTTTGACTACGATTACAGGAAATACGTTGGAACCATCTGGGTAAAGGCAGTCTTTAGCGAAGACGGCCTAATCATCCCAGACAGCATACAGGTAGTGCAAAAAAGCGAGAACATGTCAGAAGAAGCGGTCCAGTATTGGATAAACCACATAAAAAAACTTGACATGGCCGCAAGATACAGAAGAAAATTCACCGTCATATTCCCAATATGCATAAGGGCAGTCCTTGACGACAAAATCATAGACGGAAAAGTCTTAGACCTTTATCCAAAACAGTGTGAAAACCTGAACTTGAAAAATTTAGAAGAAGGGGGCAGATAGCCCCAGCAGGGATTTATTTGCAGACGTAGAGGATGGGATTAAATCTTCCGTAAAATCCCCCTCCTGATATGGTCAAAGAGGTTGCAAAAGAAGTATAGTCCTTTGTATATGAGTCATACCATGCGGAGATGGAGGAAGCGGCGCCTCTATCCTCATCGGGGCTGCTACAAAATCCCGGTGCGGAGGGAGTACCAACATAATAGGCGCTCCAGACGTTAAACCACGCTCTATCGTTGCAATACACGCTTCCACTATAAACAATTTCGCTCCCGCAGCCTAATTCATACGATCCCCAAAAAGTACAAGAGTAGACAGTACCTCCCACAGTCCATCCACCCCCGGAGGCAGCGTTAACATCATATATTATAGAGCTAGAGCTCATATGACCACCCGTTCCCCCAGCTCCAGCACCAGCTATGAAGTCCTTTTTTCCATCAGTATTCTGTGCAAACAAGCCTATAGCACCGCCCGCACATGGGTACGCATCCATACCAACCCCATCACAAATACCCATCTTACTTTTCACATACGCGACGCCTGAATAGTTTGCTTTAGTGGATAAATAACCTCCAGAGGAAAAATGTTCAGGAGGTCTCCAACTATAATTATAATAGGCACTTCCTCCCGAACCATAAAACACCAGCGTCTCCCCACCAGAGAGGTTAACCGCTGTCCCATCAGTCTGATACGCTTGGCAGATGCCAGCGCCTACAGTCCCACCCCCTGAGATTATGGGAGTGTCGGATAGATTATTGGGCGTAGACACAGGGGCAGCTAAAGCTATGCTTGAAAACATCAAAGCTGCTATACCAAACTTTCCCTTCATAGCCTAACCTCCTAAAAGGGTTTATATGGGTATATTTTATCCCACGGAATGTCTGACCGCCTCTATGAGTGGAAGGTAAAAGCCTCCGTAGAAGAACAAAAGCACTCCAGCCACTACAGCCATAGCAACAAAGCTAAGCACGTTTCCAATCCTTGAAATTATCACCTTCGTCATATCCAGCATCTCCCTGTATAAGTCCTCTATGTTCTTGGGAATTTCCTTTTCATCGCCCTCTAAAGCCGATATCAAAAGGGTCCTCTCCACTGGAGACACTGGGTATCTCATGGACTGAAGTATTGCCTCTCCAAGAGACTTTCCCGCAGCCATTGCAGAGTTGAACTTCCCTACATCTATAGCCCTGCCTCTGTAAGCTTTTACCGCCTCTTCTACCTTTTTGCCCGCCTTTGTGGATTGATAAAGATACAGATAAAACTTCATCTTCTCAGCCATTCTGTAGGCAGGGTTGAACTTGTCTTGGTTAAAGTAAAGAAGCCCCACCACCCCAAGCGTCAAGCCAAAGTATGCATAAAACACCCAAGGGTTCTTAGATGCATAAATCAGAAAGGGAAAGTAAGAGGGCAAGAAGGATAAAGTCTTTTGGTCTATAGGAAAGGCAGGAAGGATTTTGTAAAGCATCGTCCAAAAGACCGCATAGTGCATAAGCAGGGCTAAGGTGGGAGATATAAGCTGACGCCTCAACGCATTCACCACATCCCTTATCTCCTTCGTGCTGTCCCTGTATGCCATCACAAACTCTTTAAGCCCTCTTATCCTGCGGGCGGAGGATAAATACTCATAAGTCCGAGAAGAAATGAGCTGCTTTTTGTATAGTGCAGTAAAAATGTCCTCTCCCTTCCTGATTAAAGCCTTGACCTCCTCAAACCTTTTTTCCTTTGGATACATCTCCTCAAGCAAATCAATCAAATAAACGTCCGCCTTTCTTCCATAAAGACGCCCAACAACCTCTATAACCGCATCATCATACTTTCGCTGAAGGTCAATCTGCAATTTCTCCATTATCCCTACCCCCTAATGCAGGACTTCTCCAACGACAAGCGACAACTTCCCATAGTCAACTCTTCCACCACCAAAGGCAAAGTTTTATTCAAATCTATAAACATCAGACAGTTATCATACCCACTTATGCTGAAGACCGTCTTGGCCCCCATATCCTGCATGTTAAACTCCTTCTCATCCAAGCCCGCTGGCAAATTTATTCTCTTTTCTTCCACGGGCTTTACTTCTATAACCTCCAAGGGCATCTCCACCGTCTTTTCCTCAACGGCTTTTATAAGCCTACCATTAAGAACTTGGTCTGAGTAATCAAAAAGCTTGGCAAAGCTGGGTAGGTTTGTGTGGCAGGGAATGTAGGCAGGTGTTGGAGGAGGTTGAGGAGGAGGCGGAGTCTGAACTATCCTTGCTTTGGCTTCCCTTTCCTTTTTCTTTTCAGAAACCATCCAAACACCAACTATTGCCGAAAGCAAAGCAACAAAAACCATCACGTTCTTTGTGTTCAAAAGCCCAGCTACCCTTTTGACAGACTTTTTGTTGGGCGGAACATCATACAAGTCAATCACATACACATCTCCAAACTGCTCCAGAAGTCCCTGAATGGAGTTGTAAACCCTATACATCTTCGCATCAAAGGAAAAATAGTGATACCTTGCCTCTTCTTTTCCACCCAACCTCTCTTCAAACACCACTCTCCTGTAGCCGTCTGCAGCATAAAGCCTCCAAAGAAGCTCCAAATCTCCCCCATCTCCAACCACATACACGCCATTGACCTTCGTATAATACTCACCCACTTTGATGTTCTTTTTGCTTTCCTCAATCCTTATCATCTTCCACCTCCTTTCCTTTTGCCTATCAAGTTTTCATTATACATGTCAAAAACGTAAATTATATTGCCCTTCGTGTATAGATAAAACCTTCCATCCTTTCTAAAAACGTTGTCCTGATACCTGATAACCAGCGGAGACAAACTCTCTATAGACACCTCCTTCCCATCCAGCACATAAAATATCCCATCCTTCACCACCACCACAATCTTACTATCCTCCACCTGCTTCACAACAGCGGCCAGCTTCTCCCTTTTCTCCCTCTTCTCCCTAAAGTAGTCAAACCCTATAACAGACACCATCACAACAAGCACAACCAACAAAACAAAATTCACCCTGGGCAAATACTCATTGACAAACTTTTCCATCACTGAAGCTCCACAATGTAGTAGTTGACTGTGGGCTTAGCATTAGGACACTCTTTGTTTTTGTTTCCAAAACTTCCCCCCGCTAAAGCATAGTGCCCAGAACCCGACGTATCCACACAAAACTTATCCTTCAGCAAAGCATATAAAACATCTGACTCTGCCTCCGTCAGCCCACTTCCGTCTGCGTGCCTTATCTCCAACTCAAACAGAGCATACCTGTATCTGTTTGTGATTGGACTTGGAGATATGCCGTTGGATGGGTTGCCGTCCGCATCCACCACCTTAAACCAAGCGATTATCTTATACCTATCGTCCAGTTTTTGCGGCTGAAGTCTTGGGTCTAAAAGATTGACGGGCACCCTTGAGTTTAAACTGTCATAAAAACTTGGAGGAAAATTCGCAGTATTTATCCAGCTTCTTGTGTATTGCAGAGGATATAAAAGCAGAAAAGGGCTGTATTCTATGGAGAACTCGCTTCCGCTTGGGTTTCCAGTCCCCCGCAGAATAGGTCTTAGGTTGCTGTTTACTGACTGCACAACCGTCGCTGCGTCAAAAACTCCCTTGTCAAAGGCCACAAGAACCTGTGCCAAGTTTCTGTAGACCTCCCTTTGCTTTTCCGCTATGTAATTCCTAAGAAGAATGCCCGTTATTATAGCAACCACCAAGGCTGCCAGCATAAGTTCCACCAAACTCACACCCTTTTGACGCTTACAAACAAAGCTTGACAGTTTTGCTTGCATCATCAAACCTCCACTTTATCGCATTTCCAATATAGCTTTTCACCTCATTGTAAGCTTCAGTGGGCACTCCGCTTACAAACAGAGAGGGCCCTCCATTGCATGCACCGTCCGAGGACACGTAGCTGTAGGTAAGCCCATCCAGTTCAATGGTATTCCCGTTTATTCTTACTTCAGGCAGATACTTATAGCTTTGTGCGTTCAAGTTAGACAGCTGATCTGGATATTTCCCATAATCTGTAGCGTAGTTTCCTATAGCCTGGGCTATATACTGAAAGTTTGCTACTATTCTTGTCCCATCCACCGTGTTGGTGGCCTGCCTGTAAAACCTTGGGACCAATATGGCCAAAAGTATGCCGATAACCAACACCACAACCATCAATTCCACTAAAGTGAAACCTCTTCTGCCCTGCATAGAGTTATATTTTAGGATAAAATTGTTTAAAATGCTGGTTGCGTTAGTTCTTTTGGCGGTGGTGCAGTTTGCTTTTGCGTATTGCTTTAATGAGGCGGGTAGATACTATAGCATTTCTCCAAGGCTTCTGTGGGCTATAGCCAAGGTGGAAAGTTCTCATAGGTGGAACGCCTTAAACAGAAACAGAAACGGCACCTACGATATAGGGCTTATGCAGATTAACTCAAGGTGGTTGCCCGTTTTAAGGCGGTATGGGCTTTACGATGAGAGGTGGATATGGGAGCCGTGCTACAACACCTTTGTGGGTGCATGGGTTCTGAGGCAGTGTATAAACAGGTATGGCTACAGCTGGAGGGCGGTAGATTGCTACAACAGAGGCTCAAAGGCAAAAGAGACAAGCCAATACGTTTGGAGGGTGTATAGGAGTTTGGGATGGTAAGGCAAGTTTATACAACCAATTCAGTGGTTCAGAAAAAGCAGGCACAGAAGCTTTTAAGGCTTATCAAAGAAACGCTGGCTTCTTATGAGTATGAGCCTGGGAGAATAGCAGATTTAGGAACAGGAGATGGGGTTTTGGCTTATGCTTTGAAGCGGGCGTATCCAAACAGCTACGTGCTTGGAGTAGATAAAGACCCTGAAGTTCTAAAAGAAGCAACAAGGGAGTGGCAGGGCGTGGAGTTTTTGTGTAGGGATATTTTGCAGCTTGAATTTCGGGAGGCCTTTGATTTGGTGGTGTCTTCCAACGTTTTCCACTGGCTTGGGAGGGATTGGCACGAGGGAGTGCAAAAGGTTTGGGAGATGTTGGAGGAAGGCGGCTGGTTTTTCCTCCATCAAGGGGGCAGGTGGACCTATCACTTTCTTTACGACCTTGCGGAGAGGATCTATACGGAGATGACGGGAGAAGTTTTAAAGCACACGGAAGTCCTTTTTTATCCTACGCTTAGGGAATTCAAAGAGCATCTTTCCAAGCATTTTGTGGTAGTGTCCGCCTTTTCAAGCATAGAGTTTCAGCAGGAGTATTCTTTGAAGGAACTTTTAAAGAGCTTTTCTGTGGCAGGTGCCAGGGTATTTACAGACAGGCTGTCTCCCAAACAGAGGGAGGAGTTCTTAGCAAGGCTTTTTGCCCGTGCGGAGGAGGAGGAAATTCCAGTGTTTGGCCGCAGGCTTTATGGAGTTATGAGGAAGCCTTTAACCGTGGAGGTAGTTCCTGCGAAGTTGGAGGAGGTGGAGTTTTTGATAGAGAAGTATGAGGGTGAGTTTGTGCCTCCGCTGTCTGAGAGGCCGTCGGCGGGCGGAGGGCTTCAAGGAGGGTCTCTACGTGAGTATATCAGCAGTCTTTCTTCCGCAAGGGTTCTTGCTGCTAAGAAGGATGGGAGGGTTATTGGGTGCCTTTGCTATAAGATGCAGATGCTGCCTTTTGTTTCAAAGCCCGTGCCTTTGGTTTCAACGGTTATAGTGGAAAAGCCCTTTAGGTCTGCGGGAGTGGGAAGGTCGCTTTACCAAAAAGCCATCAGTGAAAACAGGGAGTTGTATGTAAGGACTTGGAGCACGAACACAAACCATCTGAAGCTGCTGGAAAGCTTAGGCTTTCAAGAGGTTTATAGGATTGAAAACCACAGAGGCAAGGGTATAGACACCGTCTATTGGAGGTTCTCCCATGAGAGAGTTTGAACCTATTCTTGACTTGAGAAGTGGTCGGATTGTAGGTTATGAGGTGCTTTACCGTGGGGTGGAGGACCGGGAGAGCTTTTTTGAGACATGCACGGAAGAGAAGGATTTGGAAATATTTCTTGGGCATGTGGAGGAGATAAGAAGGATTGAAGGACGGAATAGCAAGCTATACTTTGTCAACATCTTTGGAAACACGCTTTTGAATTACTGGGACGTGATTGAGAGGGAGTGCAAAGACTTAAAGGAATGTTTGGTGTTAGAGATAAGCGAGAAAAGGAAAATGGATGCGGGAAAACTAAGCGGTGTTTTAGAAAACTCGGGCTTTAAGGTGTGCCTTGATGATTTTGGAAGCGGCTGGAGTTCTATAGAGACTGCAATAAAACTGAGGCCTCAGTATATCAAGATAGATGTAAAGCAGCTGAGTGAAGTCCTTCCTATGGTGTTAAGGATAACAAAGATGCTTCAAGCAAGACCTATAATAGAAAAGGTGGACACGGTGAAAGAATTGGTTAAACTCAACAGGTATAAGGCCTTCCTCCTGCAAGGACGGATTTTGGAAGAGGTTCTGTAGTGGTATAATATTTGCCATGCCACTCACTCCAGACGAATTTGCGGCAGGAGCTGCGGCTTTAAACACCTTCGTGTCCAACTCCAAGTATGTGGAAATGGTGGTGGATATTGCCTTTGCGGTGGTTCCTACCCTCTTGGGCTTTGGTGCAGCAGGGCTTATAGGTTCTTCGGCAATCAAAACCGCAAAGGAAGTTATGAACAGTATAAGCTTTCTTAAGTTGTTTGAAAGGATTGAAAAGTTTAAGCCTCCAAAGAAATCCCCACCCGGTGGTGGAGGCGGAGGCGGTGGAGGAGGCAGCCCTCCAGTTCCTCCAGTCCCTCCTTCTGAGAAAAAGCGGAAACAGGAAACCCAAAATGAGGGCGAGGGAGATGGTGGCGGTGGTGGAGGAGGAGGCAATCCTCCAGTCCCTCCTCGGCCGCCTCGCCCGTCCTACGATCTCTCCAGTTCGCTTCCTATCTATCTTTTGCGTAAACTCTTTGAGAAAAGGAAGAAGTAAGAATAGCATTCAGGCTCTTCCCCTTTTCTCAGTTTTGTCTTACCCTACATTTTAGGCTGTAGGGTAAGACATGGTTATTTTCATGAACATTTTCTGAGGAAAAAGGTAGAATGATAGTGTGAGGAGGTTGGGAAGATGAGGAGGTTTTTGATTTATGTGGGCATGTGTGCGATTGCGGGGGCTATAGACGCTTTCTTGGTGAAGCTTATTAACACGTCTTATATTTTACTAGCGCTACCCACAGAACTTGCGGATATTTTACTATCGCTATCCATAGAACTCGCATATATGTATCTTCCTGTTTTCCTGCTTTTGATGTTTGTCTTTGATTTAGGAAGGTTGTTCTACAGGCTTGGATTTGTTAAGAGAATGATAGTGTATAGTCTGATGGCATGGCTTATATTTTCCTTGTTCCATGCGGTATTGGCATTATCGGATATGAAATTTGAGTTAGCAGTTTACTTTTCCACAGAATTATTTCTCCTTCTCCTATTACCCGTTGTTTTAAGTGCTATCATTATGAACTGGCTCATCTATGGCACACAAGGGCTTTCTCAGTTCAAGAAGAAGCTGATGGTGAGGGTAAGACAACCCAAGACGCTTAATTTTGCCGACTATGGCAAGTGGGTGGTGGTAGGGCAAGACTTTGCTATTGATACCATTCAGAAGGTGCTTATTGCTAACACCAGACTTGCAGACAGAGGAGACCCAAGAAGAAACAGGATTTTGGCATCTTTCCTCTTTGTGGGACCCACTGGTGTAGGCAAAACAGAAACCGCCAAAGCTTTAGCCAGCTGGCTCCGTCAAGAGGGCTATGACTTTTTGAGGATAGATGCTAATCAGTACTCGGACAGGGAATCTACCTGGACCTTACTGGGTTCTCCAAAGGGATACTTAGGCTCAGAAACACCTGGACTTTTGC
>Ga0080005_128975_pt1 | contig 54171 bp, 63 predicted proteins | sample JossMetagenome_2_FD_69208 | JGI IMG/M metagenome (GOLD analysis project Ga0080005, IMG submission 69208) | Hot spring sediment microbial communities from Joseph's Coat, Yellowstone National Park, USA - JC3_ASED (SPADES assembly) (version 2) | ecosystem: Environmental > Aquatic > Thermal springs >...
TAGCCTGCTCGAGGGACTCCTCGCTGTAGACGATCGGCTTCCTGTAGTGGGTGGAGAGGTACCAGACCCGCAGTGCTAGACCCCACTTCCCGTAGGCCTCCCTCAACGGGATTATGTTGCCGAGGCTCTTGCTCATCTTATCCGAGCCAACCATGACGAGCCCAGTGTGCATCCATATGCCAACCCACCCACCGCCGTAGACAGCCTCGCTCTGAGCCCTCTCGTTCTCGTGGTGGGGGAATATAAGGTCTGTCCCACCACCGTGGATGTCGAACCTCCCGCCCAGGTACCTTGAGCTCATCACACTGCACTCAATGTGCCAGCCCGGCCTGCCCCTGCCCCACGGGCTCTCCCAGTAGGGCTCACCCGGCTTACTAGCCCTCCATAGGACGAAGTCATAGGGCTTCTTCTTCTCGCTGAGGAACTCGGGCTCCTGGCTCCACAGCTCCCTGGAAGCCCTGCCCGAGAGCCTCCCGTAGTCCGGGTACTTGTCCACCTCGAAGTAGACGCTACCGCTTGGGGCGACATAGGCGTAGCCTTTATCGATTAGGAGCTGGATGAACTCTATTATCTCCTTAATGTGATCTGTAACCCTGGGGTGGTGGTCTACTGTAACCCTAAGCCTGGACAAAGCCTCCATGTAGTCCCTAGCGTACTCCTCGGCGATCTCCCTCCAGTCCCTCCCCTCGCTCCTAGACCTGTTGATGATCTTGTCGTCTATATCCGTGATATTCATCACGTGGACAACGTTGAAGCCCCTGAGAGACAGGTACTTCTTGAGGGCGTCGTAGACGACATACGTCCTCCCGTGGCCTATGTGAGTGTAGTCGTATACCGTCGGCCCGCAGACGTATATCTTTACAGTTCCCTCCTCAACGGGCTTAAGCTCCTCAACCCTCCTGGTAAGCGTGTTGTAGAGCTTGAACTCCATCACAAGCCCCTTAACCCAGCGAACACGTCTAGCACAGCCCTTCCAACCAGGATGAACTTGTCCGCGAGCTCCCTTGTAGTCAGGAAGACCTTCTCCTCCGAGACCAGGACGTCGCTTACAACAAGCACTGCAGCCGTCTCCCAGCCCCTCGCCCATCCCAGGGCGAACAAGCCCGCTGCCTCCATCTCCACCGCGACGAAGCCGAGCCGGCTCATCCTATCAGCGAAGGAAGGGTCTTCAGCGTAGAACGCGTCGCTACTGAACACAGGGCCCGCGGTAAACCCCGCGCCCAGCCTAGCGAGGGACTCCATGATGCGCGCAGTTAAAACAGGGCTGGGGCTCGTGGCCCCGCAGACCCCCGGCATGTACTGGCCCAACCCGCAACCACCCTGCGTGTACCCCGCCCCGGTCGCCAGGACAATGTCCCCTGGCCTCATACCCCTCCTCAAACCCCCGGTCGTCCCGACCCTGACGATCCTCCTGGCCCCCAGCTTACCGAGCTCCTCGAAGACTATCATGGCGGATGGGCAGCCTATACCGTGGGTTGCTATAGTGGCTCTAACACCCTTATACCAGCCTGTGACAACCTTAAGCCCCCTGTGCTCGTTTACAACCCTGGGATCCTGGAGGAGCTGGCTCAGCAAGTCTACTCTACCCGGGTCTCCCACAGCTATGACGTCCTCCGCTATGTCCCCGGGCCTCGCTTTCAGGTGTGGGAGCTCTGTGAAGCTCATCTACGAGACCTCCTCTTCCTCTTACCCCTCCTACTCTTCCTCCTACTAGTCTTCACTCTTTTAGCCTTCTTCCTCCTACGCTTCCTCCCCTTAGTCTCTGCTTTAACCCTCTCGAGGAGGAGCTCGTGGGGGAATAGTATTCTCGTGCCCTCGCTGGTCTCGACGAGGATGAGATCGTACTCGAGCTTCTTCCAGAGAGTGAGCGCTGAGTCGTAGACTATGCTGGGCTGGCCGGGCTTAAACTCGTGGACCACCCTTGGCGTCTCCCCCTCGACTTTAACCAGTTTGATGGATCTAAGGAAGCTGGGGTATGGCGACAGAATGGTTTCCACACCATTGGCAACCCCCTCGCCGATAACGACTTTCAGACCAGGCGCCTCAACCTCAACGAACCTAAGCCTTCCCTCGGCCGGCGGGTTGCTTGAGAGGATGTTCCCTGCGGTTGAGAGCATCGAGTTAACATCCCCCTCCACCTCGACCTCGCTCCAGGACTCCTCGGGCCTGTATAGGATAGCCGATAAAACACCGTCGTTCTCTACAAACGGGGTCAAATCGATTCGCTTCGACACGGCCCTCATAGCAAAACCCTTTTAAAGCAGAGGGCTCTATGAGAGTTAAGGGGGTATTACCTATTTATCCTTCACCCGGGGGAACACTATTATTTAACCCGTGGTGTTAACGCTTTAATACGCGCCCAGCATAGGTTTTTCATGTGGTGTCCTACGTGTCCCTCTCACTGAAAGTAGTCCCTGTTAGAATACCCGAGGGCTCCAACGTCATCATAGGGAGGAGCCACTTCATAAAGACCGTTGAGGACATTTACGAGGTCCTCGTCACCTCCGTCCCCGGGATCAAGTTCGGCCTGGCTTTCAACGAGGCGAGCGGTAAGAGGCTTGTGAGGTATGAGGGGAACGATGAGGAGCTGACCAAGGCGGCTGTGGAGGCGGCCCTCAGCATTGGCGCAGGCCACACATTCGTCCTTTACATCAGGAACGCCTACCCGATTAACGTCTTGAACCAGCTTAAGAGCGTCCAGGAGGTGGTTTCAATATATGTTGCGACCGCGAACCCTGTCCAGGTCATTGTAGCCGAGACAGACCAGGGTAGGGCTATCATAGGAGTTGTCGACGGCTACACCCCTCTAGGGGTTGAAGGAGTAGAGGATAAAAAAGAGAGAGTTGAGTTCTTGAGGAGGATCGGCTACAAGAAGTAGGGTTTACTCCCCACGGCAGTACCCTAGCTCTGCTTTAAGTTTTTCCAGGAGGCCCCATGGGCTCCCGCCGCTAACCCTCCTCAGGACACACCTGCTCACGCCGCCCTCCTCCACGAGGTAGAACAAGTACGAGTCCTCGACCAGCATCGCGACATGGTAGCAATCCCCGTCGTCCACAGACTCGTCTTCATCGAGCACCCGCACATCCTTGTTCTTGATGAGGTAGTCGAGTAGAAGCCAGGCGTCCTCTCCTTCCACAGCCTCGCCTAGCTCCAGGGCTGAAGCCTCCTCGACGCCTATGACCCCAGCTACCTCGGAGAACAGGTTTTCCCCGGGCATCAGTAATCCACGTACGACTCCTTCAATACCTCCAAGACTTCCGCGACAGCGTGGTCCGGACCCACTCTAACTATCCGGGCTTTAACCCTGGAGCCTAGGCTCGCGTTCCTGACTATGACTTTAACCCCCTTGAACACTGCTACACCGTTACCCGACTCGTCCACCCCGTCTATGTTGAGGACTGCTATAGAGCCTACTCTCAAGGGGTTGTCGTCCTCGGGCCTCCTTATACTCGGGTACACGCTGAATTTCTGGACGTCGCTTGTATACGGCGCCCAAGAGTGCTTCTTCTGATGCCTGTTCACTAAATACCCCGTCCTACACGATACATTGCTAGATATATAAGTGATAAACCCTTTTAAAAAGCAATGGCTCTGGCTGGAGGACATGGCGTTCAAAGACTTCCTGAGGAACATAGCCAACACGCATTTAAGCGGGGCCCTCAGGGAGGGTAGGATACAGGGTAACACCGTAGACGAGGTTAGGAGGTTGCTTGCGGCCGCCGAGTCCAAGTACGGTTTCAGCTCCTTCGGCGGGAACCCTGAGAGGCTTGTAGACTACTTCAACAGCAAGGACTTCGACCTGCTTGTCCAGGCCTTCAAGGGGGGCGGGGCCTTAGACGTGTTGGTCAAGATACTCGAGGAGACCTCCGTAGCATACGCTGACCTGCCGGGCGTCAGCAGTAAAGCTAGAGAGCTTGCTAAGGCCCTCTCGGAGGGCAGGCAGGTTAAATCCGAGCTGGCGGAGCTATTCGAGAAGCTGAAGACGCTGTTCCCCAAGGGCGAGGTCTCGATGGGGGAGAGGGAGATCGTGCTGAAACTCGGCTCAAACCGCACAATTACGATTTCATACGATGAAGGCAAGATCAAGGTCGTCAAATGCGAGACAACAACACTGGAAAAAAGCGACGTGGACAAGCTGAGGAAGGTGGCGGGGGAGGGTGGGTAGGAGGGGTCTAGTTGTCTTTGACTGCGACGGCGTGTTGACGTACACCAAGAACAGCTGGGGGCTCCTACACGAGTACTTCGGTAGCAGGGACAACAAGGTCTTCGCCGACTACTATAAGAGGGGTTTGATAACCTATGAGGACTGGATGAAGATAGATGTCGCTCTGATGATACACAGCTTTGGGAAGCCTATTAGAAGGCTGGACGTTGAGAAAGCCCTCTCACAGATCAAGGTTAGGGATGAGGCCTACGAGGTGGTGGCCTACCTTAAAGAACAGTATGCCGTGGCAGTAGTCAGCGCCGGGGTTGGCGAGGTTGTGGGCAGGGTCTGCAGGGAGCTCGGCGTAGACCTCTGCTTCTACAACGAGTTGAAGTACGTGGACGGCGAGCTAGTCCCAGGCGGGGTAGCCAGAGTCCCGTTGTTGGAAAAGAACAAGGTTATCCACCAGCTGGCCGAGAGACTGGGCTTCGAGGCCGGGGATGTCACATATATAGGCGACGATGTCTGGGATATACCAGTCTTCGAGGACGTGGGTAACTCCATCGCGGTTAAACCCTGCGGCGACGCCTGCGGGAGGGCTAGGTGGGTTGTAGAAGATTTGAGGGAGACCATACCATTGATCGACAGGTTCTACATGGAAAAACGTGTTAAGGAGATTTTCGGGGACGGGCTTAACAAGGGTATTCCGTGAGATAAGCCTGCCCGGTGCCCCGATTAGGATACTTCCCCAGGCCACATGACCAGCTTGGAGATCAACTCGACGAGCCTATCCTCGTCGATGTCGAGGAACAGGACTCTCTTATGCTTCTCCCTAGCCCCGTAGACGATGTCTATCTTGGATGCAGGGATGTTCAGGCTCCTGCTCAGGAACCTCACTAGAGCCGCATTCTCCCTGCCCCTGCCCTCGGGCTCCTGTGTCTGGAAGACGAGCTCGCCCCCCTCTATCACCAGGCCCTCGCTCGGTGATGATGGTTTCACGATGAGGTTTAATATGGGCCCCTTAGAAGAGGGCTCGATGTTCCTGCGGACTATCTCTTCTACGCGGGGCATACCAACCCACATTTTATTTTTATTCAGCCCAAAGACTATAAACCTTGAGGGATATCCCTTATTTTCGAGGGCGATGAGGTAAACCTATGGCGGAACCGAGGCGTGACGAGGCTGGGCGCTTCAACGAGACCGATGAACCTGTTCAACAGGGCTCAACAGCCTGGTAACCCTAGGCCTTATAACCCCCTTCTCAACTAGCTCGACTATTCTCGTTGAAAGCCTCTCCTGCTCGGCGAAGCTACCGTACGCGCTCCCCGACCCGATGAGCCTCACTATCTCCGCTCTAACTCGCGGGGATATTGGAGCCGGCCTCCTCGGGAATAAGGGTGTTCCGGGTAGAGGCAGGTAGTAGTGGAGGTGTATCCTAGCCCCCCTCTCAGCGAGAGCCCTGGCGACCCTCACTGTCTCGAGCATGTCCTCCTCGGTCTCGGGCGGTAGCCCAAATATGAAGTCCACGCTGGGTTTAAACCCTGCTTTAACTAGTATGTCCACTGCGTTGAAGACGTCCTCGATGCTGTGCCCCCTGTGAATACTCTCTAAAACCCGGTTGCTACCCGATTGGGCCCCCACTATGACCTCCTTGTTCGACACATACCTCTTTAATACCCTGACAGAACTCTCTGTCACGTGCTCGGGCCTAACCTCGCTCGGGAAGCTACCGAGGTATATCCTGGCCCCGGCGGGCGAGGCTACTTGGTGGAGGCCCTCAAGCAACTGGGCGAGAGCATCCTCGTCGACGGGCTGCCTGACGTCTGACAGGTTGTAGGAGAGGGCGTCGGGCGTTATGAACCTTATATCCTTAACACCCTCCTCAACCATTATCTTCGCGTACTCGACGATATTCCCCACGCTCCTGTGCCGGGGCTTGAAACCGTGGAAGTAGCTCACCTGGCAGAACCAGCAGCCGTGGAAGCAACCCCTAGTAATTTCAATCGGGGTGTACAGGTGCCTCCAGTACGGGAATGGAGGGTAGTCGTCGAGGTCGAGGGGCTTCGCCCTCCTGCCGGCGCGTAGACCGCCCTGCTCGTCTATATACACGATATTCCTAACCTCGTCTAGGCTTAATTCGCCTGCCAGATAGCTGGCGAGGTCTACTACAGCTGGCTCCCCCTCGCCCACTACGGCTACTTTGAAACCCATGTTCAACAAGACGCCGATAGGGTCGCCGGAGGCATGGGGGCCGCCGACAACAGTCAGACACCCCCTCCTACCGGCATATTTTACAACCCCCACCACATTGTTGAAGAAAGCGTCGTCCGCAATCCTCGTGGTAAGGAGACTGAAGCCTAGGGCGCACGCTGAGTAATTAGAGGAAGCGTAATCCACCAGCCTCTCAACGAGGCCCAGGTCTTCAACCAGGTAAACATCGAGACCCCTAAGCCTATCTAACACGGCTACCAGACTGTAAATGCTGTACCTCGCAAACTTGTCTACGTAGAGTATGAAAGCGTTCTTCAAAAAACCACCAAAAAGCTTATCCCAAGCCTATTTTAAATTATTTAAATATACAGTCCTGTCTAAGGCGGTTCCCATGGTTAACGTTGAACTGTCTCCCGAGGAACTCGAGAGGCTGAGCAGGAAGGTGAGGCTTAGGATACTCCACGAAGACGACGACGTCGTCTTGATGACAGCTCCCAACGAGGAGCAGCTGGTGAACATCATCTACGAGCTCCTCCAGGAGAAGCCCTTAAACCTGAAGGAGGTTCACCTGGTTCTAAGCGGTATAGCAAGCGAGGATAAGATAAGGAGGGCTGTATCCAACCTGGTTGAGAACGGGCTTATCATCACGGGGCCTGACGGCCGTTACAGGGCTGTTCCAGCGTGAGGCTCGTGTAGAGGTAAGTGAACACCCCTATGAGGTCGCTGAAGACTCTCGCGCCCTTTTCTTCCAGCACCCTCCTCCTCTCATGCTCCCTCGAAACACCCACAAACCTTACACCAGCCTTCAACGCGCTCTCTAGATCAGAAGTGTAGTCGCCTATGTAAACCGCCTCGCAGGGTTCAACACCGTATCTCTCCAAAAGCCACTTGATCAGCCAAGTCTTGTCGAAGACATGCTCCTCCACGCCGTTCAAGACCGGTATGTCGTAAGCCGTGTAGACCTCGTCCACATACTCGTCTAAGCCGAATCTCCGCAAGTCCTCTCTTATAGAGGTGGATGGAGTAAACCTCCCCGTGACCACGAGCACCTTCACGCCTATGCTCTTCAAGAGCCTGAGGAACTCGCCTGCGAAATCATAGGGGCGCGTGCTCCTGCTACTATAGTTGGATCTAAAGAAGTGCCAGAACAAACTAGGGTTAACCCCCCTCGGCAATAGCTCATTTAATCTATCCGACTTGAAGTGCTCGTAGAAGGATTCAAAGGATACTGGGCCCCCGCCGAATTCCCTGAGAGAGGTTGCGAAAGCCTCGTAGAAGTCTAGGAGGCTGTCTACAAGCGTTAGATCGTAGTCGGAGATGAAGAGCTTTAGCCCGGGCATCCTAGACCACATCAGTTTTCGGGAGATAATTCACCGAATCATATATTCGGCAAACTCATCATCTATAGTGAAATGAGTGGTTCAAGGGTTTTAAAATGAGCATACTCTGCACCATCGGGGAGGGAATCGAATGTAACGGCGGTAGGCTAAGGGTTGAAGAAGGCGTCTTCATCTTAGAGGGTGCTAAGGAAGGCCCGGTGGTCTTCGAGCATAAGCCCAGCCAAAGGGTTTTATGTAACGGGCTTGAATTCGGGGTTTCAACATGGGGTGGATCCTCGTACACCACCTGGGTTCCGGGGAGTGACCAGCTTAAATGCGGCGTGGTGGAAGGAGCCCTCGAGGAAGTGGGCGAGAGAGCTTACCTCGTGGCGGCAGAGCCGCTTGAAGACAGGCCTGTCGTAGAGGAGTATCTCCTCCGAGTGCTCAGGGGTGTAATAGGGGATAAGCCAGTCTTCATAACCCCTCCGACAGGTGGAAGGCTGGGCTTGCTGGAGAACGTTGTTGAAAGCGCTGGAGACCCCTCTACAGCCCTGGTGGAGAAGATCAAGGCCCTCTTAAAAGAGAGGGCGCCTTCAAGCGCCGACTGCATCGCGAAGGCTGTTGAGACCAGGTTCATCAACCCGGGTGTAGTCAGCAGGGTGGTTAAAGGCGAGGTAAGAGTTGAGTGCATCCAAGGGGGAGGGGTGGTGTTCTGGTTTTGATCGTCGACATGCACGTTCACTGCCATGAGATAAGCCTCGAGGAGCTTGAGAGCCTCACGGGGAGGGAGGGATTCATTCTCGTATGCGTTAGCGATGACTACGAGTCGAGCCTCAAGACACTGGAGCTGGCTGAGAAGCTGAGGGGAGTCCAACCTTGTATAGGGGTTCACCCATGGGAGATGGGTAGGGAGGACTATAGGCGCGTGCTGGAGCTTATCGAGAAGAGAGTTGACGATGTGAAGTGCCTTGGCGAAGTCGGCTTAGACAGGCAGTTCGTCCCCGAGACGTATGAGAAGCAACTTGAGTTCTTCAAGAGGATTGTAGACCTGGCGAGAGAGTACAGCCTCGTCTTAAACCTCCACACGCCTAAAGCTTGGAGGGAGGTCTACGAGATCCTCGCGAGGAGCGATGTCGATAAGGCATACTTCCACTGGTACACGGGGCCGCAGGACTTGCTGGCGGAGATACAGGGGAGCGGGTTCTACATAGGTTTGAACCCGGCTTTCAAAACCCAGGTTAAACACAGACTCGTACTGGAGGCGGCAGACTTGGATAAAGCTTTGACGGAGAGCGACGCCCCCTACGAGTATAAGGGGTTGAAGCTTTCACCCAGGTTGATTCACGAGACGATAAGCTACTTGTCGGAGAGAAGGGGGTTGATAAAAGAGGATTTAGTAGGCAGGTTCTACTCCAACTACCTGAAGCTCTTCAAGTAGCTAGGTTTCAGCTACGGCTCCACCTCTGCCAGCAACCTCTCTGAGAGCTCTGTGAGCTACAACGATTATTCTCCCGGCTTGCTGACTGACAGTAATATGGAGTCCCTCTACTTCAAGATCTATCTTACCCACTCCACCGAGCCCCACCATAGCTGCCAACCCGCTTAAAGCCTTGTGGGCACCGTACCCGAGCTTGGACAGGGATTCGATTAGTTCGCGCGGGGTGTTGAGGTCTGCCGCGAAGTTCATTACTCTACCGTTTAAGTCCATTACTATTAGCACAGCCTCCTCCATCAAACCCTCTCTATGAATCCATAGCTGACTGTTTTAAAGAGAACCCCCGGGTATTATCACAGGGCCATGGGTTAAAGCTGGGATAGCGCTTGCTTCAACTCCTCGAGGAGTTGGAGCCTGCTTCTCGCGAGCTCGATTAACCTGGTTAACTTGTTGTTCGATTCACGGCACGCGTCAAGCTCCTTCCTCAAACGCTCGACCTCCCCCTGTAGCTCGCTCACCCTATTCTCCAGCTCCGTTGCTTTTCTCACAAGCGCCTCCTTCTCTTTTTCAAAACCCTCCCTCACACTAGTTAATTGGATCTCCCCGCTGAAGGGTACTACTAGTCTGAGCGTCCCGGATTTGAGCTTCTCGTACGTGGAGATGACTAGCCTCCCAGCCTTGGTCTTACCCTGGATATGCGCCCTAATAGTGTGCTCGCTTCTCCCAACCTCCTCGGCTATCTTGCTCACAGGCTTCCCAGCCTTATACTTCGCATAGGAGGCGGCGGCCACGGCCAGGCTCTCGAGCCACGTTGTCCTCTCAACGGGGTCTTTCAAGAGCTCGACTACCTCCGGGCTGTAGAGCGTGCCTACGATTAAGGCGGCCTCGAGCTTCTGCTCATCCCGCGCACCAAACGGTGTGAGAGGTACATCTGATAAATCAATGGCGAGCTCCGACAAGCAAGCCACCATGACTAAATATAAATAAGGCATGCTTTAACTTTTCCCTACCAGTTAAAAACATTCCTAAACCCACTAACAGTAGGGGTTTAACATGAGGTTGATTATCACCTACGGCAGAGACGACGAGTCCCTGATGATAAAGAGCATAGTGGAGTTCGCTGTGGGGATCGCGAGAGAGAAATACGGTGTGCCGATCGAAGTATACGAGGTTCAGCTAGAGGGGATTAAAGGTGTTAGAGTAGAGCTAGAGGGGAATGGGGAAGTACACTTGGAGGAGGCGCCCAGTCTAAACGACCTCGTGGAAGCCCTAGTAGTAGCGGGCAGCCTATTGAAGTCCAGCACCCCATATATAGGAGGAGAGACTCTAGCTACTGGTTGACTCCACACCGATCTTGTAGAACGGGCACTCCCTCCAGGCCGGTGAAGCACACTTCCTCGCATTAGACCGGGTTAGAACCCTGTCTGCAACAGAGCACACGGCTATACACTGGTCCTCATCCACCCTCTCTATCCTAAGGAACGGGCACTCGCTCCTCAAATCACACGGGATCACGTGGACAGGGTAGTAGGCTGGAGTGGATTTCTCCTCGAGCCCAGACACTTAAACCACTCTCCCTCCTACCCTATGAGCCTTGTACAGTATAATAAGACCGGGGACTATATTCGTCAAGGCGTATACAAGCCTGTAAGCCACCACATAGCCGGGGGCAAGGGATAGGCTTAAACCGTACTCGGAGACAATAGCCCCACCCGGCGAGGGCAGGGAGCTGAGGGCCTGCGAGTAGAAGTATCCTCTGAAGGCTTCTTCGAAATAAGCGTGGCTTAGACCCCCCAGTAGTGGTAGCACGGATGAGGCTTGTAGAACCTGGGCTAGGAGTGTTAGAGCGATTATGGCCAAGAGGTCTATGAACTTGATCCTGCTAGACGTGTTCCAGAACGCTACAGATAGCGTAAGAGCCCATGACGTGAACTTGTCTAGGAAGCCTCTGAATTGCCTGACACTGCTTCCCGGATTATTGCCGTACCTCCTCCCCGTGTAGATGAGTAGGAGTGAAGCAATAATCCAGGCCGCGATAGACCCTCCTGAGGTTAAAGCCACAGGTAGACTCCACGGGAACTGGCTGAAAGAGAATACCAGGGCTGTTAGGCTTGTGAAGACAACATCGAAGAAAACCTCGAAGTAGGATACCGCAAGCATCTCCGTGAAGGAGAAGCCTTTTAAAGCAAGGTAGCCAGCCCTACCCAACTCGCCTCCAACAGCTGAAGGCGTGAGAAACGCGGCGAGGTTACCCGTGAGGCGTGCCTTGTAGTAGTCTAGTAGCGGAAGCCTCCTACCAGTATACCTGGCGTGGATTATCATTAGTCTAATCGAGGCTAGGAAGTAGCCGGCCATCAGCAGGGCGGAGGCTATGATAATGTTCGGCAGGGGTATCGAGGCTAGTAGTGTGTAACCGGAGGTTAACACGCTGTAAAGTAGTATTGTAGTGAAAACGATTATCAGCGATGCAACGCTTTTCCAGCCCATTGTAAACCTCCTTCAAACGGGTTAAACCTCTGCTTCACGCGATGAAACAGATTGACCGCCGGGTTGCAGTATGGGGACGCAATTTAAAACCGTTTAAAGGAATTTAGAATCTCAGCATTCAGGGTGCTGGAGGATGGGCTTTTAGCTTCAGCGAGGAGAAGCTCGAGGCTCTCAGAGTAGACAAGCAGGCTCTGAGAGAGATAATAAAGGAGTTGAAGAAGTGGAAGGCCCCGGCCACAGTCCTCCTATCCCTTTACGTACCGCCGGGGAGGCCTGTGAGCGAGGTAGTCAACCTGCTTAGGGAAGAGCTCTCTATCTCAGACAACATCAAGCTGAAGAGGACGAGGAACGCTGTCCAGAGGGCTCTGGCGGCAGCTATAGATAGGGTTAGCAAGATCAGCAAGATACCTGACAAGGGGCTGGTCTTCTTCGCCGGGGAGAACGTTGAGACAGGCGATTTCATATCGATGATGCTGATACCGCCAGAGGAGGTTAGAGTCTTCTTCTACAGGACGGATAAAACATTCCACACGGAGTTCCTCGAGGACATGGTGTACGAACACAACATTATAGGGCTCTTACTCGTGGAGAGGGATGCCGCTACAATAGGCTTACTCAAAGGGAACAGGCTTGTAGTGCTGGAGGAGATGGAGGAGTATATACCGGGTAAACACGAGAAGGGTGGCCAGAGCCAGAGGAGGTATGATAGGATCATAGAACAGATGGTTGAGGACTTCTACAAGAAAGTGGGTGAGCACGCTAACAAGGCTTTCCTACCGCTCCTAGAGGAGGGGAAGCTGAAGGCCGTCCTGGTCGGGGGGCCGGCTTACAGCAAGTACGACTTCGTTCAAGGAGACTACCTTGACTACAGGTTGAAGAAGATCCTGGTAAACCAGTTGATAGACGTCTCATACCAGGGTGAAGCAGGCTTGAGGGAGCTGGTGATGAAAGCAGAGGATATCCTGAGGGAGCAGGAGTACGTTGAGGGCTTGAAGGCTATCGAGGAGTTCAAGTTGCACCTCGCTAAAGACGATGGCATGGTGGTCTACGGTGAAAACGAGGTTGATAACGCCCTGGAGTTAGGCGCGGTTAAAGAGCTGATTGTATCCGAGGAGAGGAGTGACGTGGAGAAATGGCTTGAGAAAGCCAAGAGCCACGGTGCTAGAGTGGTGGTGATAAACAACGATATGCCTGAAGGCGAATGGTTCTACAAGACATTCAACGGGGTAGGGGGTATACTGAGGTTTAAGACAGGTTAGCGTTAAGGTTTTTACCGCGTGCTCCAAGTGTTCCAATAATTGGGGGTCGAATTGTCGCTCCTAGACCCCGAGGAGAGGAGGCTGTACCTCAACCTTATTCTACAAGCAGGCCTCGAGGAAGATTTTCTCGAATGGCTTAGGCAACAAGGGATCACTCATGTCGTAGGACGCTTCGACAACATACCGTTAGAGCTGATTAAAGCCTATGCGGGGGAGAAGAAGCTTACTGTGAACGGGGAGGAGGCTGAGAGGGTTCAAGAGGTTGGGGAGGCTGATGAAAGGTTTATTCCCGCGAAAGCCAGGAGCAGGAGGTTTTAATGTGAGCCGGGAGTGACCCGACCCATGTTCACTCGCCCCCGGTACTACGAGGGCGTTGCATGGGCACCGGGGTCACCGTAAAAACGTAATTGGCTAAAAGGGTTTAAAATATTGCCTTCTTCGGAAAATAAGACTACTTTATGTCGATGGAGGGGGTCTTGCTAGCCTTTATGTTAATTGAAGTCTCGGCAATACCGTTGGAATACCTTGTTATCCTCCTCAGGCTGTCTAAGACCATTATGTGGAAGGCTTTCTCCTGATCCGGTATATCAGCCACCAACACCTTGGAGACAGTCTCGTCTATCCTGCCCACCGTCTCGCGAGTCTTCTGAATAACCTCCTCGGCGTCCTGCCTACTGAGCTTGTAGAGGGATTGCATAGCGTTGTTCAACAGGTCTATGAGGGGCATCCCCAAGTTGTATATTTCCTCGCCTACGGCCGAGGGTTTCCCATACTTGATGACATTCTTAGCAACATTTGTCGTGTGGTCTGCTATCCTCTCAAGGTTCCTGGCTATAATCCTATAGTTGATCGCCTCAACTGGCGAGGACAACCCCAGGTCGTGCATCACCTTGACATCCAGGAGAGCCATCGAGAGCTCCCTGATGATCATGAAGTGGAATCTATCAGCCTCGTCATCCCTCTGGATAACAGCTTCAGCAAGATACTTATCGCTGTTCTTATAGCTGGTTAAACTGTCTTTAAGCATGTTTGAGACTATTAGGTGGAGCCTGCGTAGCGCGCTCTCCAGAGGCAGCTCTTTCAAGTCTAGTAGTATCTTGAAGGAGATAGTGTTATAGGTCTCGTCGACAACCTCCACACCAGCCAGTTTGATCCTAACCATGTTCTTCAAGTCGCTGATCTTCTTTGCCAGGTTCTGGAGTGAGGGGTCGAATGAGATCGTCAGGTTAGTGTAGCCGGCGAGATAGTATGCGACGATACTCCTGAAGATCTCCTCGATCCTAGCCTCACTGAACACCTTGACGCTAGCCTGCAACTGGGCAACCTCGAATGTGCCCGGGGTTATGACGAGCCTACCCCCGTGCTCGTATATGTACACGTAGTCGCCGCTCTTCAACCCCACAGAGTCAATCCACTCTTTCGGGAGGGTTACTATGAAGGAAGAGCTACCCGTCTTCTGAACCTTCCTCCTCTCTACACTAGCCATCATACTACACCTCTAACTACATATAGTTTTTTCACACCTATATCTACTTTATACCCTTAAATACTTAACCCTAAGCTACATGACCGAATATATATACAAAAAACTAACAGTGGTTTCCACAAGATCAAACTAGATAAACATTTAGATTATACACGTCTTACTCGGATATCCGAATCACCGTCTGCCAAACCCACTGGGACTCCAACACCTGGAGGACTATTCCGAGGCTTATAACCCCCTCTAACACTATTCTATCTTGAAGCCGGGGTGGCCGAGCGGTCTAAGGCGGCGGGCTGCAGGGCCCACTTGTAGAGGGGTTCAGACACCCGTTTAACCGCGGGTTCGAATCCCGCCCCCGGCTCTCGCTCACCAAGACCCCCACCCGCCGATGTTTTCAACAGCCTCATCGGGCACCCTGCCCTCCGCGACATCTCTTACCGCCTCCTCGAGTATGCGGAGGGCTTCCTCCAGATCCTCTCTAGTTATGTTGAGTGGTGGCATAAACCTCAGGACATTCCCCTGCCTGCCAAGAGTGGTTATAATCAACCCTTTCCTCCAAGCACTCCAAGATATCTTCAGAGCCTTCAACCGTGAGGGCTTCCTGCTTCTCCTGTCCTCGACCACCTCAACACCTATCATTAAGCCAAGCCCCCTCACATCCCCGATGAAAGAGTACTTCTCCCCAAGCTCCCCCAACCTCTTCAAAACCTCTACGCCGAGAAGTCTAGCCCTATCCACAAGCCCCTCCCTGCTTACCACCCGTATAGTCGCCAAGGCTGCCCTGCAGGAGACGGCGTGACCCATGTTCGTGAAACCCAAGCCAACTCTAGGTAGTGAGTCGAGGATCTCGCTCCTGGCTATGACTGCCGAGAGCGGGAACCCGCCTCCGAGGGCCTTGGCTGATACGACTATATCGGGTGTCACACCGTAGTGCTGGACACCCCACTATGCGCCGGTTCTACCAAGCCCTGTCTGAGCCTCATCGTCGACGAGGAGGATATTGTTCTCGCCGGCTATTCTCGCGACTTCTCTAACGAAATCCCGGGGTGGGACAACGATCCCAGCGTCCCCTTGAACTAGTTCTACGACAATGGATGAAACCCCACCGGTTTCTCTCACCGCCTTCTCCAACTCCCCCACTGCGAGGTTAGTGAGCTCGCCGGGTTGCTCGTACCCGTCTACACCCCACTTATTCCTATAGGGGTTGGGGTACTCGACGAAGAGTACATCCCTGTAGGCTAGCAAACTATCAAACCCGATACTACCCCGTAGAATGCCGCTAACCCCTAGAGGCAGGTATAGGGTTCCGTGGAAAGAGTCGCTGAAGGATATTATCCGGCTCCTCCCAGTGTAGTGGAGAGAGGCCATTAAAGCTATTTCCAACGCGTCCGACCCGCTGAAGCCGAATACAACCTTCTTACTGAAGCCTCCGGGAGACAACTCCCTCAGGGTTTTCGCCAAGTCTATCGAGGGCTTGTTGTAGAAGTAGAGGGTTGTGTAATTGAACAACTCTTTAACCTGCTCTAAGACCTCTTTAACAACCTCCTCGTGGTTGAAGCCGATCAAGTAGACTCCTGAACCCGAGGTTACATCTATAAACTCCCTGCCGGCTTCATCGAAAAGCCTACTACCCCTCCCCTTAACTGGGATGAATGGAAAGTACTTTAATACGAATGGGCTCGGGATCAAACCCTCTTCTTCTACGGTTATACTTGTAGCCATATTACCTCTATATAGATGAAAATATGTTTTTAAGTTATGCTAGACGAAAAACTATATTTTGGTGAGTTGAAGTGGCCGAAGAAGTGGTGTTTGTTAGAAGAGCCTCAGGGCTCGTAAGAGAGTTATCGTGGCTAGACGTGGCCTTATGGTCTATAGCATGCCCAGCTGCCTCTGGTATGACCTTCTACGCTGTGAAGATGCTGGGGTACCCGGACACCTACGGTGGGAATATCGCTCTAGCGTTCTTCTTAGCCGGCTTAATATTCCTGCCTCTCACAATAGCGTTCTACTATATAGTGGCCTCCTTCCCTAGGTCTAGTAGCATGTATGTAGTTGTGTCGAGAACCCTCCACTCGGTCTTAGGATACATTCCATTCTGGTACTATATTGTCGGGGGAGGCGGGGCTATGACTGCTGGATTCATAATGTACATTGGGTTGAAGGCCTTCAGCGGCCCCCTCGCAGTCGCAGGCTTAGCCTCGGGTAGCCAGTCTCTGATAAACATGGCTAACGCCTTGATAGACCCTGTCAACCAATTGATAATATCAATAATCCTAGTCGTAGTACTATGGATTCTAAACCTTGGCGGTATGAAAGTAATTAAGTGGACTATGAGGGTTGCCACGATAATACCCCTCGCGGTCACCGTTATAACCCTGGGCGCGCTGGCTTTCATGGGCCCTGGGCAGGGTGTAGCCGCCTTTGAGTCCATCTACGGGGCTGGGAGCGCATCCAAAATAATGTCGGTTGCCTTCAACGAGAATGTGAGCAAGCAATACAACGTACCTGTCCTCACAGCAAACCCTCTCCTGATAGGAACCTACGGGATGCTCTTCTGGACTTTATGGGCCTGGTCGGGCCTCGAAGTCACAACTTTTATAGGTAGTGAGGTGAAGGACCCCGGTAGATCCTATCTGAAGGGCCTCTTCGTAGGCTACGCTGTGGTCATGGCCCTCTACTTGTTCAACGCCTTTATACTATCATACGTATTCAACTACGACTTCTTAGCCGCGTACGCCTACCTTAAAGCAAACTACCCGGGCGTTCTCTCAAGCCTGTTGCCCGGCAAACCTCTCCCAGAGCCTTCTGTCCCATTCTACATATCAATCGCATTCCCTAACCCAGCGCTAGCAATCCTAGTTGGGTTAGCCTACTTCCTCTGGTATCTCAACACAGCTATACCGGTCTGGGTTGCCGCTGTCAGAGGGTTCTTCTCGATGAGCTTCGACAGGGCTCTACCGGAGAAGATGGCTTCGGTATCACCTAGATTCGCGGCCCCAACCTGGGCGAACCACGTGACCGCTATCATAGCCGGCCTAGGAGCCGTAATAACATACTATGAGGTACTAGGCGCCACGCTGGCAACAGCCCTGATATCGTGGTTGGACTTCAGCCTATTCATATTCGTCTGGCCTGTAGGCCTTTCTCTGACACTTCTACCGTGGTGGAGACCCGAGATATTTGAGAGGACGGTGTTCAAGTCGAGGATTGCCACATCAGTTCTCGGTATAATAGTCTTCGCTATTGGATGGTGGCTCATGCTCTACACATCCTATCCCGAGCCCTCTGTGCAGATGGTGAACATCGCGGCAGGCGTGATCGGCATCTCGGTATACACATATATGATGGCTAGGAATAGGGCTAGAGGCATTGACCCCAGCAAAATATACGGTCAGATACCTCCAGCCTAGTTTTTTACCCCCACCCATCATAAATTCAAGGTGATGTGGCGGAATGGTATCACGTATATTCTTCTCGGTAGACGTCCATGGATCAACGCTTGTCTGGAGGAAGTGGATTAAAGCACAAGAGCTGTATAAAGCAAACACGCTGATCCTGTCAGGCGACCTGACAGGTAAAGTACTCGTGCCGATCATAAAACACAGCGACGGGTCCTGGACGGCAAGATACTTCGGCTCAAGGTGGGTTATGAAGAGCGAGGGCGAGGTGAGGGCCTTCGAGGAGAGGCTTGAGGGGTCTGGAGCATACTATGTGAGAGTAGAGGAGAAAGAGCTGGAGGATATGAAGAACAACCCGGATCTCGTCAACAAAGTCATGGTCGAGAAGATGGTTGAGAGGCTGAGGAACTGGCTTGAAATGCTTGTAAGAAAGGTGGACACGAAAAGCGTTCAAACAATTGTCATGCCGGGCAACGACGACGACTGGGTTATAGACGGGGTTATAAAAGAGTACGAGCCCAAAGGGGTTGTCTACCCGATCGACAAGATATTCAGCGTCGAGAAGCTGGAGGTAGTGTCCTCACCGTACGTGAACCCAACGCCGTGGAACACGCCGAGAGAGAAGGATGAGAAAGAGTTGGAGAAGTACTTGGAGAGGCTTGTCTCGAAGTTGCAGGACCCATCTAAATCTATATTCAACTTCCACCCCCCACCCTACAACACGATGCTTGACCTGGCGCCTAAGCTCACCAAGGATTTAAGAGTAGTCACAGTGGCGGGCGTACCCCAATTCGAGCACGTGGGCTCAAAAGCTGTAAGGAGGGTTATAGAGAAATACCAGCCTTTGATAGGCTTACACGGCCACATACACGAGTCAAGCGGGCACGACCAGATAGGGAGGACGATTGTTGTCAACCCGGGTAGCGAGTACAGCGAGGGGGTGTTGAAAGCGTATATCGTCGAGGTCGAGGGCGACAGGCTGTTGAACTACTATAAGATCGAGGGGTGAAAAATGTCCTCGAAGAGAGTTAAGCTCACGGCGGATGAATTCGTGAAGGAGGCCGTGGGCATTGTGTCTAAAGCCTCGGAGAAGGGTGTCGTCCTCAGGATACTGGGTGCTCTAGGCGTATACATACACTCGGTTGATAAGCCTGGTGTATTAGACATCTACGAGAAGCTGGGCAGGTTTAAGGGCGAGGGCCTAGTATTCACAGACCTAGACCTAATGGGTTACAGCAAGCAGAGGAAGGAGATAATAGAGCTCTTCGAGAAAGACCTTAAATTCAACTACGACCCATATGTTAAAGCACTCTTCGCTGGGAGAAGGCTTATTTACTACCATCCAGCAGGCTTGTACCAGGTGGATGTATTTTTCGACAAGCTAGAGTTCAGCCATGACATAGACTTCGGGAGCAAGCCTGGTAAAGGCCTACTCGAACTAGACTACCCCACTGTCTCACTCGCCCACCTCGTCCTAGAGAAGCTTCAGATACACGAGATAAACTGGAAGGATCTTGTCGACCTATTTGTATTATTTTACTCGCACAACCTGTGTAGCCTCGAGGGGGTTAAGACAAGGGAGTGCATAGATGACGATTTGATATCCTCATTACTCTCAGACGACTGGGGTTTCTGGTATGACGCCATGTTAAACATTGTTAAACTAAAAGAGATGCTGACGGGTAAACTAGCGGAGGGCGTTATAGGTAGTGATATCGCTGAAAGAGTACTAGACAGATTGGACGCGCTTGTCCGGAGAGTGGAGTCAACGCCGAAAACCAAGAACTGGATTAAAAGATCCAAGGTTGGGACGTCTAAGCCCTGGTATAGGGTGGTTGAGGAAATCGAGAGGTAGAAGCCCTTTAAAGCAGATGCCGTGGGATTCTAAGAAAGGGGCTTCTTGTCCAGCGGTATAGAGGGGAGTGAGGGAAACCAGCTGGATTTACCCAGGGAGATAGCTGGTCTTAAGTTGAAGCTCGAGGAGCTTGATGCCAAGCTCGGGGAGGTGGGCAAGTTGGCGGTAGATCTAAGAAGCGAGGTGAGCAAGCTAGCCGCAGGTTTAGAAGGGTTGCAGAGAGAGGTGAGCAAGCTGTCAGAGTCGTTCGGCCATGTTGTAGAGGATATCGCCAGGAGCACTCTGCCAAGCATCCTACTGGCTAAGATGGGTATCTCGATTGGAAGCCTCGCAAGGGCCTTCTTCACTGTGGACGGGCGTGTCGTCGAGTTAGACATTTATGGTGTCGGGGAGAGGCTGAGCGATAAAAGCCGCGTTGAAATATTAGGTGAGGCAAAGGCTAGAATACACGGCGAGGACGTCCGCTTGTTCCATGAAAAAGCGTTGAGGCTATTGGATAGTAAAGTATTGGACGGAAACCCGGTACTCGTTATGTACGGCCTCTACGCACATCCATCCGCAATAGAGGAGGCGTCGAGGAGAGGGGTCGCTCTGATAACACCCTACATAGAGGTTATGAAAGCAACCAAGCAGGGTTAACGTCTCGTAACACTCAGCCAGTTAGGCAAAACTATATTTACCAAGGTAGAGCTCGAGGTGTATTATATGCATAAACTTTATATGGTGGGATGCATAGAGATATAAAACGCCGGGTCCAAACCAGGTTTGAATGCTGGGTTTAAGCTAAGGTGAAACCCGGGCTGAATAGTGGGGGTGTGCTGGGCTCGTCGGCCCGGGCCACCGGGCTGATGAGTCTAGTATACTCCCACCATTCAGTCTGGGCGTAGCCTTAGTTTAAACCTAGCATTCAAACTGGGGATAAACCGGCTTCTCCTACCTGTTATTCAACTGGTTTCAATTGTACCATGATTTAAAAAGCTGGAAACTCATATGGGGAGACAGGTGTAAAAGTAGTTGCGTATTCTCCACACATCTGATTTACATCTGGGAAGCAGGCTTTTCTCGGATAACCCTTCCTTTAAAAAAGTTTTCCACGAGGCTTTCAAGGAGATAGCTGAAATAGCCTTAAGCAAGTCTTGTAGCCTAGTCTTGGTCTCGGGGGACTTATTTGACTCGAGCACTCTTAACAGGATTGACTCGGAGACCGTTTTAAGGTCTGTAGAGGTTTTGAGGGAGCTGAAGAAGCATGGAGTCAAGGTAGCGGTCTCACCCGGCAACCACGATATACATCTAGATGGAGAGGGGGTCCTAGATCTCCTTGAGAAAGCCGAGCTCATCCTCAAACCAGGGGTTAGAGTAGGGGATTTAATTGAGGTTAAACCCCTGGACGTCGACGACTACACCCTCCTGGCGTTGCCCGGTCTAAGGAATTCAAGCGAGGTAGACTTCGTCAACAGCAGGAGGATAAAGATTGTGGGGGAGGCTAGGGGGCGGAAAATTGTGATGGCCCATAGCATAGTCGACATAGGTAGCCTGCGGGTCGGCGACCTAGTCCCGAGGCTGAGCGGGGAAAAATCCGTCAGCTTGAACACACTAGACACGTTGTTCCCGCAGGCAGTCTACTTCGCCTTAGGCCACGTCCACTACCCCCTCCCCCTGGAGAAGACGGGCCGCACGAGAGCAGCCTACCCTGGAGCACCAGTCGGCTACGACTTGAACGACCTCCTAGACTCCTTCTTCCTCAAGAACAAGGGTATACGCCGCAGGGTCCTGCTAGTCGACCTAGAAGGGGAGACGCCCCGGTATGAGGCCGTTGAGTTATCGAATACGCCTGATGTGGGATACGTGGAGCTACCGGAGAAAGTAGACTTGGCTACAGCGTTGAGCACGCTCTCAAATGTGATGGAGAAGCTTAAGAAGCCCTGGCGTGTCGTGGTCTTCTCGGTTAGCAGGAGTGTTGACAGCACTGTCCTGGCGAGGCTGAGGAGTACCGCCGAGAGGGAGTCGGCTTACGCATACATCAGGGTGAGGGGGGTCGAGGAGGCCGAGCCCTTCGCTCTCACAAGCCTCGCCCAGGTCTCCGATTTGTTTGAGAGCGAGAGGAAACTCCTAGAACAACTCCTGCCGAGATACGGCTTAAAAATACCCCCTGATAGAGTGCAGGAGCTCATAGACCTTGTCTCCAGGGGGGTTCCCGTGGAGGAGATCATTAGGGAGATATTGAAGGCGGTGGATGAAGTTGAGTAAGACTTCTACGCTAGAGGAGAGGTTGAAGGCGGTTGTAAGAGTCATGGTCGAAGACTACAGGAGGCTGGGCGAACTGGACATCTTCAAAGTCAGAGATGAGTTCTTCAGGAACTTCTACGAGCCAGCAGGCTTCGGGGAGGGGTGGGACTACCCTATAGTCTTCGTCGACTCAGGCCACACAGGTAAGTCTTATTCAACAGACAGCTTCAGTTTCACCCTGATGAACCTTGGCGCTGTTGTTAGAAGGGGCTCCAACCTAGAGTACATTACAAATTCGTCTGGGGCGCCCGAGGTTGAAAGCTACGCCGTCTACTCTTCTATAACACCCCTGGGGTTTAGGGTTCTTATCGAACCCCTGGACGAGAGGCAACTACTAGTGGAGTCCGAGAGGGCCGGCGAGGTATCCGATATGCTTTCCTCCCTAATAACACAGGGGCTGGACAGCGCATTCGGGATCAGCCTGGGTGCCTGGGAGAGGAAGATAAGGTACTTCAACAGGGTGTCCAACTACATCATATCCCTCATGGAGCTATCCTACTGTGTGAAAGCGCTTGAAAGGATGCCGGGCTCCATCTGCGTCCTCGACGGGACTCTCGTGAGATGGTATGGTGCGGGCGGGATGCCGAGGAGAATAGGGTTCGACGGGCTGGATATCGTGAGCCTGCTCACCGGGTTAAGCAAGGATAGGATTGTAAACGAGCTCCTGGGCAGGGTCTACGGGCTCGCGAAGTCGACTAAGTTCACGACTATTGCCAGGAGCAGGAGGCTGCTGGAGGGGAGAGGCGGATACGGATCCATCAGCGTCGGGAGCGTTAGGAGGGCTTCAGACGTATTGAGGGGTGTCTACGCAAAGGATCCCGGTGTCGCCGAGAAACTCCTCCACACGGTGGCCGCACCCGTCTACGGGAGGCACGGGGTGTACGCTCTGAGAACGCCTCTCTCAGTGGACGGCGTCAACATCTACGTGTTCAGCCTCTACACCAGAAGCCCCTTGATCAAGCTCAGGGAGGGGTTTGCGGTCGACGAGGCTAGCGTCGAGGAGGCCTCGAAGAGGCTTGCGATGAGTGTCGGAGCCATCTTCTCAAGGCTGACGAGAGCACCGGGCTACCCTCCACACGGCTTCATGGAGGTAGACCAGCTTGTCAGGTTGAGGAAGGAGTATGTTAGGAAGAAGTTCGAGCCAAGGATGATAAGCTTCATAAGGGAGGTCTCAGGGAGAGCCAACCACCCTCTCATAGAGGTTTTCAAGTATGAGGCCACGAAGAGGCTGGGTTACGTGAGGGGGTTCGCGTGAGCCCAGTTGGTTTCATAGCTGGGTGGAGGGAGAACAAGGTTTTAATACATTTCAAAAGAGAGTTCACTCCGAGCATAGGGGACTTCTACTATGTCAGCCAGGAGGGCAGGAAAACCCTTCTACAGCTGACGACGCTGAGTAGCTGGATGGAGGCTCCCACCCCTGGGATCGAGGCGCACCACGAGTCAGCTGTCTTCGAGGACTCTTTCACCCAGACGGGGCTAGCCGAGGCCTTCCTTGAGTACGATGAGGGCAAGGGAGTCCTATATACTCCGTCGACACTGCCCAGGCCCGGTGGCGAGGTGTATAAAATAGACCCCTGGGATAAAGAGAGCTCCCAGCTTATGAGCAGGGTCAGCGAGGCATCTGGGGAGGGCGTGCCGGCGTGCCTCCTCAGAGCAGGCCTCGCCCCACACCCCAAGCTGAGGGAGAGAGCGTACTTTAGAGATTCCAGGATTAGGCTCCCCTTAGGCAGGATCATACCCAAGCACGTGCTGGTAAACGGCCAGACGGGCGCGGGGAAGACGACTGGTGTTAAAGGGCTTATCGTTTCATCCATAGCCTACCCCGCATCCCCGTTGACTTGGATTATACTGGACAGGCACGGCGAGTACTCGGGGGCGTCGGGCGAGCTGGGTTTCAGGGGGGCTGTAGAGAAGGCTATGGCGGTCGGTGGGGGCGTGGCGTTGGAGACCGTAGTCCTAGACTACAAGACGGGTGTTCTCGGTGGAGGGGTCAAAGCCACCCCCATAGCGCTATCCGACATCGACGTGCCGGACATCGCTATAGCGCTCGACCTCAGCGACGAGGATGCAGCGTTGGTGGAGGACCTGCTGGACGCTTTAGCGATAGTTGTCTCCCAGACGTGCGGTGCGGGTGGTTTAACGCAGGCTGTCTGCAACCAGCTCATCTCGACAGCAGGCGACGTGGTCACTCCTAGGGGCGACCTACTCGCATTATACCTCTTGATCTTCGACAACCTAATTAGATCCGAGGCGGCCGCTAAAGCTGCTAGAAGAGAGGGGGCTATAGGGTTCCACAGGTACCTGCTTGAGAGAGGGTTCAGCAGCGTCCAGCAGCTGAGGAGGCTGAAGAGGATTATCACCACTGCCCTCAACATAAAGACTAGGCCGAAGCAGTACGGGGATTCGAGGAGGCTTGTCTACGTTGTCGACGACTCGCTAAGCGTCTTCAAGACAGCTAGCTTCCACAAAGACCCCGACGCTGTCTCCGCGATACTCCACGCGTTGCTTACGAGCCTCACGGAGATCCTCGGAAAATCGACCATGGTATTTACCGTTTTCTACCGGGGAGCGCTAAATCCATTGAGGAGTTGAAGTCTAAGCTGAGGAAGATAGTGTTCACGGAGCAACCGGGCTTGACGCTGTCCGACCTCGTTGCAAGGGTCGATGAAGGAGGGGTCTTCATAGTGGACTTGTCGAGGATCAGCGTTAGGGAAGGCGACCTTGTCGCGCTGTCCCTGGCTAGGCGCCTCCTCGAGGGGAGGATGTCTAAGGGGCCGCTGGAAGCATCCAGGAGCCCCCCGATCGCAGTCGTATCCGAGGAGGCCCCGCTTTATTTGAGCAGTGAGAGAGTTCGCTCCGTCTACAACTCGTTCGCCAGGATCGCGAGAGAGGGGAGGAAGTTCAATATCGGCCTCATCGCCATAACCCAGATGGCCACCTTAATGGACAGGCAGATCCTAGCAAACTTCAACACGATCATGGCCATGAGGACAAGCCACACACCAGACCTCGACTACTTCAGCAACATCGGTATCCCGCGTGAGACACTGCCCTTCTTGAACGAGAGGGAGGCCTACTTGTACTCCGTCGACATACCGATTAAGAAGCCTATACCGGTCTACATCCCAGCGGACTTCGAGGCAGACCTGATAGTAGGGGAGAAAGCTAAGAGCCCAGAAATCACCGCTAGCGAGAGGATTTACAAGACTCTCGCCGAAGGGGAGGATTCTTGAGGATACTCGGGGTCTACCTCGAGAACATCAGGAGCTTCCGTAGGGGTGTAATAATATTCCCGAGCCAGGGTATAACTGTCATACAGGGTGAGGTTGGATCCGGTAAGACAAGCATACTTATGTCTATAGCATACGCTTTCGAGAACCCTGTGAGCGGTAGAGTAGAGTTCGCGGAGGCGTTCGCCACCCCCCAGCCGAAGCACCTTCTCAGGACAGGCGAGTCGAGGGGTTTACTCAGAGTCCTGGTTAAACAGGGCGGGACACTCTACCTTCTTGAAAGGGTTCTCGAGAGGGTTGGGGATAAAGTTCAGAACACCGCTAACACTATCCACGTCTACGAGCTCACAGCCGAGCAGGGTAAGACGAGCATTAAACCCGTCCAGAGGCTTAGGTTGAGCTCCAGCGAGTATGTGGAGAAGTTGAAGACCATGCTCGGCCTAGTGGAGAAGAGCGGGAAGCAGAAGCCCGAGGTTTTCACGAACATAATCTACTCGCCGCAGTTCAATCTGACGAGGATTATACAGCTAGACCCGCCTAGGAGGCGCGAGGTCATAGAGATTGCTCTAGGTTTATCCAGGTACAGCGATTTCAGGAATAACATCGGAAAAGTCCTGGAGGCCTTCAACGAGAAGATCAAAATCGCTCAAGCAGAACTGGGGAGATTGGAGGATACGTTGAGGAGCCTTGACAAACAGGGCTTGGAGGCTAGACTCAAGGCGATCGAGGCTGAGAGGGATCGTGTGAAAAGAGAGCTGGACGAGGTGTCTTCGCAAAAAGAGAAATTAGAGAATGAGTACCTCAAGTTGAACAACGAAGTCTCAAAACTAGAGTCCACAATCCGGGAGAAAAAAGACATTATATGGAGGATTAGAAAGCAGGCTGAGGAGGCTAAGAGGAAGGTGGAGGAGGTTAAGAGGAAGGTGGGGCCAGCCTTAGGCGCCCTAGGACTCGACCTCTCACAGGTCGAGGATCAGATCGAGGATTTAATGAAGAGATTTGAAGACGATATCAAGACACTCCAGTCAGCTGAAGAGAAATATATGGAAGAGAGGAAGAGCTTAGAGGAAAAGGAAAAGAACTTGATAGGCCTGATTAGAAATATTGAAGGAAATATCAACGCACTTAAGAAGGAACTGAGAAAGGCTGAATCAGAGTACAGGGAAAAAGAGGAGATTATCAAGCAGGGTGTATGCCCTGTCTGCGGGCAGAAGATACCGCGCGAGCACGGGGAGAAGCTCTTAGCAGAGCTCAGGGAGGAGGCTGAGAATAAGAGGCGGGAGATCGAGGAGTATGAAAAACAGCTCGAGGAGACGAGGGCCGAGATGGAGAGGGTTAGGAGAGAGAAAGGTGACCTTGAGGACAAGTGGAGGGATTTGAGAAGCAAGCTTGACAGGGCTAGAAAGATCAAGGAGCTCCTAATCGAGTTGAAGAGTTGGAAGGATAGAGAGAAGGAGGTTGCTTCAAACGAGGAGTTGATTAAGAGAACGGAGGAGGAGATCGAGGGCCTAGGGAGGGAGTTGAACACTAGGCTCGAGAGCCTCAGGGAAGTCGAGAAAAAACTAAAGGAGGTCAGGGAGAAGGAGGTGAAGCTAAGATTGAGGCTAGGCAACCTGGAAGGCGAGCTCAAGACCTTGAAGGAGCAACTCCAGAAAATAGCTACCTTTGAGGGGAGGTTGAAGGAGCTCAGACGTGATGTGAGTAGGCTGAACATAGGGAGAGAGATAGCAGAGAAGATGGAGGACATTGTGGATGAGATAAGCAGGTCCCTAGCCCAGGAGTCTTTAGGTTTGTCTCAAACAGGTTCACGGAGATCTTCTCGCGTCTCTCACCCGACAACACTCTCTCCATCCAGCTAACCAACGACTACGACATTATCTTCACCTACAACACTGAGAGGGGGAGGGGGCAGGTGCTCCTGCCTAGTGGGGGCCAGCAGTCGGTTGCATCCCTCGCGTTGAGGCTGGCGGTCAACCAGGCTCTAAGGGCTTTGAGCCCCAGGTTCAAGGATTCGACCCTACTGCTCGACGAGCCCACGATAGGTTTAAGCAGGGAGCTCGTCGGGAGGTTGAAGAGCCTCCTCAATGAGTTGAACGAGAAGCAGAGAGCCCACATCATAGTTGTCACACACGACGAGGAGCTGCTGGACGCCGGCTCCACGAGGATTAGGCTGGCACTACGCGAAGGGGCGACCACGGTATCATACGAGGGCGAGGTAGACGAGGAGTATATGGAGTTTGTGAGGAAGATACTTGAGAAGCCGGTTTAACCCCCAGGGATCAGCCCTGGCCACTCTCCTCATAGGCTCAACGGCCTCGAGGAAAGGGTTTGCACTCCTCATCGAGAGAAAAGAGATCGATTAAACCCGGCTTAAACGTTCTCCAGCTAAATCGAGTATGTTTTGCAGAGAGCGGGTTCTTCCCGCACCAGCCCGAGCAGCCTACCATACTCCAGAGTGGCCCCGCCGCTACAGTGAAGGGGTATCAGCTCCCTCACGCCAAGCCTCTCCAACTCCATGACCACGCCCCTAACCTTGTACTCGGGTTGGTCGGAGAGGTGGAGGCCCCCGACGACTCTCTCGACCTTGAACCCTCTTGAAGCCGCCTTCCCCACCATGTAGTGTACACCAGGGTGACCACACCCCACAAGCATGGTGAGGCCTCCGGGGGACTCCAGGAGGAGGGATTGCTCTGAGATAGTCGACTCAGGGTACGCCATAACATAAGCCCCACCCCCCACTTCCTGGAGGTCTCTTACAACCACGACGTTCTCGAAGCCAATGGAGTGAAGCCAGCTGACCAAGCCCCTGTGCTGCCCGTAGGGGACGTACACGGGTACGTTTCGAGCCGGCAGCCCTCTCAAACCACCGGTGTGGTCGAGGTGGGCGTGGCTCACCACAACAGCGTCCAAGCTCTTCAAGTCCACGCCTGCTACCCTAGCGTTGTTTAACAAAACATCCGGGCTACTGCCTGCGTCGAAAAGAATTCTGAAACCACCCCCTTGAACAAAGAGCGAGAGGCCGAAGCCCCTTATGCAACCCTTGATTGAAGACGGCAGGTCATCGTAGAGAACTATAACCTCCACTCCAACCCCTCCTGGAACAAACTCGAGATATTATCCCCTGAGCGCGGATAAAATATTCGCCTTATACGCCTAACACAGCCTCAAGCCCCTGTTGCAGGATTTATTATTGCTGGAGAAGCATTCATCAAGACTGGTACCGGGGTAGAGGTAGTTTTGTATAAGATCACTGGTAGAAGGCTCTTGGATGGAGGTAGGTTGAAGGAGTTCCACGTTGTCTTCGAGACGAACTGGAGGGCTGGAGCCAAGAGGATGTACCTTGTCGGGAACTTCACTAGCTGGTTCCCCGGCTTCAAGAGGATGTCTAGGAGGGAGGATAGAGCTCACGCTAGCCTGTTCCTCTACCCCGGTTTATACGCCTACTGGTTCACGGCGGACACAGACCCCCAAGGATTTATGGACGATGATAATCCCATGGTGGTCGAGCTACCGAACATAATGCACCCAGAGAAGCCCGGGATAAAGGGTAGCCTGCTTGAAGTGAAACCGCCAGAAGACCCCTTTGAGTATGTGATACACGACGAGAAAGACCCAGCCTACTTACACAGGTTCAAAGGGTACATCGTCTTCAGGCTGAGAACCGGGAAAGGGGTTGATCAAGCAGAGCTTGTTGCCGGGAGGTCTTTCCAGCCAGTCTTAACCCGCGAGCTCCCGTTTGAGAGAGTCTTCGAGTTCATCCTCGAAGAACGCGCACTGGGGGACGTGTTCTCCTACTACTTCAACGTCTATTCTAGAGGGGAGTGCTTAAGCTACGGCTTCCAAGGGGTTGGGGAGAGAGTCCAGCCCATAGTAGTGTCGAAGAAGGAGGTTAAGGGGGTTGAGAAGCCCAGGTGGTTCATGGGGACTATATACTACCAGATCTTCGTCGACTCATTCTACAACGGGGATCCGAGCAACGACCCTCCCCTCAAGATAACCAGGGTATCACCCAGGGAGCACGGGTATTACGGGGGCGATTTAAAGGGTATCTTATTGAAGCTAGACCACATGGCAGAGCTAGGAGTCGAAGCAATCTACCTGACACCGATATACCCCTCGGGAACCTACCACAGGTATGATGTGAGCGATTACCTCTCAGTGGACAAGCATCTTGGTACGTTAGAAGACTTCTCAATGCTTGTTGACGCGTTGAAGAACAGGGGTATGAGGCTTGTCCTCGATATAACACTACACCACACAGGGGCATGCCACCCATTCTTCGTAGAAGCCTTGGAGAAGAAGAGCTCCTCCGAGTACTGGAGCTGGTTTAATTTCACGGGTGACCCGCCGAGCGGTGTTTTGGACGAGGCCCTCAAGTTGCTGAGAGAGTGCGACGTGAAGGGGTTGAGGAGCTTCCTCGTGAGCAGGGGCTTCTCAAGGCCTTTCTACGAGTCTTTCTTCAACAACTGGTTGATGCCCAAGATAAACCACGAGAACCCGGAAACCCTGATCTACTTCAAGAAGGTTGCGGAGACCTGGATGAGGAGAGGGGTCGCCGGCTTCAGGATAGACGTGGCCCACGGGATCATGGATGAATGGCTCAGGGCATACTACGCTGAAGTCAAGTCCCTTGATGAAGACTTCCTCCTGCTAGGTGAGGTATGCGACTACCCCTTCCTCTACGGCGAGTACATGGACTCATACATGAACTACTGGCTGAGGTACTGGCTTATCTCCACAGTGGTTCTAAGGAAGCACTCCTTGAAAGAGGCCGTCGAGATGATTAACCTCCAGATCTCAAGCCACCCACACCACCAGGTTCTATCGTTGTACAACATGGTTGGATCGCATGATACAAAAAGAATTAAAACACTCGTAAAAGGAGATAAGACCGTTCTCAAGCTGCTAACAGCCATATACTTCACTCTACCCGGCTCCCCCGCGATATACTACGGGGATGAAATAGGGTTAGAAGGCGGGGACGACCCAGACAACAGGAGGCCTATGCCGTGGGAGGTGGAGAAATGGGATCTGGAGATTTACGACACCTACAGGTTCTTCATAAACTTGTATAAGAGCGTGGAGGAGCTACGGCATGGTTTCGCGGATGTGAGGATCTGCCGCGGGGATGTACTCGTCGTGGAGAGGAGGCTGGAGAGGAGGTTGATAGGGCTGTTCAACACGGGGGACAGGGCTGTAGACCCCTCAGAATGCGCTGGCCTAGCCGGGTTTAAAGAGATCGCGTCTAGCGCACCAGGCTCCAAGATACCTCCACTAGGCTTCAAGATCTATTTGGAGAGTAAAGAAGCTTAGCCCTGCACTCGTCAACTAAGTATTCTTCGAGAACCCTCCCGCCTCTCACCTCAACCCCCTCAAGCCTGAGTAGCCTCTCCTTAACTCTCCAACCCCCTCTACTGTAGCCCCCCACCCTTAGGTCGGAGTACACTACCCTATGGCATGGTATCACAACCGGTTTATCATTGGTCTTCAGAAACCAAGCCACGAGCCTGGGGCTGACCCCGATCATCTCGCTTATACATTTGTACGTGGCTACCCGGCCCGGGGGTATCGAGGAGACGAGAATGTCTACAGCCTCCCGTAAATCCCTTAAACCCGCCTTCTTCACAACACCCTTCTCGTAGACTAGTAGAGGGCTCAAGACCCAGGCCCACGGTTAATTAATCCACCCACCTTAATTTATTATACTAAACCCCCGGAGGCCGTCGTGTTGAAAGCCCTTGTACTCGTAGTCAGCGACAGCGTCTTCGAGGGCAGGACGAGCGATGTAAGCGGCGAGTTCGCCGTCAGAGCCTTGTCTAGTAGAGGCTTCAACGTGGTTAAGGTGATCACCCCCAACAAGCCCACTGATATCATCAAGAGCATTAGAGAGAACCCGGACGCGAGGCTAATCATAGTTATAGGCGGGACTGGCCCGAGCCCCAGGGACATCACTGTGGACACGGTTGAGTCGCTGGCCTGGAGGAGCTTCCCGGGCTTCGGGGAGGAGTTCAGGAGGAGGTCTGTAGAGAGAGTGGGGTTGAGGGCCATCCTCTCAAGGGCGGGCTTGTACGAGACCTTCGACGGGAGGGTGATAGCCGTACTACCCGGTAGCCTCGACGGGGTTGAAGTAGGTTTAAGTATCCTACTGGAGATAACACAACACCTATTAGAGGAGGCGCAAAGGACGGAGGGCCCCCACAGGGTGGCTTAGATTGGTTAAAGCAGTCTCCTTCGACGTGTGGGGTACCCTGCTAGACCTAGATAGAACACTCCGCGAGACAAGTCGTGTGATAGCGGGTGAGCTCGGTCAACCCTTTGACGGGGTCTACCAGAGAGTCCTAGAGGCGCATGAAGAGGCTAGGAGGATGAGGCGTAGAGCCCTGATACCGGGTAACGAGACTGTTAAGGCTGGCCAGGAGATCCTCGCCAGGAAGCTCGGCGTCGAAGTAAGAGAGGTAGAGGGGTTAATACACAGGGCGTTCCTTAAGGTTGATCCGAGGGAGATCACATACAGCGATGTCCCCGGTACTCTGGAAGAATTGTCTAGGAGAGGCCTCAGGATAGCTGTTGCCGGGAACGTCTTATTCTGGCCCAGCTCATACACCTGGATGCTCCTAGAAAAAGGTGGTTTAACCAGGTTCGTGGAGGTTAAATTGTTCTCTGATGAAACAGGTTTCAACAAGCCGGATAGAGGATTCTTCCTAACACTACTAGAGAAACTAGGGTTGGAGCCGGGTGAGGTCGCACACGTTGGTGACAACGTGATCGAGGATGTCGGGGGGCCCATGAGCGTTGGGATGAAGGCTGTCCTCGTGAAAAGAGATCTAAAGGTAGTTGCGACGTTCAACCTGCTTGGTGTAGCAGTCGTATACTCCCTAACCCAGCTTCCAAGCGTTCTAAACCTTATATAATCCCTGGATAGATGCTTGTTGTTGAAGGTTAGGTTTATTAGGGTTGGTGGAAAACAAAAAATGTGGTGGGAAAATTGGTTGAGAGCGAGAAAGTTAAGAGAGCCGTCGAGCTGTATAAGCAGGGGGTTCCGATTAAAAAGATTGTAGAGGAGGTCCACATCTCGACTAAGACATTGTACAAGGCCTTGAAGGAGAGGGGCGAGAAGCTTAGGAAGTCCTCCCCGAGGAGGCTAACCGGCGAGGAGGTTGAAAAGATTAGGAAGCTATACCTTGAAGGCTACTCCATCTACCGCATCGCGAAAGAACTGGGTTTAAGGCCCTCGAGAGTCTACAACGTGTTGAAGAAGCTCTCCATAAAGTAGCGTCCAGAAGTTTTTACACTTTAAGCCGTTGCACGAATCTACGGGCGCAACCGCTTTCCTGATATGGGGTTACCGCTATGATGTACAGGAGGGTCGAGTTACTTCACGGCGCGGGCGGGTTGGAGACATTTGAAATAGTGTCGAAGCTGATAGCGCGTAGAGTGCCCGAGGGGTTGAAGAGAACGTTGAACGGGAGAGGCCTCGACGTAATGGACGACGGCTCCTACATTAAAGCCGGCAATAAGTACGTTGTCTTCACAAGCGACTCCTACACTGTGAACCCAATTATTTTCCCCGGCGGTGACATCGGCCACCTGGCTGCAAGCGGTGTTTTAAACGACCTGGTGGTTATGGGCGCCACGCCGGTGGCTTTCCTGGATAACATTGTCGTGGAAGAAGGCTTCGAGGTAGATCTATTGGATAAGATCGTGGAGTCCATGATTAGAGTCCTCGTGGATAACAATGTGGCTGTGATAGGCGGCGACTTCAAGGTCATGCCTAAAGGGAGTATAGACAAGATAGTGATAAGCGGCTTCGGCATAGGTCTCTCAAGCTACGAGCCCATAGTGGACGAGCCGGCCCCAGGCGACAAAATAATAGTCACAGGCAATATAGCTGAACACGGCTCAACAATACTGGCAGCCCAGCTAGGCCTACTCGAGGAGAACAAGGGTCTGAGAAGCGATAGTAGACCCCTTGTTAAAACCGTGCTACCTGTGATACAGAAATATAGACAGTACATCAGAGCCGCCCGGGATCCGACGAGAGGGGGGCTCGCAGGGGTTCTCAACGAGTGGGTTTTAAACAAGGATATAACGATAGTCGTCGACAGATCCCTTATACCAGTGAGAGATGAGGTAAGAGGCTTCCTGGAGGCTATGGGTGTCGACCCGTTGAATGTGGCCTCAGAGGGGGTTGCAGTCCTAAGCGTTGACCCATCTGTTGCGGAGGAGGTTGTGGAAGAGCTTGTTAAAGCCGGCGAGAGAGACGCACGTATAATAGGAGAGGTTATTAGAACAAAGGACTTGAAGGGTAGGGTTGTTGCGAGAACCGAGATCGGGGGACTAGTGATGGTTACATCGAACCCGCTCAACCTACCGAGGATATGTTGAGGTAGCCTCCATGTGCCTCGGCTACCCTGCTGAAGTAGTTGAGGTGTATAAGTCTGGGACAGGGCTTAAGCTAGCCAAGGTTAGAATGGGTGGTCTTCTCAAAGAAGTCATACTCGGCGTAGAGGATGCTAAAGTAGGCGATTACGTTATAGTCCACGCGGGTGTCGCGATATCCAAGATAGAGGAGGACGAGCTGAAAGACGTCCTTGAGATCTATGAGGAAATCGAGAGAGAGCTGGCCAGCAAGTGAAAACAAAATGCGTGCGAAAAAGATCGTTATCATAGGGTTAGTCCAGGGAGTAGGTTTCAGGCCATTCCTAGACAGGCTTGCCCGGAGGCTCGGCCTCAGAGGCTATGTTAGAAACGTGGGGGGTTCCGAGGTTGAGGTCTGGGTTGAGGGCGGAGAGGAGATCCTGGAAGAGTTCGTCAAGAGGCTTGTTTCAGAGAAGCCTCCGCCAGCCTTCATCGAGGAGATACGGGTAGAGGAGGTGGAGCCACAGGGGTACAGAGAGTTCATTATCAAGGAGAGCGGCCGGGACTTCAAGGCGAGGTCTAATATACCGCCCGATATCGCGATGTGCCACGACTGCCTCCTTGAGATATTGAACCCTGAGGATAGAAGGTACAGGTACCCGTTCAACTCGTGCGCGTGGTGCGGCCCACGGTTCTCGATGATATCCAATATACCATACGATAGAGTGAACACTAGTATGAGGAAATACCCTCTATGCAGTGAATGCCTGAGAGAGTACAAGGATCCGGAGAACCTTCGGAGATACCACGCCCAGGGCATTAGTTGCAAGGTGGACGGACCCAGGCTGGCTCTACTAGACCCCGGGGGGATGTTGGTGGACGATAAGAACCCTATTGAGACTGCCGCCAAGCTCATCGAAGAGGGTAGTATAATCGCTGTGAAAGGGCTGGGCGGCTTCCACTTAGCTGCTTTGGCTACAAGCGACGATGTAGTGGCCAGGTTGAGAGCGAGGAAGAAGAGGCCTCGTAAGCCTTTCGCCGTCATGGGGATAGACAGCATCGTCCTCCGCAGGCTGGTATACATGGATGAGGGGGATGAGGAGGTGCTTAACTCCCCTCAAGCACCCATACTCTTATTGCCTAAGAGAGAGGATACGCCTGTCTCCAAGCTGGTTTCACCTGGTTTAAGCCATGAAGGGGTCTTCGTAGCGTACACACCCCTACACTACCTCCTCCTCAAGGAGACCCGCGATAAATTCCTTGTTATGACGAGCGGTAATCTGACTGGTGAGCCCATGTGCAGGGATGAGGATTGCGCTTTCAGGGAGTTGAAGAATGTAGCAGACTACTTTCTAGTCCACGACCGCGAGATTGTTCACAGAGTAGACGACAGCGTTATCAGGAAGACTGGTGGGAGATACGTCCTCCTGAGGAGGAGCAGGGGCTACGCACCCCTCTGGATTAGAATACCGGGTAAGCTTCCACGCGATGTAGTCGCATTCGGAAGCGACTTAAACAACACAGTAGCGATAGGGTTTGAGGACAAGATCGTTGTCTCACCGTATATAGGTGATCTAGATGAGGCCAAGTCGGTTAGCGAGCTCGAGGGGTATCTCCGATTCCTAGTTTCTTCATATCACCTCAACGAAGACAACCTTATAGTGGTTTCAGACAAGCACCCCGGCTATGTATCCAAAAGGCTTGCCGTAGAGTATGCTGAGAAGAGGGGCGCGAGGCTTGTAGAGGTGCAACACCACCTAGCACACATCCTCTCGGTCGTGGGGGAGAAGTGGTTGGAGGGGAGGATACTGGGAGTCGCGTTGGATGGACTGGGGTGGGGCGACGACAACACTATTTGGGGAGGAGAGGTGATCTTAGTGGACACGGAGGAGGCATCCTACAAGAGGGTAGCCAGCTTAAGCCCACTCCCCCTGACGAGCGACATGGATACTGTTAAACCGCTGAGGATTCTGGTTGGACTACTAGCAGAGAAAGGATTCAGCCTAGAGGAAACCGTTTCAATGCTAAAGCGTATCGGCGTAGGCGAGGATGAAATCCACGAGATGCTACTCGTACACAGGCTTGTGAACAGGGGCTTGTTTAAACCCGCTTCAAGCACGGGGAGGCTTATAGACGTCGCCTCAGCCATCCTCGGTGTCGGAAGAGAGAGGAGTTATGATGGTGAGCCAGCTATAAGACTTGAAGCCGTCGCCTTCAACGGGGGTTTAATTGACCCACCAGACATACGCACCTACGGTGAAAACGGTGTTTTAAGGTTGAATGCGTGGAGGTATATTGAATGGGTTCTAGAAAATCTGGGGGCACCCACACCTCATATAGCCCGCACTTTCCTTAAGTCTCTTGGCGAAGGTTACGGCAGGCTTATTGCAGAGTCAGCGCGTGGTCTGAGAGTTGAGCCCGAGATTGTTGTCTCAGGGGGTGCGGGCGTCAACGAGTTTATTGTGAGAGGCTTGGAGAAAGCTCTTGAGCGAGAGGGGTTTAAGGTGGTGTTGCCCTCGAGGATACCTTTAAACGATGAAGGCATATCCTTCGGGCAGGTCTACTACTGTCTACTAGCCTGCGGTTCCACCTGAGAGATTCTCTCCCTCAACTTGACTATCGCGTCTAGGATCGCCTCAGGCCTCGGAGGGCACCCGGGGACGTAGACGTCAACGGGGACGACCTTGTCGGCCCCCTTCAACACACTGTAGGATTTCTGGAAGACGCCCCCGTCTATAGCGCATGCTCCAACCGCTATAACAAACTTCGGCGAGGGCATCTGGTCGTACAGCCTCTTCAACCTCTCAGCACTCTTCTTAGTTAAAGCCCCTGTCACTATGAGTATGTCCCCGTGTCTTATAGAGGGGGCGAGTTTAACACCGAATCTCTCGGGGTCGTATAAGGGTGTTAAAGTAGCTAAAACCTCGATGTCGCAACCGTTGCAGGCCCCTGTATTGAAGTGGACGAGCCAGGGAGAGTACCTTATAAACCTGTACTTCAAAGTAGCCACCACTGTTGTAGTTTGCTAGATGAGATATTAAGCATCTTTGTTCGGAAAGCCTACCTAACGCCTTTTTTAAAATTCGCTCTCCCAATAGTATTCTCAACGGTGGGTTCAGCTGTACGCCGGCTTGCCGGAGGGAGGATTAGCTAAGCCTAACAGGAGGGTGTACGTATTTGACTCGTCTCGGGTTAGGAGTATTTTCCAGAATTTGATTCGCGAGAGAGGTGTTGAGGGCTTTTACATTTCAACCATCGTCGGAGTCGATTTGAAGGATAAGGGTGTTATAAGATTAGACTACTTCACGGTTCTACTACCCGAGGAGGAGACGATCGTATTCCGAACGACGATCCCCCGCGAGAACCCTGTGATAGACAGTATCATAGACATAGTGCCGGGGGCCTACAGCGCGGAGCTAGAGATTCACGATCTACTCGGAGTAATCTTCAAGGGCAACGAGTTCTTGAAGAGAGGTTTCTTCGCTCCTAGTGACATAGTTGAAAGCGGCGTCTACCCCTTGAGGAGGGGTTGAATTGGTTGATAAGGTTATTGAAATACCTGTAAGCGTTGAGATACCCGTGGGCCCCCAGCATCCCGCGCTCCACGAGCCTGTATTGTTGAAGGCATACGCAGACGGCGAGGTCGTCGTCAAGGTTGAAGTAAACACCGGCTACAACCACAGGGGGATCGAGAAGCTGTTGGAGGTCAACTCCTTCTACAAGGATATCTTCATTGTGGGCAGGGTCTGCGGTATATGCAATACCGTGCACACAAACGTGTATGTAAGAGCCCTCGAGCAGATACTCGGGGTTGAGCCGTGTAGGAGGGCTAGGTATCTCAGAGTCCTGGCGATGGAGCTTGAAAGAATCCACAGCCACATGTTGATCAACGCCGTCATGGCCGAGGTGATAGGCTTCGACACTCTCTTCATGAACATAATGCTCGACCGTGAGAAGGTGATGAAAGCTAAGGAGTTACTCACCGGTGGGCGTGTAATGGCCGATTACATGATGGTTGGAGGGGTGAGGAGGGATTTAAGCGATGAGGATGCGGGGAGGCTCGCAAGGATCATAAGCAGTGTGAGAGAGAGGTTGGAGTACTATAAGAAGGTCTTCGAGGAGGATATCACTATAGGGAAGAGGCTTGTAAACGTAGGCGTGCTGAAGAGGAGGGATGCTGTATCCCACAGCCTGCTCGGGCCCGTGGCTAGGGGGAGTGGGGTTAGAATTGACGCTAGAGTCAGCGACAAGTATGACGCCTATGATGAATTGAAGCCTGAGGTTGTTGTAAGAGATGAGGGGGATAGCTGGGCTAGAATGATGGTTAGATGGGGTGAGGCTTTGATTTCAGCAGACCTGTCTCTCAGAGTCCTCCAAAGCCTTCCAAGAGACTGCAACCCTGTACCAGATGAAAAGAAGTTGCCGAGGAAGCTCCCGGCCGGGGAAGCCTACACGAGGGTTGAAGCCCCTAGGGGGGAGTTAACGTATTTTGTTATGAGCGATGGAGGGGTGAACCCGTATAGAGTGAAGATTAGAACCCCTTCCTTCACGAACATAATAAACTCAGCTTTCCTATACGAAGGCTATACTATAGCAGACCTGCCCGTGATACTCGCGAGCCTAGACCCCTGCATCTCCTGCATGGAGAGAGCTTTAGTGACAGACCTTAAGACCGGCTCGAGAAAGGTTATCCCCTTCACTGAGTTGAGTAGAGGTGGGGGGAAGTGGGGAAGCCGAGGCTACTACCTTCAGTAGTGAAGAACCTGACTCTTAAACCCGCAACAATACAGTACCCGTACGTGAGGACAGAAGTCGAGGCTTCTTTTAGGGGCAGGCACTACGCTGATCTCCAGAAGTGTACCGGTTGCTCTCTATGCGCGATCGAGTGCCCGGCTGACGCTATCGTTATGTACCAGATACCAGCGGGCTTCCAGGCGCCCAAGATAAACCCGAGGAGGATCTTCCCAAGGATAGACTACGGCAGGTGTGTTTTCTGCTACAGGTGTGTGGCTGTCTGCCCCTTCAACGCATACGTGACGACAAACTTCTACGAGTTGGCTGGGCCGAGGAAGAATGATAGTGTGGAGCTCAGCTTGAAGACACTGAAAGGTGAGAGAAGTGTTAGTTGAGTTTTACCTCGCATTAATAATACCAGTTTACCTTACAGCCACAGTGCTGTTTTTGATCAGGGCTCTGAAAGGCCCGACAATACCAGACCACGTCCTTGGAGTCGACTTGCTCAGTTACAACCTCGCAGTCCTCTTCATCATACTAGGTGTATTCTTCAGAGAGCCTATCCTAATAATCACCGCTATACCTCTAGCCCTCTGGATCTGCGCCCTCGACATCTACGTCGCTAAATACCTTGAGAGAAAGGTGATGGGCTCTTGATCGAGGACATACTAGTCTACGCCGGCCTAGCTCTCATCGGGCTGGGAGCTGTAGCTCAATTAATTTCCGGTATAGGCGTGAACAGGTTCAGGAACTTCTACCTTAGGCTACACGCAGCCACGATAGGCTCCATCTGGGGTTGCGTATATCCGATAACGGGAGCGGGCCTAGTAGCCCTGGGGTACAGAGAGCTGGGGGAGTACTCGACTTTCATGGCTGGTGCTGCTTTCATAACATCATTTCTCATCCTCGTGTTGTCGCCTGCTGGATCCCACGCTCTAGCCAGGGCAGCCCACAAGTCCAGGCTTGTTCTAGTAGAGCCATGCGTACACGACGCTCTCGATGAGTCGATGTGTGCCAGGGGTGGTGGTAGTGGGGCTTGACCTCCTAGTATACGGTTTAGGCGCGTTAGCCTCTCTCCTCTCTGTGATCGCAGTATACCTCGCCTTGGAGGAGAGGGACCTGGTTAAAGCAGTGATCTACAGTGCTGTCCAGAGCGTGTTCTACTCCCTACTGTTCTACTTATTCATGGCTCCAGACATCGTCCTAGTCTATCTGCCTGTGGCAGGTGGAGTCCTCCCCGCACTACTATTAGTCTTGATAAGCAAGACAGAGAGGTTTGAGAGAGAATGAGAACCCTGGTTAAGCTGGTTGTGATAACTAGTGTTGTAATGGGCTTAAGCCTACTCCTAGTATTAGCTGGCGTATCCTTCTACCCAAGTAGCCGGGTTAGATGGCTTGCCCTAGCCTACTTGAACACCACCTACAACCCGTACCTGCCAAACTTCACTGTCTGGAGCCCTGAGTCTGTGACGGCGATCGTGTGGGATTACAGGGGTTTAGACACGTTGTACGAGACAACGGTGTTCTTCCTCGCAATAATATCGGGTCTCGCGCTTGGCAGAGGTGTTAAGAGGCTTAACTTGAAGCCTGGAGGGGACATGGGGCTCTCCCTCATCGTGAAGACGGTTACGAGAATAACAGGGCCCATGATACTGGCGGTGGCGGCTTCGATAGGTTTACACGGCCATCTAACACCTGGTGGAGGCTTCCAGGGAGGTGCCACAGCGGCCGTCGTACCCGTATTATACATAGTGATATTCTCCGTGTTCTACCTCTCGTGGAAAGGTGTTTCAACCGGGCGTATGCTGACTATGAGGAGCATAGGGCTCATAGGTATAGGGGCCACCTCAATAGCGGTGTTCACGGCTGGCTTACTTGAAGGCGCCCCAGCATATGTTTTCCAGAACATCGCTAAAGCGACCTCCCCTGTTTCAATGCCCTACTACATACACGGGGCTCTTACGAGCGGCACGCTCTGGTGGTTCAACCTTTTCGAGTTCCTAGCCGTGTCAGCCGGATTCGCCCTCGCGTTCATAATACTCATGACGCCTGAGGCTGATAAGAATGGTTGAGCTGTTAGAGGACTATCTTTTCACGATAGTATTTGTATCAATGTTCATCAACCTAGGGTTATCGCTATTCGGCCTATTCTACAAACCCCACTACACTAAGAAGCTCATAATGCTGGGCATACTAGGAGACACTTTAAACGTGTTCGCGGTGTTCGTTGGCTATAGGGCTTGGCCCAGCCCCAGCACGCCCAGCAGACCCCCCATACTATTAACCTACCCCTTCGAGAACACGAGTGTGCTTGTTGAATTCACATCGAGGGCTGTGGATCCTTTACCCCAGGCTCTCGTCTTGACGGCTGTTGTAATAGGGTTGGCTGTGATGGTCTTCCTGATTTTCCTAGGTGACAACCTGTACAAGCACTACGGCACCCTCGATATGAGGGAGATCAAGAGGTTGAGAGGATGAGGCTGGCCAGAGCAGCCCCAGTCATAGTTCTGGCTTTCACAACATACATCGTGTTCTCGGGGAGTCTCAGCGGCTACGATATAACCACAGGGCTAATTGTGTCCATAGTAATCGGCATACTGTTCGCAAATATCACCGTGGAGAACCCGAGTAAAGTTTTCTCGCCTAGGAGATGGTTCTGGGGTTTAAGGTACGCTCTCAGGTACTTCCTTGTCGACGAGACTAAGTGCCATCTCGACGTCATCAAGCGTATTCTAAGCCCTAGACTACCAGTTAACCCTGGGATAGTGATGGTCCCCTTCGATGTTGAAGGCGACTACACTGTAACCTCGATAGCGAACTCTATAACAAATACGCCTGGCACAGTCGTAGTCGAGGTGGATAAAGCGAGAAAGGTTTTCTACGTTCACTGGATCGACGTCGCCTCGATAAAGCCCGCGGAGGCTAGGAGAAGCATATCTGAGACTTTCGAGTACTACTCCAAGAAAATCTTTGAGTAGGTGATAGGCATGCTGAGAGAGCTCGCGTACAACATGCTTGGGGCTTTCCTACCCGTCTCCACAATATTTGCCTTCGCTATACCTCTCACCGGAAAAAAGACGAGGGGGCTACCGTGGCTTTTATCGCTATCCGCATCTCTTCTAGCGGCCTCCACAGCAACGCTCGTCTACCTAGAGGTTTTATCGAGTAACACGCCCCTCGTATACCCCTTCGGGGGCTGGCCGCCGCCTATCGGCATAATATACGAGGTCGACGCGTTCAACGGCCTCCTAGGCTTGCTTACAGGGTGGTTGCTTCTCGCGATCGTCCTCTACTCGAAGTGGTATGAGAGGGAGATGGGCGAGGCATCCTGGTACTACACGCTCTTAACCGGGCTGACCATAGGCTTGATGGGGTGCCTATACACCGGCGACGCATTCAATTTATTTGTGATGATCGAAGTCTTAAGTATCTCGGCCTACGGGCTTGTAGCCTACCATAAGGATAGGGCTGAAGCAGTTGAGGCTGCGAGCAAATACTCTCTGATAGGGGCTGTCGCCACAAACATGTATTTCCTAGCCCTCATCATAATCTACGGGAATTACTCGACTCTAAACATGGCCGACCTAGCCTTAGTAGGAAGGCTCTACGCCACCTCCCCTCTACCAGCACTCCTAGCAGTCTCATTCTCCCTCTGGGTCTTCACATACAAGGCTGCAGTATTCCCCAACCACTTCTGGCTCCCGGACGCACACCCCGAGGCGCCCACACCCGTTTCAGCATCATTATCCGGGCTCGTCGTCAACGTAGGCGTCTACGCGATTTCCAGGTTCCTCTATACTATATTCGGCTACAACGACGCACTGGGCTTCTACAGGCCAATAGTCCTAGTGGCCCTACTAACCCTGGGCTCCGCAAGCAGTGTACTAGGGGCCTTCATGATGCTTGTCCAGAGGGATATAAAAAGACTACTAGCCTACAGCACGATAAGCCACATAGGCCTAGCGCTGGCGTCAGGTAGCCTCGGCTTCATAGCCGGGGGAGAGGTTTTAACTCTGGCGCTGACAGCTATGGTGGCGCACTTGTTGTCTCACAGCGTGAGCAAGGCAACCTTGTTCATGGCGAGCGGTGTGTTCATACATGAATCTGGATCAAGGGATCTCGAGGTTATGAGGGGTGTTGGCAGGATTAGGCCTCTCTCGGCGATCGCCATGACCCTCTCCTTCATAAACCTCGCCGGCTTCATCCCGTTCATAGGCTTCTTCTCGAAGCTAATGATGTACCAGGCTTTCGTCGAATCCGGACTACCTATATTAGGCTTGCTAGTGGTGTTCATCTCTGCAGTAAGCTTACTAGGCTACATGAAGCCGATTTACGCCCTCGTCTTCTCGCCTAGGAAGAACACTGAGATTGCTGGGTCGAAGATAGAGCCGGTGGAGATACTGTTATTTACAATGTCGATCAGCCTCATTATGCTGGGCGTGGCCGTTGGATTTAACCCAGGATTGCTGACGCCAGCCAGCGATAGTCTCACAGCGCAGGGTGTTGAGAAGTATGTTGAAGCCTACTTGAATGTAAGGAGATCCCTGGGTGGTCCTTACGGCTAGCACCATCCAATTAGACGTATACCACGCCGTGGTTTTCTCAGCCATCGAGCTACTAGTGTTGGCGATCACAGTCTACCTATGCTATATAGGCTTGAGGAGTAAGAAGGTAAGGTACACGGGCGTCTACCTCTCAGGTGAAGGAGAGGAGGTTGTATCCGAGCTAACCCCCAGCGTGGGAGGCTTGTACTGGGCTTTCATAAGACAATACGCTAGGAGAATATACAAGCTAATATTTGAGAGGGTTCAGACAGGTAGTTTATCGGACTGGTTCTACTATATCTCCTCGTGGCTTGGCTTACTCGTCTTACTCTCGGTAATCCTCAGCCTCCTCTACTTGTTCGCGAGGTGAGACGATGAACATCCCCCTGATCTTGTTCACACTATTAATATTCCCCGGCCTAATCTTCTCGTTTACGGCGTCACTCGCCTTAGAATACTTGTTTAGGAAAGCTGTCGCGAGAATGCAGAGGAGGATGGGCCCCTCCTACACAGGCCCGCTGGGCATACTACAGCCGTTCGCAGACTTCTTCAAGCTGGTGAGGGAGAAAGAGCTCGTTGTAACCAGGTACTCGATGCCCAGGTTAGCTGAGGCTCTTTTAGTACTCGGCTTCTCCTCGCTAGTGGTCTCAGCACTATACCTGCCCTTAAACCCCTACAGGGTTGTAGCACCCTTCGACTTCTTCATATACATATACCTTTGCTGCCTCGTGGCACCGCTATCCCTAATCTTAGCAAGCTTGTCTATGCCTGGCCCATACACGGCTCTCGGGGTCGCAAGGATGCTCACCTTCATAACCCTATGTGAGCCAGCCTACTTCACCTCCCTCCTCATACCCGTCGTCTTAACCAGGCAGGATGGTTTGAGCTACAGTATTTACGCGACCTCAACCTCCGCATACGTTTTCTGGCTGAACCCGTGGACGCTACCACTCATGGCACTAGCCCTAGTATCGTCGCTTGTAACCCTCCAGGCTAAAGCGATGTTAAACCCCTTTAACATACCGGATGCGGAGCAGGAGATCATAGCGGGGTTCGAGACAGAGTTCTCCGGGCCCCTCCTCGGGTTAGCTAGGCTACTCCATGACGTAGACTTCTACGTGACAGCTCTCTCAATAGTCTACCTCATCATGGGGGGCCCATACCCCTACCAGCATTCATCACCCCAGGGCCTCCTTCTACTAGCAGGAAAATTCGCCTTTGTGTTCCTCGCCTCTGCTTTCATTAGAGCGTCAACAGGCAGGCTCAGGGTCGAGCAGGCGCTAAGCGTGCTGGGCAAGTACTCGCTGGCCCCGGCGACAATCGGCTTGATCCTAGCCACAATCTACACGCTTACATAGATGTTGGAAGCTGGGAAAGTAAATAAGCCGGTAGAATCTAAACTTGCTTAGGTGTACGGCTTGAGGCTCCCGGTAGTGGTTTCACTATTGGCATCGCTGATATTACTCGCCGGCTTCACGCTGTCAACAGCGGATTCAAACACTCAATTCCACATAGTAATCTACGGGGATCCAACATGCCCCCACTGCAAGAACACATACAACTACCTCAGCACCATCTACGACGGTAACGTAGTGTTCTGCAACATAGTTTCGAATGAGACTTGCTACAAATGCTATAGTAACATTATAATGGACTTCTACGGTGGATACGGGGCAGTGCCCGTAACCCTCTTCGTTGTCAACGGGTCGATAACTGGGGTTGTATTAGGCGAGATCTCAGGCTATACTATCAGCAACCAGAGCGTGCTCCAACCACTCTTGACACCCAGCAACTCGACTACAGTCTTCGGGTACGAAGTCGGAGGGAACGGGTTGGTTAAGGTGAGCAATGTCACAGGCTCCCAGGAGAGCCTACTTGAGAAATACGACGTCTTCTACTACACCAACACCTCCTCGACGAGCAACGTCAGTTACCTCAACTATATTGATTTAATCCCATCGCTAATCCTATTAAGCCTAGTCGACTCCGTGAACCCATGCGAACTAGTCACCTTCTTCAGCCTGGCGACCTCAGCTCTAGGTGGGCGAAAGAGATCCTACGGCCCTCCACTACTCTTCATAGCGATCGTTTACATAGGATACCTCACTATAGGCCTCGGCTTATACCAGTTCGTGAGGTTGATCAACCCTCTACCGCTAGCTTTCATCGCGCTTGCCATAGGAGTCTACTATACGGTGAGGCCGGGGGGTGAGTCCACTTTGGACACGTTAAAGTGTAGGTGGTGTGAGAGGCTTGGGTTAAAGAGCCTTACTACAGCATCCTATTTAACGGCTGCCGTGCTGGCGATCATATCTGTTACAGTACTACTACCTTGCACGGCAGGCCCCTACCTCATCTTTGCGACAATATTGAGGAGCACCCCTCCCGCGATAGCGCTCCTACTACTCATCGCCTACAACACCATATTCATCCTACCCCTACTCATATTATTGCTCGCCGTTAGAAACCTGGCCAGACAGAAGAGGGTTGCTAGGTGGCTCTCCAAGAACGCTAGCCTAGTAAACTTCCTCATAGGCCTGGTGTTGGTGTTAATATCTATATACGTGATCACCCTACTAGTCTGAGAACTGTCTCACAGATAGAAGTAACCCGGTAGCTATAGTTCCCTTATTACGGCACCCCTGTTATCGGGGGCCGCCACGCACACCCTGACATCCCCGAGCCTCTCAATGGACTCCGCTAGGTCGCGGGCCCTGCTCTCGTTCTCCGCGAAGACGTATATCAGCGGGCCCCAGGAGCTCTGGCCGTAGCCTCTCACCCCCTGGTTCTCAAGGTATTCAATTATCCTATGGGAAGCAGGGTGGAAGAGCCCTCCCTGATCCTCCTGGAAGAAGCCTCCGACAAGCTCCTGAAGCCTTGTTAAAGCCTCGGCGAATAACACTGGATCCCTTTCAAGGACAGCCGGTATTAAACCGTAGTGTAGCAACCAGGAAGCCTCGTAGACGCGCGACGCCTCGTAGTGTCTAACCCTCTTCATCGCCCTCTCCTCCTCCAGCCCACTCAACCCCACACCCCTCGGTAACGCCAGGACGAACCTCCACTCCTCGGGGAAGAATAGCCTAGTGGCGAGGGGTGCTATCCTCGAAGCCGCTCCTCTCCCAGCATCCACTATTAGACCCCCGTAAGCGAACGCGTAGACCCCCACGCTTGAAACCCTGCCTCTACCGAGCTCCCAGGCTAAATCGAGGATATCGTACTCTAAACCGTGGAGGCTTAGAGCGCCGGAGGCTATTGAGAGCAGAAGCTGTGTCGTCGTGCCGAAACCCGTGTGCCTCGGAGGGGTCTCCTTGACAACAACCCTAACCCCACCCACACCCCTCTTCCGGAGCACCTGTAGGAGGAGGTGCACCTCGTCTCCCTCTAATACCGGGGGCAACTTGAACTCCTTGTCCTCGTAGACCTCGACGACCACTCTCGGATACCTGAGGGCCAGGCCTACACTACCGTAAACCCTGTAGCCTGCGATACCATGCGGGTTCAGGAGGCCGAAGTGAAGCCTCGCAGGAGCCGAGACTTCTACCCCTCTATCCATCTAGACACCTCTTCGCTTAGGAAGTCCGCCATCCCCCTATACGATTTGCTACCGGCTACTCTCTCTAAAATGCATCTAGCCTCGTTGAATAGGTTTGCGTAGTAGCCCGCGCTCACCTCATCCCCCTTGCTTTTGAAAGCCCTTATCTTAGTCGCGTAAACTATCATCTCGATCAATACGGCGTCAGCCCTCGAGTAGGGGGTCAGAAGAGTGCCCGTGTCCACGCAAACTGGCTCCAACTCCACTGTCTTCAACCCGCTTAACTCTCTGACATCAGCTACAATAGTTTCAACGTAGGCCTCGACGCCAGCAAGCCGCGGGGCATCCACGCAACGCGCCTTTGTGAAAGCCAGGTTTGGCTTAAACTCTTTTTTAAAGGAGGAGAGAAGGTAGTGGAGGGGGTTCTTAGTCAGGTTTAATACTATGAACCCTACCTCGTCGACGATATTGTACAGCCCGGTCTCAGGGTACACCTTCGCCTGAAACCTCAAACCCACAGGTCTAAACCCCAGGGGCGTGTAGTAGACGCCGCCTCCAGCGTAGGCTGAGGCGATCGACTCGTATACGACGTCTCCGACTAGACGGATCAACATAGTGTTATAACTCTCCTTAAACTACCCTATATGATTCTTGAACACAATAACGTTATATAGCCTGGTCTAGGTAGACCTAGTTGAAGATGTAGATGGTTGCCCTCAGTATTGTGAGAGACGTCTTCCACCTCATTATGAGAATCCTCGGAGAAACCGGTTTATACGGGGTTTTCTTTGTGTCTTTCATATCGAATTCAATACCGTTCGTGGCAATCCCATACCTATTCTACATAGTGTTCTATGCCGCCCGCTTCCGTGATCCAACAAGCCTTCTCCTGATAAGTCTCGTCAGCGGTGTTGGAGCCGGTTTAGGTAAAATATTAGTCTACTTTATCGGCAGGGGTTTCGCAAGCCTCTCATCCAGCTCGAGGACTGTAAGGAACTGGACTTACCTGGCGTCCAAGCATAAGCTAGCAGGCTTCCTCGCAGTCCTCTTCGTCGCTATAACGCCTGCACCAGACGACGTTGTCTTAATACCGATGGGCTTCGCGTCATACAGCCTCCTATTGTATGCTATAGGGGTCTTCGTTGGGAAGATAATCCACTCATCCCTAGCCGTTATATACGGGAGAGCCCTTGTATCATTGCTCGAAGAGAGGTTTGGAATCCCCCTCTGGCTTTCAGCTTTAATACTAGCGGTCGCTACGCTGGTTGTAATCTACATTATAGGTCAAGTCGACTGGATGAAAGCCGCGGAAATATACGCTAGTCAAGGCTTGTGGAAATCCCTCGTCTACATCACAGCCTCTATAGGTGTCGCTATCCTCAAACCCTTCAAACACCTCTACGGGCTTTTACAAAGGTTTATCAAAGACCTGAAACAAATTAGAGTGAAGGGATGAGGAGGAACCCGGGAATGTAGCCCCAAGCGATGACATAAAAACATTAAAAGCGGGCGCTGACCGTAAAAGAAGGATGCGTTACGTTTTTATTTTTCAGTAATAACATAAATAATTCTGGTGGAGTAGATGGCGGAGGAGCCGGTTTCCAAGGCAATGGCTAGGGTGATCCTCTACGCTATACTAGTCGCCGTAGTGATGGGTATACTACAGTGGTTCTTCACCCAGGGTTTAGTAATACTGTACAACGCGACGGGGCTAGGAGGCTTCCTCACACTACAAGACTACGCTGTATACGTGTACATAATAGTCCTGCTGGTGCTGGGCTGGATGATAGTGAACGCTGTTGCCTCACTATTCTACGCGATGCTACAGCCTAAGTACGGGAAGTCGACTGCGGCCGCTGTGAGGAGCATGATCAGGATCCTGGGCATAGGCGGTCTACTGGCCGGCATAGCCGGTGGTGTCGCCGGGGGTGCTGCGGGAGTTGCCTTAGGTGGCTTCATAGGATTAGTCGTGGGCTTCGCTACTCAGAATGTCCTCAGCCAGGCTGTGGCAGGCATGTTCATACTGCTTGCTAGGCCGTTTAGGATCGGGGATGTGGTGGATGTGGCGGGTGAGAGCGAGGTCGTTGTAGAAGACATAGGCTCGATGTTCACGGTTGCCCGGAGGAAGGATGGCTTAATCGTGTTGATACCGAGCTCTATGATCGTTGGGCAGAAGATTGTAATCAGGTCTAGGGCGAGCTAGATCTTTTTCCTACCTCACCAATTCTCCCCTACTAATAAGAGCGGTGCCAGGTTTAACGCCACTAGTACTAGGAGAGTCGTGTTCAAACCCAGCGCCACCATGACTAAGCCTGATGTCAAGGTGCCGAAGAGGCTTGAAGCCTCGGCGACCATGCTGTACAAGCCTACGTTGCTACCGCTCGTGGCCTGGATGTATATCGTGTATAGAGTCGTGTCTATGACTATGTTCGACACATATATTAAAGCTAGGAGGCTTGACGAAGCCATTAAAGCAGGCCTCCAAACCACTATTGAGACGACGCCAGCGATCTTGGCCAAGACTGAAAGGGATAGAGCGCCCTTGCTGGCGACATTTGATGGCATGACCAGCATTATTACGAACCCGAGGATCATGCCCAGCCCGTATAAGGCTATTACGTCCGGGGTCCTCAAACCCATGTAGTAGATAAATACGTATGGTAGAGGTGTGAACAAGTACTCGTTGCCAACTCTAAAGGACACTAAGGTTAAAGCCAGGACTGGTATGCTGACACCCTCACCTAGAAACCTGTCAACGATCATGTTCAGCTTATCCCCATCCGCGTAGTCTAGGCTGGAGACTGTCAGATAGCCGTGTATACGTGTTAGACTCTTCTTTAAGTACTGTTCTATTCTAGTTAGAACCCTCTCGAATCTCAGCGAGGGCTGTGGGATCAACATCATCAAAGACGCGTTCACCAGGAGGATCGCGAGGGATAGCGCCAGGTAGTTCCACGCTTGGAATAAGCCGCTCCAAACCCTGGAGACAGCTAGCAATCCCACGCCCTGTGATAAGACTGCGAACTGCGAGAGCCTCCTACTATAGTAAGACCAGCTACTGCTCCGATAGGATTCCAGCACAGCCGTCTGGCAACCCGTCTTAATATACGAGTAAGCGACAGCGTGTAGCATGTAGGCTGGATAGACTAAGGTTATGTTCCTCGCTACCACCGTATCATAGAGCAACACGATGAATACGGTCAGGGATGTCAAACCCAGGATGACAGGCCTCCTGGTTAAACCGGCGTTCGACAGCGCGTTCGCATGTCTTAGAGAAGGTATGACTGCGATCGTCCAGGCAGCGTTCAGGATCCCGAGCTCAACGAGATTGAAACCCAGAATCCTGACTGCAACTATGTTCACTATTAAATCCATAAACCCGAGGAGACCCAGCGATAAGCCAGCCAAGTAGAGCCACATAATCCCAGCCAGAAAATAACTTGGAGAGGCATGCCGTTTTAAATCAGGGCATCATCCTCTTCGTAATGCGAGACCTTTTCAAGAAAGGTTAAATGTACTTAACGTAACCGGCGAATTGGTCCCAGCGGTAGATCCGGGTTGATGCCAGCCCCTCCACAATTAACCCCCCTCCGCTGGAGACCTCTCCTACAACCTCGTACTCCACGTCATATGAGTCCAAGTCCTCGAGTACTTTCTTTAAACCATCTCTGTCAACAGCCATGACTACACCGTATTCCTCGCCCCCGTTCAACGCCAGCTCGTATAAGCACTCGAGTTTCCCATCGCACACCTCGTAAACCTCATTGTACAGGAGGGGTGGCCTCCTTATCTTCAAACCGACATTACTCGACCTCGCGACTTCTAGGAGAGTGTAGCCTAGGCCATCGCTTACATCCATGCTGGCGTGGACCGACTTGTAGTTCAGCGCTATTACCGTCCCAACCCTTAAGTCCACGAGGGGTCTACGCGTGTTCTCGACTACCCATGTCTGCCTCGCAGCCTCATTAAACCCTCTAGCAACGGCGTAGCCCATGGCGCCGTACCTGCCTGTCACAACGAGGACGTCGCCTTCTCTCGCCCCTCTCCTGGAGGGCGGTTTCTTGGCCGTGGTAAACCCTACTATCGTTACGGAGATCCATGGGTCGCCCGATCTGTTTGTATCTCCCCCAAGCCATTTCACACCGTAGTGCGTGAAAGCCTGGTTCAAGCCCTCGAGAATCGACTCAGCCTCCTCCACGCTCATATCGGGTGCTAGGCCCATCGAGACGAAGGCGTAGGCTGGCCTGGAGGCTTTCGCGACGTGGTCGCTCACAGCACCGGAGGCGATGGACCAAGCAGCATCCCCCATACTCCTCCAAGGCAGCTTCACGCTGGCAATAGAGGAGGCGTCAACGGATACTACGGTGCGCGGGGCTAGGGGGATGAAGTCTGAGGCGTCATCAGGGAACTCCAGGTGAGATAACGCTGGTTTCCCGGCTAGGTATTTAACCAGGACTCCCTCAATAAACGATTTCTCGGAGATCTCCCCCAGCTTCATTACCACACCAAACTCATTAAAAGACACGGCAGTAAATAATTTAATCCAGCCTGCTTGCTGAACGTGGTGTAGATGAGTGAGCTAGAGTACACTGTCGAGAAGGCCGGCGTCCACGCATTCCTATATACTGCCTCAACGATAATCAAGCTGATAATACTGGTGGCCACGTTGATGATAACAGCGAGGTTCCTTGGGCCAATGAACTACGGTTTGTATGGTCTAGCCCAGATACCCATGAGCGTCCTAATCCTCTTCACAGACCTAGGCTTAGACGCAGCTGTCCTAAGGTACTCCTCGCTATACGCTACCCGGGGGAGGATGTGCGTGGTGTCAGAGCTGGCTAGGACAGCCTTGGCGACGAAGCTTCTCCTCTCCCTCCTCGTGTCAGCACCCCTTGTCCTACTCGGAGAGGAGCTTGGAGTGGTCTTCAGCAGTAGGAGCGGGATAGGCTTGTACGTGGCTTTAACAGCATTGACTCTAGCCCCCCAGGTTCTAGTAGGCGACCTATCGAGTCTTATGGTCGGGCTTGGTGAAGCCTGGTCTTGGACGATCGTGGGCATCGTCCAGCCAGCTATACGCCTCCTAGCTGTGGTAACGTTGTTCAAGCTAGTAGCCCCCTCCATAGAGAATACTATTATAGCCACCGGGCTATCATACATTACCGCCCTCATTATAGCCCTCTTGCTTGTGAGGAAAGTTATTTCAGGGGGTGGATGCGGGCTCGATTTCAAGGAGGTTTTAACATACGCTCTCGCAGTGTACTCGGGGAGTGTGGCTGGGGCTATTGTCGGGAGGCTTCAAAGCTACATCCTCGGCTTCGTGACAGCAGGTCTCGGCGTTCTCGGGAACGCTATGGCAGGCTATTTCAACGCAGCCTACAACTTCCTCGGAGCTGTGACAGCTGTCTACGGCGCGATCGCGACACCTCTACTACCCCTCTTCGTCTACCAGTCGAAGAGTGGAGAGGGGAATCTAGAGGGTGTTGCTGAGGCAACTCTCTCAGCTCTGCTAGCGCTAACCCTCCCCCTATCATTGTTCTCAATAGTATACTCAGGCGACGTTATTAGAGCTGTATACGGCTTCGAGTATGTTAGCGCAGCCTTCTACTACACTATAATCTCCCTGACGCTCCTAACGTGGCCTTTCAGCGTTATAGCCGGCTCTATAATCCAGGCAGAGGGGTATAAGCAGGTTATCCTCAAGTCTAATATCATCGGGCTCGCCGCAGGCGTAACCTTATATACCTCGCTCGGCCTACTCCTCGGCGTCCCGGGTCTAGCAATAGCTTACGCGGCAGCGGGTGTACCCGCCCTAGTCTACCAGCTGCTCTTCTTATCTAGGAGGGGGTTTGAATTCGACTACTCCAAGTATGCCAAGATTTTTGCAGCCTCGGCTGTGGCTGTCGCCTCCTCCATACCGCTCGCGGTGCTACTGCCTTTATCCATCGCGAGGTTGACTCTAGGCTTCTTAATCACCCTGCTAGCGTACAGCGTGGCAACTGCGGGTCTCCACGCCCTCACGGACATCGAGCTGTCCTTCCTGGGTAGAGTCTCCAGGAGCATCCCGGTCGTCGGTGAGGTTGTCTCAGCCTACCTCGGGTTGTACAAGAGGATCCAAGACTACTTTGCGAGGCGGTTTTGAAGTATTAAGCCGCAAATAGGATCCGATTTTGGTTGAGGTGTTGTCTTGGAGGGGAAGGAGTTAAAGTCTTTAACCAGCCTGGCCGCCGCGGTTGATAAACTAGCCAGCGTGCTAAAGGGCTTGAAACCGAGTGTAGAGGAGGTAGAACTGCTTGAAGCAAGGGGGAGGGTGCTGGCGAGGAGCATTGAGGCAAAAATAGCTCACCCGCCCTTCGACAGGAGCGCGGTAGACGGCTACGCTGTTAGAAGCTCGGATACTTACAGCGCTAGCTTATTCAACCCAGTGGAATTGAGAGTCGTAAAGGAGGCCCAGATTAAACCAGGCTACGCCTCCCCGGTCTCCACGGGTGAGCCACTGCCCGAGGGGGCTGACGCTGTTGTGATGGTCGAGGAAACCGCTTGGAGAGACGGGAAGATAATGGTTTACAGGCCTGTAGCAGTGGGGGCTAACATCTCGAGGCGCGGCGAGGACTTTTCAGCAGGGGATGTAGTTCTCGAAGCCGGAAGCGTGCTCGACTTCAGGAAAATACCCGTGTTATCTGCAGCAGGCTACAGTAGAGTGGAGGTGCTGGGGAAGCTGAGGATCGGGGTTGTCTCGATCGGTAGCGAGGTGGTTGAGCCCGCGTGGGTTTCAGGCGACCTGCCTAGAGGTAGAATATTGAATTCAACTAGCTACGTGGTGTTATCATATTTGGGGAGGTACCCCTTCATAAACGCAGCCTACTACGGTATAGCCCCCGATGAATACAATATTGTTGAAGACATCGTCCTCAAGGCTCTAAGCGTCAACGACATTGTCATAACCACGGGGGGCACCGGCCCTGGCTCCAGCGACCTTGTCTACGAGCTCGTCGAGAGGAACGGCGTGTGGGTTTTCAGAGGGGTTGCGATGAGGCCTGGGAGGCCTACAAGCCTCTCCCTGATCGACGGTAAGCCCATCCTGCATTTAAGCGGTTTCCCACTAGCGGCTTGGACCGGCCTTGAAGGCCTGTTTAAACCCGCCTTGACCAGGGCTCTCAGGTTGAAGGGCTTGGAGACGCGTGTAGTATACGCGAGGTTGGCAACGCGCCTACCCAACCAAGCGGGCTACACTACTTTCATCAGGTCGAGGCTTAAGGCTGTCGGGGGCGAGCTGGTTGTAGAGCCCTTCATGCTGAGGGGCAGCGGCTTGTTGAGAAGCCTCTCCGAGACCGACTCCTACATCAGGGTGGAGGAGGGTAGCGAGGGCTTCGAGGAGGGCGATGTCATACCGGTGTACTTGGATTATCCTTGAGAAGGATTTCGAACCCATGCCAACATGATGGATACGTTGACTGCGGGCTGGTTAGATCGAGTGATGGCCGAGGGGAAGGAAGCTAACCTCAACCTGGGTGTAAGGAAGCCGAGCAGGCTGATGAGCGGGGTCTCCGTTGTAGCCGTCATGACACACCGTTTGTCCCTAGATGGCCATTCCCTTTGTTTCAGGGTTTTTCAGGGTCTCGTCTAGGGGCTTCCACCTCGCCCACAGGGACTTGGGGATCTCTGTGGGGTCATGGGTGGCTGTTGAGCCCAACGGCACGGGGCTCCCATCTAGGCCTAGCCCGCCTGGGCTTGGAGCTGTGCTCCCATTGCCTAGGCGGGCTCTGAGAAGCAGGTTGTAGCACGCTACTACATCTCTGTGCCACAGCTCCCCGCCCTTAGAGCACTTGCCAACTCTGCTACCATTACTGTAAATGATTAGAGCACTATGAATTGGGCACATCTTGGAAGTGT
>Ga0080005_168362_pt1 | contig 53889 bp, 56 predicted proteins | sample JossMetagenome_2_FD_69208 | JGI IMG/M metagenome (GOLD analysis project Ga0080005, IMG submission 69208) | Hot spring sediment microbial communities from Joseph's Coat, Yellowstone National Park, USA - JC3_ASED (SPADES assembly) (version 2) | ecosystem: Environmental > Aquatic > Thermal springs >...
AATGGATAAGGCTAGGGAGTACGTGGATTTAATTGAGAAGTTGCTGAAGCAGCACCAGGGTGAATAATTGAAAGTATTTGGAGCGCTGACTTGTGAATTAAGGAGGTTAGTGGCGGCGAGTGTGAGTTAACGAAGATTGTTAAGAATCCAACCCATAACCTTAATCCATCTGAGGCTACCTGATGTTTAATGTACAGAGTCTTCCTCATCTCAGAGCGTTAATGGTGCGGTTTTGTGTATGGTTGGGCTGTTTCGGTTTTCATGATTGTTTGTGGTGTTTATTTTTCGTTGATGGTTAATCCCTGGTTAGATTTATAAAATTTATAAAACTAACCTTAATACCTTTAATTGGTTACCCTGGGTTTCCGAGATCCGTAGTGGCTGGGAGCCGCGGGCGACCGTTGGGGAGCCACTGCGGTGAGTGGCTCAGGGAGACCGTTGAGAGGTAGATGGCGGGGAGCCCATGAAGGGCCATGAACCGCCACCTACTGAGAAACGGTAATTTCTGTCTTCTCAATATTTGTGGTGTTTATTTTCATTTGATGTCATGGTCAAAAAGTGGGCATTTAAATTTCGGTAAAACGGTGAAATAGGGGGTAAATCCGGTGAGCTTAGCGAGGGGGATCTTGGTGATGCCGCCTTCGGTGAGGGGAGTGGTGTGAGTCACTAGGCGACTAACGGCAACCACTCCCGCAGCATGGGGGTGGTATCCACAACAAAGCCAAGCCGTCGAGAAGGAGACGGCTGGGAACTCCGCAAGGGGTAATGAACCGCCGCTTCCGGGGAGACGGTTAAGCTTTAAGTCTGTTTAAAGTTGAAGGTCCTTAATGAGGTATTGGTTCTTAAGTGGTAGTGAGGGTGTACTCGAAGTTGTACTCTGCTTGGCTTAACGGTGGGCATGCCTTATCCCTATTGCTCAGTATTGCCCCAGTTGGGTTGGGCCACTTAACGCCTATTACTGGGTCGCTCCAGTTTATGCACCTCTCCCTGGCTTGATCATACTCCTTGGTCACTAGGTATAGGAACCAGGATTCCTCAATGGCCTGGAATCCATGTGCAAAGCCAGGTGGTATCCAAAGCGCCTGACCGGGCCTCAAATCAACCCCAACCCACCTACCAAACCACGGTGAACCCCTCCTCACGTCGACGGCCACGTCAAACACCCTACCCTTAACCACGTAGACGAGTTTACCCTGCTCAGAGGGCTTAAGCTGGTAGTGGAGACCCCTAACTACGTTTGGGTGTGAGTAGCTTAAATTAACCTGCACGAAGTCGTAGGGTAGGCCGAGGGCCAGGTACTCCCCCCTCTTCCAAAGCTCGGTGAAAAAGCCCCTATTATCCTCAAAGACCCTAAACTCGAAGAGCATTACGTCAGGTATCTCAAGCCTCCTGACCGACACCACCGGCATGCCTCAACCCCTCCCACTCACCCTTAAAAATAGATAATGCATAATTAAGGTCGTTAATGGGCACTCCAAGCATTTTAACAGCCATTGAGCTGTCCAAGCTTGAGTCCCTGGGCCTCTGGGCCCTGTAGTTCAAATCCCTTACTGAAATCGGCTTGACTAGGCTTGCCTGGAAGCCGAAGAACTTGGCTATGGCCATGGCAAACTCGAACCTACTTAACCTAGGCCCAGCCGCATGCAAGACGCCCTCAAACTCCCTATCAACCAACCTGGCCATGACTTCACCTATCAGCGTGTTTAGGGTTGGTGAACCCCACTGGTCGACAATAGCCTTAACCTCCTCCCCCCTACTAAGCTTCTCAACTACGCTCTTACCGAAGTTAACCTTACCAGGGCCAAGGCCGTATATCCACGCAACCCTAACCACAGCCCCACCAACGGCTAGGACAGCTTCCTCGCCGAGGAGTTTACTTAAGCCATAGTAGTTAACGGGCCTGGGTGAGTCAGATTCCTTATACATGCCTCTTGAGCCGTCGAAGACGTAGTCAGTGGAGAGGTATATCAACCTGGCCCCAATCCTATAGGCGGCCTTAGCCAACTCCCTAGTGGCCACAGTGTTAACCCTATGGCATAATTCAGGGTTAACCTCACACCCATCCACATCACCCATACCAGCAATGTGAATAATCACACTAGGCTTATACTGAGCAACCAAGCCTGTTGCGTCACTAACCAAGTCCCACTTAACAGCAGGCACGCCACTAACTGGATGCTGATTATAAACACCAATAACACTGCCCTTAGTCTCCACTAGCCTAAGCGCTGTTTTATAACCAGGCAGCGAACTAACCCCGGTAACCAGTATTAACCCAGCCACCGCCTTCACCTAGGGACTGGGGTTTAAATTTAATAATACTGTGAAATAATCAGGCAGTGGTCTAGTAATGGTCAGGGTGCTGGTCACCGGTGGGGCGGGTTTCATTGGAAGCAACTTCGTTAGGTACATGCTGAGTTTAGGTAATGAGGTATTGGTTTACGATGCATTCACCTATGCCGGGCGCCTTGAAAACATACCCAATGGGGTTAAGGTCATTAAGGGTGATATAGCGGACTTCAACACCTTCAGCAGCGTGGTTAAGGATTTCCAACCAGACGTGGTCGTTAACTTCGCCGCTGAGAGTCATGTGGATAGGAGTATTAAGAACCCTGAACAATTCATAAGGACCAACATTTACGGAGTCTACACTATACTTGAGGCGGCTAGGAGGCTTAACTTTAGGCTAATACACGTATCCACAGATGAGGTTTACGGCGACCTGGAGGGTAAGGAACCAGCCACGGAGGAGACTGTTCTCAAGCCGAGTAACCCCTACTCAGCAACCAAGGCTTCAGGGGATGCCTTAGTAATGGCGTACTGGAGGACGTATGGGGTTAAGGCCAGTATCGTTAGGCCATCGAATAACTATGGCCCGTATCAACACCCTGAGAAGCTAATACCCAAGACAATAATAAGGGCGCTGAATGACCTGCCAGTGGTGGTTCACGGCGATGGGTCGCAGAGGAGGGATTGGCTTTACGTTGAGGATAACTGCAGGGCCATATGGACAGTGTATGAGAGGGGGTCACCGGGGGAAGTGTACAATATACCTGGCTTCAACGAGAGGAGTGTGCTTCAGGTGGTTGAGGATATACTGAGGATCCTCGGTAAGCCGAGGAGCCTAATACACTTCGCACCCAATAGGCCTGGGCAGGATAGGAGGTACATTATGAGGGGTGATAGGATAATGAACCTAGGCTGGAGGCCATCGGTTAGTTGGGGGGAGGGGTTGAGGAGGACGGTTAACTGGTACGTGAAGAATGAGGATTGGTGGAGACCCCTCGTTAATGATGAATTCTTCGTTAAGGAAACGCCATGGGCCTAGGTTAACTTCACTAGGCCCAGTCCACACTGGTTATCACATTACCTTCACCGATAATGAACATGTGCCTACCCCTCTCCAGCCTTATCGTTGACCTTGGCCCAATTATACTGTCGACAACCCTAGCCCTACCAAGCTCAAGCCTGGCGTCATTAAGCACTAGGCTCCTGCTCACCGCACCGCCATTAACCAGTACGTTAGCCTCAATGTCGACGTAATGCTCAATCACCGTGTCCTTGCCTATTGTTGAACCTGGCCCCACGTAAGCTGGGCCATGGACGACGCCCTCAACCACGGCGCCCCCCTCCACAACCACCCTACCATTCACGGAACCCCTAACCTCACCGTTAACCCTCGGCTCCACTTCATCAAGCATTAGGTACATTAAGTCCAGCATGTCCTGGGGTGTACCGGTATCCTTCCACCAGCCATTGGTCACCGTGTAGCCAACTTTACGACCATTATCAATGAACCACTGGATAAGCTCAGTTACCTCATACTCACCTCTAGCTGATGGCCTCAGGGTCCTAAAGGCCTTCTCCACGTCATCCGAATCCCTGAACATGTAAACCCCAGTCACCACGTAGCCGTTAGGCGGCGGCTCCCTTGGCTTCTCAACAAGTTTAACCACCCTCCCATCCTTAACTATGGCATTACCGAACCTAGTCGGATCCCTATGCCTAGTGAGCACAATGTAGGCATCATAGCCGCCCTCCCTAAACCCCCTAATGAACCTACCCACACCCTCACCGAAGTAGTTATCACCAAGGTGAACCACTAACTCCCCATTAGCCCCATCCTCAATAGCCCTATGTATCGCGTGGGCAATGCCAAGCCTCTCACCCTGCTCAACATACCTAATACCAACACCTACGCCCGAGCCATCACCAAGCACCTGCCTAAATAGGAAGCCCAGGTGCCCAACCACCATGTAGACGCCCGCAACGCCCCCATCCCTAAGCCCCTCAATAATCCTGGCAACAAGGGGCTTACCCATCACCGGTATTAGAGGCTTCGGCAAAGTATACGTCAACGGCCTAAGCCTCGTACCCTCACCGGCAACCAAGACAATACCCACCAAGGCCATTGAGGAGTGGGCTAGGGCTAATTATTAAAGCATTAGCAGCCGTAAAAATGAAGCCAATCAACACATCCATCAAAACATTCACAATAAACCAGGGCTGATGTGAGGAGGGAGATTGTGGATTTCAGAAGTGATGTAAACAAGAGACTCGACAAAATTAGCAAGAGAATTAAGGCACTTAATGACTCATTAAGCAGGGAGATTAGTAAGGTTAGGGACGCACTAAAATAGGAGAATTGACAAAACGAACAGGAGAATTGGCACACTCTACAACCTATTAGGCAAGATATACGAAGCATTAATAAAGGGAGCAACCACACAAAGGCAATAGGAAACGCCACATCCATGACATAATGGTCAAGTCTCGCCCTTCAGGGCGGGGAGGGGGTCATTAACAAGCTTGCCTTATCCTAGATAGAGCAGGTACCCGCCTTCGGGCGATACCTCCTCCAACTCGCCTGTCCTGGGATTCACCCTGAAGCCCAACGTTTCGAGGGCATAAACCCCTAGTAGGGGTGTTGGCACATTCAGCTCGGCTACAAAGGCAGGGCCCCTCCTCCCCTTAACCTCCACCTCCGCGAGGAATAGCTTGGCCCTAACCCTCCTCCCATCCGCCAACACGAGGTCGACCGCATAAGGTGTCTCTACGAGCCCCAGCTCCTCAATGGTTTTTTGATCCAAGACGATGTAGGTAGACCTTGTATCGACAAGCATCCTCACGTCCCTCGATGCCTTCACACCCCGAACCGTAACACTCACATACACGAAACCCATGCCGGTAAATTATCTGTTTATAAATTATAAATGCTTCTTAAGGTATGGGATCTCGATAGGATTCCTGGAGGTTATGGCGATGGTGTGGAGCATAGGGAGGCTTAAGGAGGTGAGGGATGTGGAGCTCCGTGAATAACATACGCAGCCCCGCTAGCAAGCTTTTTAGATAAATGGGCATCGAGAGTGTAGGCGTTAAGAACGGCAAACAGCCAGGTCGTGAAGAGAGATGTAGGGTCATGGGGATGGAGATAGGGACGTAGTGTGCATACAATACCGTGCCTGGTGACGAAGGAATATTTCCGCCCAGGGCGGCTACGCTTAAGAAGCTAAGTCTTGAAGTGGATCCCGTTAAAGGGAAAACGTGAACCAGCGGAACTCCTGCTTATGCAATCCCGCGGGGCTGGTTGTTGAAGAGCCTTACTGACGAGTAGTGCCTTTGGTTAACCCCCATTTCCCCTATTAATTTGTGTTAACCCACCGTAGTACAAACCGCAATCAGCATTGTAACAAGTGGAAGGAACCATAGCGCACCCACCTACTGGGCCTAAGAACCACTGGTGATGCAATTCACCAACAACACCCAAACCCTTATTAACAAGCGTTTAATGCCTCCGCCGTGTCCAGTACTGATGTTTTCGCCTCTGCTATTGGTGGCGCCTTGGAGGCTGTCTTGAGGAAGGTTGGTGAGGGTAAGAAGCTAACCACGGAGGATTTGGTTGTGTTGATGCTTGGTTTGTTTCGGGAGTTAAGGGGTGAGGTGGTTGACGTGAGAAAGGAAATAGCCGAGGTTAGGAATGAAATAACCAATATGGCGAACAACATTGACAGGAGAATAGACGAAACAAATAAGAGAATAGACGCACTCTATGACCTACTAGAGAAAATATACGAAACACTGATCAAACAAACAACCACACAAAGACAATAATAAGAGCTACCACGCTCATGACCCAAGCCCACGTAATGCTTAAAAATGTTAAATGCAACCCTACTCAATGTCTAATTCCCTGTGCCTTAGTGGTTCCGTTGCTGGGAGGGTTTTGGAGTTGGCTGATTCCCTTGGGTTGAGTCCTGAGGATTACGTGAATGCCCTGCTGGAGAGGGCTGTGCCTAGGCGTAGGGTTGATTTGATGCCCCTGGGTTTTAAGGTTAAGGTTGCTGAGGCTGTTGTTGAGGCTGCCCTGGAGACGTTTAGGAGGCCGCTTGTTGTTTGGAGTGGTGGTAAGGATAGTACCGTGGTTCTTCACCTGGTTAGGAGTGTGGCTGGTAGGCTTGGTAAGGGCTTTGACGTGGTTTTCATTGACCATTACATGCACTTTGAGGAGACTGTTGAATTCGTGAGGAGGGTTGCCGAGGAATGGGGGTTGAGGCTTTACTTTAAGGGTAATGAGAGGCTTAGGGGTTATAGGTACGGTGATGTGGTTAAGGTTGATTCCCTTGACCCTAGGGATAGGGAGGAGTTGCTTAGGATTGGTTGGGGTAAGTCCGAATTCACCTACAGCCTGAACAATGTCGCCGCCAACCACCTGCTTAAGACCGTGCCTCTCCTGGAGTTCATTGGTGAGGGTGGGTATGATGGCGTTTTCATTGGTATTAGGTGGGATGAGAACCCGGCTAGGGCTGGTGAGGTCTTCTTCAGTAGGCGTGAGAGACCACTACACATTAGGGTTCACCCGATACTGCAATTCACCGAGAGGGATGTTTGGGACTACACACTGGGCAATAAGCTGCCTATTAACCCACTGTACTATAGGGGCTTCAGGAGCATTGATGATAAGTTTGAGACAAAGCCAACTGGTGATAAGCCTGCCTGGGAGCAGGACCTTGAGAATACGCCTGAGCGTGTTGGTAGGGCTCAGGATAAGGAGGGGATAATGGAGCTGCTCAGGAGGTACGGCTACATGTGAAACAGTTATGAGGAAGCCGAACGTAGTAATACTAGTCATTGACACGCTGAGGGAGGACTACTCAAGCGGGTTAGAGGCGCTTAGGGAGCTTGGCTTCGTCAAGTATGAGAACGCCATAGCGCCAGCACCATGGACACTACCAAGCCACGTAAGCCTAATCACCGGGCTGTACCCAAGCCAACATGGAATACATGAGGCATATGGCGTATATGTTGATAGAGAACTAAGGAAATTATCAACACAAAGATTAAGCACATTGAACCATGGCATAATAGGCGAGTTAATGGATGAAGGGTATAGTACCTACATAGTCTCAGCTAATCCATTCTTATCGCCACTTTTTGGCTTTACTAAGTTCACGGAGAATTTAATAACTGGATATACTTATGTTTTATTTAGGAGTTATGAAGAATATAAGGATCATGAGGAATTATCATTAATGGTTAAAGACCATGGGTACATAGATACTGCATTAAAATTTATTAAGGAGAGGAATCTTCGTATGCTTAATAAGGCAATTAAGTTTTTCATAAAAGGTAGAGTTACTAGGTTAGCAGCTAAACTAGGCGTTTATGACCCAACTATGGAAAAGGGTTCGCACATAATAATAGATTTCCTAAGCAGGAAGAAACTAAGTGAACCATTCTTTCTGCTCATAAACATCATGGAAGCTCATGGACCATATACACCTAAGGACTTAGATGAACAGCTGTCATTTAATGCATATTTTAATGCAGTATTTATAGGAAAACTTAGCGATGAAGTAGTTAGAATCTGGCAGAGCAATTATCCAAAACATGCAATATATGCAACTAAAAGCGCTGTGAAGATAATTAAGGTGCTTAGGAGATACTTAGACGATTCATTGGTTATTATTGTTGCAGACCATGGTGAATTGCTTGGTGATGGTGGTATTTTTCATGGATATTTCTTAAAAGATAAACTATTAAGGGTACCACTTTGGATTAAGTGGCCCAGTTGGGTTAAGCCACCAAGACAAGTGGGGCCTTTCATAAGTCTAGTGCAGGTTCCATCAATAATTAGGGCTATTGCAAACAATGAAGAGCCTAGAGTGGGCGTAAATGTAGCCATCGCTGAGAGCTTCGGATCAACATTACCAAGTGCATTTAGTAAGTGGTATAGTGAATTACCAAGTGAAACATTAATCAGGGTATTCGCGCACAGGGTGAGGGTTTACACGAGACATGGTGTAGCTACGTATAATGTTAACCTGGATGAGTTTGAGGAGGTTAGTGGTGATGTGGGTGAGTTAATGAAGACGACCAGGACTTTAATCAATTACCTTGATTCGTCTGAAGTTACTTCTATTGAGGTTTGATGTGCAAGTATTTTTCTCCTCATCCTGCTTTCCATGTAATCTTTAATGGTTTTAGCGTATATGTGCATGGGCTTGTGTACTTGGCTTTACCCTGGGGCTGAATGTGCTTGGGCTATTGGTGGGGTCCTTTAAAATTGGGTTGAGCCTCAGGTTGTGAATCTCTTTGGCTGTGTATGTAGCTGTGGTTTAGTAGCTAAGCCAACTTTTCAATTTCCTAAACCTGTTACTGCATTCTGGCTCAGATTCCCTAAACTCCCGCATTGCCTCGTGGATTGGCTTAGCGGGTTTTGCACCGTTGGTGGCTAGTGCTAAGGCGAGTTCTGAGGTTAGTAGTTTCCTAAGCCTGCCGATTACGCGGTAGATCTCATCAATGAGTATTGAATCGGCTAGCCTCCTATCCTCAAAGCCACTAAGTGTATTACTGATTAGTTTCAGGATTCCTAGTTTGAGGCATCTGCATGCCTCATCCTCACTATACCTGCTGGTGATTACTAGGCTTGAGCAGTTGAATGCATCTGGGTGTAGCCATATGATGGCTTCGTCAATAACTGCCTTAACGAAGCGTGTGCATCCACCAAACTCCTTATCAACGGCGGCGTAGACTGTGCCTTTAACCGTTGGCACGTAGATCTTCCTCTTCCCACGCATCTTAATGTTGATTAGGCCGGCTTTAACTGCCTCATTAATAGCCCTCATGACTGCTGAGTTGCTTTTAGACCTGGTGCACCTCTTAATCTGCGCGAATGAGGCGCCAACCCTTTCATCGAGGTAGGTATCGCATGTGCATACTGCGACGTCAACAGTGCTCACCATGAATGACTTGGTTGGGGTGGTGTTTTTAAATTTACCCGTGGGTGGGATTTTAGTAATGTGAAATGTACCTATAGTTGGTATGTTTAAGGTGTTGGGAATTGTATGGAGGGTATGACCTAGCCCTAACTAGCCCCTAGGCTGCAATGTGCACCTGACTGGTATGGTGAGTTGGCTGGCTATACATGTTGAGGAGGCCCCAGTCATGGGGAGGGGGTTGGTTGAGTTTGGGGTTTGCTGCCTAGTTTGCCTGTTGTGTGGGGTTTGCGCTGTCATCAGCGTGATCAATGGGTTTAGTGGGGTGGTGCCTTGATGGGCATGGGTAGTTGGCTTTTGGGTATTTCCCCGCCTACGGATGATGCATCGTTGAGGGTGCTTATTGATGTTCTTGGGAGGGCTGGGGCTAGGTTGAATAGGGACGTTTTGATTGAGCCGTTTTGTGATGGTGAATGGTGCCTTTTAATCATCTCAAGGCAGCAGGCCAGGGATATTGGCGCCTCATGCAGTTGGGAGACGCTTACTGGGAACTGTATAGTGCTTGCTACTAGGCGGGCAGTTGAGCTTCTTGGCCTGATTCATATTCAAGATTCCCTAACCCGCAGTGTGGGTAATGCAGTTGATAAGGTTGATGTCTCGGCTCAGGGGGAGAGGTTGCTGAGGAATGCACTGCTTAGTGAGGTTGGTTTTGCACAGGTTAGTGAGTGTACGTCTAGGTTTGGTGACTTGTGCATTAGGCGCATCTCCGCTGCCATTGATGCTGGGGAGAATGCGGTAATAGTCACGAATGATATTGTTACCTCAAATGGCGTAACGTCAAGTGTGATTGCGAAACTACCTAGGCGTATGGCTGTTGTGAGGGATCCGTACCTGGATGAGGAATTCCTAGTAGCCTGGGGTGAGGATGGTAGGGTTATTGCGGTGAATAGTAGGAGTGACTTGGAGGGCTTCCTGAGGAGTATTGCTAATAGGGCTGGTGGTAGGTACTGGGTCCGTGACTGGAGGAATGTAATGCTTATTACGTCGGGCTTCAGGACTGTTACAAAGCCAATTAGCGCCGGGCTCACTGAGGATGGGCTCATTGACCCTTACGGAGTCTTAGACCCAGTTAACCACGGTGTAGTCAGCCTCATTGAGGTTCATGATTGGGTTAAGAGGTATTATGGTGAGAACTGGAGGTATGCGTGGTTGAACGTAGTCCTCACCATGGCGAAACTTGTTACTCCAATAATTAGGAGGGTGAATAGGACGTACATTGATTTTATTATTTGGAATAAGGGCAGTGGCTTTGAGGGTAAGAGCACGCTCGTTAACTTCATCCTGGCTAGGGAGCTTTCGGTATTCGACTATGACCCATACTTCACCATCATCACGGGTCCGTTAACCAGTACTCCTCAGTTGAGGGAATTGATATCAATAAGTAGGTTACCGCTGATCTTGGATGAGCAGCTTCATGGTCTTGAGAACTTTGCGCAAATCCTCCATGCCTCGGCTATTGGAATGGGTGTTGTTGGTATTCATGCAAGTCGTTATGGGCTTGGTAGCCCGATTCCATTCAGAAACCTGCGTGGGATCATAGTCTTCACTAATGTGACGTTCGGCGAGTATTACAATAGGGTCATGGTGAGAGTTGTTGGTGCCGATAGGGCCGTGAAGCGTAGGTTCATTGACCTGGTCTGGGCTAGGGAGCTGTTCCCCGAGGAGGCTAAGGAGCATTTACCTGATGTGAAGCCTGTTTACGGCCTGGTTCTTGACCTGGTGAGGAAGTACCCGCAGATACTTAGGACTGAGAATTTGATTGAAACTGCCGATAGGCTGCTCTTTGCTTTACAGGCCGAGTACCCAGTCTTCACTGATATTGCCGAGGAGACGCATGAATTGCTTAAAGGCCTGCTCCAGGAGAAGATTGATGAGGTTAGGGATTCTCAACCTGAGGGTGTAGTCGTAACCAAGGCTGCCGAGTACGCCCGTAGGTACTTCGGCACTCAACTAACCAATTACAAGATCCTAAGGGCACTACTTGAACATGGGCCGCATGATGAGTTACTTAGGTTCGCTAGGCCACGCAGTAATGCAATGGTTCGGGGTGAGGTTGATGAGGTTTTAAAGGCGTTGAATGGCATCGCAATTAGGCTGTTTGGTGTTGATGCCAATAGCCTGCTTCAGGATGGTAAGGTGGACCCGGATTTGAAGGAGGTCTTCAGGATAGTAATGAACCACGTCACTGATGGTGAGACTAGGGTGCACCTAAGGGCTAAGAGCGAAATAGTGCCATTCGCATCGGGGTCATTGTGGGGCTTTAAGGTGGGTGGCTACTGGCCTGGTAAGAGACCTGCCTACCCAATTAGAGTCGACGTGCTCCTTAAGGCATTCCTGGGGGTGTAGGCCATGACCAAGGTGACGATAACCGTAACGCTGGTTAAACCGAAGGCGAGTATCAGGGGTATAAAGGCACCAGTGGGCATCACTATTGAGGCTCATGAGAGTGAGGAGAGGGTTAACGTTGCAATTACTATAACCGGGAGGGTTAACCCAAAGGAGCTGCACAGCTATATTGCCAGCATTACCAGGATGGGGAGGAGGTTCAGGGTCACGGCCATATTCACTGACGTTAACCCAGCGATACTTAAGGCACTGGGTGTTGATGGAAATAGCCCAATTATCATTAAATTCAAGGAGAATGAACTACCTGACCCAGTCACCCTAGGCCTCATCGTCAACGAAGCCTACAATTAAGCTTTACACGTAGCTTAAATTCACGGTCAAACCCCTAATTGTTTATGGATTCGCATTTTCGCACAGTTCGCAACAGAGGGTGAGACTGGTGTCGCAGTGGGGTTCATTTAATCGCTTCATGGGTTAAAAATTGATAGGGCTTTAAAAATAGGACAAATATCCTATATAGACAATAATACTTTTAATGGTACTTCACCCACAGCCCACTATCTATTGCCTGCTGGGGGCTGGTTGCGATTTCTACGATTCAGCGAATCCATAATCAATTTAACCTTTGTAAACAAAATGGGTAACTGGCCATTAGGAAACATCGTGGAGGATATATTCATTAAGAGTGAGGGGGGTGGAGAAGGCTAAGGCGCATTTTCACTAGGCTGACACTACCATAATGCCGGTTGCATTGCCTTAACGGTCTTCATAAGGGGCATGCATGCCTCATACCTAAGAGACACTACCCCACTCTACACCTCCTAATTAGCCCGTACTCATGTTAGCTACGCCGCCTAATTATGTCTAGCCATGGGTTATTTGCCAGGAAGCTTGGGGCATTAGCCTCAACCTGAGTTGGCGCAGTCTCACTAACCTGCTTAGCCTCACCCTGCGTCTGAGTAGTCTCATGGTTACCCTCAGGCTTAGCAATGGTCTCGGGGTTTAGGGTTGTTAAGTTAAGCCTAACACCTGGCTTTAGGGTTAACTTCACGTCACCACGCCTAAGAGCCATGTATACCACAACGGCATCATTAACCATGGCGTAGATTGGCGTACCACTGCTAAGCGACTCAATGTGAAGAGCCCTCCAAAGCTCCTCCCCAACCCTAACCTTCAACACCCTCCTACCTACAAATTGAAAAATAGCCAGAGGCTAATTAGGGTTACCTGGTTCACCGGTTAACCAAGTACCTCGGGTCTCAGTGCACCTTGGAACCTGGGCCTCGGGGAACCAAGTATCCTGGGTGCAAGAGTACCCAGTATCCTTGGGCTTAACTAGGAATTAACCACAACTTAACACCTTAACCTTTCCAATACGGCCTAAGTTCCTCGTACTTAAGTAGACTTAATTATCTAGGTCTCCTCCTCGCAGTAATTGAATACTTATAAATGTTCTTGTTGAAAATAGCGAGGGTTCAAGTCCCGAGGACTTCATACCGATGATCACCGAGTCAGGGCTTAGGTTCAAGGGAATCATCAAACCATGCTCAGACGATGCAATATATGCGCTTGAGGTTTTAACAAAGAACTATGCAATGCATACTTAATTAACGTTAGTGTCAGTGGATTTTACCACCTCACTAAGTCACTCATTTTCCTAAAATCACCAAACACGATACTTAAGCATGCACCAATCCCTTCAATTAGGCGGTACGTAAGTGATATGCAAAAGTTTTACTTCATATGGAGTGGCATTTAATGCCAATCAATGGTCAATTATGGAGTAAACTCCTTAACTTAAATAAAAGGCGTGCTAACGGAAGTGGGCTATGAGTGGTTATTTTTGTATTAGCCATCCTTGTAGGTATATTGTTTTGAATGCTCCTAGTGCGTAGCTTTTTATTGCGTCTATTGGTGTTTCTACTAGTGGTTCTCCTGCTAGGTTGAAGCTTGTGTTCAATATTATGCCCTCACCTGTTTAGTCCTTAAATGCCTTTATGAGTTCGTACCAAGTCTTATTCTCGTCTCTGCTCACTGTTTGTGGTCTTGCTGTTTGGTCTACGTGGCATACTACTGGGACAACCTCGCACATCTTCATCTTACCACCGAGAACGTGCTCATAAACCCAAGCCGCGGCACCAATAGGTGTACCAGCGTCATTGGCTGCTGGGAATATGAACAAGTCATTGAATAACTTGGCATAGTGAATGACCATGTTAGCCTTAGCATTCAAGGCAACACCACCAGCAAGAGCAAGCCTATCCTCACCCGTGTGCTCCTTAGCCCACCTGGCTAGGTGGAGCATGGCTTCCTCAGTCACGGACTGAACAGCCCAGGCAAGATTAACAGCGTCGGGGTGTAGGTCGCCGTGTGGGTTCCAGGGGACCTTAGAGTCTGGATAGATAGAGTTCACGATGTGTTTGTAAGGCCCGTAGTAATCAGCGAAGGCGCCCTTGATCTTCCATTTGCCAGGGACGAGGAACCTAAATGGGTAATCCTTATCATCGAACCTTATGAAGGACTTGAGCTTCTCATAGTACTTGCTGCTTTACCATAAGGCGCGAGACCCATAACCTTACCAGGACCCTCGAGATATTCATAACCAACCTTAACACTAACCTCATCATACAAAAGACTAAACCTAATCAATAAGAAGCAACCAATACATGCCGTTCTGGTTGGTGATAGAAGAACAATTGATAAGCTATTTAAGGAGGTAAAGCCTGAGTTCAGGTACACGATATTTAGCAACGTCGACGATGAGGCGCTGGCTAAGCTATACTCAAGCTCCAACGTCTTCATATTCACATCATATAAAGAGGGCTTCGGCTTACCTCCCCTTAGGCTATGGCTAGTGGTACCGCGGTTGTGACTACCGACTGTGGTGGCACTAGGGATTACGCAATTAATGGCTATGGCTCACTAATTACACCACCAGGGGATCCTTCAGCCATTGCTGATGCGGTAATTAAAGTGCTAAATGATCAAAGGCTTAGGGATTCTTTAATTCAAGGCGGTCTAGAAACTGCGAAACAATGGACCTGAGATAAGGTCACAGACAAATTTGAAGAAGCAATCAAGGGCGAGTAGAATGAAATCTACAATATCTGTCGTAGTTACGGCATATAATAGGCGAGATTTCCTTCTGAGCGCGTTGAAGAGTGTCAATAATCAAAGTTTTAAGGACTACGAGATTATAGTTGTTAAAAACTTCCATGACCAAGCCATCGATAATTTCATTAAAAAAGCACGGATCTAAGTAAATCTTTATTAATGCTAAACGTTACGGCAAGCAAGTCACAGCTGCACTACCACCAACCTCAAGAACCATCTCACCAACAATCATCAACCCTTACGAAGAAGCCTAGGACAGAGACCCGCGTATTAAATCCCACTTAGCAATTATATAGCCCTGTCTCTCTATTGGGATTTTTACGCTCCTTATCGGTTTTATTATTGCCTTGAAACCTGCTTTTTCCAAGGCGTTTCTTAATTCATGATAGCCATTGTGGTACTCAATGATGATTTGACTAAAGACTGATAGATCCTTCGAACTTGCCCTTGGTATGGTTTCGTACTCACAGCCCTCACAATCCATCTTAAGTATTGAACCATCTTCTATGTTGAACTCTTTAATGAGGGAACTGAACGTGTACATCCTAACCCTAGCGCCACACTCATTACTTGGCTTGAAGATCATGTATCCATTTACATTACTGAGACTAACACAAACCTCACCATCAAACGAGCCAAGACCAGCATTGAGTAATACAACTCTATCCTTAAGACCATTAGCTCTAATATTGATTAGAGCCTCCCTATAGAGACTTGGGTATGGCTCAAGGGCAATAATCCTCCCCGCACCTCTTAATGCGAATAGTATTGCAGTATCACCAACACCAGCACCAATATCAACAACGGTTTTGCCACTAACATCCAGATCATCATAGGCACCACCAAGGAAGTTCTCACGAACAACATCATATAAAAAAGCCCCAGAGTTCGCGTGAAAACGAATCTTAGAATTTCTATAACTAAGAATTAAGTAAATTGAATCTTTACACTCTAAACTATTAAATAAATTATCATAATAAGCATTAACAATGGAATCATAAATCTGTGGACTTAATACATACTCCTTATTGTTATCACATCTAAATCTAATAACAATATCTTCATTAATAAGGTGATGCTTAATTAAGTAATACTTAATACCAGCAGATAACCATTATGGAACAAATTCCTACTTGCTAAGAGAACCCTAAGTCTATGGATAATGCCCATTAAAAGGCTGGTGATACTGACTTTAAAAGCGTTATTAGGCATTGCTACTAGGCAAATGAACTTGAATCTACATAGCTAAGTTCATTGAGTGTAGTGTGTATTATGCTTAGTCCAAATGGATTAATGAGCTTCCAGGACGTATCAGCAAGTAGTATTCCAGCCTAATTAATCAACTGCCACACATAAGAGTAAAGCCTATCCTGCTCTCGATCAATAGTTTTGCGGAATTCCTAAATAATGTAATAATGTAGAGTACCTCTATGGTGGTTCATAATTAATTAGCTTATGTAGTATTTTTGACCAACGCACTGTACCCAACCTATGATCAACAAGCCTACAATTAACACTAACGTGAAATATCCAAGCTCCTAATCCTAGAGTACATATCATAGTCAGCCTGGTCTAGGAAGAAATCATTCCTACAGCAAACCCCAAAGGCAACATCAGTATTAGGATACCAGAGAATACACCATACTTAACCTCACCAACGCCGCAGTCACCATTAACCGAACACATTAGCATAGCACCATCCTATCCAAAACAAACCTCGGTAAGTTACGATTAAACCAAGCGCCTTACTCACTGCATTGCTCATAAGCACAGTATCATCATCAAGGAACAACAACCAATTTGGCTTGTACCTAATCGCGTAATTAACACCAATCCTCAACGCATGGGCAATCCCCGAGTTAAAAACCAACCTTGACAAAATCACAATTACCAACACCACTGCACAAACACCTCAATACACCCTTACTCTTAAAATCATTAACAACAATGACACGATCAACCTGCTCAGAAGCTTGATCAAGGACTAGCTTAAAATCTATCTAACTCAGAATCATGAGTTATGATTACGGCAATAACCTTCATCGAAGCCATTACTACACGAAATCCTTAAAAGCAATGCTCCAATTCTGCTTTGATGGTCAAGGCTTCATTAATCTGGCTCAATTACAACAGCTCAGGCTTCATTGACATAGCTCTGAGGTCAATAGAGTCAGCCCTAAGGCTTGACTTCGATGATTATGAGGTTGTCATTGTTGATAATGCGTCGGGTGATGGTAGTTTCGAGAGGATTAGGAAATTCGTTGAGGAGAAAAAACCAAGTAATGTTAGGGTTAAGTTCGTTAGGAGCGATGCAAATAGGGGTTATGCTGGTGGCATGAACCTTGGTTGGGAGGCAAGGGATCTGGAGGCTAAGTACGTGGCTTTTCTCAACAACGACTTAATACTCGAGCCAAGCTCACTGAGGGAATTAATTGACTACATGGAGGGTGATGATAAAATAGCCGCAGCGAACGGGTTGATTTACCTCGGTGATGGTGGGAGGATATACTCGGCAGGTGGTTATGCAACAGACCACTGGGATTTTGATGATATTTGCCGAGGTGCCACTGAGCATGAGTGCCCAGGCATAAACAAGCCACACTACGTAACCTACGCAGACGGAGCATACATGCTCGTTAAGGCTGAGGCAATACGGAGAACCTGCCCAGACGGCAAACCGTTCATAGACGAAACATTCCTATACATAGACGACGACTTACTGGGATTAGTACTATGGAACAGAGGGTATAAGGTAGCTTATATACCCATAAAATCCGGTATTCACTATATGAGTCTAACAACAGGTTCAGGCGGGGTTGGGCTTTACTATCAATACCGCGCCTTAACCATAAAAATTAACATCATTAAGACAAGGCTTACCCATATAAAGCAATTATACATGCAACTATACCTCACGAGACGCCTAGTTGGTTACCGATTCCGCAGCTTAATTAAGCAGAAAACACAATATTCACTGATCCCCAGAGCTGTAATAGATGGCTTGAAACTCTTACCAATCATTAAAAAGAAAGTAGGTATACTAGACCTAAAGAAAGCACCACATGTCCCTATAAATGTCATAAACGCTCTATTTTACCTTATACCACTTAAGAGATCCAGAGTGACTCACGAAATGCTTATCCAACCAGAAACAATACGAATACATCAATTTATTTACTAATGCAACGCATAGCAGTAAGGACTGATCACCATCACGCCGCTCAATACTAAACCTAATAATAAACTTTAAATACATCATTAAGCGCCATAGTCTCGACTCCTCATATTTAGCGGTCGATGGTTCTTAGTATAAATATGTGGAAACGCTGTAGGCGTTGGCTTACTTTTTGATGCAGTGCATGATTCCAAGGCTCTCCTACTTATATCATTAATCCAGACCATTATTCCATACTTACCAAATCAACATCTAATAGTTAGGTTAACTTAGATATACTAATTGATATTTTTATCTTTTGTTATCTTTAACACAATGTACAAACATAAGATTTTTAATTATTTTTATTATTCTACATTGATAATCTTTATTTAATGTCTTAAGTAATTTACTGCCAGTATTTATATCCGTCTCGAAAATTAATTCTCTGAATAATCTAACGTGTTTATAATCATTCAGTATTACGTCGAATTCACAACCTTCACAATCCATCTTAAGCACAGCATTACTAGGATTAATATCAAACTTACTGATTATTTCATTAAGTGTTACTACTGGGATTCCATCTTTACAGCCATTATTAGGTTTATAATATGTACCTACAGCCTTATCAATCTCAGAATTTTCAATACATATTTTACCGGGTTTACTGGCTAAGCCCGCATTAACCGGTACTATCACATTCTCTAGGTTATTTAGTTTAATATTATCGAGCATTTCTGCGTAGGCACCAGGATGAGGCTCAATTGCAATAACCTTCTTAGCACCTCTTAGGGCAAAATAAATTGCTGAATCACCGACAAAGGCGCCAACATCAATAACGATCCTGTTAATTACATTGAGTGGTTCGTAGTCAATAGAATCAAAGACGTCGATAATAGTTAAATACATACGTTTAAACTTTACATTGCTCTTGAACCAGTATTGGTTTATTGGGTCATACGCCCAACCAAGCACTTTAGCGTAGGTCTCAACATTAACTAAGTCATTAATATTAGTAATTTCTATATTGTTTACAATTAGTTTCTTACCATTACACTCAACGGATCTAATCAATCCTCGTGAAAATCTGCTAACAATTCTCTCAAAGGCTTCAGGGCTTAACTCGAAGGTACAATCACCAACCCTAGTCACGAGCTTAACGTTGAAACCAAGCCTAGTTAAGATGTCCCTAATCAACAGCGAGAACCAATTATCAAACAGGTAACGACTAGCCAAAGCTCTCCTAACCTTCGTCAGCATTTCAGCAACACGCAACGACACTCCCATATTAATCACGTATGCAGTGTATGATTGCCCTACTTTTTTAAATTATTCACGACACTGCACCTGAAGTCTCTGAATAAATACTTAAGGTAACCCTTCGGCTCCTTAACCCTTAGGTATAGATGACATCAATGCTTATCTCTAGGCAGCCTTAGTAATGATGTAAAGTTCATAGTCCTATTAAGTAATTCTGAGTATGCAGCCAAAATTCACGATATCGAGAAGATTTCTAACACTTTGTCCAAAGTTTCCTTAATACCCATACCTGTTGTATCTATATGTACTGCATTGTTCAATTTATTAAAAAATGCACATTGCAGCAATACGTATCGTAATTGAGGCTCACCATACCCCCTAATCACCCATCTACGTTTTAACTCATGCATATTAGTCATAAGAACTATAGTTAAATCTGGTGAATATTTATTAAGTAATGCATATTCAATACTTATCGGAATAGATAAAATAGATAAATCCGTTTTTATTCTAAGACTAATAGCCATAAATACGTGATCAAGCAATGAAGATTGTAAATACTCCTCAGAAAGAACGTAATACCTAAAACGCCTAAGTACCCTAACTATGATAATCTTTAAAGGTATTGAAATGAACGCATCAAGATAAATAGACAATACCAACAACTTCCTTGCCAGAACAATACGACCACTTCTCTGCATTAAAAGCCAGGGTGCATACTTACTGTTACCCGAAAGACCTAACAACTTTACTATAATAACCCATAGTATATATGCTGGACCGTGGAATGCCTTAATGAATGTCCTATACGTCCTAAATCCACGAGCCTTAAGTACATAAGCTAATCCCTTAATTACCGTGGATTTACCAACACCGACAGGTCCCAGGAAAACTATTAACCTGCCCCTCCTAGCCATACTACCGCCTACCCAATCCCTCCAACTTATTAATGAACTGGGTGATGACCCTGACGATACTGTGGTTCTCCTTAACGTATTTATAACCCTCCCCACCGAGGCGCCTCCACCTATTGCCCTCAAGCAGCCACCTAAGCCCCCTCAGCAAAGTCATCCTTCCTAGCCCAATAACCAAACCTCTCTGTCAAACCATCAGGATTCACAGAACTAAGCAACGCGCACTTATGCGCCAAGGCCTCGAGCATGGCTATGGGCAACCCCTCCCTAATACTCGGTAGCACAAGAACCCAGCATCTATCGAGTATCTCCCTCTTCTCCCCCTCACTCACGAACCCCCTGACCTCCAGGTTAGGTAGCCCTGCGTACTTACTAACGACTTCCCTGTACCTATCCTCATAAAGCACACTAGGCTTACCCATGGCTATGAAGTGCACCTCAGGGAACTGCCTAGCCAACTCGAAGAAGAGCCAATACCTCTTCTGAGGATCCATCCTAGCCAGGTAACAAACAGTAGGCTCCCCAGCCTTCACGATACTCCCCTCCTCAGGTATGTAATCAACCGGGTTCGGGAGGTAAAGGACCCTACCTGGATCAACCCCATATAAACGCCTCAACTTATCGACATAGTACCTGGCCTGGGTCAGTATTAGGTCGGCCTTTTTATACGCCAAACCAAAGACCAACCTGTTAATCACAAACCTAGCCCTCGAGATCCTATAATGAGGATCCACGGAGCCAAGCAGTTGGTAATCAACCCAGTCAAAGGGGTCCTGGGCCTAAACAACGTGCCTAGCACCACGCTTAACGGTCTCAGCGATTAACGTCTCGACCATAGCCTCAATCGAAACAAAAACATCAGCATTCACACCCCTCACAACCCTAACAAAGCCGTAGTAATCACGCAAGTGCCTAAACACAGACTGAGTCTCGAAGACGTACGGGTAAGTAACAACCTCAATACCATCAACAAAGTACCTCTCCGGATAACCAGGATCCCTCCAATCCAGGACAGTGACCTCAAAACCACGCCTAACAAGCTCACGCCCAACAACCCTAACCAACCACCTAAAACCACCATGCCTCTTCTCCGTAAAAGACTCACTAACAATAAACGCAACCCTCACAGCAAACACCCTGCCTTAATAGTACTTAAGCATCGCCCTAACTAGATGTGGATTCGAACAAACTCACAATTCTATTTTCAACGTATTCGATATTGAATAATTTAAGCACGTGCCCCCTCAACTTAGCACTAACATCCAATAGGTAATCCCTGGATTGCGTTAGGACTGCCTCCATCTTATCCATGAACTCATTCGCATCCCCAGGTGTGAATAGGTAGTCCTCAGCCGGTGACCCAACAACAACCTCAGGCACGCCTCCCGTCCTCGCGGCTATTGGGATTGTACCCATAAGCATAGACTCAACGACCACGTAGGGCAGAGGCTCCTCCCAAATCGATGGGAAAAGCAGGGCATAGGCCCTGGAGTGCGACTTAGCTACATCCTGATAAGGTAACTCCCCAAGTGCCACGCAATTCGAGGGTAATGACCTATATCCTTTAACCCTAGTCATCAATATCCTCAAGTCCCTATGCTTCCTTAAGAGTTCATTGGCAACCTTGAGAACAAGGTGGAAACCCTTCACGAAGCTGGAACCGCCTAGGTAAAGCAGAATCCTCTCATCACCCAATTCCTTCCTTACGGGGGAAACATCGGGCAATGGGTTGTAAATAACCACGGACTTGCCTCTGATCTCCGGCATCCTCTCCCTCATGATTTCGCACTGCCTATTCGATACGCAAACAACAGCATCGGCCTGAGACACCCTCTCTCTGGCAAGCCTGTTAATCGGCGTCAATGGTGATGTAACCAACGCCCTCATTAAACCGTGTTGATGCAACTCGTAATAAAACGTACGCGTGAAGTCGCTCTTGAAATTATCACCATGGAATATAACGGATGTGTAGGATATTGGTTGGTAATCATGCAAATGAACAATAACCCTCCTCCCCAACTCCTTAACACTAGGAATCACTGGGTATGCATAGTGAGGTATGTAAACAACATCAGCCCACTCAACAAGCTTCCTAAACCAACCCTCCCTACTCACCATGTAAGCATTAAGCCAAAGCTCTAACTTATTGCTAGCCCTAAACCTCGGCTCATGAATAAACACAACATTGTTTATGACCTCATGTTCCTCAACGCCCGTCACGACCCTAACTTTAAACCCACGCCTAACCAAAACCTTAGTTATCAAGTGAGTAGCTAATATGCCACCTCCACCCTTAGGCCACCAAAGCTCCTGAACAATCAATACTCTCGCTCTGCTCATATAACGTTGCGTCTGGTTAAATCTTTAATACCCGTCTCAAGTCCCACCTTCGGTTTAAATCCTAGCTCTTTCCACGCCCTTGTTATGTCAGCTATTGAGTGCCTTATATCGCCTGGCCTTGGCGATGCGTAGATGGGCTTCAAATCCTCCCTACCCATTAATTTAAGTATGAGGCGTGCCAAGTAGTTTATCGTTACTCCCTCACCACTGCCAATGTTAAACACGCCCCTAACCCCCTCATCCCTAAGCGAAAGCATTATTGCCTCAACAACATCGCTCACATGAATAAAGTCCCTAGTCTGCTCACCATCGCCGAAAATGACCGGCGGCTCACCCCTAGAAACCCTCCTAGTGAACTCAATGATGACACCGGCATAGGCCCTAGACTGCTTAGGGCCATAGACATTGAATAGCCTAAGTATCACGGGCTTAAAGCCGTATTGGTTGGCGAAGGCTTGGACGAAGGCTTCGCCTGAGACCTTGCTGGCGGCGTACGGTGACTTGGGCATTAATGGGTGGTCCTCAGGTATTGGTACTTTTATGGGCTCGCCATAGATGGCACTTGATGATGCGAACACGAACGTACCCACGTTTTTTGAAGCCTTGACCACATTGTACGTGCCCCTAACATTGACGTCGAAGTATAGGTCAGGCTTCTCCACGGACTCGGCAACATCTATGAGGGCTGCCAGGTGAACCACAGCATTAACACCCCTAACGGCATACTCAACAGCCCCGTAATCCCTAACATCACCCCTAACAAACTCTATGGCGTCCAATACATCGGCGAGGTTTTCGATGGAGCCCGTGGATAGGTTATCGAGAACCCTCGCCTGGTGTCCAGCCTTGACGAGAGCCTTAACTAAGTGACTACCAATGAAGCCTGCACCACCCGTTACCAAAACCCTTAAAGTCTCCATTGTACTATTCTTTCTATAATTTTTGCATTTATGCCTGTAGAGAAGTACTTATTATATGCGTCTTTGGCACCTTCTTCAAGCCTTTTAAGCATCTCATCATCTCTCAATAGCTTTAGATTATCCTCTACTATTTCATCCCAATTAGATATGTAAATATGGATACCATGTTTTAACTCCGGATGTAATTGCACTGCTATTTCAGACGCTATTATTGGTTTACTATAAAAAAGTGCCTCAAGAAGCCTATTAGAGATACTCCTATTAGTAATAGGTATAACTATAAGTTTAGCATTACTATATAATTTAGGCAACATAGAATCACTAAATCCTTTTATTAAATACAAATTGGGTGGTACCCTTATATTTGGGAAAGCCCTTTGCCAATCATCAGGAGAGCTTCCAGCGATTATTACATCAATATTTGCCTTCTTAGCTATTTGATATAGGACTATTGCGTGCGGTTTCGCTTCAAATTTCAGATAGGCCCCTTTCTTGCTTAAAACCGTAAAACCCAACACATAACCTCCACGATCTATAACCTCAAGAACTTCAGAATTTATTTTTGGCTCTTTCTGCTCCATATCTTTATTCTTTATTATAAATCCATATGGTGAGTATAACTTCACGAGCCTATCCTTGAACATAGGATATATCCTTAAGGCGAAAGAGTATGTTGCGTGATCCGTAGCCATTGAGTATACCGATTTAGCAATGTAAAACATATTAGCAATAATACTTGGCACAAAAAGTGCAATATCCCCATACGCCCTAAACCTCAAATTGTCCCTCAACTTAGCCGCCCTAATGCTCCACAGCCTAAGTACCACCGACCTAAACAGGGATTTAGCTATAATTATCGGTAGGCGGGGTGTAGCAAATACGGCATCGTATTCCCCAATATCTATAACTCTCCTAATCATTGACCTACACCTAGTTAATTGCAAAACATTTTTACATGGAATGTGGTAAAACATTACGTCCCAAACACCATTATCACTACCAACCCTAATCTTTTCAACACCTGCCCTTTGATCTATAACAACTACATCAACTTTGCCAAGCATACTAAGTGCAGCTATGAAACCAAGCTCATGCCTTGTAAATACATCACCACTACCAATATATAGGAACCTCATCTGCAATAAATATTAAAGTATTTTTCGAGGGTATATTGTTCGATAATTTCACATTTATAGCCAATTTTCTGTAGAAAAGCTATTATGTTCTTAAAGTTGGTATCCCATACCTCTATAATTAATCGTGGCTTATAACTTATTAACGTATTCATAGCACCCATGAGAACCTCTAATTCGGCACCCTCTACATCATATTTTAATAAATCGGTCGAATTTATTTCACTTGTAACTTTTGCTTTGTTTATAGCATTCACTATGAACTCCAGGGTACCTTTTTATTGTCCTGGAGTTATTATATACAGTTGAAAGAAAACTATATTCTACATCCATACTCTCACTTACCTAGTTATGACTAATTGAGCCTTAAATGAAGTCAACGTTGGGAGATTGAACCTATAAGGAGACACCCTACCAATTTCATATAAATTAAAACCAACTATCTTGTTTATTATAGGCTTCATCGTGACCGCGGCGTGAAATCCTAACCTCTTTAATACATTTATAACTTCATTATTGTATAAACCGTAGGGGTACGCAAACGTTCTGAATTTACATGCAGATTTACCCATAAGCTCATTAATAAAAGCCAGCGAACTCTCCACTTCTTGATAAAGTCTTTCACGTGAAATATTGGTTAATCCTACGTGCCAATAACCATGCCCACCAATCTCAAAACCAAGCTCAACCAATTCCCTGAGTTGCTCTTCATTCATCATTACCTCATCATACAACCCTTGTAATGCGTGATCGATCGACTTATCAGCATTTCCTATTAATTCATTTATTAATGTGTTTATTTCATTAACATCTAACTTGGGCAATATATTAAACAGATAGTTTAGCATAGTAATTTTATCATTTTCACTATTTATAGTAAACATTTTATTGAACATACCCAGTTTTATCGTAATTGGAGTCTTAATGTTCCTGATTATGAACCCTATTTGCGAAGCCCAGTGGATTATGCGATTCTTTACGAATCCTGCCACGGGATATATACTACCCCTTATGCCGTGCCTTAACATTATTGGTAATGCATTATCGTAAACACCTCTATACGCGTCGTCAAAGGTTAATACGGCGATTCTATGAGACTTATCGGGCTCCTCCTCAATAACTTCTAATGCCTCACAAAGAGGTAGTATTTTGAAACGAAGCTTAATTAAGTACTTTATTTCATCCTCAAATAATTGTTCAGGTATACCTTCATCGTAATATACACCTCTTCCTACCTCGTGATACATAATGACGAGCAATATGGAGTTTTTACTTTTAAGCTTGACAAGTAGATCCAAGAGCTTGATTTTGTCTAAAGCAGGTAATAGTTTACTTAATCTAAGCATTACTCAACCACCATTTAATAGTCCTTAAGTAAGCCTTATACTCACTCTGCGCCGCATTTCTCCACGTATAATGCTTAGCCCACTCACTTCCAACGTTTCCCAATGCATTCCTAGTATCGTCATTAGTCAATAAATACTTTAATACCTCGACAAATTTGTCAAAGAAATTCACTCTAACGGCAGCATTTGTCGTGAATTCTCTTGAATATGGCAAATCCCATGTAATTACTGGCAAGCCTAAGGCGAGTGCCTCTAATACGGATATAGGGAACACGTCTATTTTTGATGGAAAAACAAATATCTTTGCTTTAAGCATTTCCCTGTATTTTTCCTCACCAGTTAAGTAGCCCTTAAATATTATATTTGGTTGAAGGCCTAGCTTACTTAATATTGAGAAGTATTGCATTTTCTCAGCGTAACTGCTGAAACCACCAATAAGCACTGCCTTAATATCTCTATTCAATTTCTTTTTCAACATATATACTGCATAGGCAATATCGTAAATACCCTTCTCAGAGGATAAAACACCCATGAATGCTATGTCGTACTCCTTCGAGATGCTCTCCGCCCTAACTTTATTGATTACGTCCCAATCAATACCCACAGGCACCTCGAGAACCTCATAATTAATAAATCCGAACCCCCTTCTTGATAATTCGAACTGTACGGCGCGCGATACTAAGTGAACAAGGGTTTTATTAAGCATATCCAGCGTAATTTTGTTCCTGGTGAATCTTGTTAGGGATAATTCACTGCTGCAAAGGGGGCATATGTAAATGAAAGAATTCACTATAGCTGTCCAAGGTCTCCTTAGGATTTTAGCGATCGCAAAAGCTGATAATGCGTACCTTGGGTGCTCACTTTGCGATACTATTAAGTCATAATCCTCTTTACGCAAATTAGTTGCTAGTTTTACAATATTAGCAATGCAGGTTTCATGGTTGCTGGAGCATCTAACTCTATATATTTCATCGACACGATTCCTTAATTCATTAATCACTATGTCGTTATTTAAATCCGTAATTAAATCGATATTTACTTTATCGCTCATATTCATAAGTATGTTGTATGATCTAATCTCACCACCTCTACCATATGGGTTAGGTGATGAAATAATCAATACTCTCATTCCCTTAAACCCCTGATTATACACATAAGGAGATTCTTCACAATTTCAGTCCAGTTATACGACTTTGAAAAAGCCAGAGCTTCCTCACTGAGTCTCGTCCAACGATCCTTATTACTTAATATCTCTATCGTTTTCTTAGCCATAGCTATGGTATCGCCTATGCGCACCTTCGTTACTGCACTTGTTTTATAATTAATTGCTATTGCGGGTATTGCGTAGGCAACGACTGGTGTGCCGACACTTAAAGTCTCGAGAACCGATATTGCAAAAGTATCCATATAACTTGGGTAGATCATCACCTTACTTCTCGAAAGAAGCTCAAACTTTTTACATCCATCAACATAACCCAAGACATCCACATTATTTTCAATACCGTAAATCTTAAGCATCTTTTGAAGCTCTATCTTTAAATCGCTAGGCATTCTACCGACGATTACAGCCTTTACGTTGGGAAATACCTCCTTAATACTTCTTAATATCAGCGGTATATCGAAGATACCCTTCGCCTTTGAGATAGAGGCTAGGTATATAATATCAATATCTCTATCATCATAAGCACGGTATTTCATATCGCAACTCTTCGTAATCCCTGCACCCTTAAGTGAACAATACTTATTGACTTTTAGGTTTACCCTCTCTAAATCGTATCTAACAGATGGACTTACTAGAACAAAATAACCTAGATCTAATTTATTTATGAATTCGTAGATTTTGATTAGAAGTTTATTGATGATACTTAATCTCAAGCTTTCATTTCTATAATATGGTAACCAACCAATAGGCGTATGAAATACTATATAATTTTTCCTTCTAGTTACAATACCGGCTAAGGTAGTTATTAATGCGATAATCGGGGTTTGGTAACCAGCAACAATAAAGTCTATACCTACCTTTCTAATTATCTTAATGAGAAGCCTTGTCCATAAAAACACCTCTAATAACTTATTCCTAACAGGATGCATGTAAATCACGTCAATATTTGATGATTTGATATGCTTAGGACATGAGTAACAACCTAGGTTCAGTGCCGTTGGGATAGCAACGATACCATAAATATTACTGAACTTCCTAAATCCATCTAAGACATAAAACCACCACCTCTCAGCACCTGCATAGTGGATGCAGGGCCAAGCAATTACCAACACCCTAACTTCTCTCCTCATATCCTTGGACATGTTTCTCCATTATTGCTTGATATAATAAATATTGTATAGTTTAGAGAATTTCATAATTATATTGATATTATCATAGTTATTTATTAAGTAAACGCTCCGTCCTATTTTATCATTACCAATAATGACTAAGTAAGGTTGGTTAAGTTGAGGCCACTGAATTGTTTTATTTAACATATGACTTATTGCAAAGAGGGGGCGTTCCAATTCTCGGATCGGTTATTGCCGATGCACTTTGAGGTAATAATGGCGCTATTACCCAGGATACCTTCCAGGAATAGTTATTAGCCCAGCCTATGCCCGTTACGAATACGTTTACTAAGTGCGTTAGATTCTGTATTCCGTAGATTTCTACAAAGGTTATGATTAAGTCGCTATTGTCATTTAGCACTTCTTTTTGCATGCATAAGCCCTTTAATGAGTCCTGTAAGGGATCCCTTTATGCTCCTTAAAAAAACGTTAATTAAAAAGCATGGTGTGAAACTCTTAATTTTAGTAAGTCTAACTAATAAGGCTAAAGGAGAAATAAAAGCATTATAAATTGCATGTGTAAAAACAACGAAACCTAATACATCATAATGTTTTGCGAAGAAATACGTATCGTTCTCAATAAGTCTCTCCCACCACCTAGATCCTCTCTCCAATGCCAATAATGTTCTTTTATACGCATGGTGCGTATAATGCAATGCTTTAGCATCATTACAGGTTATTACCTTATAACCTGCCTTCTGAACTCTGATGGCAAGATCGTAATCCTCTGCAACTATAGGCTCTTCAACACTCGTATCAAATAACCCAGCCTTTAGTAACGCTTCTCTCCTACACATGACTGTTAATGAAAACACGGTGATCTTCTTCCTAGTAAAGTTACCATGGGCTTTAAAGGTATTTACGATTCTTACGATGTAGTAAAGCACCTTATTAGCAGTTCGGGAAGCTATTGATTCACTGCCAAAAGGATTAATAACATTAGAATACACACACATCCAATACGTTTATCATTATTTATACATTTGATCATTTTTGAAAGCCAACTAGGTTCTAATTCTATATCATCCTCAAGTATAGCTACTAATTCCCCTTTAGACTTTAATATAGCCACATCTGCCGTTAAGCATCTATTCCAATACCCCGTCTCTAGAATTACACACTTAAGACCTAGTGCTTCACAAATCTGCCTTATTTTTACGCCATTAGATTCTGTAGCTATAACAACCTCATACTGATTATAATTCTGTTGTTTAATTGAATAAAGAAGTCTCCTAATACTAACTAGATTCTTTCCGGCTGTATTTATAACAATGCTTATTAATGCCATAGCTCTTTACAGTTCACTGCTTAACTTAAAACCTTACGTATCCGTCCTTAGCATTGCTCGTTCTATAGGCACGACGGCTTTTAATAACTCTTTTATTTTACACATTTTTTATCGTGTTGTTGAATTCGTTTACGAAGCTCTCCCATGAGTAGTATTTCCTGGCTAATTCCCTAATGGCCCATGGCTTATATTGACCCCTATTCTCAATGACGTATGTTAAGGCTTCTATGAACTCCCTAAGCGTCTCCTCATCATCTACGTACCTCGTCATTACCCCAAGGTCCTTAGCACGGTCTTGCTCAGGGAAGTCCTTAAGTGTTGGGCTGACCACGGGTATCCCCATTGCTAACGCCTCCATTATTGCAACGCCAATACCACCGTATGAGTAACCAGAGGTTGCAGGTAGGAAGTCTTAGTACTTCCGATCTCCTCACCGAAGACCCCCGTGTATGTCCTTAGTACAATTACATCTTTGCTTATACCAATACTTTTCCTAACGCTGATCTTCTCCTCCTCACTTAGTGGTTTTAATTCGTTGAAGTCTACGGCCATCGTCCTGACAATATCATACCCTACATACACGAGTACAGAGCCCTAAACTCAGAACTAGTCATTAGGAGAATCATCGATTACCCAATGATACTTCAGCACCACGGCTCATACCCACCCAGCGGCCTTAACCTAAGGAATCCACTAGGTCTCATTAAGGAGTTTAGTAAGTGGAGGAGGGATTATTACCTAAGGAAAGTTAGAGGAGTATTCTTCGTACTTAACGAACGCGAGAAGCATTACCTCGAAGAGACCCTTAATGTTGATGCAAAAGTAGCCGCGCTTAACCGCGTCTCTAACGAATTCCGCTAGTGCTGTTGATACGTGGCTCCACTTCCAAATCCTCTGGCTTGGTGATAGGTTTATTGATGGTGTTAGTACTACGGTTACATTATCAATAACCTTAATTGTGTTTTCACGGTTTATTCCTGGCCTGACTGCGATTGCTTCATAGCCGCCATACTTAGCGAGTGCCCTCGCCGACCTGAAGTGCCAGCCAAGACCATCCTCCTCGGCTAACCTGCCAGGTCTAAGTGGTGGTATTGGGTGATGTAATATACTTATAACCCTTGATGTCTTAAGCATAATCAATTAGTTACTATAAAATCTTAGTTATTTTGTTGAACATGCAATAAGCTGCTGTGAATTAAAAATAATATTATTAGTATCGTTTATATTTATTAAAGGTTGCATATATATACTAAATGAAGAAATATTGTTTATGTCTATCAATTTCCATTTGATTAATTCTATGATGTATACATCAGGGCTAAAGTTTTGATAAATCCTTAAATGCATTACATTTGTGCCAGCTAGTTTTAGCAGGTTTTTAGATATCAAGATTTCTGAGGGTGTTGGGGGTTCGTAACTAAGGTATGGAACTTTGCCTATATAAATCCATGGTGCATCCTTTATTGTGAACAATCCTGAAAAGACGGCTAAGAAGAGAATTACAAATAATATTATTTTCATGGTTTTGTTTCCTTTATCTACGATTTGCCTTAATGGTTCGAACGACCCTAATAGTAGTAATACGTAGCCTGGGTATGCCGATTCCCTACTGAACGAGTTGCTGAAGTGTGATAATACGAAGCCTAAAAATATCAGTAATAACCCGGCGCCAAGCAGTGAAAATGAGAGAGCTTCATTCCTTTCAAGTCTCCTTCTGAGAAGTAATAGTGATACGATATAGGAAGCTGCGAGGGCTGGGTATATGGTCCATGAGAATGATGTGAAGAGGGATGCATACTCGCCATACCTAGTTACCCTAAGTTCTGCAGTGCTAGGCGAATGCAAGAAGTTTAGGAATTGTAAAAAGCTGGCATAGTATGGGTATACTGATATGTATGCCCCGCTGGCGTATATGAATCTCGCAATTGATATTATTAAGTAAATCACAGTTATTAGTACAAGCACGTTTAAGTACGACTTCGAATTATCTACCTTGTATAGTCTCAATATTAGGTATAAAGCCGCTGTGCCGAAAAGGAGTATTCCAATGGCTGTGGCGTGTGTGAGTATTCCGGTAATTGAGAGGAGTAGAATAGCTACGTAGTCAGAGAATTTAACTTCTTCCTTCACTAGAAGCATAATAGCAAGAACAGCGCACATTGCGGATAATGCTGGAGGAACGGTGATAAGTGTTAGGTACGGTGTCGCTAATGCTAATGCTGCCGCTATTGGAGTGCTATTTATTGATCTAAACCTTCTGTAAGTTACATAAACAGGAAGCATGATTAGTAATGCGATTATGCTGTAGAGCATCACGTTGGGTGTGTCATACATTACGTTGCCTATGCCAAGCACCATGTGAAGTAATGCTATCCAGTATGATGATACATTGATTATGTTATAAAATGAGTTCTTTAGTGAAAAGCTCCAATGACCATAGGTCATGTATGCGGTAGCATCAGGAGTTTGTTCACTAACTTCGATAAATCCGTCTGTAATGCTTGGTAAATACTCAAGTACGGTGTCTAATAATACTATGCCGATGATTATAGCTGTAGCGTGGTGCTGAGGTGATTTTTCTTTATTATTGATAATGAAGTATATTAAGATGGTTAGTGAAATACTTATGTTAAATGCTGTAAGTGAAAATAATTCGTATGTTTTAATGAATGCCCAATCATGCACAATTAATATGTAGGAAAATAGAAGCAAATCCAAGACTAAAATTGTAAATATTACAATCCTAGCTTTATCTGGAATAACATAGCTGAGTAAAAATATTAATGTATTTAATGCAGCGAAGATCAGTAAAGAAGTTGTGTATGATAAAAGCATGTTCGTAATTATTTCTCAATGATGTTAATGAGCTGTTTGGCTATGTTGTCCCATGAGTATTTTCTTGCCGTGGCTATTGCGTTTTTGCGTATGTTGTTTAGGTCGACGTAGTTAATGTTGTTTAGGAGTTCTGTTAGTTCTGTTTCGTTTTTTACTATGAAGCCGTTGTCTCCGTTTACGATTATTTCTGATGCTCCTACTGTAGGGGTTACTATGGGTATGGACCCGCTTGCCATGTCCTCCAGCATAACTAGTGAGAATGGGTCGAAATAACTTAATAATAAATTTAAATCTGATATTTGGTAATATAATATTAAATCATTTTCGCTGATTTTCCCAAGGAACTTGACATTAAGTCCTTGGCTAAGGCTTAGTATTTTGCGGTCAGGTATAAACCCTATCGCGTATAGTACGTAGTTATTGATGGCGTTCTTCTTTAGTGCGTGTAATATTCTAATCAGTCCTTTTCTATGAACGTCTCCTCCAACGAATATCATTACTAAGGTGTTTTCTTTTAGTCCCATTTTTTCCCTGATTTTGGTTCTCTCTTCGTCGTTTAGGGGGTGGTATTTGTCTATATCCACGCCGTTATGTAGCACGAATATTTTGTCCTCGGGTATGCCGTAGTCTTCAACAAGTATTTTCTTAACTAGGTTGGATACTGCCCATAGTTTTTTGCTTGTTTTGAAGATTATTTTTTCGATTTTTGCTTCCATGAGTAGTTTGCTTCTCTCCTTGTTGCTTAGGAAGGGTATGTGTTTAAGTGCGCCTAACTTAGTGAAGTGTACCCACGTTATGTCGTCCCATAATGTGTAGCCGTTTCCAATTACTACTCTGTCGTCCTTAATGCTTCTTGCAATGAGTGTGTAGAACAGTGGTGCTGATGCCCTGCTGGCAAATATTTTGGGAGCCCTAACTACCTTAATGCCTAGGTTTAATAGTTGTTCGAGTTCTTCCTTCGGTAATGCGATTGTGCTTGTTAGGATCTTTACATCTGCGCCGAGTTTGGCTAGGGCTAGTGCCAGGTTATAGTTACACTTTGGTGCTGAGAGTGTGATATCCAACGTCCTTGATATAATCAGGAATTTATGCATTCTTAACGTGTATAATTAAAATACTGCTGATATAATTTCACTACGTCAATTCCCTGTAATATAATATTTATTGGCTGTTCAATCACGGATCTCGCTGATTAAATTCCTTACTGTTAGTTTTATGGTTTCTCTTGAGTTTAGTTTTGGTTTGTATCCTAGTTGTTTTATTTTGTCTATTTTTAGTGCTATTTTCTTTACGTCTCCTGGCCAGCCTACGCCGTGTAGGACTGGTTTGTGGGTTTTCTTCACGTTGCTTAGTCCCATTGCCTTTATTACTTCGTCTGCGACTTCGTCTACGGTTATCCAGTCTTCGTTGCCTACGTTGTATACTTCGTAGTTGTTGTTTGTTTTTCTCCAGGCGATTATCGTGGCTTCTATTGTGTCGTCTATGTATATGTAGCTCCTGACTTGCTTGCCGTCGCCGAGTATTTCGAGTTCGTTTAGGTTTTTCCTGAGTTTGTTTATGAGGTCCCACACCACGCCGTGCCTTAGCCTTGGTCCTACCACGTTTGCGTACCTGAGTATTATGGCTTTTATTCCGTAGAGTTTTACGTATGCGTGGATTAGGTTTTCGCAGGCCGCCTTGCTTGCTCCATATACCGACACTGGCCTTATTGGCGCATCCTCGCTGACTGGTATTTGTTCTGGTTCCCCGTATACTGAGCTTGATGATGCGAAAACAAGCTCCTTCACGTCCTTCCTCCTCATTGCCTCTAGTAGGTTGAATGTGGCTACCACGTTTTCGTTGAAGTGTATCTCTGGGTTTGTTGTGCTTACCCTGACCTCCGGGTTTGCTGCGAAGTGGAATACCGTATCTACGCCGTCCACTGCCTTTAATGCGTCCTCCATTTTCTTTAGGTCCCCTGTTATTACCTCGACCTTTGAATCGTTCCTGTATTGGGTCAGGTTCTCTAGTCTGCCACTGCTTAAGTTGTCTATTACCCTGACCCTAAATCCTTCCTTAACCAACCTATCCACAAGGTGGCTTCCTATGAATCCTGCTCCGCCGGTTACCAGTATTTTCTTGGTCATTGCTTTTCGGCGTATAGTTTGTTTATATACCCATTAGTTACTTCGGTCCATGTTGGTACTTTGCTTGATTCTTCAGTGGGAGCTTTCTTAACGAGCTCGTAAACCTTCTCTGTTATTATTTTTAGGTCCCATCTTGTGTCTATTATTAATGTGCGTGTTCTTCCTTCGAAGTTTAATCCCCATGGTTTTGCTACGATTACGGGTACACCTATTGCGTTTGCCTCGTTTATGCTTTGCGGGTATGATTCCATCCTGGAGAGCAGACCGAAGATTATGGCGTGTGAGAGAGCGTGTACGTATTCCTCGAATGGCATAAAGTCGTTTATTTCAAATACTATGTTCATTCTCTCTAGGATTTTTGCAAGCCTCCCCCTGTAGGGACCGTTACCGAATACCCTTAATCTTAGGTTTAGTCCATATTCCTCATTAAGCGCCTTCACTATTTCTGCCAGTAGGTGCATGTTTTTGTACTTCTCGATCCTACCGCTATACATCACGTAGTCCTCTGGCTTCCACTCAACATTTCTGATGTCTTCTTCAACCCCGTTTTCGATAACTATGGCGTCATGGGCAAAATCCCTCTTAACTAGGTTCGCCTCTAACCTAGAGACCGTGTGCACAACATCCACTGCATTGAGTAGTCTTCTTATATAGCTCCTCCAGTAACTCCAAAGGATCCTTCTCGCCACGGTGTGCCCCGTACCGTGGTAGTAAGGAGTCATGACAATTCTAACGCTGGTATTCTTCACAATCTCTAGCGCATACATAGAAAATATTGCGTGTACATTATGTACATGTACCACATCAGCGTCCTTAACTAAGTCTGTGAGAAATTCCCTTAGTTTATTTCTTTGTCTGGGTATGTGGTAGGAGTCGCCTGGGCTCCATGTTGGCCACCTAATTACTTCAACTCCGTTTATTTCCTCCTCACGTAATTTACCAATGCTTGGTTCACCAGCTATTACGGTGACTGTGTGCCCCATTTTTACTAACCTCTCGGCTACGGACTTTACTACGTATTCTACACCGCCTATGTGTGGATGGTACCTGGGTGCTACGTGGATTATCCTCATTGGTGCCCTAAAGTAAGTATGTCGTGGCTTCCCTGAGCTTCCCTGTGGTTAAGTCTACTTCGAGACCTAGTGTTTCGAGGATTCCTAATCACCGCCTCAACCCAGATGAGACCCATGTAAATCACCTAGGCAAGGGCTTTGCTTTGGGTTGGGATACCAAAATTCATTAACAGATTTATGGTTATCCTGTACATAGCTCATTAGTACGAGCTCAATTTATGGTTTCAATACTTATCCTTATCATGTTGCCTCCTTCAGCGCTCTCTTGACCGCCTCTCTATGCAGCGGCGTCTGCCAGGCAATGTACCTACCAACACCAAGCTCCTGATCCCTCTCCGGCGGTGGCTCGTCGACCCAGAATTGTTGTTCTCTATAGTGCATGTTGTAGATTATGAGGTTCTTCCCAACCAACCACCTCAGTAAATCCTCAGGCGCACCCCTACCGTCTCTCCGGAGGCGGTGGTTCATGAAATCCTCACCGTCTCCTTCTCGACGGTCTCCCTGGGCCCACTCACCGCAGTGGCTCCCCAACGGTCGCCCGCGGCTCCCAGCCTCTGCGGATCTCGGAGACCCAGGGGTACAGTTAAGGTGCTGAGGTTGGGCTTTAAAACTCATCGCTTCATCACCAATGGTAATAAACGCCACAAATAATCACGAAAACCAAAACAGCTACACCCACCCCAGAGTTTGTCCGGGTCCTCAATTGCCTCATTGAGCCAGTCCCTCCATTTCTTGATAATGTCCGCTGTCAGGTACTTATCATTCATCAACTTCCTCGCTGCATCACCAACACGCCAACCATTCCTATACAACTCCGCAAGCTTATCGGGATTCCCACCCGTTAATTTCCAGACCTCCCCAAACGGTGGTTTATCACCTGGAATCCTCTCATAGAGCTCTTGGAAGCCATCCCTGGGCATGTTCCACATGGGCATTATGTCAGCCCACCTGTGCCTACCGATCTCCTCCCTTGATAAGCCCTCACTAGTCGCCACCAGTATTACCATGTTTTCGTAATTGTAGTGCGGATGCTCAATCATGTTGAGCAACCCCTTAACGTAAGCCGCAGCCTTATCCACACCAATTACCTGGAACACGTCATCCGCGATCACGGCTATCTTACCCCTCCTAACACTCAATACCTTATTCACGAAGTCAAAAACCGCCCAGGCAATCCTACCAAGGGCATTCTCGGCAAGGGCTTCCCTCACAAACTCCAGGAATGCCCTCTTAATATCCGGAAGCGACACGTCGGCATCAAACACATAACCCAATGGGTTCAGGTAAAACACCTCGTAACCAAGATCCCTAAGTATGGCGGCGACTTGCTTGAGTAGTGCGGATTTACCACAGCCCTCTGGTCCATAAATGACTATGGGATGCCAGGTACCTTTCTCACCCCAATCAATCACCTGCTCAATGGCCCGATCCCTATCGGTGAACTCAACATCCAAGTTCGCAAACCTAACCGTGACCCTCCTCATCCCACTTCACTAAGTGGTCGATATCAGGTAAGGATCCTATATCCATGGTTTAGTTAAGTCCCTAGGCATAATTATTAATGCATTTATGCTTAAGCCGGTGTTAATAATTATTCCCATACCTGGCGATGAGGGTATCTTCACCGCTTAGGTAAATCCCACGTCCCTCAAGGAACTTTGCCGCCTTCACGACTCCACATGAAAAGCTAACCATTTGTTCTAAGTCGTCGCCAATCTTCTTAGTTAACCCTGTGGCAATATCCTTTCTACCATGGGCTATGGCAAGTGACGCTAAGAAGTAGGCAATTGCCGGTAAAGATGCCCCTAAGGAAGAGTTTATGAGCGACTCCGCTAGAAGCACGAGCGAATACCTCACGTTAGTGTCCTCCTGCTCACAGGCAACCCTATGCAGTAAGGACGCTAACATACCATAGGCACCGTTAATTGCAGTAAGCAACTCATTAACGTCATTAACATTCTCTAACTCAGCCTCCAATTCCTCGACTTCCTCAGGCTTCAACAAGCCATACCGTCTTAATACCTCCATAAGCGTAAGTAAGGTACCCTTAAGTACCTGTCCCTTACCCTCCACCTGGGCTAGGTTATTGAGGTTCTGAATCTCATCCCCTATAAGGTCCTTAGCGTTATTGCAATAATCATCTACATTAACCGTTCCGTTAGCTAACTCTCTTTCAAAATTCTCAATAAACCTATTGAGCCCTTCACTATGGTGGGCAATTAGGTTCCTAACCGTATCAATAACATCACTAAGCCTCCTATTCAACCCAGCAATGTTGACGTCTAATGCGGAGACTTGCGGCATCATTAGGGTGTTATGTCTGGCCTGTACCAGTTTGGCGTGTTCATCCACATTATGCCCAGCGCCACCACTGCCCTTACGCCATCCACTAACTGCCTAACCCTCCCCATTAGCCTTAGGCCTATTAGGTAGGCCACTAGGGTTAACCTCCTGGAGAGTATGAGGGTCAACACCTCCAGTGCAGCCTGCCTAATGGCGGCCAGTAGACCTGGGGACTTAACAACCCCACCCCTCCTAATGAACAATATCACCGAGTCCAATAACCCCCTCCTCAACGGCGAAACCCTCCACCACACACCCAGCCTAATGGCCCTAGTCCTCAATGCAGGGAGGGTGTGGGGGTTGATTACCCCAAGCCTACTGGCCAAGTACTCCCCCACAAGCTTGGTTGCAACCTCGCCAATACCCCTCAACGCCATTTTACAGCAACCGTATTACCAACCCCCCTTTAAATAAATTACCCGTAGGAACCTCATGCATTTAACGTGAGAATGGGGTTAAGATAACCCTCAACCGCCTTGGCGCATCCGTAATCAGCCTCCTCGGTATTGGCTTAACAAGCAGCATGACTAGGGTGAATAGGAGTAAAACGGCTAACTGCGGTATAGGCCAGGTTAATGCCGGGTCACTCATGGCGTATAGTATTGCCGAGGCCATTGGGGCTGCTAGGGATAGGGCAGTCACGGCCCCAAGCCTCCACCCCCACGGCCTATTGTTAAGCCAGTAGAGTATCAGCGTTAATGTTACGCCCACGTAGTTTGCAACCACCACTGCGTATAGGTTCATTAAGTGGGCTAGGGCTATGAAGGATAAGACACTTGCAGCTACACCCACTGCGCTCCTCTCCACGGCTAACCAGCCCTTCCCAGTGACCCAGTAGTACATCATGTAGACTCCATCAACCACCGAGGCTGGTGTTGTGGCGAAGAAGAGCATTACGTATGGTACAGCCGCCGTATAGGCTCCGTTAATTACATGTAGGATTGGGGCCAGTGGGGTGAGGAGTATGGCAGTTAAGGCTAGTATTGAACCAACCACCACGTAACCCCCTGAGTAGTCCTTAGCCAGGGAACCCACGTCAAAGCCCACTGCATAGCCGTGACTAGCCACGGTACCGAACACTGCGACAACTGAACCTGCGAAGTTACCCACTAAGCCGATTATGTTTAGCGTTAACCCATATATCCCGGATGCCGATGGGCCGAGGAGCTTAAAGACTAGGTAAGCTACTAGTGTACCTGAAATGCCCCCTAGGTATGCGGCTAGCCAGTACTGGAAGCCCATGTTAACGTACTCCTTAACCCTAGCCCTAATTAGGCCGTAGCCTGCCCTTAAACTTGGCCGCTGCCTAACCTTGCCCATGTAGTATGCGGCTATGGTTAATTGACCTATTAGGTAGGATACCGCTATTGCGTAGACGTTCCTAAGCACCACTATTAGCGCTATTTCAATGATCCTGAAGGCTATGTTGCCTAGGGTTAACCCGACACCCTGCGTGGCCACTGAACCCACTGCCCATAGGTGGAAGTTCAACGCATTGTTAACGCCCTGTATTAGGGTGTAAACCGCCCATACAGCCACTATGCCCATTAGCCAAGCCGGCACACCATCCTTTATGAAGACTGGTATTAGGGCTAGGCCAGTCACGGAGTAGGCTAGGGTTAGGGTTAGGGATAGTGCGAACATTGCCGAGTAGTGCATGTAGACGGTGCCACCCCTGGCGTGGTTCATGGCACCCTCCCTGGCTATGGCGTTATCGATACCGAAGGTTGGGAAGAATAACCCGACTGTTGATAGTAGGGCTAGCATTGCGTTGTAGTAGCCGTACTGGGTTAGGGGAATGAACCTGGTGAGTAGTATTATGTAGGCTAGGGCTAGGGCGTAGTTAACCACGGTGGATGCGTAGTTGGTGAACACTCCGAGCAGCGGTGACTCACTGATTAACTCCCCCATCAAGGCCCTCAACCAACACCCCTTATTAAGTAATACACGACCCCACCCCCATTCTAAGGGGTGATTGCTAAACCAACACCACGGCCAATACACACGGCATCAAGCCTTACCACAATGCCTTAGCTGGCTAATGAGGGGACCGAATGTATGTGAGTTGAGGGGTGGTGTAGGGTTTAAGCAGGTCATTAGATGCCTGCCCCTTGCCGTAACTTTATAAAACCAGGCAACATGCGTCTGATTGTGGGTGAGTTTGATGATGTGTTGCTGCTTTTGGGGAGGTTAATGCCCATTGTCTTCATAGCCTTCAACCTAGGTAACACGCCAGTCCTAATAGCCTCACTGGTGCTTCTGGCCATTAACCTGGTCACCTGGGGTAGGGGCATTGACCTTGAGTTAACCCTACTCGGCATAGCCATCGTTGGGTTGATGCAGCCCTTAATTGGCCTAGCCCTCTCCATACCAATGACCCTCATCCTTGACTCAGCCCTGAGGATCACCGGCAACACAAGGCCCTGGTGGGTTTACGCAACAGCCCTATCAGCATCGGCATTGGCCTCAGCGGCCTTAATCAACCCCATGAAGGCGTTAAACTACGCAGCACCCCTAGCCTACGTAACCCTAACACCCCTTGCAACCTGGCTCACACTGAAGGCGGCTAGAATCAGCCTAACGCCAAGCAGGAGGCTTGAAACCATAGCCGGGGCACCATTGGACTACGGCCTAACGTTAACCACCAGGCCGAGGATTAAGGCAACGCTTGAATTCGTAAGCAACGAAGGCTTAACCATAAACCCACCTAAACTAGCCATAAACGGGCAGTGCACCGTTAAGGTTAGGGCCCTTTACCAACTGGGCGGCGTGAGGAGACCTAGGCTAAGGGTTAGGTTAATTGACCCCAGGGGCCTTGTGACCGTGGAGAGGGTTATCATGCACCCGCCGATAACCGTGATTCCTAGGCTTAGGGCAGCGGCCGAGTACGCAACGGCAATGGTTAGGAGGCTCTCCCCATGGGGTTTTGAGTATGTGGAGGAGGCTAGGGAGTACGCCCCAGGGGACCCGGTTAGGAGGGTTCACTGGAAGAAGACGCTTAAGCTCAGGAGGCTCGTGGTTAAGGTGCTTAGGCAGGAGGCGGACGAGTTAAACATAGCCCTAGTACCCTACGCATCAAACGAGGAAACCCTGGACAGGGTTGGGGAGGCGTTAATACTAACCATAGCCACAGCCCTACTGAGCAGTAGGGTGGTCAAGGTGTACGTGGTCGACGGGTCAACGAAACCGTTAACCATAACCCCACGAAACCTAAACAACGCCATAACAAGGCTAACGGGCACGTTAAGGAACCTAAACATAAAGCCAGTGGGCGGGTTAGACACCTGGGGTCTCCTAGACAGGATCAGGAGGGACAGGTTAACCTTAATCAACGGAATCAGGGACCCCCTAATAGTGATAGGGGAATCAACCTGGACAAGAAGCCTATGCAGGACAGGATCAGCCTGCCTACTAATAAACCCAAGAACCAACACCCAGTGAGAAACCAGCAGATATCACACGCGCCATTAGGCACCCAAGGCATGAAACCAAAACCATAAGTTTTGGGCTGTTAGAGTAGCGATAACATTAATACTGAAGACTAACCACGGCACACCACACGTAAACTCATCAAGCCTTAAGGCGCCAAGATAACAGTGACGTTAAGGTTATGCGCTGGTGGCGTGTTAATGGCGACTGCGGCGGTGGATGGTTTCATTAAATTTTGGACTGTCAGAGCCGTGATAATATCAATATCACCACGACTCTACCACTCCAAAACGCAAGACAACTACTTAACCTCCGCAAACCATATAGCCACTGCAATATGACACACAAAGCCAGCACTAATATCACCACGATTCTATCAGTCTTAAGCGTTAAACGCCGTGTGCCTTTGGATTGTCAGAGCCGTGGTGATATTAATACCAGTGATGAGTGCACTGCATGTGCACACAATCAACTGGCTCTATGGCTCATAGGGCTGAAGGGTTGCCTTGTTTTTGGACCGGCAGAGTCACGATAATATTAATATTATCGCTACTCTAGCAACCCAAAACTTAAGGCGGACTTAAAAGTACCCTAGTCCAGCTATTCACTCAACTTTGACGAAGGAAGCAGTAGGTTAATCCCTTCAGGATGGTGATGGGTTAAGTGTCTTCCATGGCTCTTCTGAAGGGGGCTTACTTTATTAAGGGACCGTAAAGGGCTTATATGCTGATTGATGCTGAGTTAGATACTAGGGAACTAGGGCGACTTGCAGATTCGGTATACCTGAGGATTTAATTAATCATCCATATGATTATTAGTATCTCAACTAGCTTAGGGCTTTAATTGGACAAATGATCAATAAAGAAAAGGGTACCTTATATGGCGCAGTAATTGGCCATTTACTGAAACATTCGATATCGTTAACAATAATGTTACTTAAGTGATAGTTCTAAGCCATATTAAGATATCAAGTAAAAGAAACGATGTTGCACTGGGCTATATGTATTCGCTTAAAAAATTAACATGTTTACCCATAATAATATGAAGACACTCAGTGTTGTATTATCCCTAGCTCGGTGTGAAGTTGTTTAGGTTAAAGACGTAGACCCTTAGGGCATCATTGAGTGTATTGTTAAGGCGATTGATCCAGCGAAGAGGTTTAGTATTACAATTCACGCGCTGCTGTCCTGGCTTCAGTATGCCGCTAATGCTACAGTACCCTAATCAAGTTGCACCTCCGATGGTTCACTTCGCTGCATGCAATTGAGTGGTGTAAATTCCCTAGTCAACTTAACCATGGATAGTATTAATGAATATTAAGGCAACAAGGCAACCTATTCTACTTGGTGTTTCAGGTAAGTAACTAACTATGCTGGAATCATACTATGGTTTTGTTGTAGTTGCTGGAGATGATTGTTGGGGTGATTGCTGTGTCTGTTGCGGCATTTGCATGATTTGCACCTGCTGCATTATACTTTCACTTGGTGTTTCAAATAGCTTTACAATGTTTGGATTTAACTGGAATAATGCCTTGGCCCTAAAGTAATACTCCAACACTTTAATCCACTTGAGGTCATCTTGTCCCCAGTAGATGACGTTTAGCCTTAGACTTCTAACCATGTCATAGGTTATTGGAGAATCATGAAGAGTTGGATGTTTCTCCCCGCTTAAATATCCTACGACTTCATCCACTTCCCTGTCAGTAGCACCTTTCATTAATCCTTGCTTTAATAAGCCCTTTGCATAAAGTTTTGCCATTTCAATCGCCTCTTCAGCCATCATGATGAGGTCTGGCCTAAATTGCTGGGCCAATGGATAATAAACACTAATTAAGTTGGGGTTTACCGATACCTCATCCTTCATTCTTTTAAAGAAGTTTACAATGAATCTCGCAGAAATAATTGTAGTGGGCTGCTGAGGATTACCAGTGAGTACTATGATTTGTGGATCAATAGGCCCTAATTCAGAGGATGGACCCATAATTACCTCATCAGCACCAAGAACTAGCATTGTGGCGGCACTTTTAGCAATATTCGGAACAATGATGGAAAAGCCCTCAGGAAATGCTGCACGAAGCATCTTTACTATTTTTATCGCAACATTAATATCACCCCCTGGACTTTCGATGATTATGTACATCTTTTTACTCCTTCCTGAAAATTGCTGAATAAAATTAATCATTACATCAACATCGGATTGCTGCATAGCGGAAAAGGGATGCATTATATTTGCGATATAACTTATAATTGGCGCATTCAACATCTTCTGTAACTCAGATAATATGTTCTGTCTTTTCTTATTTAAATCTTCAACAGATGGTTTATGCTCTTGAATTATTTTAAAATACAATGAATTTTCTGTTAACACCTATACTCACCTACTAACCTGTACGATATTCCACGATTAGATATGGCCAATAAGTCATCCGCCTAGGAGGGAAAGTTTCAGCTAACTTATCTAAGTCAGCAAGCCTAGGATTACGCTTTTTGGCATCCTCAATTATGAAACTTACGTACTCGGCTAGCCGTAAAGGCTTACGTGACTCCATGGATTTATACAACTAAGGTACCCGTTAAAAATTTATTGCCAAGATATCTCATTATGAATAATGCAGAAGATCCGATATATTTCATAAAGAAATGTACATTAGTATTGGATTTTAAGTTCAAATAAAATATTATCAGCAGATAGTTATAAGATTTAAAGATTTTCTCATGAAATAAGAAGGAATGCATTATTACTAAAAGGTTAGATTATTTAATTTACCACATCTCTCGATAGTCATAGATACTTATGATATTAACGGTACTTATACGCCATTAAATGTAACTCTTATTAACCCTATATTTTAAATTTTAAACCAGTTGGTTAACTGATGAACAAGGTCACTATGTATCTAACAACCGACCGATGCTCATGAAATTACTGAATAGGCCTAACTCAATTGATTAGAGGTCTCACAGAACCATTATTTCGCTTGATATTACAGCAACCCACTTAAGGCTACTTATGCAAGGAGACTAGTTACGGCAGCACTTAGTGTTCTTCTTTCATACCTAATAGCATACATATGCTCGATGTAGAGGATACTGCAATCTTCCTATAATCTTAAGGTAAATGCTAGTGTTACATCGTTTAATAGTTATATTAATTAATAGTTAGCGGATATTTTTGAATACTGCAAGCTTAAGAGTGACTAGATTAGAGTAGCGATAATATCAATATCGACTCTATAACTACTCTACCGATTCAAAACTTAATAAGTCTCATACACCACTAACCGCTAATCTAAGGCAATACACGCTGAAATAAAAACAATATTAATATTATCGTGACCCTGACAGCCCAAACTCCAATGACACCCGGCGAGCCAACTGCACTCTAATCAACATGCATGAAGCCAGTATTAAAATTACCGCTACTCTACCAGCCCAAATTTTTCCGGTAGTCCCCCTAAGGTCGGCGGTGGTTAAATATAGTGTATTCGTCACTGTTTTCCTCCAGAGCCCTTAACAGTGTTATTCATGCCAAGGACCCATACTTAGGATTATGCGCCATGTGAGGGGCTTACATTGGGTGTGTGGTTTGTAATCTTTGGGTGTTTTTCAGGGTAGGGGAGGTGTGTTTCTCTCCCTCCCCGATTCCAGTAGCCATATGCCGTATTTATTCGCTGCCTCCAGTGTATTGGGGCTTGCCCTTAGGCAGTAAAGCACCTTGATGATTTTTCCGGGGAATTTATTCGGCATGGCCTTAATGGCTTCCTCAATCTTCCCGTTAACCCTCTCCACTGTCCTTGGGCCAGCCCTAACCTTAGCCTCACCGACAATGGTAACGACACCGTTGGTACCGTATATGTCGAACTCGTAACCACTGTTCAGGAAGGTGGGCTTAGTCTCAACCACAACACCCCTCTGCCTCAGGTAGTATTGAACAGTGTCATTAGCCTCCTCCTCAGTGGTTATGGAGTACTTCTCAAGGGTGCTTTTCACATCCCTCAAATCCCTCCTAATCCCCCTAACCTCCCTCCAAAGCGCCTCCTGACCCTTCCTTAACGCCTCTTGGCCCTCCCTCAATGACCTCACTTCCTGCCACAGTTTCTCCTGATCCTCTCTAAGTGACTTTACCTCTTGCCATAACTTCTCTTGGTTCTCTCTTAGTGCCTTGACCTCCTGCCACAGCTTCTCTGTTTCCTGCCATAGCTTAGTCTGATCCTCCCTCAATGACTTAACTTCTTGCCACAGTTTTTCCTGGTTCTCCCTCAAGGCTTTAACCTCCTCCCATAACTTCTCCTGATTCTCCCTTAAAGCCTTAACCTCCTGCCATAGTTTCTCTTGATTCTCTCTTAGCGCCCTCACCTCTTGCCACAACTTACCCATTTCCTGCCATAATTTCACTTGGTCCTCTCTAAGTGCCTTTACCTCTTGCCATAGCCTCTCCTGGTCCTCCCTCAATGCCTTCACTTCCTGCCATAGCCTCTCCTGGTCCTCCCTCAATGCCTTCACTTCCTGCCATAGCTTAGCCTGATCCTCCCTAAGCACCTTTACCTCTTGTAGTAGCTTCTGCATTGTGTCGATTAAACCACCTAATGCTGTTAGTACACTGTTTAGTGTGGTTAACATGGTGGCTTGGTTATCCGCTAACTTAGTCACCACGTCCATTAGGCGTTTTAAGGTGGCCTGCACATCAGTAATGCCCAGCAACCCAACCACAGCTAACCTAAACTCCTCATCCTCCTTCAAGAGGCGCAGTAACTCATCCCTAAGGGACACTGGGTTAGAGAACTGGTAATGTGAAAAATAAACTTTTCCTTGGTTATGAAACTACTCGTTTAGGTGCATTGGTCTTTGAAAATGAGGCAGTGAATATGCCTTGCATCGAAAGGTTAGGTGGCCCCCCTCCTTATGGTGTACTCCCCGGTTACAGGCCTTAGAATTATTACCGTTACCTCATCGTTGTTAGCTAGGTTTAACGCCTCTATAACCCTCCTCGGTAGTGTTATCCCAAACCTACTCGTGGATAACCTCCTAAACGTGGCCTCGTACATGTGGGTTAACCCACCCTTCACCACTATGGCCTGGACCTTATCATCAAAGCCCAGGTACCTCACGAATGATGGTATGGGTATGTATGAGTTCGTCGGCCCATAAATCCTAACCCTAGCCTTAACCTCAACACCCTGAAGCAACCTAAAGGACTCTATGGACACTACCAAGTACCCTCCAGGCCTTTTTAAGGATTGCTATAATTCATTTATAAATGAATATTTTACTTAAATTTCACGTAAATTTTTACGTAATTATTTGATTTATAATGAACAAACTTTATAAACCCACCCAGCCTAGGCCACTTATGCTACTGGTCACCGGGAGGACGGCTGGCCTCTCCTCAAGGGCCTTTGAGGGTAGGTATAAGGAGCCGTGGGAGATTAGGGACATACACATAGCCAACTACCCCAGAAACGGAGGGCGCTTAATCAACTTCACAATAACCAACAACCCCAACGACCTAACCCTCATATCCTTCGACATACCAGGCGGTGGGACCAGGGTCTACTCCAGGATTAGGGAGGCTGCCACCTGGATGCTCTGCCCAAGGATAGACAACACGACTTACCTAACACCAAGCCTAACCATAGGCAATGCACTCCTAGCCCAAATACCCAACACAGCCAACGTAACCAGGTATTTCGTTGAGCCACTGGATAAGGCCATAGTTGAGAAGGCCCTTGCCAACACGCTAAGCGACCTGGTTAAATACGCCAAGAGGCGCATCACTGCATTACTCAACGCCAGAGGTAAGGCTGCCGCTGATGGCGTTAAGCTCATTGATGGCTTAACGGAAGTTATGGTTTACTCAGCCAGAGAGTGGGTGAGGAGGGGCTACGCCGTCAACATGAGGCTTGTGGATGGTTTAGCCAGGGCATTAAGCCACACAACCCAGTTCAAGGCAAGTAACAGCTTAGAGGATTTAAGTTAAACCACCAAAAGCATTTTAAAAGGTTTCCATGGTTAAATCGCCATGGGCCACGTGTACGTGTCCGCCAGGTTTAGAGGTAGGGGTGAGTTAACCATGGGTAAGGTTCTTGTGGATACGGGGGCCACCTTCACGGTAATGCCGCTTGATGTTGCCGAGAAGTACCTCTATGAAACACCCCTTGAAGCCGAGTTGAGGCTTGGCGATGGTAGGGTTGTTAGGGCTAGGGTCTTCGTGGCTGAGGTTGAGATTGAGGGTAGGAGGGGGCCAGCCAGGGTAATGGCCTTCAATGGCGCCACGCCAGTAATGGGCGTTGACACATTAGAAACCCTGGGCCTTAAGATAGACCCAGTAACGGGTAAGTTAGAGAAGAGTGAGTACTACATGCTCTACGTTTAAGGGGCTGAACAGGTTAAGTAGACATTATGTCCTGCCTTATTGGAGTGGGGGTGATCTCGGGGTTTTGGTTATTGCCCTTCTTTGAGGTTGGCTTCATGTCTACTGGCAAGTCTCCCAATAAGCCTAATTGAAAACCTACCTGGCTTGCGCCTAATCCAAGTAATTAGGGTTAAGTCAGGAACACCAGACGGTTACATTGATAATATGACGTTCCTAAGGGGTGCAGTATTGGGCTTGGGTTAGGTTGATGGTTGGCTTGGTTGTTTACTGTGCTTCCTGAGTACTTCCCCATGCTTTGCGGCGGCGTAGAACAGCACCTTCCATGCGTCTGGCGTCTTCTCAATGTACTCCCTGTAGAATTTTCTGGCAAGCTCGTGGAGTTCCTCAGCCTCCTCAAGGGTTAAGTCATCCTTGTCCACGAGTTCAAGGAGCCTCCTCCTCTCAGCCTCAGTGAATGGGTTTGTTGCAATTGAGGTTATCCTCTTGATATCAGACTTTAGGTAGGTTGCCTCCTCTGGCTTCAAGACACCCCTAAACCCAAGGTAATCGACAATGGCCTCACCAACACCATTGATGGCATTGGCGAGCCTGCCCAACCCCTCACCCAGCCTTTCAATACCATCCTCAACCCTAATAAGCCTCTCCCTCAAATCACCAATATCCCTCCTAAACTCCTCCCTAGTATCCTTCTCGAACTTGTACATGAAGCCAACTATGGTGACAATCCCCACCAGGAACTCAATGATACCGTAGTCCACTCCTGGGCCACCGTGTGTAACACTAACCAGTGTTTAAAAAGACTAATGCACCAATAAAAGAGGGTTTTGAAAAAGGGTATTGTTTTGAGGGTTCAGGTTAGGCTACCCTAAGCCTCCTCGTGGCTGGCCTCACGAGTATCGGCATTACCAAGGCTAGGAGTATTAGCAAGTCCAGGGCGAACCCATTCTCACTGAGCCACATACTAACGTACTCATTCCAAGCCTTGATAACGGATTAAACCTCATCCTTCAGGTAGTAAAAGACCCTACCTTAAAGGGTGAGACTTAACCGTGGTAGTTGGAGGCGTTACTTGCCTGCGGTAACTTTCCTGCGCTGGGCCATGGGTACCCTTGTCCTGCTCCAGGATGTGGCTATGGCTACGGCTATTAGGGCTAGGGATGACTTGAAGGCTAGGTGTAGGCTGTTTATGAACGTTGCCATTAGGCTTTGGGTTAACGTTGATGTGCCTACGAATATTTGAAAGGCCACACTCCTCGGTATGGCCATGGAGGAGACCACTATGGCTATTATGAAGCTCAGTATCATGCCAATGTTGCCGATTGTCCTATTCGTACCTGAGGCTATGCCGTACATGCTCCCAGGCACCTCAAACATGACCATTTTACCGTTAGCCGCGAAGAACATGGCCGCCCCAATACCGCTCACCGACGCTATTAATGTTATCAGGTAGAGGGGGGTCGTTAACGTCAATAGGACGTCGTAGAGCACGTAGGCCACGGCCTGCAGCATAAGCCCCACTGAGGCAACCACCCTCGCATCAAACCTATCAGCCAACCTACCACCAAGCGTAGCCGATAATGAACCAAGCAGGTAACCCGGCACAAGCCACAGTGAGGCCTCGAAGGGGTTAAGACCCCTAACCCCCTGGAGGTACATTATTACTAGGAAGAGTATTGCGTAATTGGCCATGTACTGGAAGAAGTAGGAGAAGCTTGAGAGGGTGAACATCCCTATCCTGAACAGGCTTAAACCAATAAGGGGATACCTGGCCCTCGACTCCACGTATATGAAGGCCAGCAGTAGGGCAGTACCCAACAGAGCCATTAAGCCAACCATAGCGTTATAGCCCACCCCGGCGTAGGTTATGCCAGCCATTGAGTATAGGCCAAGGGATAGGCCGAGCGTCACGGCACCCGGCACGTCAAAGCCCTCCCTAACCCTAACACCCCTATCCTTAAGGTACATTAGCCCAACGGCGAAGCCGACTATGGCTATGGGTACGTTCACGTAGAAGATCCACCTCCAGCCAACGAATGTGGTTAAGACCCCGCCAACCAGTATGCCAGCCACCGCACCCAGGTTCCAGCCCATTGAGGTCGTCCCAAAGACGAAGCCCCTCTCGTTGGGTTGAAAATAATCGCTGGCTATGGCCATGGTGTTGCTCGTCATCAGTGAGCCACCGAAGGCCTGCACAACCCTGAAGGATATCAACTCCACCGCATTCGCTGATAGACCACACAGGGCACTACCCACGCCGAAGAGCACCATGCCCAGGTTGAACATGGCTGCCCTACCCTTAACATCACCAAGCTTACCCAACTGCGTTGAAAGCACCGTGACCGTAAGTATGTAGATTAATATTACCCATATCAACGTCGCCAAGTCACTATGTAGGGCCGTCAACATCACTGGGAGCGCCAGTATTACTATTGTGCTGTCCAGGGCCGCCATGAATGATGCAATCGTCAGCAGTGTCAACACGACCAGTTGAACCTTATTCACAGGGGCGGTTTAAGCCGCCATATTTAAACCTTTTAATAGGTTCCTGTGCTGCGCTTAAAAGCCCTAATTAACCCAAAGTGGCGTGAGGGCACTGATCTACTGGTCGATTAGTGGTGTTGGTGGTGCCCAGAGACTCTACGCGGCGTTCGCGAGGGCACTGATGGAATGCGGTATCAATGTTGACATACTGGCCAGTTACGGCATTAGCCTAAGCAAGGTTAAGAGGGACCACGGCATTGACCTAAGTGGGGTTAACGTAGCCGTGGTTAAACGCCTCCCCTGCAGCAACGCCCCATGTGGCTTAGTGAACTCAACCGTGGGTGTGGGTAAGTTGACCAGCATTGCAGGGGACTATGACCTACTGTACCTAGACGACCTATACCTCTCACGGTACATTAGGCACAGCGGCATAATCTTCTACGTGCACGGTTACATTGACAGGACTAGGCCTGTGGCACCCCTAAGTAAGCCCCACAGGATGATCCCAATGGCCGTGCAGGCCATGTTGTCCAGCTACGACGTGTTCAGGAGGGCTAGGTACCTATTCACCAACAGCCACGTCAACGCATACATAATGCATAGGACAATTGGCATTAAGCCCAGTGTACTACACCCACCAGTCGACATTGAACTGGCCGGTAGGTACAGGAGTAGGGTTAGGGAGGACGCCGTTGTCTCCTTCGGCAGGCTTGGCTCAGCTAAGGGGCATGACTTAGCCATTAGGGTTGTCGGCGAGTTGAGGAGGAGTGGCGTAGATGCTGAGGCCTACATAATGGGCTCGGCGGACGACTCAACAGCCAGGCTTTACGTGGCTAACCTGCTTAAGCTAGCTGAGAGACTTGGCGTTGCCAAGCACGTTAAGTTCATTGTGAACCCAAGCCTAGCCAAGGCGTACAGCGTGTTGGGTAGATCCAAGGTTTTCATTCATGGGAAGCCCCATGAACCCTTCGGCATAGTCATCGTTGAGGCCATGGCCATGGGGGCGGTGCCCATAGTGCCCAGGTCCGGTGGGCCATGGTACGACATAGTTGAGGCTGGCAAGTACGGGTTCGGCTACGACACCGTTAATGAAGCGGTGGATGCGGCTAGGCGAATACTAATCAACTACGAGGAATACTCGAGACTTGTGGTTGAGAGGGCTGGGGAATTCTCATACACCAGGTTCAGGGATGAGTTATGTAGACGCCTAACCACCAATTAACTCACATGCATCTTCAAGGGTCAAGCCCTGTAGTAGCCAGTTAACCGCTTATGGCTAATTCACTGCACCTGCCCCCGCTGTACAGTATGGCCCTACTGTACCCAGATGCCCTTAGGCCTACCCCATCATACTCTATAACCCTACCATCCCTCAGCCTTATTGAGCCCTTACCGTAAACCCTAACCTCACTGGTCGTTGGTATCACCGAGCCTTCCCTTATGAATAGTGGGAATTCACTACCGCTCTCAATCCAAGTAGGCCCCCTATACTCCATGCAGCTCCACCAATCCACCCAATTACCCCTAGGCAGGTAAACCCTCCTCGGCTCACCGTAGATTTGGGGAGCATATAGTAGGCCGCCTCCAACCATGTACTCGTCTATTATGTGGTAGGCGTCGTCATCGTCCTGGAAGTGGTAGACCAGCGGCCTAACAATTGGGTGCCCGGTTTCATGGGCCTCGGTGGCTAGGGCTAGGAGGTATGGCATTAGGCTCCTCCTAAGCTCCACAGCCCTCTTAACGGCCTGGGCATGGTCACCCCTAAGCATGTACGGCTCCCTATCGGGGTTACTGCTCGTGTGCACCCTGAGTAGGGGGAAGAATAACCCAGCCCTAAAGTACCTAACAAGCAATTCACCCTGGTCCATGTAGGGCCTATACCTCCTCAAATCACCCCTCCCAATGAAGCCACCCAGGTCGCAGCCGAAGAATGGAATGCCTGAGAGCCCCATTGACTCCACCAGTTGCATCTGAAGTAGTATGTCGTCCAGTGAACCCGTGTTGTCCCCTGACCATAAAAAGGCGTAGCTTTGAATGCCTGCGTAGCCAGCCCTCGATAGTATGAAGGGCTTATCCACGCCAGCCCTCCTCAAACCCTCGTAGGTTGCCGCGGCTTGGAAGTATGGGTAGGCGTTCCTAGCTAACTCATGCCTAACCCTCCTCCCATCATCAAGCCTATGAATGGCACCCCTATCAATGGACCACTCACGCTCCCTAACGTAATCAGTGGGTTCATTCATGTCCAACCAAATGCCGTCAACCCCGTAATCCCTAACCCACCTCTCAACTAGGCTACTCCACCAATCCCTAGCCTCCCTATTGAAGAAGTCCGGGAACACAACCGCACCTGGCCAACCCCTACCCACGTAGAGTTCCCCATTCTGAGTCTCGCAATACTTACCCAACCCACTTAGGAACACGTCGAAGTTTTGGTCAAGCTTAACCCAATGGTCAATTATCGTTATGAACCTAACACCCCTCCTATGAAGCTCCTCGGAGAGCCCCCTTGGGTTAGGGAACTTTGACCTATCCCAGGTGAATATCTTGCCGGAGTCCATGTACTGGAGGTCTAGGTACACTGCTGATGGTTTAAGGCCGAAGGCCTCGAGTTCATCAACAATCCTAACCACGACGTCCTGGGGCTCATAACCACAGCACCTGGATACTTGATAGTCAAGGGCCCAGTCAGGTGGCTCTAGGGGCTTGCCCGTTATGTCTGTGTAGTTCTCAATAACCCTCTCAACGCTAGGCCCCCTTATGACGTAAACCTCAACGTCGCTGTGGGGCACTGTAACCCTGACCTCATTATACCTGGTTAGGCCAATGTCGAAGTGGAGCTCGGCTGGTGAGTTAACGAATAGCCCAACCGCCTCACTGTGTCTGACGCTTATTAGGAATGGTATTGAGGCGTAGAGTGGGTCACTGTACCAGCCGTATGGGGTGGGTGCGGATGCATCCAGGTTCCACATCCTAACCCTAACCCTTCTCCTATCAAGCTCATAAGCCTTCTCCCCAAGCCCAAGCACATGCTCCTTTAAGTCAAGGTCCTTGACTATGGTTAGCCTGCCGTTAGACTCCTCAACCCTAAGCCTATGCCCAAGGAACTCACCCTCGTAACTAGGCCCCTCAAAGACTCCGACAGCCCTACTCGGCCTGTAGTTGAAGGTTACTATTGGCCTTGGGTTGTTAATGAGTAGCCTAAACCCTGGTTCACCCTCCTCAACGCTAACCCTCATGAAACCAATGCCAGCCCACTCCTTTTTAACAGGTGCCTCATTTGCTGCTGCCGAGTAGCTTGAGTAGTTCGCTTAGCCTGGCCTTAATGTCGGCTAGCTCCCTTGATAATGCCTCGTTCTCGCTCTTCAGTCTTAGGTTCTCCTCCCTCAATTTATCATAATCCTCCTTAAGCCTCTTAAGCTCCTCCTCAACCTTACCGCAGGACTCAGCTGTCTTAATCTTGTCGCTCCTAACCCAGTAAACCACTTGGCTATTCTCCTTAATCCACCTAAGCTCACCCGTCTCAAGGTCAAGGTCCAGTTCCGTGAGTATTGCGAACACGTCACCCTTGCCTATGTCGTACTGCTTGGTAACCTCAGTGAAGAACCAGTTCTTAATGTCATTAAACACCTTGGTTAGGGACTCCCTGAACTCATGCCTATTCCTCAGCTCGTTAAACCTAGCCTCACCCTCCTCCCCACCTAGGCTTGTCCTCAGTCCATTGGCCACCGCCCCGAATATTATCCTGAAGAAGTCGGGCCTACCACCCCTACCATGCCTACCGAACAGTTTACCAGCTGAGGTTTTAC
>Ga0080005_130595_pt1 | contig 53749 bp, 47 predicted proteins | sample JossMetagenome_2_FD_69208 | JGI IMG/M metagenome (GOLD analysis project Ga0080005, IMG submission 69208) | Hot spring sediment microbial communities from Joseph's Coat, Yellowstone National Park, USA - JC3_ASED (SPADES assembly) (version 2) | ecosystem: Environmental > Aquatic > Thermal springs >...
TTAATTTTTGTGCTCTCAGGCTTTGTTTTAAGCGAGATAACCGAGGAGGGTGTTAAATATCAAGAAAGTGAAGAAGCAGGAGGAGCAGAAATAGTATACACAAAGCCCGTGAAGGGGGTGCAGTTTAGTCATAAGCTTCATGTTAAAGAGCTTGGACTACCATGTGAATCTTGCCATACGGCTATCTTTGAGATGGAAGCATTTAAGAGTCAGAGAAATCCTGATTTCAACATGGAATCTTTGTATAGAGGTAAATACTGTGGAGCCTGCCACAATGGTCAGACAGCCTTTGCGTCAAATACTAAGTGTGCAACTTGCCATGTAGGAGTTAAAGGTTTAGAAAGGCTGAAGAAGAAAGCTCAGGCAGCAGAAAAGAAGTAATCTATAGAAGAAAGCAAAGCCCAGGGGTAACCCCGGGCTTTTTGATCAGTTCAAATTATGACTAAAGAGAATGACAGAGTTCACAGCTAAAGGGTGCAGCCTTATTTTCTCCATGACAAGAGAAGCAATACTTATCACTTTTATGGTCTTTAAAGGTTATTAAAGTTGTTCCAGCCTTCATCTTAAAAAGTGAGAAATGACAGGTATCGCACTCAAAGGTCTGCACATGGGTGTTATGAGAAAATCTTGCTGGGTTCCCTGCTTTTTGGATAACAATATCCTTCATGTTGATAACATCTTTATTTTTGATATGACAGCTTGAGCATACCCTTTCTTGTTCGCAGATATTGGCAGAAGCAAGATTTATTAATTGTCCTCCATGAGCTACTCTCCTATGACAAAAGACATAAGACACCCAAGCTTTTCTGAATTTTTAACCTCGTCTTAACTTCGGAAATGAACAAGTGGGAGCTTGATAAGCCTTTTTTACGGAATTTTTCGTTGTAATGATTGGTGTGGCAAAAATGTCAGATTTCTTAGGAGACAACCTTTTTTGATATTTTAAAAAAAATGGAGTCCGGTAGAAACATCATCGTTATTTTTTAAATGGAAGTGAAAGAAGTTCGGATATAAGGTATTACTAGTAGAAAACTTAAAACTTTACATTTACCTAAGAAATAAATGGGGGAAATTTTTAAAAATTTTGAAAAAAGATTATAATTACTACTTGACAGGGAGTAAATATTGTTTAATAATTTAATTATATTCCTTTTCAAGGAAAACAGGAAAATGCCTTTTGCAGAATGGGACGAAATTTTTGAAACCGGTGTTGAGGAATTTGATGTTCAGCATAAAAGAATGATTCAAATCCTTAATTTAATTTATAGTTATTATCAAAGGCGGCTTGATAAAAAGATGATTGAGGAGGTGGTACACCAACTCACCGATTATTTTAAAAAACATTTTGCATCCGAGGAGGCCTTGATGGAGAGCACAGAATATCCAGAAGAGGAACTTGCAGTTCATAAAAGTGCACATCAGGAATTTTTAAAAGCCTATTTACAGAAGGTTCAAGAAGGTAATGTTATGGAACTTTTAAAATTCGTTAAAAATTGGTGGGTTTCGCATGTGTTCCATTTAGACAAAAAATATGGCGAATTTATTAGGATGAAAAATAAATCATAAGGGGGACATGGGGATGAAAATATTAAAAGAAGAATTTGAAAGAGGGACAAAATTTAGATATCGTTTGAAATATATAATAACAACTTTAATTATAATAGTTTTAGGCATGTTTATTTTAACATTATTAACATATTTAGTATCAAAACGCATGCTTTCAAATATGATTGAAAGAGATTTTGAATTTAAATGGAAAAGAAATTTTCAGTTAGTGTGGGAACCTTTATCTACCCATGCTCAATTATATCTATTGACAGGTGAGGTGCCTTTAGAAACTCAAAGATCCTATTACAACTATTTAAAAGAAAAAATCTTAAGCCAGCAACAAGTCAAGGTAGAGATAATTGTAAGCGATAGTATCGTGAGCCTGTATGGTCTTGGGCATTTATCACGAAAACCAAAAGATGAGGTAGAGCAAAAAGCTTTAACTACTGGAAATGCACAGTTTCTCACAAAAGAATTTTATAAAACAGCAATTGTTCCAATCAAAGCAAAAGATGAGTGTTTATCTTGCCATTCAAATGTATCTCCAGGAGATACTCTTGGGGCATTAAGTATTACAATTCCTTTTAAAGATATGTATAACACAGTGCGTAAAATAAGTATTATTGTATTAGTTTTAGGATTTGGCGGATTAATAACTATTGGTTTACTTGTGAGTTACTCATTCAAGAAATCTCTTTACGATCCTTTAGAGAAACTTTCGGATTTATTAATTGCAGCGTCGAAGGGTAATTTTGGTATAGATCTACCAAAAGATTTGCTTGAAAGATCTGATATAATAGGATTGGTTGCAAATTCTGTGAACTCTTTATTTAATACTATTAGGTCTTTTGCGAATAAATCGCTTGAATATTCAAATAAACTAACTACTCATATAGATGATGTTTTTAGAAGTATTGAGACATTAAATGATAAGCTTAAGACTATTTCACTTAAATTTGGAATTATCAGCATGCAGACAGATGATTTAGGTTTTATTGGTTCAGATTTGTCAGAAAAATGTTAGACAAGCAAATAATCAAGTGAAAGGGCTGAAAGCTAAGATTGATTACATCGCTGAAAAGGAATTAAGTAGGGAGGAAAAGGAACAATTTTTAGATGAAATACAGAAGCTTTATCAAGACATATTAGATAACACGATAAAGATAAGTGAGGGTGTTGAAAAGTTATCTACAAGTAAAAATGTTCTTTCAAAAACTATTGATGAAGTTATGAGTATGATAATTGAAACTTCAACGTATATAGATATAATAAGTGAGGAAGCATATGAGCAGTTATTAATTTCTTCATATTTGCATGCTCAGGCTATCAGTGTATATACCGCGCGTACAGAGCAAATGATAGCTGATATTATAGAAAAAGAGCTTGATAGATATTTTATGCGGTTACAGGCTCATGTAAGAGGCATAGATAAACTAGATCCTATTAAACATGGTGATTTCAAAAATTCTTTAATTGGTCAGTGGTGGTTTTCGGAAGAGGGTAACAATTTTAGAATCCGTTATTCTTCTTATGATTTTGAGAAATTACAAAGTGGTTTGGAACAGTTATTTAGTCTTGGTAGATCTATTATTGAGGCAGTTGACAGAGGCGAAGAAGGTGAAGTTGATTCTTTATTCCAAAAGTTTCGAGCTATTTTAAGACGTGTAAAATTAGATTTAGATGAGTTGAAAGAGGTGCTTAGGGAAGGGGGTAAGTAATTTCAATGATGGAAAGGAAAATCGGATTTCATGAGTATAAAATTTTTGTTGCAGAATTAGTTAATATTTACGATTCTTATTTAAGTGTTAGGGGAGATTATAATGATGGGATTAACATAGTCCTTCTTGATAAGAAGATCAAAAACATCGTGGACAATATTTTTTATGTTGCGATTGCTGGTGAAGTAAAGGCAGGAAAATCAACGTTCATAAACAGCTTACTTAGGGAAGAGATTTTACCTGCCGATGTTTTACAGGCTACTTCTTCTATAATAGAAGTTTTCTACAGCAAAAGACCTTTTTTGAAAATAACTTATGCCTCGGGCAGGGTAGAAGAAATTGAGGAGGAATCGAAGGAGATTTTTAAAGAAAGGTTAAAAGAGGTAGCTGCGATACCTGATGAATATAGGGATATTCCAACAAGCCTACTTGATCAATGGCTACTTGACCATGGTGAGGTCCCAGAAGTTAATGATGAATTTATACGCTATTTGGAAGAAAAATCTAACTTAGACAATCTTTCATCCCAAGTTGATAAAATTCGATCCTACCTTAAAAAAAGAAATCTTGACAATATAACCACAAGGATTGAGCTTGGTTATCCCTTCCGGGTTGGCTTAGAAAACATTCGCTTTTTGGATATGCCGGGCGTAAACGCAGTAGGTGGGGTTTATGATATTGCCTTTTCTTACCTTGATATGGCAAATGCCATCCTTTTCATACATCCAATAAAACCTGTTGAATCAGAGTCCTTTAAAAATTTTGTATCCACAATAATTCCTAAGAAAAACAAGGATATGGTATTTCAGGTGCTAACTCATGCTGTTGTTTACTTTGAAGAAAAAGATCGACTTTTAAATGAAGCAAGGAGGATATATGCCAATTTAATTCCCCCTAATAGAATATTTGCAGTTGATAGCATTCTCAAGTTGATCCATGAAGATTTGATGAGGGGAAAGAAGCTTGAGGATATAAAAAGAGATAAAGCGAAAAGAAAATGGGTAGCTTTTGTTCTTGACCTTGCTGATGAGCTTGGAATACCTCCAGAAAAAGCCTTTTTGGAATTCTCAGGCTTTAAAGAATTATTGCCCGCTTTAGAAAATTTTTTGATTGAGGCTCCTATTTTAGAACTTAGGAATATAGCCCAGACCATACATACAGGTTATGAAGAATTAGAAAGAATGTTAAATGAACACTTGAGTTTACTTCTTGTAAGACAAAAAGACTTAGAAAAGTTTGAAGAGGAGGTTAAGCAAAGAATAGAAGGTTATAAAAGGCTCCAAACAGAAGCATACTTTATTTTGGAAGAAGCTGAGATTAATTTTAAAGGATTAAATTCCCCTTTTGAAAGGGCATTACAGGAGTTTAAAAGTAAATATCAAGAATTGATCGTAAATTCAAGAAATCTTGAGGAATTGCGAAAACATTACAGGGATGCAGAGGATGAGTTAGATGAAATCATAGGAAAATCGCTTTCCACAATTTCTGGTTTTTTCCAAGAGAGGTTAAAGGTCCTTGGAGAAAGTTTAAATAAAGAATACAAATTAACCATTCCAAAGATAGATTTTGCGATTTTGGAAGAATCAACAAAGAAAAAATTAAAAGAGAAAGAAGAAAAGGATGCCTTGGGTAGGGCATGGTCTTTTCTACTTCCATGGAGATGGCTAAAATTAAAAGAAATTTTTAAATTTAAAAAAGAATCAGCCTCGACATTAGAAAAGAAACTAATACAAGAATTGAAAGGTACAGTTATTACCCAAATTTCAAATGTTCTTGACAAGATGAGGGATGAAATTTTTAAAGCTTTGGATTATTATAAAGGGCAAGTAAAACAGATGCTAAAAGAAAAAGAAGCTCTAATTGAAAGATTAAGGCTTGAAATCAAAACCGCAGAGGCTCTTGAGTTAGAAATTTTGCAAACGGAGAAAAAGCTTACTATGATTCAGCGAGAAAAAGAAAGATTAAACAGGTTCTTGGAGAATTTAAATGTTGTCTAAAGAAAAATTAGAAGAAATTGAAAGAAAAATTTTAGAAGATTTAGATTCTCAATTGGCTGTGGTTAAAAGCGAGGTAAATTTTTTCATTGACAAAGATTTGAATCTATATTTTCTTAGAGAATTTATAAAAAGCTACACACCAAAACTTTTGAAAAAAAACGCTGAGATCCTTTTAGATACATTATTAAATTATCTAATGTCAGCTCTTTTAGAGGTTGTTAGGGATAAAGATATTTCAGTAAAACAGAGCGTAGTTCAAGCAGATATAAGAGAAAGAATAAAAGCTTGGGCTTTAGATAAAAACAATGCTTTTAATCCAACAAAATTTATGTTAAAAGAAGACGAAGAGATATTAGAAAGGTTAAAAGATGTTGCTCCTGGATTGCTTGTTGCTATGGGAGGAGCTGCTACTGCAGTTATTGTTTCAGATAACATTCTAACGAAATTGGTTCCAGGACTTTCAACATTAGCTGGTTCAGCTTATGTTATCAAACAAGTTAGAGAGCGAGTTCAAAGGCTAAAAAGGATTTGGAAAAAAAATGTCGATAATTACTTAGATATAAATAAAAAGTTACTTCATAGTTGGTTAAAAAGTGTAATTGAGAAATTTCATAAAGAGATCTCCAACCTTTAAAAATTCTATTAGCTTTTGAAGCTTTTGAAAGTAAATCCAATAAAATTTTAATATCACTGCCCATTTGCCCCACAGTTAAAAAAATAATTTCGCGTTTTATTTCCGGGCTTTCTACAACTTTTACTTTATACTCCTTAGGGTCAACCATGGCTAAACCTATAGCACCTCTCCTTTTTTCTACCTCTTCTAAAACATCCTCGGGATATTCTACATCAATTCTGTTTTTAGGATTTATAGGGAAGCCATCTAAAATTTTTTGCGAAAAAAGAGCGTTAATTCCTTTCATCCTCTTTGCTACTACAACTTCAATCGGAACATCTTCCCACCCGAATGATTTCCAGTTTTTTTCAAGGCCCAAAAAGATCCTTTTCAAATCTTCTTTTGTGAGACGGGATATTATATTATCTTGATTGACAATTACTTTTGTTGAGGCTTGTCCTAATACAATGGCGTTAAAAACATCCGGATTATCAATAATCATTCCCTCTTCTTCTAAAAGTTGAAGAAGGACATCAAAAGGTAAGGCAAAGAATCCTGCGTTTACACGCTTGTTGTATAGTTCCCATGTTCCTAAAATTGGACCTACAGGGACAATTTCTAATTTTTTATTTGTGCGTTTTTCAAATTCCTCTTTTATGCTTTCTAAAATATCTATAGTCCCTCCACCACATGCTACCTTGATAACATCACCTGAACTTGAAAAACCTACTTTATTATTCATAAAAATGAAAGACCCTATCAAAACAAGAACATAAATAAAAATTTTGTTGGTTGTTGTGTATTTCAAAAATCTTTTCATTATTATCTCCTCCTTTCTGGCATTTTTTGAGGTTTTAAATAGTTTATAAGAGTTAGAATCTCATTCTTGGATGTTTTTTTGTAAACTAAGTAAATAGACCTTGAAACTTCGGGAGTTTGAATAACTTTTACGCTATGGTCTACATAAGGTTCTTGTATTATTCCGATAGCATTTTCTTTAAAGGCTACAGCTAATTTTTGTTCCTTAGGTGACCTTACTGTTATAAATTGTATTCCTAAAGGACTATTACCTATGATGTTGTTAAGAAAATATTTTTGAGCCTCGCTTGCTTGTCTGCTAAGGATTAAAAGGGGAGGTAACTCTTTCCATTTAAAATGGGACCAGCTTGTAACTTCTCCTGTCAAAATCTGAGCAAGTTCAGATTTTGATAATCTAGTTATCGGGTTCCTTTTGTTGGTAATAACAACAATCCTTTCTTTCCCTATCATTACTTCCTCAAATGCTGTGGAAGGCACTTCTATGCCCTCATTGGCTAAGAGGGCAATCCAATTTTTCAGAGGGATTGTATCAACCGCAAGGTCAGCTCTATCATTATAAACTTCCCAAAGGGAAAACTTTGGACCCATAGAAATGAAAATTATTTTAATTCCTGTTTTCTCTTCGAACCCTACCGTTTTTTTCTTTAGAAATTCAAGAGATGATGGGCTACCTACAATTTTTATTTCAGCGGAGTAGGCTGAAGCAAGATAAAATATTAAAGTGATGATAAAGTTTACTAAAAAAATTCGTAGCCTAGATTTCATCATCCGTCCTCCCTATTCTTTGTAGGTTTTAGTATATCTTGCTCCTTCATTATATATAAAATCCAAGAGTTTCTTAACTCTTTCGGTAGGCTCTCCCTTGGTGACCAAAATTATGTCCCTTATTAGCTCCGGTATTTGAGGAACTTTAACCCTCTCATCAACTGCTCCCCAAGAAGAGATGCCAATGGCTTCAGGAAAATTGGCTATAGTTTCTTTTATCTCTTCAACGGTGTTAACTTCCATAATGTCTCCGTTGACTTTTTCGTTATCTAAAAAGAACTCGGTAAAGAGCTTATTTGTCCCAGGAATGAGCCTGCCCCAAACAATGAGAATAGGAGAATCTTTCCCGCCCACCTCTTGCCAATTACGAATTTTGCCTGTAAATATGCCTTTAATTTGTTCTTTGGAAAGTTTGTTGACTGGATTTTCTTTGTTCAAAAGAACTACAATGCGGTCCTTTCCAAGAGGGAATTTTTTGTAACTTTCAGGATTTTTAACCTCAATGTTGTTCTTTTTTAAAAGGTCTACCCATTGGTCAAAGGTTAAACCTGCAGCTGCGGCTTCTACCTCCCCACTTTCTAAAGCTTTAAAAGCGTTCACTGGTCCTGAAGGAATGATGATAAGCTTTATTCCCGTTTTCTCTTCAAAGGGTAATTTTATCGGTTTTAATACATTTTCAACAGGTGCTGCACCTCCAGCTACATATAAAACCTCCGCATAGCCTAAAGCAACAGAAAGCATTATAAAAAAAATGAAAAATTTTAATATAAGAAAAAATCTATTTTTCATAATTGCCTCCTCGCTTTCATAAATTCAAGTTTTATTTTTAATATAATTTGTTTAAAAAGTCAAGTAAAAATTATGGCTTCGGTTGTAAGGAGAAGTAGAAAAAGAAGTTGTATTTAAAAAAAATGCTTTTCAATACATTCCTTCATAAGGGCTTTCCAGATAATTAAGGGCACGGTTTATTTGAGGTTCTGAGCCGATGAGCACAAGAAGGTCTCCTTCCTTTAAAACAGTTTCGGGCTGAGGATTCACTATTAGTTCATCTCCCCTTCTTATAAAGATAACGGTTGCCCCAGTCTTTGCCCTTAAATCAAGCGCCCTTAAGGTCATTCCTACAAGGGGATGACCAGGCTTTACGAGATAGGTTTCAAAGGTTAGCTTCTTTAGAAGCTCCTCGGGATGAACTTTCTTCAATTTTGTTATCACCTCAGTTCTTAAGGCTTCGTAGTGTTCGCTTTTTAGGTCTGAAACAAGCTCGTTTATTACATTGATAGGGGTTTTGAAGTATCGTAATGTTTTTTCAAAAAGAGCGATCGAGGCTTCGTATTCCTCAGGGATTACTTCATCTGCTCCGAGCTTTAAGAGTTCATCAATTTCAGCAATAAACTTAGTCCGGGTAATGATAAATATGCTAGGGTTTAATTCCCTGGCAAGCTTTACTACCTTTCTCACCGCAACGGGGTCTGTGATAGTTATTATCAAAAGCTCTGCAAATTTTATACCGTATCTTGTGAGAATTTCCGGGTTTGTGGCATCACCAAAGAATATGTGTTCTCCTTTCTTGCGATAGCGCTTAACAGTGTTTGGGTTTAGCTCTATGACTGCATACGGCACATCTAAAAGCTTTAGAGCTCGGGCTACATTCCTTCCGCAGATTCCAAACCCGAGGATGATCGCCCGATGAATATGTTTGTGATGTGGCTTTTCATGCTCTCTTCTAACAAGGTCTTTGTGTTTTGCTCGGAAGATTTTTAAAAATCTATCGGTCATTTTGTCTGCTACCCCTATCACAAAAGGAGTTAGAAATAGAGTCAATGCTGATGAGGCTATAAGGATTTGAGAAACATCAGGGCTCAAAAGGTTTAGCTTTCCGCCCTCAAGAAGAAGAACAAAGGAAAACTCCCCGATTTGGAAAAGATAGAAGGAGGATAAAAAGGCTGTGCGGAGGTTTTTGTTGAGAAGATATACGACTAAGAAAACCACTATAGTTTTTAAAACAAAGATAAAAATTAAGGTAATCAAAGCCTGCAAAGGATTTTGTGAGATAACAGGGATTGAAAGAAGCATTCCGATAGTGATAAAAAAGAGGGACATAAACAGGTCTTTTAAAGGTTTTACCTCAGCGATGGTTTGATAGGCATATTCCGATTCTGCGATGGCAAGCCCGGCAATGAAGGCACCAAGCGAAAGGGACAACCCGAGTGTATGGCTAAAAACAGCAACCCCAAGGGATGTTAGAAAAATGCTTATCAAAAAGAGCTCCCTTGAGCGGGTTTTTATCACTAATTCCAAAAGGATCGGGATGACCTTTAAGGCAAGTAGAAGAAGGATTGCTAAAACGCCGAAGGCTTTAAAGATTTTAAAAAGAACCTCAGAAAGGGTTAAAGATTCATCAGCGAGCATCGGAAGAAGAAGCATGGCAAGGACAACGGTTAAATCCTGAAAGATTAAAATCCCAAAGATATACCGCCCGTGAGGAGTGTTAAGCTCCCCTCGGTCTGTCAAGATCTTTAAAACCACAGCGGTGCTGCTAAAGGAGATAAACAACCCAAAGAAGATGGCAACTTTGATGTTAGAAGCTATCAGGGCTAAATACAACAAGCTGGAAAGGATTAAAGTTAGGACTACTTGAAGCAAGCCGGCAATGAATACTTCTCTGCGGTAGGCTAAAAGCTTCTTTACGGAAAACTCAATACCGATAGTGAACATGAGCAGGATGATGCCAATCTCGGCAATGCTTTCTACTGCATGTGGGTCTTTGATCAGATTAAAACCTGATGGTCCAACAAGAAGTCCTGCGCATAAAAAGGCGGTCAAAACCGAAAGTCTAAGCTTCAGGAAGAGGAAGGCTAAAATCAAGGCAAAGGCAAAGGCTAAGACTATGGCGTTAAGGGTGTCGACCAGCATGCCCTTTTAGTCTAACCCTAAGCTCTCTTTTATTCCGGTGATGATGTATTCTACCGCAATGCTTGCAAGGATTAGTCCAAGTATTCTCACCAAGGCTTTTGTGCCCGTCTCTCCAAAAAACCTAAAGATGTAGCTTGCAAAGAAGAAGATGATGAGAGTTGAAAGGGAAACGAGGGCAATCACTCCTAACAACCACAGCTTTCTTTCCCAGTCTATTCCTTCAGAAAGGATGACCGTGGTCGTTATGGCTCCTGGTCCAGCTAAATAGGGTATCCCAAGGGGCACGATGGATACATCTTCTCTTTCTTTCCATTTTTCGCGCTCTTCAGGCGTCTCTTTTATAGCTCTTGTTCTGGCATAAAGCATGTCGATAGCTGTTAGTATAAGAAGTAAGCCCCCAGCCACCCTAAAGGCAGAAAGTGAGATGTGAAAGACCTTAAGAAGATTTTGTCCAAGGAATAAAAAGAGAGCTAAAACGATAAAAAGGGTTAAGCTTGCCCTAAGGGCAATAAGCTTTCTTTCTTTTTCTGATGCCCCTTCAGTTAAGGTTAGAAAAAGTGGCGCTCCTCCAATGGGGTCAACCACGGTAAATAGAGCAAGAAAGCTTTTTATTAAAAAGCCTATCTCCATCGTTTAGTAAGGTAAAGCAGTATTCCTGGAACGGCAGAAACTAAAATAAGAAAATAACCAAGGAGCCCAAGGGCAACTCCATACTCAAGGGGATAGCCAAGAAGATGAAGAAAATAGCTTAGCGTTCCTTCCCTTACCCCAAGCCCTGAGATGCTTAAAGGAAGGGCGGAAAGAAAGCTAACTATAGGAATTACTACAAACAAAACCCTCAAAGGAAGGCTAAGGAAAAGGGCTTTGCTTAAAAAAACATACTGGAGCACGAACAAAACCTGGACAACAAAGCCTAAAACAATTGGTATTAAATTTTGTGGGAAAAAGAGAGGCTTTAGGGCCTCAGGATTCTGGATCTTTGGGAAAAATTTTTTCCCTAGAAGGTTTATGAGGAAAAATCCTAAAATTGCCGAATATATGATTAAGAGAAGGGTCTGTTTGAAGGTCTGAGGCAAGAAGTCGCCGTACAAAGGGAGGCTAAAGGATAGGATGACGAGTATACCAAACAAACCGTAGCCTCTGTCAAAAAGGAGGCTCATGCTTGCTTTTTTCCAATGTAGCCCCTCTTTGATGAGTAAGCCTGCCCTTAGTGTATCTCCGGCAACGATGCCTGGGAAAACGGTGTTCAAAGAGAGGCTCATGAGATAGCTTTTTAAGTAAAAGCTTAAAGGTTTTTCAAACCCCCAAAGTTCGCAGATTTTCTTCCAACGAAGCGCTACCAAGGTTTGAAAACTCAAGACGCAAGTAAAGGCTAAAGCATAGTAAATAGGGGAAAGTTTTTTTAAGACGAGAAAAAGTTTATCCCACTCGGTTTTTTTTAATAAGTAAAAGAGCAAACTGAAGCTTATGATGAGCCTTGCTAGAAAAAGAATGAATGATTTTATTTTTTTATTCATTTTGTTAAATTTTTAGCTCTTATTCCTTGCTGGGAAAACCCTGAAATAGGTAAGGTATGGGTTTGTGGGATGCATAAAGGGATTTTCGATGATGGCAACGAGCTCATTCTTTGGAGTAGCAAGGCGAATGTATTTTTCCGTAGGGTTAAGGGAAAGTTTTTGGAACCTGACCCAAGATAGAAAAGAAGAAGTTGGGATCCTAATCCCTGATCTAATCTTTTGGGCAGATTCTTCGTTTACAATTACCTTGGGTAAGAATTCTAAAGCCTTCTCAAGAGGGATAATCCTTTTTTGCAGAGAAATTCTATCCTCCTTAGCTAACCGTTTGACCTCATCAAGGCTTATAGCTTGGTCAAAGGTAAAAACGGATTTTTTAAGTCTCACTAAACTTTTAAGCACCGCTCCGCATCCAAGCCTTTGTCCAAAGTCATGCACCAAAGACCTTACATACGTGCCTTTACTGCAAGCAAGCAAAAATCTAACCTCTGCTCCGTTCATCTCGAGGACCTTAAAATCGTAAATCCTAACTGTTTTGGGGTTTTTCGTTATGATAAGCCCGTTCCTGGCATACTTATAAAGTGGTCTCCCTTTATACTTTGCCGCTGAAAAAGGTGGTGGGGACTGCTGAATTTCTCCGATAAAGTGGGGGATGATCCTTTGAACATCCTCTAAGGTGATTGAGTTTGGGTCGCTTGTTGCTAAGACCTCTCCAGTTATGTCGTAAGTGTCCGTGGTTATTCCTAGCTGCATAACTCCTTCGTATAGCTTATCTCCTTCAAGAAAGATCTGGGCAACTTTCGTAGCCTCATTTAAAAAAATTGGTAATACACCCGTGGCTATTGGGTCAAGGGTCCCGCCATGCCCAGCTTTCTTTACCCTGAGAACCTTCTTTATCTCTTCAACAACATCCATTGAAGTTAATCCTTGAGGCTTATCGATAACGAGAATGCCTGATAAATTCTTAAGATCGTTTGTCTTCATCTAACTACCTAACTCAAGCTGAGAAATCTTTTCTTCTAAAAGCTTTATGACCTCTTCTAAAGATTGAGAACGAACCTTAAACCCACAGGCATAGGCATGTCCTCCCCCTCCAAACTCTTTAGCCAAAGGTAGGCAGGGATAGGGGGGCTTGCTCCTTAGGCTAACTGATATATGGTCATAATCAAGCTCTTTTACCAAGATAGAAAGCATTACTCCTTCTACATCTCTAAAAAAGCTTGCCAAGTCATCAAGCTCTTTCCCATAGAGCTCAAAATCTTCTTTAGTCAAATAGGTTATAATGACCTTTCCGTCTTTGAGAAGTTTCATGCGATTTAGGGCACTTTTAAGAAGATTGATCTCCCCAAGCGTCCGGTTTGAGTAAATGGCGCTGGCTACCGCGCTTGGGCTTGCCCCAAGCTTCACAAGCTGTGAGACCATCTCAAAGGTCCTTGCAGAAACATTTTCATATCTAAATCCGCCTGTATCGTAGTATAATCCAAAAAGGAGTAAAGTTGCGACCTCTTGAGTTATTGGGATGTTGGTAGATGTGAAAAAATCAAAGAGTAAGGCTGTAGTAGAGGGGGAGGAGGGGTCGATTAGCTCTATTTGTTCGTCAGCAAAGGGCTCGCAAGCTTCCCTATGGTGATGATCAAAAATGATGGCAAACCTTGGTGTGTTAAAAACAGATAGCACTTTCTCGTTAATCCTTTTCGGACAGTGGGCATCAAACACAATAAGGAGCTCGGGGTGGATGTTAGTTGATAAGTCTTCTACTTTGGTTATAGCTTCAATGCCTGGCAAATAATAAGCCTTACGAGGTATGTCTTCAAGAAGCAAGATAAAATTTCTTTTCTCTTCAGCGTTTAATTCGCTTGGGACGATGCTTTGCAGAGGAAAATTTTTAAAAGCCTGATAAAAAGCGAGCATGCTTGATATTCCATCAAGGTCGGGAGCAGTATGAGTGATGCAAAGGATGTTTTTGGCTGAATTTAAAACTTGGTAGGCCTTTGAAAGGTCCATCAAGATTTTTTAATCCTTGCAAAGAGTTCGTCAATCCTTTTTTCTTCTTCTTCTCTTAGGTCCTGCCTAAACTCTATGTCCGGAAGAAATTTTATAGTCATTCTTTCGGCCAAAAGTTTTTTTATGTAGCCCTTCGCCTTGGATAAAGCACTCTCTAACTCCGCTGGGTCAGCATCATAGACCCTAAAGTAAACGGTGGCCTTTTTTAAATCATCGCCAATTTTTATTTCAGTTATGCTTATAAACTTTTTAAAGATTGGATCATTTAGCTCAAACATGATGATTTCGGACAACAGATCTTGAAGGAGACTTGCAACTCGCTCGGCACGTCTACTCATTTTTTCAATATCCTATAAGGTCAATTTCTACTTTTATGATTTCAAGGTCTGAAATTTTTTTAATAAATTCAATGATAGTCGTTAGTCTACTGTCAACAAACTCTCTATCCTTCCCGACAAGGCTTATTCCAAGGACTGCTTTTTGCCAAAAGTCATGCCCGTCAACCTCAGCGATAGATATTCGCTTAAAGTTTGCTTCTATCTTTTGAGTTAGAGCCCGCAAAATCTGCCTTTTTTCTTTTAAGGAGTTGGGGTAAGGAAAGTAAAGCTCTATCCTGGCAATTCCTACAACCATTTAAAAGCTCTAAAGCTTCTGCTCAACCTTTCTGATCTCAAAGGCTTCTATAATATCTCCCACTTTTACATCGTTAAAGTTTTCAATCTTAAGGCCGCATTCATAGCCAGCTTGAACCTCTTTCACATCTTCTTTGAATCGCTTAAGACTGGCAATTCCGCCTGTAAACACTACCACTCCGTCTCGGATAACTCTAACTTTGTGGTTCCTGCTTATAATACCCTCTTTAACATAGCATCCAGCCACAATTCCAACCTTGGGCACTTTAAAGGTAGCTCTAACCTCTGCAACCCCTGTGATAACCTCTTCATAAACAGGCTCAAGCAACCCTTCCATCGCTTTCTTGATGTCTTCAAGAAGATGGTAGATAACATCATAGAAGCGGATGTCTACTCCTTCTTGCTTTGCTGTTTCTTTAGCTTGCGAGGTTGGCTTAACATTGAAACCAATGACGATAGCATCAGATGCCGAGGCTAGCATTACATCACTTTCGCTTATAGCACCAATTCCTTTTCTAATTATCGATACTTTAACCTTATCAGTCGAGAGCTTCTGTAATGAGGCATCCAAAGCTTCGAGCGTTCCTTGTGTGTCGGCCTTAAGAACAATCTTAAGCTCTTTGAGCTCACCCTCTTTTAGCTTTTCAAAGAGCTTCTCTAAGGATATCTTGGTTTGCTTTGCCGCTTCAGCTTCTCTTGCTTTTCTTTGCCGATACTCAGCGATCTTCCTTGCCTTCTCCTCATCCTCAACGACGATAAAGTCATCCCCTGCCTGTGGCAATTCCTCAAATCCTAAAATTTCAACCGGAGTAGAAGGGGTTGCTTCCTTTACCCTTTGTCCAAGGCTATCTAACATCGCCCTAACCCTACCAAAGGTTTGCCCGGAGACGAACACATCTCCTTCTCTAAGCGTTCCTTCTTGAATTAGGACCGTGGCTACCGGTCCCTTGCCTTTGTCAAGCCGACTTTCGATTACTCTTCCTCTTGCTGGTCTATCGTAAGCTGCTTTTAAGTCTAACATTTCAGCCTGAAGTAAAACAAGCTCAAGAAGCTCTTCAATGCCAATCCTGTTTCTGGCTGAAATGTTAGCCATAAGCGTGTCGCCACCCCATTCCTCAGGGACAAGCCCAAGCTCGGCAAGTTGTGCCTTTACCCTTTCGGGATTAGCGTTAGGCTTATCGATCTTGTTTATAGCCACAACTATTGGCACTCCAGCTGCCCTCGCATGCTCGATGGCTTCCTTGGTTTGTTCCATGACGCCATCGTCTGCCGCCACCACAAGAATGACAACGTCTGTGACCTGAGCTCCTCTTGCTCTCATGGTGGTAAAGGCTTCATGACCAGGCGTGTCAATAAAGGTTATCTGTCTTCCATCCTCAAGCGTGACTTTATAGGCTCCGATGTGTTGAGTGATTCCGCCAGCTTCTCTGCTTGCCACATCAGTTTTTCGTATAGCGTCAAGAAGAGTTGTTTTCCCATGGTCAACATGCCCCATCACTGTGACCACAGGTGGTCTTGGCTTAAGCTCCTCTTCCTTTGGAGGAACATACTGTAGAAGAAGCTCCTCCTCAACCGTAGCTCTTTCTACTTTGAAACCAAACTCATCGGCAAGAATTGCTGCTGTATCAGCATCGATAGATTGATTTATGGTGAGAGGAAGCCCCATCATTAAAGCTTTTTTCAAAAGTTCACCTACCTTAACCCCCATTAATTTAGCAAGCTCACCAACTTGAATGGTCTCGTAGACCTTTATCTTTCTTTCCTTTGGGGGTAGGGTTGAAGGTCTTGAGGGCTCTTTGGTTGGCTTTTCCTTTTTGGCAGGGATCCTTGGCTTTTCTTCTTCCTCAGGTATTTCTTCAAAGAGCTCTGTAGGCTCTTCCTCAAAAAAGAAATCTTCAATGTCCTCTTTTACTTCTCTTTCCCTTTTTAAGGCCGAGGGTTTTTTCTTAGGTTTTTTCTCTTCAACTTCGACCTTTATTTTTTCCTTTTTCTTTTTTTCTTCCTTTTCAAGTTTTTCCGGAGTTGGCTGAGGGGGAGGTGTTATTTCTGGTTTTTCTTCCCTTTTTTTGTAGCGTTCTCTTCGTGGTTTAAATTCTGTAACTACCCGCTTTACAGATGGTTCCTCAGGTTTTTCTGTTTCTTTTTTTTCTTCTTCTTTTATCTCCTTTGCTTCTTCTATTTCACCTTCTACCTTTTCACCTTCTACCTTAGCTTCTTCGGAAATGAGCTTTTCTTCAGGCTTTGGTTGAACTTCTTCTGTAGGCTGAACTTTCTTTTTTATGATAAGTTTCCTTTTTTTAGGTTGTTCCTGAGCTACTTCAACCTCTTCCTTTTTAATTACTATAAATTCTTTCCTAGGTTTAAACATCTCTTTAATTCTTTCCACTTCCTCTTCCGAAAGTAGACTTTGGTCGTCTTTTATGCTAAAACCAGAATCTTTTAACTTCAAAATTAGTTCTTCTACAGGAAGATTTAGCTCAACCGCTAAATCACCTACCTTAATCTTTCGCATCTAGTCCGTCCTTTTTAGATAGCTTCTTTAGCAAGGTCTTTTTCAAAAGATTTTCATAATCATAATATTAAAGCTTTAAAATTCAAGGGAGACAGATAAGATATAGAAAATACCTTTACTCGGAAGGAACAGGGTGGGGAAGTTTTTCTGAAGCTGTTTACTTAACCGACCCATAAGGCGAGGGTTAATGAAACAATCAATGCTGGTCTTGTTTTTTGACTACGATTAAGTAAAATAGTCAAAGCATGTCCTACTTAGTCCTTGCCAGAAAGTATAGACCACAAAGGTTTTCCGAAGTTGTTGGGCAGTCTGCGGTTGTTAAAACGATTGTCAATGCTCTAAGAAGGAACAAACTTAGTCATGCCCTTCTTTTTGCTGGGATAAAAGGAACAGGCAAGACCACTTTGGCAAGGATTGTAGCCAAGGCTTTGAATTGTCAGAATATCAATTCCGAGGAGTATGAACCCTGCAACCAGTGTCAATCCTGCGTTGAGATAATGAAGGGTATTCATGTTGATGTCTTGGAAATAGATGCAGCCTCAAACCGTGGAATAGACCAAATTAGAGAGATTATCGATGCCCTAAAATATGCTCCCGCAAAGGGTAAAGCCAAAGTTTACATCATCGACGAAGCACACATGCTAACCAAAGAGGCAAGCAACGCTCTTCTTAAGTCCTTAGAGGAGCCTCCATCTCATGTCTACTTTATCCTTGCCACAACTGAGCCAAACAGGCTTCCCCCTACCATTCTCTCCCGTTGTCAACGCTATGAATTTAGACGGCTTGATTTTAAGCTAATTTTTAACCATTTACAGAGGATATGCGAACTTGAAAACTATCAAATTGAGCAACCTGCTCTTGAACTCATAGCGAGAGAGGCACAAGGAAGCCTAAGGGATGCCCTTTCTCTCCTTGACCAAGCAATGGCTTACGGGGTTAGGACCAAGGAAGACCTTCTCTATAGCTTTGGCTGGCATGAAGAGATGATCTTTGAGGACCTGGCAAAAGCCTTGATTGAGCGAGACTTAAAAAAAGCTATGGATCTTGTGCAGAATCTTTATGAAAAGGGAGTAGATATTATTTCCTTTACCGAAAGGCTAACCCACCTCTTTCGGGAACTTTTTTTAGCTAAAATCTTTTCTCAAGAAGTGCTTGCGGATAAAGGAATAGATTTTCGCTTGCTTAAGGACCTTCTTTTCTTGGGAAACAAGGAGGATTTTCTTTTAATTTATCAAGCCCTTTATAAAGGGCTTGAGGCTATAAGGCGTTCTACCTATCCCCAATTTCAGTTTGAGTTGATGATAGCTAAAATATGTGAATACGAAAAGTTTATCTCCATTGACGCACTTCTTGAAAAATTGCCAACCGAAGCTTTGTTTGCTTCTGAGCTGGAGGAGGATAGAAAGGTCGAGCCTAAACTTGAGCCTAAAAAAGAGCTTAAAGTCGAGACAAAAGTTGAGCTAAAAGCAGAACCTGAAGAGGAAGGAGAAGCAAAAGAAGAAAAAATTAATAGGCCTCTCGCTGATGCTTGTGATGATACCCTTACGGCCAACAAGGAAGCAAAGGAAGAAAAAAAGGCAATAACGTGGCAAGAGTTTGTAGATATCGTAGGAAAGGAGAGTGCTACATTTAGAGCATTGTTAGAGAGCGTTCCTAAGCCTGAGGAAAGGGATAATAAGATGGTCTTCCTTCTTGAAGAGGATTATCCTCTCTTGACTTCAGCCTATCGGGATAAACTTAAAGACCTTGTGTTAAAATTTTTTGGGAAGGAGGTAGAGTTTGAAGTAAAGAAAAAGAGACGAGACCCTGAAGAGGTAAAGAATAGACCAGAGGTTCAAGCCATCATGAACATCTTATCTGCAAAGATAGCCTATATACAACCAGCTAAAGGAGAGTAAAAATGTCCTTACCAAAGGAGTTGCAGAAGCTTTTTAAAGAAGTGCAGCGTATGCAACAAAAGATTGAAGAGATGCAAAAAGAGCTTGAGACAAGGGAGATTGAGGTCCAAGTTGGTGGGGGTATGGTAAAAGTTGTAGCCAATGGAAGGCAGGAGATAATCCGCATAGAAATAGAGAAGGAGTTAATAAACCCAGAAGAAAAGGAGATGCTTGAAGACCTAATCGTTGCAGGAGTAAACGAGGCTCTTCGTAAGGTTAAAGCCATGGTAGAGGAGGAGCTCTTGAAGCTTACCGGTGGACTTCCTCTACCGCCTGGGTTTAAGTTGCCTGGTTTTTAAAATTTAAGAAGATATGCTAACCGCTTCGAAAAACATCTATCCAAAGGTCTTGAAAAGTTTAATTGAAAAGTTAGCCAAGCTCCCTGGGCTTGGAGAGCGAAGCTCAACAAGAATTGTTTTCTATCTCCTTTCAAAGCCCGAACTTTGCGAAGAGCTCTCTTTCCTTATCTCCGAGCTTCCTAAGAAGGTAAAGCTTTGTAAGAAATGTCGAAACCTTTCTGAAGATGAGCTCTGCTCAATATGTCTTGATAATTCACGCAACCGGAGATTGCTATGCATAGTCGAAAGCCCAATCACCTTATACACCATCGAGAGCCTTAGCCTCTTCAACGGAACCTACTTTGTGCTCCACTATCTTTTATCTCCGAGGGAAGGGATAACAGCTCACGACCTACCTTTAGAGGAGCTGAAAGGTTTACTTGAAGAAAATGAAGTAGAAGAGGTTATCCTTGCTTTATCGCCCACGCTATCTGGCAATGCTACTGCTGAATTTTTAAAGGAATTTCTTTCTCCCTTTAAGCTTAAACTTAGCAGGCTTGCCCTTGGCATACCCTATGGTCTTGAGATCCAGTTTGTCGACCCTTTAACCTTAAGAAAATCCTTAACGGATAGGGAGGTCTTGAAGAATGGATAAAGATTTTTGTAGGAAGACTATCCTTGGAGCCTTTGTTCAGGGCTATTTTCATAATCTTCGCGGGTCGCTCCAAGGCGTTTATCTTCCTCTTCAGCGTATAATGCTTAATCCCTCAAAATATTTGACAGAAGAGGGCTTAGCCCTTTTCCAAAAAATGATGTCCTCCCTTGATAAGCTTAACAACCAGCTTAACATTGCCTTAGCTGACCTGACCTGCGAGGATGAGGGACCTTGGGACCTCTTTGAGGTCATGCATAAAGAGATGCTCTTTTGGGAGGCTGACTTAAGGTTTAAGCATAAAATAAAAAAAGAAGTGATAGAAAAATCTAAAGCTACGGTTAAGCTTCCTTACAACATCCTCCTTGGCATCCTTTGTCTTGTTGAAGCAGAGCTTTATCATGCTTTGAATGAAGGAAGCGAGTTGAAGATAGCCATTTCCTCAGAGCCCAACCCTTGCGTTACCTTCAGTTGGAGTGGATCCTTGTACCTTCAAAATTTAGAAAAGGTCGCAGAGCTTATCAAGCCTTATGCCACGCTAACTAAGAACGAAAACTCTTTAACCCTATGCTTCAATCAGTAGATGAAGCTTCCTTTGACCTAGAAAAAGAAAAACTTTTGCTTCTTGGGTTTTATCTTAAGGAAAGGGCAACTTTTAGGCTTTGCAAAATATTCGAGGAAGAAGAAACAAGCCAAATCTTAAAGGGTTTTCCTTATTCTGAAAAAGAGCTTTTTAGAACTGCTAAAGAGGAATTAAAAAAATGCGAAAGGTCAAAAATTCGGATTATCTACTATAAGGAAGAGGACTACCCGGAATTACTTAAAAATATCCCCTACAAACCACCTTTTCTTTATGTTTTAGGTGAGCTTCCTTTTAATTCTACTTTTGCCATTGTGGGGACGAGAAAGCCAACTCCTTATGGCAAGGAGATAGTCGAAAAGTTTGTGCCTGAACTTGTCGAAGCAGGGTTGACCACTGTCTCAGGATTAGCTCGAGGTATTGATACTTTAGTCCATAAAACTACCCTAAAGGAGGGAGGTAAAACAGTTGCCGTCCTTGGAACAGGTCTTGACATCATCTATCCACTTGAAAATAAAGACCTTTTTTGGAAAATTATTGATTCCGGCTCGGCTATTGTTTCCGAGTTCCCCTTAGGAACCCGCCCAAAAAGGGAAAATTTTCCTCGAAGAAATAGGGTCATTAGCGGACTTTCTCAGGGTGTTTTAGTTGTAGAAGCTGGAAAAAGAAGCGGAACATTAATCACCGCAAAATGGGCTCAGGACCAGGGGAGGGATGTTTTCGTCTGTCCGGGAAACATCTTTTCAGAGCAGTCCCAAGGAACGCACTACCTCCTCAAAAACGGGGCTATTCCTGTCACCTCAGCAGAAGACATCCTCTATCACTTAGGAATAGAGTATAAGCCTTTTGAAAAAGGGAAGGAAGAGAGAACCTCCATAAAGCTTTCTCAAGAGGAAAGAAGGATCTTAGAATGTTTAAGTCAATACCCAACGCATCTTGAAAATCTCCTTGCCCAAACAGGGTTTGACCTTCCTCAGCTTTTATCCTTGCTAACCGAGCTTGAGCTTAAGGGGTTAGTGAAGAGCCTCCCTGGAAAGTTTTATCAAAGGTGTAGCTGAGCCTTAACTAAATCCAAGGTGTTATTTACTCGGAGCTTAAGAAAGATCTTCTCAAAATAGGCTTCCATGTCAGAAAAGATGCTATTTAACACCTCTTGAGGTAGGTCCCACCAATCCTTTTTAAAAGCTCCAAATCCTTTTTTTCTCGTTTTGTAGATAAATTGAGCTTCAGTAAGCCCTTCCTTCCATTCCTGAGCAAAGTTTTCTTTTAGATAAGCGTATATTCTCTGTCTAAAATCTTCGGGCAAGGCTTTATGGTCGTAGATAAAGTTCTGCAAGCCCGTTGCCAGATGCACCTCAACGCACTCGTTCTCTGGGAAGAGCTCAAAGTATTCTTCAGGAAGGGTTGAGGCTCCGTGCTGAACCGCTCCTGCCAACCCAAACTCTTCTCGAGCAATCCGAGAAAGGGTTCGAAGAACATTAAAATCTAAGGCTACCTGGGCTATTGACCCATCAGGTAAGACCACTCCTCCATGGCTTGTGCCCGTCTGAACGCTGACCTTCGAGAGACCAACCTCGCCTTTGAAGGTTCGCCTAAACCCTTCGAGAAAAGCTCTTAGCTCCTCAGGGGTGCTGTTTTTGCCCCCGATCTCTCCGATTTCTCCGCCAAGGTTTACCGTTATTCCCTTAGGCTCTATGCTTCTTACAAACTCGGCAAGCTCAGCGGTAAGCTCGTAGTTTGCCCTTTGCTGTTCCATGATGTCTTCTTTTTCAAGGTCAACAAGGGTTGAAGCATCGATGTCAATGTTGTAAAACTGGGCTGTTATTGCTTGTTTGATCAAGTTTATAAGGAGCCTTTTTTCGGCATCTGGGTTAGCGAAGTAGGATTTTCTGTTTGCTTGGAAGTGGTCTCCCTGAAGGAAAACCGGACCAGGATAGGCTTCATCCCGTGCTGCTGCAAGCACACATACCGCATACTCAAGGGGGCTCTGCTTAGTGTAGCCCATCTCCGAGCGGGCAATCTCAAAGATTACCGCTCCTACATTTAGCCTTTTTGCAACTCTAAAGACAGTCCTTGCAAGGTCATAGGTCAAAATCCTAAGATTAAAGGCTGGCACCGTAAACCCAAGAAAGCCTTCGCTAATCTTCTTGTAAAGAGGATAAATAGACCTTCCTACATATCCTTCCTTGTTTAGGCTTCCCAAAAGAGCTTTTAGTTTTTCCTGCTTTAAGCTTGCGTTTTCCTCAAACACTGCTTCATAGACTTTTTCTCTGAGAGTAGACATCAAAATCCCCCCAAAATATCTACACTTTGAACTGGTCGGTTAGCTCCTTGATCTGGTTTGCTACCTCTTTTACAGCCTCTGCTTGCCTCTTTAGTCTTTCGGAGAGTTCTTTCAAGGCTTCGGCCTCTCTCTTTATCGCTTGAGCCTGATCATCAGTTATCATCACCTTGTCTCTGACGCTCGAAATATGCTCGAACACGGAGTTTACCACGATGGTCTGCTCCTCAACCGCAGAAGCTATGGTTGTTGCTGCATCCTCAACATTCTTAATCAGGCTAACAATTCCTTCAACAGAATTTGAGACATTACCTGTTGCCTGCACCAAAAAGTCTATCTTTTGTTTTATCTCTTGAGTTGCCGACTGGGTTTGCCTTGCAAGCTCTTTTACTTCGTTTGCAACGACGGCAAAGCCCTTCCCAGCTTCGCCAGCTCTTGCGGCCTCGATCGATGCGTTTAAGGCAAGAAGATTTGTCTGCTCAGCAATGTTGTTTATAAGGTTTACTACATCCTCTATCTCAAAGGATGCTGATTTTAGCTTTTCCGCAAGCTCTTTTGTTTCAAACACAGCCTGAGAGGTCTCTTTTACCATTTGACTTGAGACTTGGGCTTTTTCGCTTATCTCCCGGATAGCTTTGGTTAGCTCTTCCAAGGAGGTTGAAACGTGGTTCATGGCTGAAAGAATTTCCGCAGAAGACATGCTTATGTATTCAGCCTTATCACGAAACTCTGAGACGACCTCGGTTGAGCGGGAGACATCAGCATAGAGCTCGCCTGAGATGGTAAAGAGGCTTTTAGTGTTTTCAATAAGCCTTTTTATGATGTTTGCTAAACTTTCAAGAAAGCTGTTGAATTTAGCGGAAAGTAAGCCGATCTCGTCCTCTCCGTAATAAGTGAACCTAAAGGTCAAGTCGCCACCTCCTTTTGCCAGCTCATCAACCATTTTGACCGTGGTAAGAAGGCTCTGAGAGCGACCTTTAAGTTGTCTTGTGATAGTAAAAGCAATGATTAGGAGAAGCGTAACGAGCAAAGCTGTTGAAATTAAGGCAGATATCCTAAACAGGTTGATGATTTCCTTTTGGTCTGTGCCAATCGCAATGTATCCCATAGGGTTTCCTGCGTAGTCTTTTAGTTGATGCTTAAAAAAGTATTGTGTGCCAATGTTCAAGCTTTCATCTTTTGCATTCAGGATTTTATCCAAGGTCTTTTCATCGATGTTTTTTGGCTTACCATAGAGAATACCTTGAGGAAGGACCTTGACTTTCCCCTCCTCAATGAACTTTTTATCAAAGATTTTCTCAAACTCTTTATTAAAGACGATGACATACCGGTCAACCTGTTTGAAGGTTTGGACAAAATCTTCCATCATCCGGTCTACGGGGCAGGCAACTTCAACTGAGCCAAGAAGCTCCCCATCCTTAGAGAGAATGGGAACAACGCTCCTAAAAGTTATCTCAAAACGCCCTGCTTCAAAGCCAAGGACTGGCTTTTTTGAACTTTGGGCAGTGACGACGGTTTTTCTAAATCCGGATATGTCATCAAGCTTGATATCCATCCCAGGTTTAAGCCAAGTTCTAACAAAGGATCTTGCTTGAGGAAGATGAAAGTGAACGGAATATTGAGCTATGTTCGTCCCTTTTACTAAGGCTTCATACTCAGACCTCAGCTCCTTTCCATACTTTTCAAAGATTGCTCTGTTTGATTCATTGACATTCGTTAGCGTGCCAGCTTCCTTTGCTAAGGAAAGGTAAATATTTTGAATGTGCTTGTTGTTGGCTATAGTCAAAGAGTAGGTTAAAAGTTCAGCCTCTTTTTGTTTTAGAAAACCTGAGAGGGCATCCTCAAAGTTTTTTAGCAGGTTGTTAGTTTCTTTTTCAAAAACCCAGCGTGTTGAGAGGTAGAAGCTAACCAAAGAAACAGCAAGGAAAAGGGCAAAGGAGAGAAGGAAGTATTTTTGGATCCTTTTAACCAGGGATTTTTTTACCTCCATACCTAACCTCCGATTGTTTTCGGTTTTCCGCTTGTGATATGCTATATTATCAAGATTTAATTTTCTGGTCAAGGGAAATTTTTTCAAAATCTTGACCTTTTGCCAAGGCGTGTTATTAGTCAATTAGTGGCAACCTCGACCATGTCCTTTGAAGAGCTTTATTCTGAGATTAAATCAAGGTTCAATATTCTTGACCTTGTTTCTCAGTATGTAAAGCTTAAAAGGGTTGGTAAAAACTATGTAGGGCTTTGCCCCTTTCACTCAGAGAGGACCCCTTCGTTTACCGTAAGCCCTGATAAAGGTATTTTTAAATGCTTTGGGTGTGGGGTAGCAGGCGATGTCATCACCTTCTACATGAAGATAAAGGGACTTGATTTTAAACAAGCCCTTCTTGACCTTGCCGAAAGATGCGGAATTTCCGTAGACGAAAGCCTTTTTGCCCAGAAAAGAAAAGAAAAAACTTTAGCCGAGCTAAACTATAAAGTCGCAAGGTTCTACCATGCACAGCTTTTAAGAAGCGAAGAAGCAGAAAAGGCAAGGGCTTACCTAAAAGAAAGAGGAATCTCTGAGGAGACGATCAGGGAATTTATGCTGGGTTTTGCTCCATCTAATGGGAGGATTTTATCCTCTTTACTTAGAGTTGACGCTAAGGAAATAAAGCAGGCAGAGGAGCTTGGTCTAATAAGAAGGGTTGAAGACGGAGGTTACATCGACCTATTTCGGGATAGGGTGATGATTCCTATCTTTAACGAGGCTGGAGAATGCGTTGGCTTTGCTGGAAGAACCTTAGACCCAAAAAGTGAACCTAAGTATCTGAACAGTCCAGACTCGCACATATTCAAAAAGTCAGAAATTCTTTATGGTTTATTTCATACCAAAAAACAGATTAAACAAAAGGGAAAGGCTTACATCGTTGAAGGCTATTTTGACCTTTTAACCCTATGGCAGGCGGGCTTAGACAATGTAGTTGCAACCTGTGGAACCGCCCTTACCGAAAGACATGTAGCTAAGCTTAAAAATTTAGCTGAAGACATAACCTTACTATTTGATGGAGACGAGGCAGGAAGAAAAGCAACCCTAAGGGCAATCTCCCTTTTTATTGCCCAAGGCATCCTCCCAAACTGTGTTGTTTTGCCTTATGGCGAGGACCCAGATAGTTTTTTTAGGTCTAAAGGAAAAGTTGAAGGACCCTCCGATGCCATTTTAGCTTCTTTCACCTTTAATGCTTTAGAGTTTATTCAAAAGGAATATCAAGAAAAGGTTCTCTCAAAGCCAAAGAGCGCCTTCGAGGAGCTTGTGGAGCTTTTTAGACCGTGTAGGGATCCTTTCCTTAAGAAAAAGCTTATCTCCTTTTTAGCAAACCTTTTTGACATCCCTTCTCAAGAGGTTGCTAAAGCTTTATCAACTGGATTTGAGCGAGACGAAGTTAGCGATGAGTATCGGGAAACCGTTGAAGAGGGGCTTTGCTCCCATCCCTACCGAATAATTGCTCAATATTTGGTAAACTACCCGAAGGAAGCTCAAACTCTCAAAGAGGCCGGTCTTTTAGAAATCCTGGATGACAGTAGCCCCTACACAGAATTTATAAAGACTTTACTTTCCGCCTATGATTCTGGGGTTGACCCGCAGGAAATCTTAGACCCCCTCTTCCAGGAGATATACAGCGACCTTTTCTTTTCTCCTCCCTTTGAGGACGAAAGGTCTGCCTTTGAGCAAATCTTACATTTCATCGTGAAGGAAAAGGCTCGTTTAAAAATAGAAAGGATAAAAGAGTGCTTAGAAAAAGGTGAAGTATCTTTCGAGAAAGGGAATATCGAACAGTATTTATATCAAATAAAGCATACTTTAAGACTAAAGAGTTGTAAAATAACTTAAGGAGGCGTTCCATGCCTCAGAGGAAATTATGTCTCTTTGAAGACGAACGATTTATAGAGGAATTCGATGTTGAACCAATAGAAGAAGCTTTAGATGATGAAGAAGAGATAAAGTTTAAAAAGGTCCTTGATGATTCTATAACGCTTTATTTAAAAGAGGTGGCTAACCACCCTCTTCTTACTAGAGAGGAGGAGGTAGCCTTAGGTAGGGCTATCGAGGTAGCCGAAAGAGACATCATTAAAGCCTGTCTACTTTATCCAACTCAAGTGGTTAAATTCTATAACCTTCTTGTTAAACATTCACAAGAAAAGACTTTAGATAAGCTTTTTAAGGATTGTGAAGAGTTGGCAAAAAAAGAACAAGAATTAGAAACTTGGCTCGAATTGTTAAAAAAAGAATTAAACGATCTATATCATTTGTTAACTACAGAGGAAAAACAGTCAAAAGAAAATATAGAAGTTATTATTGAAAGAATCTTAGACCTTATATATAAAGTTCGTCCGACAAAAATTCTTTTAGATGAACTATCCTGTGAAATTAGAGATTTCGCCAAGAAATATAAATCTTTGCATAATCAAGACATTATGTCAAAATTGAGTATGAAGGCAAATGACTTTTTTGGTATATCAGCAGAAGAGGTATTGGCTTCAGCAGAGCTTATTGAAAATAGATTTCAAGAGATAAAGAAGGCTAAAGAACAGTTTGCAAAATCAAACCTTAGGCTTATCATTTCTATTGCCAGAAAATATGCACCACGTGGGGCACATCTTGCCGACCTTATACAAGAAGGCAATCTTGGGCTTTTAAAAGCTATAGAAAAGTATGACTATCGCCGAGGTTTTAAATTCAGCACCTATGCTACTTGGTGGATAAGACAAAGTATTACTAAATACTTAGCCGAAAATACCAGAACAATCAGGATTCCAGTCCATATTATTGAAACTATATACAAAATAAGTAAAATTGTCTCTACTAAATTCTATCAAGAGTATGGACGCGACCCAACAATTGAGGATTTAGCAAACATAACTGGTATGAGCATCGAAAGGCTAACCCAAATTTTTAGATATGTGAAGCAACCCCTCTCTTTAGAGACAAACATTCACCACGATGAAGATACAACTTTGCTTGAATTTATAGAAGATGAGAACTCAACCCGTCCTGATGAATACACCTTTAACAACGAGCTTTCCGAAAAGATAAAGATACTCCTTAGCACCCTTTCTTCTCGCGAAGAAAAGGTAATCCGCTTACGGTTTGGTATAGGAGAAAAAGAAGCCTGCACCTTGGAGGAAGTGGGGCAAAAATTTGGAGTGTCGAAAGAGAGGATTAGACAGATCGAAAGCATGGCTTTAAGAAAGCTCAAACACCCAAAAAGAATAAAGTATCTAAAAAACCTTCTTTTCCATGGAACATAAGCTTAACCCTGAAGCTAAAAGATTGCTCTTTAGGCTCTTACAAAAGGAGTTTCCCCTGAGCAAAAGGCCCTTTTTAGCCATCGCTAAAAAGGTTGGGCTAAAAGAGGTTGAGCTCATATCTCTTCTTAGAGATTGGGAAAGGGAAGGACGGCTTCGGCAGATTTCTGCCATCTTTAACCCAGAGTATTTTGGGCATCGATCATCACTTTTTGCCCTTAAAGTTAGCGAAAAAAAATTAATCTTAGCGATAGACCGGATCAATAGCCACCCAGGAGTAAGCCACAACTATCTTCGTAATCATGAATATAACCTTTGGTTCACCTTGGTTGTGCCTGAGGGGAAGGACCTTTTAGAGGAGGCAAAGGCTTTATGCCAGGAATTTACTGACAACGGATTGTTGTTTCTTCCCATTTTAAAGAAATATAAAATCTCGGTGGTATTTGAAGTTGAGCAAGAAGGGGGAGAGGATTTCCAGAGCCGAAGAACTTTTAATTTTACCGAAGATGATGTCAGGATGGTTAAGGCTTTGCAGGAACCTCTTCCTTTGGTAAAAGAACCTTTTCTTGTTAAAGCCGAGGAGCTAAATTGTAAGATTGAAGACATATTCGCTTGGTTAAAGAAGATGAAAAGGGTAGGGGCGTTAAGGAGGTTTGGCGCCCTTTTTAAACACGAACGACTTGGATATAAACACAATGTAATGGTTGTGTGGCAAGTAGAGGAAAAAAGGGTTGACGAGGTAGCTAAAAGCCTATCCAAGATCCCAGAAATTACTCATTGCTATCTTAGGAAAAGCTATCCAGAATTTCCATACAACCTTTATACCATGTGTCATTTTAAAGAAGAAAACTTTCAAGAAAAAATCAAAGCTTGGGCTCATACCTTAGGCGTTAAAAACTATCTTCCTCTTGAAACATTAAAGGAACTAAAAAAGGTTAGACTAAAGCTCTTTTATGATAGGGATTTTCCCAACTAAAGCTTAGGACTATTCAAAAAATTTTAATATATATCTAATTGCTATATAAAGAAGAATTATTCCGAGGAAACCTCTTATCAGCTTTTGAGGAAAGTATCTCTGAAGCTTTGCGCTAAGGTATAGACCAAGTCCTCCTCCAATACCAAATAGAAGTCCGAGCAAAAAGTCCGGTCCATTTCCAAAGGTCGTATAAACTATAACTCCAATGACTGAGGTTAGAAAGGTTGCAAAGAGGGTTGCTCCGGCAAACACATAGGCTGGAAGATGAAAGAAGGCTAAAAGAACGGGTGCCATGATAGCGCCACCACCTATCCCGTAAATCCCTCCCACAATCCCTATCACGCAGGCTATGAGAAAGATGAGGATTGAGCTTACTTCATAGGTCCTACTGCTATACTCAAAAGAAAGCTTTGCTACGCTAAAAACCAAAGTTTTTGGGGGGACATAGGAAAAGGTTGCTTCTTTTTTGGGGGGAAAAATTAGGTCAAAGAAGAGCTTCCCGCCTATGATTAAAAGCACTATGCCTACGAGGAGAAGAAAATTCTTGAGCTCAAGAAAGTAAGAAACCCTTAGAAAGTAGCCGATGATCACGCCAGGCAAGGTTCCAAGAGAGATGATAAGTGTAAGCGGTGTATAGAGCCTTCCTTCCCTCCAATACTTATAAACTCCCCAAGGAATGGCAACGCAGTTAAACAGATGATTGGTTGCTGAGACCGAGGGGGCTGTGTAGCTAAGGATGCTTACCTGAAAGGGCAAAAGCAAGAAAGCTCCGCTTACTCCGCCTGCTCCGCAAACCAAAGAAAGAAAAAAACTAACAAGAGGTGGAAGAAAGACTGGGATGGTAATTCCAGCCTTGGCAAAGTGGTATTGTAAAGGGAGCGATTTTAGAAAGTTCTGGATGAACATTTTTATATCTTCCCTTTCAGGCTTTTAAAAAGGAAGGGGAATTCCTCGAAGCAGTTGATAGCGCCGTTTGCAATCAGGATACCAAGGGGCATTGCTTGGTCCAAGGTCAAGGGCTTTCTTGTAATTATCTAAGGCTTCTTTTCGTTTACCAAGCTCCTCGTTTGCCCTTCCAGCCAAATAATAAGCATAGCCGTTAAAAGGTATCAGCTCTTTTGCCTTTTCAAAGTCGATTAGAGCCTGTTGATAGTTCTTGAGATTAAGCTCAGCTATTCCTTCAAGGATATAGGCTGAACTTAAGTTCTCATCTAAAACTTTTGCCCGTTTAGCGTATTCTTTTGCCTCATCAAACCTCTTTTGGTTTAAAAGAATTTTCGAAAGACCAAGGAGGGCAGGGATGTTTTTAGGATAGACTTCTAAAGCCTTCATGAACTTTTCTTTGGCTAAATCAATTTTTTTGTCCTTAAAAAGCTTTTCAGCCTCATCGCTTAACCGAAAGGATTCCGTCGTGGCTAAGATAATAGCCTTTATCCTCTGAAACTCTTCGCGGTCTTTGATCAAAGCGCCCGTTGGTTTATAGGTTTGCATCTTTTCTTGCCATTCTTTGATCCTCGACTCAGGCAAGGGATGAGTAGATAACCACTCAGGCGGGCGTTTCTTTTCCCTCTCCTTAAATTTTTTAAAGAGCTCATACATGCCCTCAGGGCTATAGCCAGCCTTTACAGAGAATTCAAACCCGTAGGCGTCAGCCTCCCGTTCCTGGTCCCGGCTAAATTTAAGGGAAAGAAGCCCTGCTGAGATTTGAGCAAGCTGATACAAAGCCTCTCCTGCCAAATTCTGAGGCAAAAACAAACTTCCAATCTGAAGAAGAAGGCTAAGGGTCATGTTTTTTTCTACGAACTTGATATGATGTCTTGCTGTGATGTGTCCGATTTCATGCCCGAGAACGCAAGCAAGCTCGCTTTCAGTATCTACCATCAAAAACAATCCCCGGGTGACGAACACCGGCCCACCTGGCAGGGCAAAGGCGTTCTCAATCCCTGAGTTTACCAGGGAAAAAGTATAAGGCACCTTGCGAGGAGATTGCTCGGCAATTTTTTTTCCGAGGCGCTGAAGATAGGCTTGAACCTCTGGCTCAGGGAACCTCCCTCCATACTCGTCTATGGCAACGTTTGCATAGACCTTCCCAAGCTCAATCTCGTCCTTTTCAGATATTGAAATTAAAGAGAAAGAATGAGCAAGTGAGAAAGTAAGTGAATTAAAGGTAACGAAAAATAAGAAAAAGATAAATATCTTGAGAGAGTTTCTAAAATTAGTCCGTCTTTTCATTTTTTTGTAGTATATTATTTATAAACTTTTTGGCAAGGGATAAATGGGGCTGTTCAAAAAAAATGTTTTTTAAACAAGCATCTTGTTGTCGCCCTGAGCGTCAGTCGAGGGGTCTCCCCGAGCCTATTTTTATGTCGCCCCGAGCGAAGCGAGGGGTCCCCCGGCGCTTGCGTGCCTTGGGATGACACGATGGGAGGCTGCCACCCCGAGGGGTCTCCCTGTAGGACCCCGTCCCGAACGAAGTGAGGGATGCCTCGCTATATTTCGGCACAACGGAGTAGGGGGCTTTTCTGAAACAGCCAAGGTATAAACTAAAATGAAATTGCCATCGGGAGATTTGGTTTTCTATCTGGAATCAAGCTTAAGGGGGCTTGCTAAATGGTTACGTTTTCTGGGATACAAAGCAGAAATCGCTCAACAGAGAATAGACTTAAAGACGATCCTTGAAAATCGAAAAAAATTTTTTCTTATTACAAGCGAGGAGACCGCAAGGGTTTTAGAGAAGGCTGGAGCAGACTTTCTTCTTTTACCAAGGAATAACCTTAAAGCTCAAATAAAACGTCTACTTAATAAGCTAAATTTAGACACAGAGCTTAAGCTTGATATTTGCACTATTTGTGGAGTTGACCTTATTCCCGTCAATAAAGAAGACTATAAAGAAAAAATCCCGCCAAAGGCTTACGAGCTTTACGATGAGTTTAATTTTTGTCCAAGCTGTGGAAGGATCTACTGGGAGGGAGACCATGTCAAGAGGATAAAGGAAAAATGGAGGGAGCTTACCGGTTAATCTTGCGCCTTAAGTTTTCGCAACAAGGCTCTAAGGAGGGAAGGAGCATCGCAAACGAAGCCTACATGAGCCATCTTCATCATCGGTGCCTCTTTGTCTATGTTTATCGAGACGATAAATTCTGAGCCCTCCATGCCAACGGTATGTTGAATGGCTCCAGAGATCCCGAAGGCAAGATATAGCTTTGGTCTTACCGAAACTCCGCTTACCCCTATCATCCGTTCTGCGTTAACCCAGCCAGCATGCACCGCAGGTCTTGTTCCCCCAACTTCAGCGTTAAGGATTTTAGCAAGCTCAAAGAGCATCTGAAAGTTTTCTTTGCTTTTCAAACCCATGCCCCCAGCTACAACAACTTTAGCCACGCTTAGCCTTGAAGGACTTTTCTTTGCCGGTTTAAAGTTCTTGATGGTTAGCTTCGTTGACCAGTCAAAACCTTCAGGGAGGTGGACTTCCTTTATCATGGGTTCTTTTTCAGCTTCCTTTATGGGAAAGGCGTTTAAGGCTAAGGTTGCCATGATGGGAAGCCTCTGGGAAATTAGCTTTGCTATGATGTTTTCGCCGTAGGTTGGACGAAGAAGAAAGAGATTCCCATTCTTTACTTCAAAAGCGTTAACATGGGCGCAAAGTCCAGTTTTTAAGCTTCCAGCTACCCTTGGAGCAACGGAAAGCCCTTTTTTAGTTGCCGGAAAAAATATTCCATATGGCTTATGTTCGCTTGCTAAGTAGACAAGAACCTTCTCGCAAAGGTCATCGGGTAAATGCTTAAGGTTTGGATGGATGATATACCAAACCTCATCGGCAAGCAACTTTTTTAGTTCCGGAATAGCTAAAAATTTTTCCTTGTCATCGGCAAGACCGATAAGGATCAATCTTTTGTTGAGCCGGTCAGCAACCTCTCTTAGGGGAGTTAAAATTTCAAGGCTTGCAGGATGAAGCTTCCCTTCAAAGCACTGCCCAAAGGCAAAGATACATTCAGCCATTGCTTAGCCCCCTTTAGAAGGATTAAGCTAAAAAGCCTTTTTCTTTTAAGACCTTAATAAGCTTTTCAGCAAGCTCATCTGGCTCTCCCTCAAAGATTTCCCCTCGGGAGACAAAGGTTTTCTCAAAGACATAAGCAACTTGAGTTGGAGAGCCAGAAAGACCAATATCCGCTTCATCAAGATTTAGCTCGGCGTTAGTTAAAATTTTAGGAGTTATTTCTTTCAAGGAAAGGAGGCGTTTTAAGGACGGTGGTCTAACATAATCTATCTCCGGCGTGATGCTAACAATAGCTGGTGAAGGAAATTCTACCTCCTCTTCCCCAAAATCATCTTCCCGGATAGCGATGAACTTTCCGTCAACAAACCTAAGCTCCTTAACATAGGTTATGGATGGAAGATTAAGAAGGCTTGCTGTTTCTGGGGGAACTTGTCCTGTTTCACCGTCGATTGACCTTGCCCCCATGACAACAAGGTCAAAGGGGGAAAGAAGACTTAAGGCTTTGGCTATAATTCGAGAGGTTGCTAAGGTGTCTGAGCCAGCAAATGCTCTGTCAGAGATTAAATAGATGTCATCTACTCCTAAGGCGTAGACCTTTTGCAAAACAGGAATTGTGTTTGGTGGTCCCATGCTAATTGCTATAACCTCAAAGTTTGCCTGATCTTTTAATCTTAGAGCTACTTCTAGGGCAGACCTGTCTGGCGGGTTTAGGATGAGCTCTGCTGATTCCCGACGAAGGGTATGAGTTTCTTTATCAACCTTTACCGTTCCAGGCTTTGGCACCCCTTTAATGCAAACTACGATCCTTCCCATGAAAGAGCCTCCTTTAAGCCTTGAACAAATTTTAAACCTTTATCCATTTGGCAAGCTCTCTGGCTATGATATTTCTTTGAATTTCATTTGTCCCCTCGTAGATCTGAAGACATTTAGCATCTCTAAAGAATTTTTGGACAGGATAGTCCCTCATGTAGCCGTAGCCACCCATCATTTGGATAGCCCTTTCCGTGATCCACATAGCCTGGTCTGTGGCAAAACATTTTGCCATGGCTGAAGCTCCAGAAAAGTCTTTAGCCCCAGAATCGATATACTGGCAAACGCTATACACTAAAGCCCTTGCCGATGAGAGCCTCATAGCCATTTCAGCAAAGGTATGGCTTACCGCTTGAAATTGGTATACAGGCTGACTAAACTGAACTCTTGTTTTTGCATGCTTTAGGCTTACCTCTAAAGCAGCTTGGGCGATACCCAAGGCTTGAGCTCCTGCTCCACATCTTGCATAATCAAGAGTTTTGAGAGCAACCATAAAGCCCATTCCCTCTTTGGCTATGAGCCTCTCTTTAGGAATTCGGCAATCGTTAAAAATTAGGTCAGTGGTAACAGAGGCTCGAAGCCCAAGTTTTTTCTCTTTTTTGCCTACCACAAAACCTGGGTCCCCTTTCTCAACAATAAACGCACTTGCTCCTCTTGCCCCTTTCGCTGGGTCTGTCAAGGCAATGACAATATAGATGTCAGCAATCCCTCCGTTTGTGATCCACTGTTTTATTCCGTTAAGAATGTAGAAGTCCCCATCTTTCTTGGCAGTGGTTTTTATGGCGAAGGCATCGCTCCCAGCTTGGGGCTCAGTTAAGGCAAAGGCGCAAAGCTTTTCACCCTTTGCAATGGAAGGAAGGTATCTTTCTTTCTGCTCTTTACTGCCAAAGAGGATGATAGGGTAGGCACCAAGAAAGCTTGCGGCATAGGTTGTTGAAACCCCAGCGCAAAAGTAGGAAAGCCATTCTACAGCAAGACACATCTCAAAGGTGCCAAAACCAAGCCCCCCATACTCCTTTGGGATGATGAGACCAAAAAGGTCGGCCTGGGCAAGGGCTTTTATGGGCGTTGCGTCGTAAGCTTCCTTCTCATCCCATTCTAAAGAGTAGGGTTTGATGTAGGCTTCCCCAATTTCCTTTATAAGATCAATCATGATTTTATGCTCTTCTTTTAGCGGAAATTCAATAAGCATGAATAGCCTCCCTTCTAAGATAGTTGCAAACAACTTTTATCAATCTTGTATCATCTTTGCGATTATAGCATTTTTGAGTTGTCCTCTCAAGGGAAAGGTGTTAATTTTTTAATATGAAGTATGTAAAATGCGGAGCTGAAGTCTTTGAGTTTAAGCCAAAACCGCTTTCCAAAACATGTTCATATTGTGAAGAAAGAGCTATCCTTCGCCCGGAGGGCACATCACTATATCTTTGTAAAGATTGTTTCCTAAAGTTTTGTGAAAAACGGGTAAAGGAAAACATAATCAAGTATAAAATGTTTAGCGAAGGAGAAAGGGTTGGGGTTTTTCTATCTGGGGGTAAGGATAGCGCCGCCCTATTAGCCATTCTTAAAAAACTTTTTCCTATGCAAAATATTATCGGTATCTACTTAAACCTTGGCATTCGCTACTATTCGGAATACGCTCAATCTGCAGTAGAAGAGCTTTGTAAAAAGTTAGAAGTTCCTCTCCACATAATAGACCTTGTGGAAAGGGAGGGTGTTCGGATAGATGACTTTGTCTTCACAAGCTTTAAGGATAAGGTCTGTTCTGTATGTGGTGTGATAAAAAGATACTATTTTACTAAAGTAGTAAAAGAGCTTAATCTCGATGTGATCGCAACTGGGCACCACCTTGATGATACCCTCTCCACCATGCTTAGCCTCTTTTTTAACGGTGATTTTATAGGCCTTTCCCGTTTGAGACCCGTGCTACCTCCTCTTCATGCCGGTCAGGCAAAAAAGGTCAAACCTCTATTTAGCCTTCCTGAGCTTGACATCTTTCACTACTCAGTGCTTTCAGAGTTGCCCATCGAGGGATGTAGTTGTCCTCATGGGGAATTAACCCCCGCAAAACGTTGGAAATCTTGGCTTAATGACATGTTAAAAGAGGATAAAACCTTCAAGTTTCGTCTTCTTTCCATCTTCATGAAAAAACTTCTACCCCTTCTTCCTAAAGAGAAACCAGAAAAGGAGGATGAGTTTTACCCCTGCCAGGTTTGCGGTGAGCCTACTCCCTCAAAATCACACATCTGCGTCAAATGCCGAAGGGTCTCCCTTTTACAAAGGGTCGAAGATAAAAGGCTTGAGTGGACTGCCGAAGAATTTTTAACATATTATTTACAAAATCGAGATAGAATATTAGTGTTCGATGTGAGAGAAAAAGAGGATTATGAAACGGGGACCTTTCCATCAGCCATCTGGGTTGACCCAAACCTTGTTTCAGCTGAGGAAAAGGATTTTTTTAAACATTTTAAAAATTATCGAGGAAAGGAGCTAATTTTTTTATGCTATTCTGGCAGGCTAAGCTATCTTTTTGTTTTGAGACTTCGCAAACTTGGTTTTAAAGCCTATAATATAAAAAATCCTGAAAAGTTATTACAAAAAATAGATTAGGAGGAAAATATGGTTAGGGTATCCCTCGAGAGGGAGCTACAGATACTTAAAAATTTGCTCGTTGATATGTCAAAGTCTGTTGATGAAATGATAACCGGTGCCTTAAAGGCTATTGAAAACCTTGATCCAAACCTTGCTAATAAAGTTATTAGGTTTGACGAACAGGTGGACTATTACGAACACATGGTTACCCTCTCAGCCGTTGAGATTATAGCTTTGCAGCAACCTGTAGCTAAGGATTTAAGGTTTATCATCAGCGCCTTTGACATTGCGAGAAACCTTGAACGTTTGGCTGACCAAGCGGTTAACATCGCTGAAAGGGTTCTTAATCTTGTTGAGCAAAAGGCGCCTCCCCTAAACGAGTGTGAAACTTCTATTCAACCCATGGCTAAAGAAGCCCTGTTCATGCTTGAGAGCGCCATAAACGCCTTCATCAGCGAGGATGTGCAAAAGGCTTATGCTGTTATTAAGCACGATGACATAGTTGATTCCTACAAAAGGGAAAACATTAAGCTCCTTAAGGAATGCATGAGAAATGACCCAAACCTTATTGACATCGGGATCGAATACATCATCGTCGTTCAGAATTTGGAAAGGATCGGTGACCATGCCTGCAACATCGCAGAAGCAGTTATCTTTACTGTTGAGGGTAAGATGCCAAAGCTTGAAAGGTTAGAGCCTGTCTCTATTCAAGAGATACTCACTAAAGAATATCCGCTTTTCAATCTACTTTTGAAGCATGCAAGGCTTGTATCCGAATGTCTTATCCGTCTACCCCTTGCTTTAGAAGCCTATTTCCATAAAGATAAAGAAAGGCTTTTTGAGATAGCTAAACACATTACCGAGATTGAGAGAGAGGCTGACAAGGTTAAGACTAATATCCGTGGACATCTACCTAAGGGGCTTATTCTTCCTGTAGAAAAGTTTGAAATTTTTCTGTATTTAAAAGAACAGGACGGGGTTGCGGACTCGGCAGAAGAGATCATAAACTGGCTTTCCTTCAAAGATATTGATATCCCAGAAGACCTTGCTCAAAAGCTTCAAAGGCTACTTAACCAAAATTTAGAGCCACTTCGCTACATTGAGGAGCTAATTCAAAGGGCAACGGATTTCCTTATCACTCGTTCCGAAACAAGCCGGAATGTTGCTAAAGAACTTGTTAGGAAGATCCGCTACGAGGAATATCTTAGCGAAAATTTAGCTACTGATTTAAAGAGGGAGATCTTTAGCCGGATTTCAGACCCGTTTACCTTGTTCTACCTTATAGCTCTTGTTGACATGATTACTGATATTTCAGGACATGCGGAAAACGCGGCTGACCTGATGAGGGCTATGATTGCTAAATAAGGGAAACTTTTGGGCTTTCTTTACTTAATTAGTCTTCCGATCCGCTCAAACCTTATCCTTCCGTTTTCACTATCCCAGGAAAAATAGATGATCAAAGCACTTCCTTTAAGGTATTTGATGGGCACAAAGCCCCAGAAACGACTATCGTAGCTTTGGTCGCGGTTATCCCCAAGCACGAATAAATGCCCTTCTGGAACTTGCACTGGACCAAAGTTATCCCGTGGGCTAACCTCCTTTGGATAAACTTCAGGGTCTGTCCATCTTGCGTAAGGCTCGTTCAGGGGTTTGTCGTTTACATACACCTTTTTGTTAATAATTTGAACCTTATCCCCAGGAAGCCCTATAACTCTTTTGATGAAATCAACTTTTTTGTCCACAGGATAAGTAAAGACGACGATCTCTTGCCTTTCCGGTAATCGTCTGAGGTATAAAAAATCATCCTTTATGGGATTTTTTAGCCCAAAGGTTATTTTATTCACCAAAAGGTAATCTCCTATGAGAAGGGTTGGGATCATAGAGCCAGAAGGGATTTTGTAAGCCTGAATAAAAAAAGCCCTGATAAAAAGGGCTAAAAGCAAGGCAATAAGAATGCTTTTTAGCCAATCAAATGCCTTGTCCTTTAAGTCCATGAAAAGCCTCCTTTAATCCACATCTAATCTCGAGGAAAGCCTCGTCATCCCAGATAATCTTTTTAGCTATTTCGAGCCTACCCAATGCTACCCCAGAGCCCCTCTTTTTAGCATCCTTGGGACGCTGTTCCGAACGAAGTGAGGGATGCCTCGGTATCGCTTGGCAGGACATGGTAAGAGATGTCGCTTCCGAGCGCCGACGAGGGGTCTCCTCTTCAACCAATATCCAGCTAAGAGATGAGCCCAATCTTTCTGGTCTCCTCCAAAAGCGTAAATCCCACTTCGTAAGCAGTTTATATCTTTAACACCGCAAGGAAGGCTTCTTGAGGGATCTCCACTTCACCTATGGCCTTCAAGCGTTTTTTACCTTCCTTCTGCTTTTCTAAGAGCTTTTTCTTTCTCGTTACATCTCCACCATAGCATTTAGCGAGAACATCTTTCCGCAAAGGTGGTATGCGTTCTCGAGCGATGACCTTACTTCCGATTGCCGCCTGGATAACCACCTCAAAGAGCTGTCTTGGAATAACTTCCTTTAGCTTGCTTACAAGCTCTCTCCCACGGTAGTATGCTTTATCCCGATGGACGATAAAGCTAAGGGCATCTACGGGCTGTTTGTTGATAAGGATGTCCATCTTTACAAGGTCGCCTGGCTTATAACCGATGAATTGATAATCCAAAGAAGCATAACCTCGGGAATAGCTTTTTAGTTTATCGTAAAAATCAAGAACCACTTCACTGAAAGGTAGCTCATACACCAATACCACTCTATCCGGGGTTATAAACTTGATCTCCTTTTGGATTCCCCGTTTTTCCTCACAAAGGGTGATAAGCTGCCCCAAGTACTCCTTTGGGGTATAGATTTCAGCCCGGATATAAGGTTCATACACTTCCAAAATTTGCCCAGGGTCTGGCCAATGGGCTGGGTTTTCTACCTCTATCTCCTTACCATTTTTTAGCTTCACCTTATACTTCACCGAAGGTGCAGTGGTGATGAGATTAAGATTGAACTCCCTTTCAAGTCTTTCTTGCACAATCTCCATGTGAAGTAGTCCCTGAAAACCGCATCTAAAGCCAAAGCCAAGCGCCGCTGAAGTTTCCATTTCATAAGAAAAGGCTGGGTCGTTTAGCCAGAGTTTTTGGATAGCCTCTTTTAATTCTTCATAATCGTCGCTATCAACCGGGAAAATTCCGGCAAAGACAACGGGTTTTAACTCTTTAAAACCGGGCAAAGGGGGAGGGTTTGCGTTTGCCTCAGTTATAGTATCTCCAATCCTTGCATCTCTTATTTCTTTTATTCCAGCAGCAATAAAGCCTACCTCACCAGCAACCAGGCAGTCAACCGATGTTGCCTCAGGTGCAAAAACGCCAACCTTGGTAACCTCAAAGGCTTTGCCCGTAGATAAAAACTTGATCTTCTGCCCAGGATAAACCATTCCGTCAACCACCCTAACCAAAGCCACTACCCCAAGAAAAGGGTCATACCAGGAATCAAACACCAAGGCTCTAAGTGGGCCATTTCTATTCCCTTTTGGTGGGGGTATCCTTTTGACGATAGCCTCTAAAACCGCTTCAATGCCAATCCCGAGCTTTGCGCTAACAAGAAGGGCATCGTCAGCCGGAAGTCCTATTATTTCTTCAATTTCTCTTTTGGTTTTCTCGATATCAGCTTGGGGTAAGTCTATCTTATTGATAACAGGGATGATCTCTAAATTATTTTCTAAGGCAAGGTAAACATTAGCCAAGGTTTGAGCCTCTACTCCCTGCGAGGCATCAACCACAAGAAGCGCCCCTTCACAGGCAGATAAAGCCCGGGACACTTCATAGGTAAAATCCACATGCCCTGGAGTATCGATAAGGTTTAGCTGATAAACCTCCCCATCCTTTGCTTGATAATAAAGCCTTACCGCTTGCGCCTTGATGGTAATACCCCTCTCTCTTTCTAAGTCAAGCCTATCAAGATACTGATCCCGCATCTCCCGTTCAGATACCGCTCCAGTAAACTCAAGGAGCCTATCTGCAAGCGTAGATTTTCCGTGGTCAATGTGGGCAATGATGCTAAAATTCCTAATCCTCTCTTGAGGTATAGCCTTCTCTACCTTTACCCTAGTCATAGCAAAGTATAAAATAATCAAAAAGTATGAAAAAACAAGGCAACCGGGCTATTCACCAATCTTAGTTAGCTTACCCTGGACCTTACTAAGCTTAAAGGAATAGCTAAATATGAAAACGCTTAGGATTAGGTAGACTAAGATCAAAAAATAGGCTTTAAAAAGAAATAGCAAGGGCACATCCTTTCCTTGAAAAACCATCCTCAAACCCTCAAACACATAAGAAGTGGGGACAAACTTTGCAATCTCTTGAAAAAGCGGAGGAAGAACGGACACTGGATAGAATACTGCTGAAAAGGGAAGGAAAAGTAAGGCTAAAGCCCAGGCAAAGATTTCAGCTTCCTGCCCAAAATAAAGGACTAAGGCTATAGTGATAAGCCCAACAGACCAGGCAAAAAGAAGAAGGGCAAAGGTAAGGTTAAAAAGGGCTAACCCTTGAGCAAAAAGGTTAAAATCAAAAATCAAGACTCCAAGGAACCCCATCAAAAGAGAGGCTACTGCTGCCTTGAGAATGCTATATAACAGAAGTCCTAAAACATAATCAAGTAGCGTTAGGGGTGAGGCAAAGAGATGAAGAAGGTTTCTTGCCCAGACATCCTCAAGAAAGCCAACAGCAAGCCCCTGCTGAGCTCTAATCAAAATGTTCCAAAGAATAAGCGCCCCAAGAAAATGATACACAATACCGCTACCTTCCCTTTGCTGAATGTAGAGGGAGACAAAACCCCAGAGCAAAAGGTCGATGGTTGGCCAGTAGAGAAGGTCAATCCATCTGCTAACGCTATGTTTTAAAAGATAGAGATGTCTAAGAAGAATAGCAAAAATTCGCCTAAAACTAACCATCGCCATCCCCTAAGGAAGCGTTAGAAAAGGCTTTAAAGTAGAGCTCTTCTAAGTTGTCAACTTTATATAACTCAAAAAGTTCCTCTAAGCCCCCAAAGGCTAATATTCTACCTTCCTTTATAAGGAGAAGCTTGTTTGCTATCTTCTCAAGCTCGGAGAGTTGATGAGAGGTAAGAATTATGCTAAGCCCCCTTTCTTCAGCCTGCTTCTTTAAAAATTCGGCAATCTCTCGCATGTATTCTGGGTCAAGACCAGCTGTTGGCTCATCGAGGAGAAGAACATCAGGCTCATGAAGGAAGGCTCGAGCTAAGTTTAACCTCATCATCTCTCCAGTAGAGAGGGCTCTACACAAAGCCTTTTTCTTGTCAGCTAACTTAAAGGTTTGCAAAACCTCATCAATCCTTTTACGGTAGTCCTTTACCTCATAAAGATGGGCAAAAACCTTTAGGTTTTCTTCCACGGTTAGAGAATAGGGAAGGCTCACATAGTTTGAGGCAAATCCAACTCGCTTTAGAATTTCGCTTCTCTCTTTTTTAAGAGGTCTTCCGAAGTATTTTACTTCTCCTGAGGTTGGTTCGATTATCCCAAGAAGTATGTAAAGAAGGGTAGTTTTACCCGCACCATTAGGTCCAATTATCCCAAGTATATCTCCTTTGAAGAGAGAAAAGGAAACATCCTTTAAGACAGACTTTTTCCCATAGTTTTTGAACAATCTAAAAACTTGGACAGCTGGCAGCATGAAAGATAGTGGAAAGGAAAAGAAAGGAGCTTACTATAAAAAGTATAAAGAGTAAGCCCCCTTAGTTTGTGGTTTCTTCTTTTTGAGGTTCAATCTTTGCTTTTTCTAAACGGGCTAAGGCTTGGTCTAGGGTCATGATACCTTTGGCTACGGCATAAGCAACATAAGAGTAAACCCTTGGGTCATAGCCTTCAGGACGGGGGAAAAGCCCTTTCCTTCTTAGCTTAGCGAGCTTTTCTCTACGCCTTCTTCTTCTTTCAATCTCTCTTTCCCTTTCTCTCTTCTTGTGGCGTGCCATCTAACCTCTCCTCTAAAATTTTTTCGCTAAATATAATCCTTAATGGGGGCTTGTCAACCACGGCTTACAAACTATGTCGTTACTATTTTGAAATGTCACATTTAATTCCTAATTTGAAACGTCACATTGAGAGGGTATCTTCCCTGTATCTTCAGGAAGGTGATAGCAATGAAAACATACCATATCTCGGGGGTTGAATTGGACAGGCTCAAAATTTTATCCGCTGTCCTCAATGGTAAGCTTACCTTAAAATAAGCTTCTTACGCTTTGCACCTTAGCTATAGGTAGGCTTTAGATGCAAAGAAAGTTGAAGAGGTGGTAAGAGTAGGGGTAAAACAGGAGAGATGAAAGCCGGTATAACCCATCCCTCAAGGCGTAGTTTTAGATTAAGCCTACTTTTTCTTCTTGACTTTTAGGAAGAGTTTCTTATGATTTATTAAAAGGCTTAAAATTAGTAAGAGAGGTGGGTTGCATATGAAGATAAAGGTTTTTATTCATGGCATAGCGGTAGACCCGGTTTCAAACAGCCCTGTCATGCTTCTTAAGGAAGAGAGGGGCAATAGAATACTTCCTATATGGATTGGGGTCCTTGAGGCTACATCCATAGCTTCAAGGCTTGAAAACATTCAGTTCCCAAGACCGTTAACGCATGACCTTTTGAAAAACATCTTAGACCTTCTCGGCATTAAAGTGCCAAAGGTTGAGATCGTTGACCTCAGGGATAATACTTACTACGCCTTGATTACCTTAGATATCCAAGGACAGCTAGTAGAGATTGACGCAAGACCAAGCGATGCCGTAGCCTTAGCCCTAAGGACAGGCGCTGAGATCTATGTAGCAGAAGAGGTGATGAAGAAAGGGCAAACCTTTACCGAATCTCCTATTGAACCAAAAGAAACTATCGTTGGAGCAACAGAAAAGGATAAGGAGAAGCTCAGCGAAATTCTCGAAGAGCTTGACCCGACCCATTTCAAATACAAGATGTAGGTTGCAAGCTTGTTTGACCTTCATTGTCATTCCGTCTTTAGCGATGGTGAACTAATTCCTGCTGAACTTTGGCGAAGGGTTCAAGCGTTAAACTATGAAGCTATCGCTATAACAGACCATGTAGACCATTCAAACTTTGAGCAGGCTATAAACTCGCTTCTTAAGTTTAAAAAAGCAATCCAAGAGAAGCTTCCCCTCTTTATCGTTGGAGTTGAGCTAACTCATGTGCCCCCAGATTTGATCCCTAAGCTTATCAAAGAATGCCGAAAGGCTGGGGCTGAGCTTGTCGTCGTGCATGGAGAGACAATAGCCGAGCCCGTTGCCGAGGGGACAAACCTTGCAGCAATTGAAGGAGGAGCAGACATCCTTGCCCATCCTGGTCTTATAACCGAAGAAGAAGTAAAGCTTGCCGTTAAAAAAGGGGTATTTCTTGAGGTTTCATCAAGGAAGGGGCATTCTCTAACGAACGGGCATGTGGTGAGCTTAGCTAAAAAGCATGGGGCTAGCCTTGTCATCAACTCCGATGCCCATAGTCCAAGCGACTTGATGAGCAAAGATTGGGCGATGAGGGTTGGTTTAGGAGCAGGGTTAACACCTGAGGAAGTTGAAAGGATATGGAACATTGCCCGAGAAAGGTTGATAAAACCTCTCTTGACAAAGAGGTAGCCAAGAAATTAAAAGAGCTCTTTCTGGCAAAGGGCTATCCGGAACATTCTCTTAAAACTTTTGTCCCGTTTACCTTTACCTTTAACGACGCAACCTTCAACCTCATCCTACCTTTAATCGTGGAGCTTGAAGAAAGGTGTATCTTACTTTGCCATTATAGATCATCGACCCGAGGACTTTTGTCCTTTGAGAGGGAAGCCTTAGCCCTTGCTCGGTTGTTTTCATCTCCCCCGCCAAAGTATGCCCTATTGACCAACCTTCAAATGTTTGTTTTGATAGATATAAGGTCTGGGAAATATGAGATAGGTGGCGTGGAAAAGATACCAGATTATAATCCAAACGTCTTATTAGCCCAACCCTTTGATGATGCAATCTTTGACCCAAACATTGAAAAAAGACTGCTTTACCTTTATCTCTCAGGTGGTTGACCAACTTAGAAAAGTCTCACCCTGTATGGGGTGTTTTAGAATAATCATTTAGCAAAGCGTCTTTGTCTTTGAACTTCGTAGAGGGCAATGGCTACAGCCTGGGCAACATTTAGGCTTTCCATCCTTGGGCTTATGGGGATTTTAGCTAAAAAATCGCACTCCTTAAGAAGAGAGGGTCTAATGCCAGAGCCTTCGCTTCCTGCAATGATAATTAAAGGAAGGCAAAGGTCAAGGTCGAAAATGTTCGTTTCTGTCTTATGGGTTAGTCCAAGCACATACACACCAAGCTTTTTAAAATAAGAAAGAGCATGCTTAAGGTTTGTGACCTTAGTTATAGGTATTTTGAAAGCTGCTCCGGAGGAGGATTTAATAACCGTTCCTGTTACTTCGCAAGCCCTATGCTTTGGTATAACAATCCCATGGGCAAACAGGGCAACAGCTGACCTAATGATTGAGCCAAGGTTCTGTGGGTCGGAAATACCATCAAGAGCAAGAACAAGTGGTGTTTCATGGGATAAAGTCCAAGACATTTCTATATCTTCAAGGGAAGCATACTGAAATTCAGAGATATAGGCTACTACGCCTTGAGTGTTTGCTTGAGGCGGGACTTTTGGGGGATGAAAGTTCGGGTCATCAACTATCTTAACCTGAATTTCATGTTTTTTGGCAAGTTCTAATATCCGGTAGACCTTACCTGAAAGGGCTTTTTTAAAGATGATTATCCTTTCTATGCCTTCAGGATTTTCTTCCAAGGCTTCTAAGACCGGATTTATTCCCCAGACAACCATGGCTTAATTATAATAAAGCTTTGGGTTTTATAAAAGGCAAAAAGCTATCCCTTCTGTTTATGTCTAAAAGAAAACAACGAGGGCACGGTAGGTTAGGTTTTTTCCTAAGGTATCTTGACTAAGATTAATTTAAAAATATACTGAAATTAAAAGATGAAAAATAAGGAAATTGCGGAAATCTTTAGGCAAGTTGCCCAATTCCTTGAAATAAAGGGGGATAATCCCTATCGCATTCGGGCTTATGAGAAGGCAGCTCAAACCATCGAGGCTTTAGGCGTTGATGTTGAGGAGCTTGCCAAAAAGGGGAAGCTCACTTCCATTCCAGGAATCGGAGCTGATTTAGCCAGTAAAATTCAAGAAATTCTTAGAACCGGAACGCTTTCCCTTCTTGAGGAGCTAAAAAAGGAAATTCCTCCGGCGCTGTTAACCTTTTTGCAAATTCCAAGCCTTGGACCAAAGAAAGTTAAAGCCATATACGACAAGTTTGGGATCACAACCCTTGAGGAATTGGAAAAACTTTGTCTTGAGCATAAGATTGCAAGGCTTCCGGGGTTTGGATTTAAGACCGAAGAAAACATCTTAAAGGGTATTAAGCTTTTAAAGGAAAAGCGAGGAAGGCGTCCCCTCGGTGAAATCTTGCCCTATGCAGAAGAAATCGTTGAGCTAATCAAAAGCAAGGCACCCCTTGAAAACATCGCCATAGCAGGAAGCATAAGAAGAAGGAAAGAAACCGTAAAAGACATCGATGTCCTAATAACATCTAACCAACCAGAAAAGGTGATGTCTTTTGTTGCTAACCTCCCTCAGGTGGAGGAGGTCATCGCCTTTGGGGAGACAAAGACAAGCGTTAGGCTGAAAATAGGCATTCAGATGGATGTTCGAGTTGTCCCTCAAAACTCTTGGGGAGCTGCTTTAGCCTATTTTACTGGTTCAAAGGCTCACAACATCAGGGTCCGAGAATTAGCCTTAGAGAAGGGGCTTAAGATCAATGAATACGGAGTTTATCGTGGAGAAGAATGGATCGCGGGAAGAACAGAAGAAGAAGTCTATGGAGCTTTGGGGCTTCCCTGGATCCCTCCTGAGCTAAGAGAAGACCAAGGAGAAATAGAAGCTGCTTTAGAAGGGAGGCTTCCAAGGCTTGTAGAGTATCACGAAGTCATAGGGGATGCCCATGTCCACTCTAAGTATAGCGATGGGGCTTCAAGCCTTGAAGAAATAATGAACTATGCGGAAAAACTTGGGCTTTCTTGGGTTGCCATATGCGACCATTCGCAGGGTCTAAAAGTTGCAGGCGGAGTTCCAGTTGAAGACCTGTTTAAAAAGAAAAGGCATATTGAGGAGCTAAATCAAAAAAGCAAAAAGGTAAAGCTCATTTTTGGGGCAGAAGTTGACATCAACTCTGACGGCACCTTAGATTATCCGGATGAGGTCTTGAAGGAGATTGATTTTGTTATCGCAGCCATTCACACCGGATTTCAGCAGGATGAAAAACAGATCACTGAAAGAATAATTTCGGCTCTAAAACACCCTTTGGTTCATGCCATTGCTCATCCAACGGGAAGGCTTATCGGTGAGCGTGAGCCCTATGCTGTAAACTTAAAAGAGGTTTTTGAGGCTGCCAAAAACTACGGAAAAGCTTTGGAGGTCAACGCCTACTATAAAAGGCTTGACCTTCCTGATATCTATGTTCGCACTGCGAGGGATATGGGGATTAAACTCATCATCGGGACAGATGCCCATATTGTAGACCAGATGAACTATCTAAGTTTAGGGACCGCAGTAGCAAGAAGAGGCTGGTGCGAGAAGGAAGACCTTCTCAATACTTTGAGTTATGAGGAGTTTATGGCTTGGCTTAAAAAGGTAAAGAATGCATAACAATGTATCAACTTCAGTTTCCAGTTAAAAAATTCGTTAAAAAGCAAGTTTTAACTGTAGAAGAAAAGGCAACTCTTAAAGAGCTTATAGAGACATTTCGTAGGTCTAATGATTACTTTGCCATAATCTTAAGAGAAAAACGCCCAGTAGGAATAATAACGGAAAGGGACATTCTTAAAGCTCTATTTAGTAACTATCCTCTGAATGCGCCTATCACTCCTTTAATCAAACGGGACCTTATTAAGATTGAAGAAAACAACACTGTTCTTAAGGCTTTTCAACTGATGACAGAAAATTTCATTAGGAGATTGGTCGTTGTTGATGCTGAAGGGTATTTGAAGGGTGTGTTTACTCAAGAAGATTTTATAAAGCTTTCTGAAGCTGAGATATTTCGCGGTGAGGGGAAGGTTAGAGATATTGTAGAAAGTAAAAGTATGGATTTAATCTATGCTACATCCGACGAGATTGTAAAGTCAGTTTTAAGTAAAATGTCCATGTACAATGTTGGAGCTATACCCATTCTTGACGAAAATAAACATCCTGTAGGGATCATAACCGAAAGAGATATTCTCAATTTAGACCCCAACGACCTTGATAAAAAAGTTATAGAAATCGGTAAAAAGAAGGTAATAACTATCAAGATGAACGAGCCTATCCTTAAAGCAGTAAACTTGTTTAAGGAACATGGTATCAGACATTTATTAGTAGTTGATAACGAAGGAAAGGCTATACAAATTCTATCTCAACGAGATATGATCGATAATCTTAGTCAAACATATGCAGAATTTTTGGAAGAATCCTTAAGAAATTTTAAAAAATTCATAGATTTAATTCCTGAAATAGTTTTAGAGCTTACGGATTGTGAAAGAGAATGCAAAATAACCTGGATGAATGAGTTTGCTAAGAATAATCTTGGTGAGGATTATTTGAATAAAGAAATCTATTATTTATTTGATAGCAAGGTTTGGGATAGGATCTACGGAGCATTGCTTAAGAGTAGATTTTTATACAAAGAAATAATTAAAGACAATAAAGGAAGAACATATGAAATTTCAGCAACCTACATTGATGTAGGCAAAAGAGAGGCGAAAATAAAAGTTTTTCTTAAAGATTTAACATTTTACTTACAAAAAGAAGAAGAATTCCAACGGGAACTTCGTTTTCTAAAGACTTTTTTAGATAATTCTTTAGACCTAATTTTTGCCATTGATGAAAACGGGGACATAATTTTTGCTAATGAATCTTTTAAAAAATTTCTTGGTTATACAGATGACGATTTACAAAATTTAAAGATCTATGATATTGTGCTTTTATCATCAGAAGAATTAAAGAATAACATTGATTTGATATTTAGTAAAGGATTGATTATAGAAGGAGAAAGAAGATATAAAGATAAATATGGTAATATCTATACTGTGGAAATTAAAGCTAAGGGAGTTGTTATTAATGGTCGTAAATTGATAATTATTAATGCAAGAGAAATAAGTAAAGCATTGGCTATTAAGGAAGAATACGAAAAGCAGGTAAAAAGGTACAAAGAATATTTAGATTTTATAAATAAAATCGAATACCTTTCAGAGAAAGAAGACCTTTTGAAAGCCTTGGAAGATACCTTTTTAAAGTATGCTGAGGTGTTTCATCTCTTTGAGTTTGATAATGAAGAAAAGAGGGTATTAAGCACCTATTTGGCTGGAGATAAGAGTTGCTGGGAAGATTGTATGCAGAGTGAAATTGAGAAATGTCCAGTGTATAAAAGCGGGACTATGCAAATTATAACAACTCAAGGGGTCTGTCCTCAATTGCCTTCATCGGATTATATAGTATGTTTACCCATTCTTTGTGAAGGTATGGTTCAGGGGGTAATTAGTTTAGTTAGAAAAACGCCTTTTCAGGAAGAAGAGCTAAAGTGGTTCCAAGACCTTATTCAAGTTTTTAGTTCAAGATATCATTTAGTAAAGCTAAAAACTGAGCTTGAAGAGCTTTCCGTCAAAGACCCACTTTTAAAGATTTTTAATCGCAGATTTATTCAAACTCTATTAGACAAAGAAATCAAAAGAATAGAAAGGCACGGAGGTTATTTTAGCATAATCCTTTCTGACCTTGACAACTTTAAAAGGGTCAACGATACCTACGGGCATAGCATCGGTGATGAGGTATTAAAACTCTTTACCAAGGTTGTTAGCTCTCAAATAAGAGAGATGGATGTCTTTGCCAGGTGGGGTGGTGAGGAGTTCCTTATTTTTCTTCCAAAAACTACCAAGGAACAGGCTAAAATCGTAGCGGAAAGGATCCGGAAAAAACTGTCTGAATCTTACTTATACATCGATGAATTACGAAAAATAAAGGTCACCGCCTCTTTTGGAGTGGCAACTTTTCCTGATGATGGAGTAACTTTAGATTGGCTTCTCAAAGTTGCCGATGAAAGACTTTATAAAGCAAAGTCCTTAGGAAAGAACTGCGTGGTAAGTGATTAGTTCTAAGGCTTTCGTTGAACTAAAGAACGTCTGCACAAACAACCTAAAAGGCTTTTCGGTAAAGATCCCTCTTAAAGCATTAACCGTTATTGTTGGACAATCAGGCTCGGGTAAGAGCTCTCTTGCCTTCGATACTCTTGCCAAAATCGGTCTTCAGAGGCTTAAACATCTTCTAAACTACAGTTCACCAGTCTTAGCTGAGGAGGGCATAAAGGCAGAAGTTTCCGGGGCGCTTCCACCCGTCATTGCTTTAGCTCAAGGGGTTAGGGATTGGTATCCTTATAAGCTTGTTTGCGAACTTCTTGGTTTATACCACTTTCTTAATAACCGCTTTATGCGAGAAGGAGAATACTTTTGTTCAGCCTGTAAACGCTATACTCGCTATACTCCTTTTACTGAAGTTATATCCTTTTTTGAGGCACTCCCAGAAGGGACGAAATTCTATTTTCTGCTCCCCCTGCGAATGACCTCTAAAGAGGGGCTTAGGTATCTTTACGAGCAGGGCTATACAAGATTTTTGGTGGAAGGGATGGAGTGGGATGTATCGGAAATGGGGTTTCCGCCGGAGGGCAAAGAAACTCGTCTTTTACTTGATCGAATGGTAAAGAAAAGCGAGGCTTTAGGTCGGCTTTTTGAAAACATCCGTCTTTCGCGAGAGATAAACGGAGGTTTATTTATTCTAAAGTTTCTTGATGGAGAAGAGCGGATTTTTAATCTTCGAGCAAACTGTGCCTTCTGCGGAAGTCCACTTATAACCTTTTTTAAGAAATGTGAAGCCTGCGGAGGAATAGGCTATAAAGAAGGGAAGGAATGTCCAATCTGCAGCGGGCTAAAGTTAACCCCTCAGGTTCTAGAAAGCAAACTTTTTGGTAAAAAAATCAGGGAAATTTTAACCTTACCTCTTAAAGAAAGCTTTCAAATTCTGAAAAAAAGTCTTTTAGAAAGAGTGCAGAGGTTTAAGGTAGAGTATCTAAGCCTTTCTACCCCAGTCTTTAAGCTTTCGCTTGGCGAGAGGAAGGTCCTTGAGCTCCTTTTACTCTTTTCTTTAGACCTTACTGACCTCCTTATAGTTCTCGATGAACCAACGCTTGGTCTTGATTTAGAAAGAAGGCTTATTCTTCTGAGCTATCTTCGGGAATTGGTTGAGATGGGCAATACCTTGGTTGTGGTTGAGCATGACCCCATTTTTATCAGGTCAGCAGATTATATAATTGAGCTCGGGTTTAAAGGGAAGGAAGGGGGATATCTTCTTTATCAAGGGGAAATTTCAGAATTTGTTTCCAAAGCGACAACTTTAACCGCTAAACTTTTAAGAGGGGAAGAAAAGATTGAAATACCTTATACTGAAGAGGATGAGAAAAAAATCCTAAACATCGATGGGGAAGAGCTATCACTTTTTCTTCAGAATATAAATCTATTTATTCCTGATTTTTCTAAACAAAACGAGAAAACTTTTATAAAACTGATAGAAACATTGAGAGAAGAAGGTTTTAAGATAATGTTTGTAGATGAGGCTTCTTCAAAGGTTAAAGATGAGGTTTTGATAAGCTATTTGAAGCTTTGGGATAGTCTAAGGGAGGTCCTTCTTCTTTTGCCAGAAAGCAGAGCCAAAGGATTAACGAAGAGACATTTTAGCTTTCATACTAAGGAGGGGGTTTGCCCAAACTGCCAGGGAAAAGGATATGTTTTTCAAGAATTTGAAGGGAGGAGGGAGAAGACAATATGTGAGGAATGTCTTGGGAAAAGGTTAAATCGGGAGGTTTTAAACTTAGTTTATAAAGGATATAAACTGCAGGACATTTTAGATTTGACCATTAAGGAATTTAAAGAAGTCTTTACGAAATTACCCAAAGTGCAAGAAATCTCCCTTTATGCGGAGAAAGCAGGAATTGCTTATCTTCGGGTTTCTCAAAGCTTGAAAGAGCTCTCAGGAGGAGAAAGGGTCCGCGTAAACCTCGTTCGGATGTTGGTAGAAGGGGGAAAGGGGGATTTTTTAGTCCTTTTTTATCCTTTTCAGGGTCTTCATTTGAAGGATGTTGAAAGTTACTATGATTTTTTGCATTATTTAGCAACGAATAAAAAGCTTACAATCATCATCTATGATCCAAGTCCAGTTGCTCAGATTTTTTGCCAAAAAGTTATCAATCCTGGTTCTCAGAGAGGTTTTTCTAAAGAGGAAATGTTGAATTTATATAATCTTTACTTTAAAAATTGATTTTGAAGTTCAAAAGAAAAAGAATTAGCTTGTTTACGCAAGCTAAATGAGAATTTTTGGATAATTTGAAGAGATTTTACTGAAATATAAACTTGACAGTCATTAAAGGTCAATTATATATAGACTTAACTCATTCCATTCATGCTAAGGAGGGGGAGATGTCCTTAGGGGAAACCTTAAAGGAGTGGTATCGGGTTGTTTTTAAAGAGAACTATAGTCCGGTAGTTGGCGGTATCTTACTTGCTTTGTTGGTTATCCTTTTAGAGATGTGGTATCGCCCTTGGGGTATTGTTGGTGGGCTTCGTAATTGGGGGGAATGGGTTCTTTATGGAATTGGACTTTTAGAAGAAGCACCACCTCATCCACTTTGGTTTTCTTCCTCAGTGCTTGATATTGGTCTCCTCTTCGGAGCCTTCATTTCAGCCTGTTTAGCCCAAGAGTTTGGGATAAGAATTCCACCTAAGCTCGAAGTAATTAAAGCCATAGTTGCGGGAATTTTGATGGGGGTTGGTTCAGCCTTAGCAAAGGGATGTAACATTGGTGGCTTCTACACGGCTATAGTCAACCTTTCTGCTAGCGGAATAGCCATGATGCTTGGGTTGATGGTAGGTGTCTTCATCGGTGTCAAATATCTCCTATGGGAGATTGAGCATTTCACCTCTCAAGGTGGAAAAGAAATTAGTGTTAAAAAGATTTCTCCTATCTTAGGGATAATTGCATTAATCGCCCTTCTTTGGGGAGCCTATGAATACTTTAATAGTGAGAAAGATGAGGGAGCTTTGCTTGGTGGAGCTTTGCTTCTAACAGCAGGGATTGGCTTTGTAATGCATCGGACAAGGTTCTGTCTTGTTAATGCTTTTAGAGAGCCCTTCCTTTCAGGTGAGGCAACGATGGCTAAGGGGGCAGCTTTAAGTTTATTTCTTGCCATGTTTGGTGTCATGCTAATTAAAATGTCCGGGATACGAGATGCTATGACCTATGTAGAGCCTACATTCTTTTTAGGAAGCTTAATAGGAGGTATTATTTTTGGTGCAGCAATGGTTGTGGCTGGTGGTTGCGGGTCAGGGTCTTTGTGGAGGGTAGCAGAAGGGCAGGTTAAGTTATGGATAGTCGTAATTTTCTTTGCCTTGACCAACGCCATTGTTAGATATTATATGGATAATGTGTGGGAAGTGTGGGATAAAGGTTGGCTTGGCACTCAGGTTTATCTACCCGATGTGTTTGGATATGCTGGAACCTTTTTAATCCTTTCCTTTGTTATCTTCTTGTGGTATGTTTTTGTTGATTGGAATGAAAAGACTGAGAAGTTTGTAATAGGATTTTAAAACTAAATCCATAAGGGAGGTGGAGGGATGGTAGACCTTTCAAGCATCAAACCAGATGAAGTTCTTGATTGTAAAGGACTTTCTTGCCCAATGCCCATGCTTAAAACAAAGAAAGCTTTGCAGAAGCTCCAGTCAGGGCAAATCCTTGAGGTTTGGAGCACAGACCCTGGTAGTAAAAACGATATCCCAGGTATGTGTAAAAAAGAGGGGCATGAATTCTTGGGATTCATTGATGAACCTGGCTATACAAGATACTTTATTAAGAAAAAATAAGTCTAATAAAAATGGTATAATTATTACTTTTTTTAAACTTTATTTTTTTTAAACTTTATTTGGAGGAGGGTAACTTATGCCAAAGGATCCGGATAAGCTTGGTATATTCGTTACCTCACCGGTGCATATCAACGAACTTCTAAAGATAGTAGAAGCTGCCTACCGCAAAGGAAAAAAAGTTAAGATTTTCTACACTTACAAGGCAACGCATCTGACTTATCATCCTATTTTCGAAACAATTAGAAAAATGGTCCCTGAGGAAGACCTTGCCATTTGTGTTGCCGCTTACGCATGCGAAGGGTATGAACCTGAATATCATAACCT
>Ga0080005_158738_pt1 | contig 53309 bp, 55 predicted proteins | sample JossMetagenome_2_FD_69208 | JGI IMG/M metagenome (GOLD analysis project Ga0080005, IMG submission 69208) | Hot spring sediment microbial communities from Joseph's Coat, Yellowstone National Park, USA - JC3_ASED (SPADES assembly) (version 2) | ecosystem: Environmental > Aquatic > Thermal springs >...
TATTAAGCACGCTAAATAAATCGTTTTTGCAACGTTGAAGTAACGGTAGCTTATATACGCACCTATGATCAAAGACAGGAGTCCTATGAAGATGTATCCTTTGAGACGCACCACCTCTTCTATGGGTTTCCCATGGGATTTCAACATTATGAAGCCGGCAACTCTGAAGACCGGTGCGAGAAGGCCCAAGGCATTGGTGAAAGCACTCACCGAGCTTTCACCGATCAACCTCTCTAAGCCGGCTTTAAGAGGGCTGCGTGGGAGGAGAAGGAAGAACGACGAGGATAGAATTAACCCGACGATGAAAAGTAGTCTCCCTACACTATTTTTATCGTCCATGATTAACCTCCTTTTAAAATCGAGGGTTATTTCACAGGCAATTATCGGGAGCCAGCTTTATATGGTTCGATTCACCGCCAGAGTTGACTATTAAGGTTCTTCATAGTGGCGCCAAGGCTTAGGAGAGGGGTCTACGCCTCGTCCACTACTCTACTCGTGGACATCCTGCTTTCCTCTCATTGATGGAGCCGGGTAGTTGCCACGCGTCATTCCAATAGTTCAGCATTCCCTCCCCCACCTAGCTTATTTGGATTGACTCGAGGTAAGGTATATAAAGAGTCTTTACAATCAATGGCATATGGTGGTTGACAAATGTCAACACCTGTAAGCCAGGAAGAAAAGGTAAGAGCTTTGAAGGAAATGTTAAAAGCTATTCACAGCGGTGCCAGTCCGAACGAGTTGAAATCCAGGTTTAGGGAGATCCTGGCAAGTGTATCTCCTCTCGAGATACTTTTAGTCGAGCAGGAGCTAGTTAGAGAAGGTGTACCAGTTAACGAGATATTGAAACTATGCGACCTGCACGTCGAGTTATACAGGGAGTACCTTGCTTCAAGAGAGCTCCTCGGTGTGCCAAGAGGACACCCCCTGGATCTACTGTTGAGGGAGAACGAGTGGATACTTAAACAGGCGGAGGCTCTAGGCGTCTACGCACGAGCTCTCTCGGGTTCGAGCAGCGTAGAAGAATTAAAGCAGTACACGAGGTCTATTCATCTGATACTCGGGGAGCTAAGAAAGATTAGACTACACTACAGGAAAGTGCAAATGCTCATATTCCCCTATCTCGAGAGGAGGGGTATAATCGCTGTACCTAGAGTACTGTGGGGCCGCGAAGACCAGATTATAGTGAAGCTTAGACAGGTATCCTCAGACCTCGAGAAACAAGCCGGTGCTGTGGATCGAGGTAAAGCAATGGAGATCGCATCACGGCTACTCGAGCTGTCAAACGAGATAGCCGACCTAGTGTTCAGGGAAAACAAGATATTGTACCCGGCTACATTGGCATTGCTGAGTGAGGGTGAGTGGGCGGCCATAGCTGAAATCGCCGATGAGATGGGCTATATCGTTGAAGCCGGTGAGAGGGAGTGGAAACCTACGGCTAAGCCGGTTTACCCGTACGAGCTTGACGCCAAGGTGACTCGTGAGCAACTCGAGAAATTACCGCCTGAGTTTAAAACTGTTATTGAGAAAAACGGGATCCAGGCCGAGACCTACCATATTAGGAGAGAAGGGGATATAGAGCTCGAGACAGGGTTCCTGACACCCGCTGAGATCGAAGGCATATTCAGGTCTCTCCCGCTAGAGTTGACTTACGCTGACGCGAGCGACCATGTAAGGTTCTTCTCGGAAAGCGAGATATCGGGCGGCTTTGTGAGGACTAAGACTGTTCTGGGTAGGAGGATACCGTTCTGTCACCCTCCGAGGCTGGAGAACTATGTGATGATCAACGTTGAGGCAGTCAAGAAAGGTCAATTCAAGTACCGTGAATTCTGGACTAGGATGGGGGATAGGATAATAAGGGTGCTGGTGGCCCCGGTGAAAAGCCGTGAGGGTAGGCTACTAGGCGTCCTCGAGATAGTTGAGGACTTAACTGAAGTAGTCAACAACCCGGAGGAAATCAAGAAGAAGATAGCGGTGTTGTAGAGTTGAAGAGCGTATTCGAGTTCGCCGCGAGACACGTAGAGCCGTCGTTGAAGAAATCCCTTATATTGAAGCTGCTTGCCAGGAACATTAATAGAGCCTATATCGCTAAATGCCTGGGTATATCGCCATCCCTCATCACGAGATATGTGAGAGGAGAGAGAGGTCTACACGACCTAGGGGCCATAGGCGAAGTTAATTTGAAGCTTGAAGACATAGCCGATAAAATCGCCAGAGGGGAGATCTGCGGGTGGAAGGCATATATTGAGGTAGCCAGGTTAACAATGTATGTTCTATACAAGAAGTACGCGTGTGGAATACACTACTTAGCCACCCGCGACGTCAACCCCTCCTCATGCAACATATGTCCAACAATATTCCGGGATTTCTCCAACAAATATCCCCTAGACAATTACTTCTCCAAACCCTAGTACCTTTAAAACCCCAAATTCAAATCCCTAAACCACTACTTATCGAAAAGCACGCGGTATCTATTGCGTTTCTCGAGTACGTGGTCTAATACCCTCACATATAGCTCCTTTTCCTTGGATACAATAGCCGAGGAAAACCATTCTTGTTAGTCCCCTTTTCTACCTGTGAGTATGGGTTAGCTAGTCTAACCAAGTCTAGTTGGACGGGTATTTCTTCCCCTGTCTCCGGGTCTCTATCCATTGATAATTGGCCTCTCTCCATACCTCTACTACCGGAGACTAAGTATAGAGCACTTACTAGAGCTCCAGCGGGGTAACCTCCCTCCCCATTGCTGGGGATCAATTTTACATGTGGTAGAAATCTCCTAGCATCCATGTGTACTCCGAGACCGCCAGGCGGCTTTACAACAGGTATCCCTCGCTCATCCAGTTTTTTAGTAGTGTACTCTATTTGCTCTAACTCGTAGAATGGGAGATTGTCGTTGAAGGCCATCCTCAAACCGTCTATCAACATTGCAATCTCTTTCAGACTCATATCTCCATAACTCGTGTGCCCCTCAAATACTAGTTGCCAAGACCTAACCTCCTCGTACAACTTTCCATCTCCCTTAATAGTTATAAATCCTCCACGTACGTAGAATCCTTTTCTAGCACTGGCATATGCTACATCAGTCAACTCCATGAGCTCACTAATGATCTAGCAGATTTCCCAACCGCCATTGGATCACGCTTCTTCATCAGAGCTATTTGCCAATCAGCCATACTTATGTCCGCGACCAAAGGTATCCCATACTTATCGCATATCTCCCTTGTCTCATAGTAGTTCTTCATACTGAATGGTTGCCCACCTAATAGATTCGAAGCGTACTCTATTCTAACAGCTGCTATGTTTTCAGGACCCAGTCTCTTTGTTTCATCCTCGAGTTTAGATGTGTTCATATTTCCTTTGAACTGAAATTGATTTTCTGGGTCAAAGGCTTCCGGTACTGGTAATTCAATCATTCTACCCCCATAAACTCTCTCAACAATAGCCCTCGTAGTTGTGAAATGTATATTTGTTAACACGTATGGTTTTCTACCATTCTTCATCAACGCTTTAAAAACTAGGTTCTCAGCTGCTCTACCTTGGTGGGCTAGAATAACGTATTTATGTGGAAAGAACTCCTTAAATGCGTCGATCAATTTATAGTATGCTCTATTTCCCGCGTACGCATCCTCTAACCCCAGTCCAAGCATATCGGATAATTGCTCTAAACTAATAGCGTTGACCCCACTATCTGTCAACATGTCTATGTACACTTTTTCAACAGGTATTCTAAATGTATTCCAACCACTATCTTTTTAACACAGTATATCTCTCGCTGAGAGTTGGTAGTCTTAGCTTCTGAAATACTCGAATCCTAAAATCAGGAACGTAGAATAAGTCTCCTCCACTATTCTTCAAGTAAACCATAGGAGACAACCTCTTTTGACTCCCGTGATGGATCGCGCATTTTCCAGGAACTTGTTTCTATCTATGGATGGTCGTGTTCTGATACATTTACTTATAAAGTCATAGACCCTACACGTATAGATCAATATTGGCGCACATGTACCACCTACGAATTCGCAATGGAGGGTGGGCTTAAAAATATTACGTTCTTGTAGAGGATATGTGCTAACATATGCATGGGGAAACCTACTTGGGTATTCATCACGAATAGCCGGTGGAGTAGCATGTGGTGTAAGAGAGTGGCCAATGCAATCCTCTCCGCGTATAATGCACCCGTAGCCTGCGACGCCCCATACTATCTCGTTGAACCCGTGCCCCTCAAGATACACCAAGGCCCTCTCGGCAACCACGTGGGAAATTTCTCTGTAACAATATGAGTAGTTGCATAGAAAACTCTCTCAACTCCGAGCACCGAGGAGCCTTTCCGGAACCCGGGCTTCTTCTCGAATAAATCGAGGATAAGCCTGCGGCCCTCATCGCTGAGGACACTATCGTTCAACCAAGTATATTAGGGATCGGCACTCATGATTTCGCCAGGTAAATCATACAATAGTTCACGACCCCAAGTAGGCCGTGAAGCGTGGAAGACAACTTCACAGAATTTTACACTGGTATTTAAAGGAGGCGGGCCCGCCGGGACTTGAACCCGGGTCCTCCGGCTCCGAAGGCCGGCGCCCTATCCTGGCTAGGCGACGGGCCCTTCGTACCCTGTCTAAACATTTTGCAACCCTGTTTTAATTAGCTTTGATTATTCAAATCCTAGTCTACTGGAGTAACCCAACCTCAACCTGGAGAAGAGGCATTTAATTGTAGCTCGGGGAATACGTAGTATAATATCATGACCAAGCCCTATCCGAGTCGGGTGTAACACGTGGATTAACTTGAGGGGACGGCCTACACGTAGGGTGTATTGCGTGGGATGGCTGCTTCTCCAATTCTTGAAGCAGGCCGGCTTATACACTAGTGCGGGGGGTGGGATTCGAACCCACGCAGGCCTACGCCATCGGGTCCTAAGCCCGACCCCTTTGACCTAGCTCGGGCACCCCCGCACCATTTACTTCTCTTGATTACTCCTCGGGTTATAAACATGTGCCATAGGGTTGTTTTTCACCGATTCAACTGTTTGGAGGGCCTTGTTATACAGTTTCTCGTTGATTAACTTGCTCCTTGAAGCCTCCTCCAACTTATCTAAGTCCACTACTTCAACTAAGCCGCCGGGTTTCACAATGATGTCGACCTCGAGATCCATGTACTCTACAACCCCCTCCCCTATGTCGGGAGGCGTGTTCACGTTTACGTACGAGCCGATGTAGCTTCCACCCCTGAAGTAGTTGTGGGATATCACCCAAGACCCGGTTTCCACAACCATGTAGTCCACGTCCCCAGGCTTCTTCTCCACACCCAGCCCATCGTACACCCCGCTCGACTTCAGAACCCTCTTGAAAACCGCTTTTACAGAGCCCTGACCCACGTGAACCTCCTCGAGGATCCCCGGCGTCAGTTTGACAACCCCGCCGTCGAGCTTCCGCTGGTTGAATACAAACTCTCTCCCAACACAATTATTCAACACGTAGCTTAACAGCAGGCCTGTAGCCTCCCTCGAGATAGCTCTATTGGCTAGAAGGTACTCGGCGAAATCCACTAGCTCGCCCAACCCCATGTACTTGAGCTGGTGGTGGCCTAGGGCTGTCGGGGCTACTCTACTCCTGAGCTCGTCCAGCCTTGTCTTAGCCAGCGACGCGAGGTAGACCAGGGCTATGGACTCGCCCTCATGGATTACATTAATAGACCCCTCCGTCCTGCCCCTGGCATCTATCTCCCCAAGCCGCCTCACCAAGGAGTCTATCTCAACGGCGATCTCGTGTAACTCGGCGTACTGGCTGTTACTCCTGAATCTAACGCCTATACCCGAACCCATCAGCTTCGAAACAGCTAGAGCAGACAACTCTGCTCTCCTAGCCTGGTCTCTGATGAACTCGGAGAACTCTATTCTACCACTCCCCTTGATCAAGGAGACGTAGTCCCCGTTCACTCTGAGCTCCCGTGATACGATCGCCCTCTCACCCTTCCTGAAAGATGGCTTAACCACTGTTACAGCGAGGAAGTCGTTCTCCCTGCTATCGCAGGCTTCTAGTACCCCCTCCACGCCCCCGGGCAATTCGAGTATGCACCTACCGTTCTCGACCCTGCTGACACGCGCTTTAACCACTGTGTGTAAGCCTGGCCTACCCCACCAGACGACAACGTCCTCGAGCTCCGAGACTAGTGCTTCTACAACCCCCTCCACCGCCCCCCTCTTCCCGAGTACTACAAGTGTACTGGGCTCGCTGGAGTCCTTGACCGTTACCTCGGCTGGGGCCTTGTCGAAGGATATGCCAAGCCTCTCCCTAATAACATCAGAGGCCTGGACGACCCTAAACCCCTTCGACATGAGTAAAAATGTAATAGCTGTGGAGGAAATCCCACGTATCCTCACATTAGGCAAAACAAACCCCGTTGAACCAGGCTAGTCGTGGATGGTCTCGAGTATGGCTATAACCTGCCAGATCTTGGTTCTAGCCGATAAAGGCATGTTTGGATCCTGGCTGACCTGGTCTAAGACGCTTATAGCGTTAGCGGCTTTGACGCCGGGGGTGAGGGTTTCACTCCTCAGGTAGTTTAACGCCTCTGTAGCCGCCCTCCTTATATTCCTCGGGACAGCCGTGTCGTTTATTACGGATAGTAGTAGGAATATCGCGTTATTAATTTTAGCAGTGTTGTCCAGAACTCTCGCCATGACACCCCCCTCGAGTGCTACTCTCTATCACATTCATGATTATAATCTTATATAATCATTCGACTCCAGGGGAGTGAGCGGGTTGGTTGAACTCGAAGTAGATCCGGTTAAGAAGATGGCTGAGCTGATAAAATCCGGTGCTGTAATGCTCTCCGAGACGTGCCCTATGCCAGGCTGCCACCTACCGTTGTTCAAGACCAAGACAGGTGAGGTGGTGTGCCCTGTGCACGGGAGGGTCTACGTCGTAAAATCAGATGAAGAGGCCAGGGAGGTTAAAACTACTGTAAGCCTGGCTCTAACCCTGGATAAAATCGAGGAGAGAGCTGTGATGGAGATGAACGCTATGATCACTGAGAGAAGTGAGATCGAGCCGACGGATCTGATCAAGTGGCTTGAAGTGGTTGAGAGGGTTAGGAGGATCAAAAGGCTCCTATCCTCAAAGCAGGCCGCTGGCGAAACCGCTTAGGGTAAAAGCCTCCTCACTGTATTCCACACGTCATCGAAAACCTCGCTTAAACCCCTGTTAGAGTCCACTAGGGTGAGGAGCCCCTCTCTAACCATCCTCAGGTAGACCTCTCTGACTTTCACCAGGAAATCCAGCCTCTCGTACTCTGGGAACCTCGATGTTAAACCCCTCTTCCTCGCAAGCCCTCTCTCAGGCTCCACGTCTAAGTATATCGCTAAGTCCGGTCTCGGGGCATGCTTGTTGACTTCTAGAACCCATTCATAGGGTGCTCCGGAAGCCGTCTGGTACGCCACGCTACTGTAGAAATAACGGTCGGAGACCACGATGCTCTTCTCCCTTAGCGCCGGCTCTATTATCTTTCTCCAGTGGATCAGCCTGTCGAGAGCGTAGGTTAAAGCGTCTATGTATGCATCCCTGATGTCGGAGTACTCGTTTTTAACAATTCTAACGACCGGCGAGTCGTATGGCTCGTAAGTGTACAACGCCTTGAACCCCAGGCTATTCAGCTTGTCTACGAGGGCTAGTGCTATACTCGTCTTACCCGATCCATCCAGCCCCTCTAGGACTATGAAGAGCCCTCTGCTACTCGTACTCGATTTCAACATAATTGCTACCCCTCTCGTGGACTAGCAAACCCCTCTTGGAGCCTATTTTACTCAAAAAACCTTTTTCAACCTGGAACAAAGGTATGTCAGCCATAACGCAACCAGTCACTATAATCGGCTCGACCTCCTCGACCAGTAGGCAGGCGGGTTGCTTGCCGTAGTACTTCAACGCGTATATCACGTAGGAGCCCACTGTGCTCCCCCTCCCTCCCTTGAATGCGAACGCTTTACCTGAAATACCCTCCCCCGTAGCCCTGTGCAACCCGTTGACCGGGTCCACCTCGCCGAAGAAGCTCACGTACCCGTTGTAGAGGTAGAGGGGGGCCCGGCAATCACCGTCCACCAGCACTTTAACTTGGAGTCTAAGCGTAGACAATCTCAAGCACCCTCCTAGTCTCGGTTAGGTAATAGTTGATTTTCAGCTGCTTGCTCAAGTAGAAGACTGCTTTACCCGAGTTGGTGACGAGGTGGTCGAATCTCCTCGTAAGCCTTGAAACCACCGGGCACGTCCCGGCGGCCACGTCCACTCCAAGGCTACGGAGGTATAGGACTTTGTCCCGGTACCTCTCGTAGACCTCGATGGGTATTGTGAGGAGGAGCCTATTTCTCCCAGGCAACCTACCCCTCCTCTTAACATACTCGTAGACGAGGTGGAACTCCCAGGGGTGGAGGTGGGGGCAGCCGAGGTAGCCTAGGACACTCCCCCCGCTGGGCTCTAAGCCAATATATTTCTCGAGATCCCTCCACTCTACTTCAACCTTCTCCAGGGGGTCCACCTTGTAGAAGCCTCGTGGCGTGATTTTTTCAACCGCGATAAACGCGTGGGAGCCCGAGGCCGCTGAGGCTGCGAGCATTATCTTCAAATCCCATAGAGGCGGGTTGAAGCCTTTCAATAAGGGTATCTCCCTAATGTTCTCGCCTATCCATAGACCCAACGCCCCGGGATTCCTCGAGGCCGATGGGTCTACTCTCACGACAACTCTCGCAACCCTGTTCTCGGGTATGTGTAGGCCGGCGTAATACGTGTAGCCTGTTAAAGCGGCCGCCAAAGCGAGGGGGCCCCCCTCCCTGTTAGAGCTAGCGCCGTAGTAGCTGTTCGCCACAGCGACAGCGCTACTCTCCCCCCAGGCAAGGAACTCGCCTTGAGACGGGGGTCTATGGAAGTAGGGTATGCAGGTGAAAACAGGTTTGAAGCCCATTCTAATAAGCGACTCGTCGATAACGGCTTGCTTCTCGTTGAAAGACCCGTCTATCAGGCTCGATAAACCAGAGTAGTCCACGCAACCAGGGTTAATTGTCGTGTAGACTCTAGCCTTGCCGCCGCTGAGGAACAACCTCCTTACGAAATCCAGGCCTGGGTCGAGTATATTCGTATAAGAGACGCCTGAAACATGGGCGTGTGATATCTCGACAAGCCGGGAGGCACCTAGAACCTCACCTGTCTTCACGATAATGGCCATAGCTTTTGCGACAGCCCAACCATAATCCCCGTTCAGCATCCTCTCCTGCTCCCTAGTCAAAAACATCTCTCTAGAGCCCCCTGTTGTACTAGTATTGATTACCCAATTAAACGAGTTGTACCCAGAAACACATACCACTGTAAGCAGGGGTTTCCCACAGCTAACCCGGTGGAGCTGGGGTAACCGTGTGATCCTGCCCCGGCGGCTCCCACGCGGATTTATTAATATACTCTTCATGGAAATCCTCTGTGAGCCTGATGGATGAGCCTTTAATCAGTCTTGGTTTAATGCCTGTGCAGGGTGTTCTCACGTAGAGGGTGTTCGAGCTGAAGTCAATCCTCTCGATTAGCCCCGGGCACTCCAGCCCTGAATCATCGACAAGGGATACGTACAGCCCTCTCTCAAAACCGTACGGGTAGACTACTACTTTGTCTCTGCCAAGAGTGCTAGATAAGTCCTCGTAAACTCTTCTAGCATCACCTTTCGCGACCACAAAATATTTCCCCGCGACCAGGCTGCTATATACAACCCTCTCATCCCCAAGGCTCGTCTTCAGCCCCTGGAGTACAGGTATGTCTAGGATCAACAACTCGTCGATGCTGAGTTTTACAAGGGGGGCGTTTGCGAAGAACTCCCTATACCTGTCACTCCTATACTCCCTCCGCTCAGACCTGTCTCTAGTCTTCTTAACGGCCGGCGAGGCCAGCAACCTATACCTCACACCCATTTTCTCAAACAACTTGAAGCAGGTGTCCGCCCCACCCGTGTACACCAGGAAATCTGGTTTGACCTCGGCCACTAGCCTGAACTTGTAGAGGACGGCCCCTACATCTTTAATCCAGCCGTCTGTGTCCACTACTACAGGGGATCGCCCGTCGGAGAGAGCGGTTTCGACAAGCCTCTTAACACTGGCTATAATGGCATCACTCCTCTTCTGGGGTTTTATATCGCCTATAAACAGCATTCTAACCGGTTTCAGGCTCCTATTCCATAAAACCTGCTCATCGGGGTATGCTAGAGAAACATACCCTGGGGGCGACACATCTGCCTGCCCGACATCCGCGTCTACTAGAGCCGGCTTTAAACCCGCCTCCAAAGCCTTGTTCAAGACGAGTGTTGTGAAAGAGGATTTACCCGAGTCAACCTCCCCCAGGACTACTACAATCCTCCCCCCTGTACCCGCGATCTCCTCAGCGACTTCAACCCATTTAAAATAGGCTTCATCCTCCTCCAGCCTCTTTATCTGAGCCTCGTTAACCATTGTTAAATCTATCTCGGAGTCCTCTAGTGCGATAACAGGGTAGCTTTTAAGCTTGTGAACTATGATTCTCTCGCCGACTCTGACCTTCTTGCCCAGAATCTCTATTGAACCCGATTTAAGCATGAGAGTCATAGGCCCGAATACCTTAACACCCTCCCCTCTAGAGAGCTTGAGAGACGGCGTGGGAGACACCTCCTAGCTCCTAGGAGGCCTTGAGTCCAAGCCCGAATAGTCTGGAATAGGGTTGCTCTTCTATAAAACCAGCGTGTGGCCGCACTCTTAAGGCGGGTTTACCCTCCGGTACTTGCTCCACGGCTCATCCAGGGGCTTCGTCGCTATTATTATCAGTTTATCCCCCACGCCGTTAGGACTCCTAGGATCCAGCGTGCTCGCTTTAGCCCCCCTCAATACAATAACATCCTCACCGGGTTTACTCCTCGTGGCTATAGCCCATTCAACCTGGAGGGGGTCGTCTACGTCAACATCCTCGTCGACGACTACAACGACTTTCATGCTGGGGTGCCCTGTTAAAGCCGCTAGAGCGGCGTTCAGCGCCTCACCCCTCGTCGACTGCTCTATCGAGATAACCCCTATCAGCCAGCTACCTCCCCCCGAGCTCAGCCTAACCTTTTTGACACCCGGCGAGACTCTTCTCACGCTCTCATATATTAAAGGCTCTCTAGGCAACCCCATTAAAGCAAAGTGGTCTGATGTCGCGGGGACTATCGCATGGTAGATTAGCTCGCCTGCCAGGGTCGAGTAGTATGCTACGGGCTTGAAAACAGGTTGCTTCCTCCTCTCGTCAGCTAACCCGAGTATATCGACGAAAGGCCCCTCCCACTCCTCCTCCCTTGATATAATGCCTTCTACAACAAGCGTCGATGTAACCGGTACAGGTATTTTGAAGACCGGTGTTTTAACAACCTTGCTTACCCCGCTCAAGGCGGCCCCTATACCTACTTCGAAGACGCCGTAGGGTGGGCTCATGGCTGAAGCCAGCTCCTGGTAGACGTCGAGGCCTAGAACCATTGCGACCGGGAGGTCTTTCCCCGACTCATGTGATTTCTTAACCATGTAGTAGAGGTGCCTCGGCACAATCCTTAGAGTAGCCTTGTCCTCGCTTATGTACATAACCCTGTGGAAGCTTGAGTTGCAGACGCCTTCTAGGCACGCTATGAAGATTGCGCTCGTCAGGTACATGCCCCCGTCCTCGCGGTAGAACCTTATGAACGGTAGGTCTCGTAACGTGAAGTCTACTCTAGCATAGTACTTGTCGAAATCATCTACTTCAAGCGGTGCAGGGCTGTAGTATGCTCTCAAGATCTTCTCATATAACTCCACATCCCCCCTCACGTTGAAGAGCTCGTGGACGTCTAGCCTACTCCTGAAAATATTTGATAGACAAATCCACTTGCCGTCCTTGATCCTGAAGACGACTCTCTTATCCGGGTGCTTGTAGACTATTCTCGTAGGCTCATACTCGGCTTCAAGCTCCCCTGCTACATAAGTATCGCTTCTCTTCAAGACGGAGTCTAGGAGGCTCCTTAAGGTTGTCAAACACCGCACCTATACGATAACCCAGTAGATAAATCCCGCCGACTCCATAATTAACCTACCCTTACAATCATGCTGGTTCCAGACTAAACTACTTCAACCCCCTGCTTCAAGGATATCTTCAAAGCCGCTATGATGTCCTTGTTCCTCTTAAGGTACGGTTGCCTCGCAAGAATGCTTCTAAGACCCCTATATAGACCATTCACCCCCCTGCTATGAGACGGGGTCGTATTGTACTCGCTTACGATTTCGACTCTTATATCCCTCAGGTTATCCTTGATCTCCTTCGCGATCACAAGGCCCCTACTATAACCTCCAACTCTCACAACCTTACTCTTGGCTGGAATACACTCCACTAGCTCCCTCACCTTCTCAACCACCTGTTCTGCGAAACCCCACCCTAGAAGCGTTGAGTCACCTAGAGCTATGTAGGCGTGCGTCGAACCGGGGTCTATGCCTATTGTGAGCAACGTGTACTCCTCCCTGAACATAGCGTTTAAAACAGCTTTCTCCAGGCCCCTGCATGTTTTTTCAGGGTCGTATACTATAGTTAGATCACGCCTACTATCAAGCTCCCTCAAAATCTCGTCTGAGTCTGTGTAGACAACACTATACTCGGGTAGCTCCTCCACTGTGTAGTAGAAGGAGAATGGCAGACCTCTCCTCCTCAGCCTCTCAACTACCTCCATAAACCACTTCGGGTCGTAGACTGCTACAACTAGTCTCCTAGAAAGCAAGACAACCACGTTTCCAGCGGCTGTTTTCATCCATGCCAAGGTTAACTAGAGGTTTGATAGAGTATTAAACTTGAAGCGAAGTGATATAACGAGAGAGGTATAAGTTGTTGCGCAGAATTCCAGGAGTGTTAACTAGGGTTATCTCGAGCTCGCCGACAACCTTATTCTATGGGCCGGCCGCCTCAGGTAAAACGAATATATTGATCAGCCTGGCACGCGAGCTATGTGCCCCATTTAGAAAGTGCATCTACGTGAGCACAGAGGGCAGTCTACACTACGACAAGATAGCTAGGGCGGACGAGAACTTCAGTAACGTGGAGTTCGCTGACCTCGTGGACTTCGACATGTTTGTAGAACTACTGCTGAAAGTGTCCTCTACACCCCTCTTCAACTATGTTTTCATAGACAGTGTCAACGCCTTATACAGGCCTCTCGCGACGAGGAGTGATGCGGCATCTAAATTCTTATTTACCCTCGCTAGGCTCTACGATTACAGTCTCAGAGGTGGTAGGGTGGTTGCTTCAGCGCAGGTTAGGGTTGGTGAGTCCGGCGAGTTAGAGGCCTCCGGATTTAAACTACTCGACTTCTACTTCGATACTATCTTCCAGGTAAACTTCGAGGACTCTAAGAGATTTATTAGGCTTGAGAAGCCGCCTGGTAGAAGCCTCAAGCTGTATTTCAGGATAGGTGATTTTGGTGCTGTCTTCTAACAGCCAAGTTCTCGTAGACCTAGCATATTTTATCCTGAGATACTACTTGTCCCCCATGGTGGCAAACAGCGCTCCCGTGCTGGTTCGAGGCGAAAAGCTGGTAGACGCTGGAAGGTTTTTCATTGACGGGAAACCTGTTTTCGGCTCTCATAAGACGTGGGAGGGGTTTACAGCCGGGTTGATCATGGGTTTCATGTCCTCGAGCATCATAGGTATAATTTTCGAGAGTTTATACACGACCCTCCTAAACATGGCCGGCGTAGTTACGGCTCTAGCCGGGGATTTAGCGGGCGCCTTCCTTAAGAGGAGGCTGAATATAAAGCCAGGCGATCCCCTGCCCGTAGTAGACCAGCTTGATTTCGCAGTAGCCTCAACTCTCATCTACTTTTTCTTAGACAGGGATTTTGCCTCCCAACCACTCCTCATAGCCATATCTCTCCTGGTGATCCTCTTACTCCACCTTGCGACAAATAACATTGCTTTCACGCTGAGGCTGAAGAATAAAAGGTGGTAATCTTTTTAAACATTGATAAGATGGTATTTGAGGAGGTGCTTACTCTTGAAGATACCGAAGGTGATAGTAACATACTGCCCGAGGTGTAGGAGGCATACAGAGCACACTGTCACGATCTACAAACATGGAAAGAGGAGGAGCCTAGCTGAGGGTGAGAGAAGGTATGCTAGGAAGAAGCAGGGCTATGGGTCTAAGAGGAAGGCTGAGCAAAAGAGGTTTGCTAAAACCACGAAGAAAGTAGTGTTGAAGCTGAAGTGTAAGGAGTGCGGGTATGTAATCCACAGGAAGGGTATCAGGTTGAAGAAAGCCGAGCTGACCGAGGTGGTGAAGTAGTGAAGAGGAGACAGATACCCGTCCCGCAACCGAGGAGCAGGTTCTACCGTGTTATATGCAAGACCTGTGGAGCCGAAAACATTGTTTTCAGCCATTCAACATACCCCGCCCGATGCAGAGTCTGCGGTAGCATCCTGGTCAAGCCAACCGGGGGTAAGGCGTTGATATTGAAGGATAAAGCCGAGATCGTTGCCGAGCTTGGCTAAAAGACTCATCCACTGAAAAGTTTCGAAGCGGCAAATCCTTCCACGAGCCTCTATCTTAATGCGGGGGGTGGGATTCGAACCCACGCAGGCCTACGCCATCGGGTCCTGAGCCCGACCCCTTTGACCTAGCTCGGGCACCCCCGCACTCCACTTAATTAGATTAGGGTAGCACTCTTTTAAAGTAGAAAACGCTTGGTGAGCGCCGGGGGCGGGATTCGAACCCGCGTACCCCGTATGGGGCAGTAGGTCTCTCCTATGCCGGAACTCGAGCCTACCCCCTTAGGCCGCTCGGGCACCCCGGCTTCATTATGAATATTGTTAAACCGGTTTTTATCGCTCACTCAAGGATTGACCTGATGAAACCGGTGAAGACTGGGCTCGGGTTCAACGGTCTGCTCTTGAACTCGGGGTGGAATTGTACTCCAACATAGAACTTGTGGTTGACCAGCTCAACGACCTCCACGAAGCCCTCGTCGCTCCAGCCGGAAGGCTTCAACCCCGCTTCACCGAGTTTGTCGACGTATCTCGGGTTCAACGTGTAGCGGTGTCTAAACCTCTCGTAGATGGGTGTTACGCCATATAGCCTCCATACCAAGCTGCCTCTCTCTAAGTTTATCTTATGAGCACCAAGCCTCATCGTACCGCCGAGTTTATCCAGGTTCCTCTGCCAGGGGATTAAATCCACGACTGGATGCCTGGTGGCTGGGTCGAGCTCTGTGCTATTAGCGCCTTCGAGACCCAGTATGTTTCTAGCAGCCTCAACCGCCATCAATTGCATCCCGAAACATATGCCTAGAGTGGGTTTGCCCTCCTCCCTAAGCTTCCTCAACGCTCTAAGCTTGCCTTCACTACCTCTCCTCCCGAACCCCGGCAATATCACAGCCCCCTGGTATTTGTCGAGGACGTCTAAGCCCACCTGACCGTTCTCGATATCCGTTGACTCAATCCAAGCCAGGTTTACCCTAACCCCGAGGCTTGCAGCCGAGTGTTTAAGCGCCTCGACTATGCTTATATAGCTGTCTCTTATCTTCGTGTACTTGCCGACCATGGCCACGTCCACTTGCCTGCTCGCTCTCTTGGATTTCTCGACGAAATCCACCCACCTGCTTAAATCCGGCTCCCTGTACTCTATCCTGAGAGCCTCCGCCACATATTTCAGTAAACCCTCTCTATGGAGGATCAACGGGATCTCGTATATTGAGGTTACATCGGGGTCGCTGAATACAGCTCTCGGGGGCACATTACCGTATAGGGCTATCTTAGCCCTCTCCTCCTCGTTCAAAGGTCTACCCGACCTCACTACAATAGCGTCTGGTTGTATGCCGATCCTCCTCAACTCCTGGACGCTGTGCTGGACGGGTTTAGTCTTAAGCTCGCCTGTCGAGATGATCGGGGCTAGAGCTACATGTATGAACACCGTCCCTGACGAACCCTCCTCAAGCCTCATCTGCCTCACCGCCTCCAGGAACGGGAGGCCCTCGATATCGCCTACTGTGCCGCCTATTTCAACAATCAGCACGTCAGCCCCCCGCCTCCTGGCCACCTCTCTAATCCTACTCTTAATCTCGTCTGTCACGTGTGGCACTACTTGAACGCACTGCCCAAGGTACTCGCCCCTCCTCTCTTTCTCGAGTACCGACAAGTATATTTGGCCGGCTGTGATGTTGTTTATCCTTGACATCTCCCTGCCCATGATCCTCTCGTAGTGTCCTAGATCCAGGTCTGTCTCCCCGCCGTCCTCTGTGACGAAAACCTCCCCGTGCATGTATGGGTTCATAGTGCCTGCGTCAACGTTTAGATAAGGGTCTATTTTCACGGCGTCAACGTTATACCCTGCCCCCTTCAGTAGCAACCCTATTGACCCAGCTATGACACCTTTACCAAGGCTCGATAGAACTCCGCCTGTCACAAAAATATATTTAACCACGTGCCCTTCACATGATTAGCCTTAAATTGCTTTATAAACTTGAGACTCGATAAGTTTGTACATGGCTGAGAAACCTCCTTTAAAATACGTGTCTTGGGAAGACATCCACAAGGCTCTAGCAGTCCTATCGGGGAGAGTTAGGGAGACGTTTCGGCCAGAAATACTTGTAGCCATAGCGAAAGGAGGCTACATCCCAGCCAGGATTCTATCGGACTTGCTGAATATTAATGAGATAGGCTTCATAGAGATAAAGTTCTATAGGGAGATAGGGAAGACGAGGGAGAAGCCTGTAGTATACCAGTTCTCGTTGAAGAATATCGAGGGCAGGAACATCCTACTCGTAGACGACGTAGTCGACTCGGCTAGGACTATGCAGACGGCTACAAACCTCTTATCAAATTTCGGGGCGAGGGAGATTAGAAGCCTAGCCATATACGTCAAGAAATGGAGCCCTCTCCTACCAGACTACTACTGGGAGGTATCCGATAAGTGGATTGTATTCCCCTGGGAGGTGTGCGAGACCACTAGAGAGCTGGGCACAGACTTACCAGTCGGGAAAGATATCCTGGAGTACTGTCGCTGAGACTAGCTTAACGCAATTACAAGTAGCACCACAATAGAGAGCATTGTCAGGACGAGGGAGTAGAGGACGTAAACCCCCTCGTCGAACACCATTAGGCTGAACATGTCCATAACCCTCCACAACCCTTGGTTAGGAGTTTCTATGTGGACATGAGCCCACCAGCTCACGGGGAAGAGGAAGAACCATAGAGCTACGTAAGCCGAGAAGACCAGTATTACTGGAAGCCTGCGCCTACCCTCAGCCAGCTGGAGGCTAGCTAAGCCTACTGCTGGCGTCAAATACTGGTAGTTCACCCTCCAATAGGAGGCTGTGAAGGCCAGGTAAAGGAGAAACGAGAGTGTGACTCCATCCCTTTTCTTGAATACCACGACCCCGGCTGAAACCACGGCTACCAAGACAATTAACGAGACCCACCAGTACGAGATAACCCACTGGTAGTCTCCACCACTATAATCATGCATGTAGGTGGCTAGACTCGAGAAACCGTTGAAACTGTAGACTACTGGGTACGTGTACCCGGGTGCCATCGAGAGCAATATTTTGATAAACCTCGGTATCGTCCCAGGGTAGGAGGCTTCAAATGGTATGAAGGGGGAGAGCAACCCGGTTAGGAATAAAGCGAGTTCGAGAAGCCTCCTCTTCAAGCCCTTCCCCTCAAACATGGATGACGCGAGAACCCCGACGGAGGCGGGGGCTATATTAGGTTTGAAACTTGTCGCGAAACCAGCTAGCGACACGCCTAGGAGGCTCCTCCCAGACTTCATGAGGTGAATTGAAGCGAGGAGAACTGCTAGGGGTATCTGGTCGAACATCCCGTATATCGATGAGTTATATATTACAGCAGGGTTCAAGTAGTATAAAGCGAAGCCCAGTATTCCTAGCCAGCCTCCCACGCTTCTCGAAAGGATGATGTATATTAAGACGCCCGCCACCACGTCGAAGGATATGAACAAGGCTTTACAGGCGACGACCCACCCCAGGGGAACATAGACGTAGTAGTTCCCGTTGCTCCAGTACGCTGTGACATGCTGGTTGAAGAATGCTCTTAGAGGAGCTAGGAGTAGAATTAGCTGAGGGCCGTAGACATAAGGCCAGTTGTAAGGCCAGCCCTCTTCAACATAGTACCTCCCATCCGCGAACTCGTAGAAATTGAAACCATGCCTCAGGAAAGTATCCGAGAAAGAGGCGAACTGGGCTATGTCGCTACCAGCAGTGTAGGGGGTGTAAACCAGCCTCAACATGAGGCCTAGAGTCAAGATAATTGAGAGAACAAAATCTCTTAACACGTTCTTCCACATTTACCGGAACCCTGGATTAGGATAAGTGGCTTAGGGTTTAACAGTGAAGTAAAGCCTCTTCTTCCCCTTACCCTTATTCTCGACTTTGATTAATTCGATCTCGCCGATCTCCGCCGTGTTCTTGACATGGGGACCCCCATCCGCCTGGATGTCTACGCCTGGTATCTCCACAATCCTCAATTTTTCGACTCTGGGGGGTGCTCTCGAAGCCAGCTTGACGATGCCGGGGATCCTCATGGCTTCATCATAGGGAAGCCAGTATACTTTCACCTCTAAAGCTTTTTTCACGACCCCGTTTGCTTTTTCGATCGCCCTCTGGAAGACCGTTTTATCCATTGCCTCCAGGCTATAGTCGTCGTAGGCGTAATCGGGGCTCACATTACCTCCCGTGATCAAAGCGTGGAAATCGTTGTACATTATAGCCGAGATGATGTGGGCGGCAGTGTGAAGTCTCATCAACCTGTATCTCCTATCCCAATCCAGGACTAGTTTAACCATGTCCCCGGGATTCAACTGGGGCTCGCCTGTAATCTCGTGTGCTATATCACCTGTCTCCCGGTCGTAGTAGACGGATTCGACTCTGACTGAGAAGCTGTCTTTAAATATGAAGCCCTTATCGTTGTCCACGCCCCCGCTCTTCGGATGAAATATCGTTTTATCCAAGTAAACTTTGTTGCCGGCTAGATTTACTACTCTAGCCTCGATTTCTCTAAGATACGAGTCGGATTGGTAGACTAGCTCGGTCAAGAGTGTCCACCCGGAATATCCATCATAGTAGCCGGGCGGGGATTCGAACCCCGGTCACGGGGTTTCCACCCTGCGTGAGGACCAAAGCCCCGCATCCTTGGCCGCTAGACGACCCGGCTACTACTCACATATATTAGAGTGACAGATTATTAATATTCAAACCGAAAAGTTTATTAACCCCTAGGATAAGGCTTAAATAGTAGCTCCGGTGATCATATTTAAACTTTACTCTTCTATAGGTGGTTGATTTGAGTAGTGAAAACCCTCCCGTGGAGAAGAAACCCTTGAGCTCTGATCTTTCACAATGCCCGCCTAACAAAATAATCTTCGACCACGGCAAGGGCGAATACGTTTGCTTGGAGACAGGGGAGGTTATTGAGGAGAGAGTTATAGATGAGAGAGCTGAGTGGAGGGCTTTCACACCGGAGGAGAGGGAGAAGAGGGCTAGGACTGGGGGGCCTATCACAGGCACTGTCCACGATATGGGTTTCGCCACCTCAATAGACTACGCTGACAAAGATGCCTCTGGTAGGAGGATAGTGGAGAAGAAAGCCCAGCTCCAGAAGCTTAGGAAATGGCAGGCTAGGACGAGGATCCAGAGTAGCATTGATAGGAATCTAGCCCAGGCGTTGAACGAATTGGAGAGGATATCAGAGCTCCTGAATCTCCCAACCCATGTTAGAGAGGAGGCTGCTAGAATTTACCGTATGGCTGTGGAGAAAGGGCTTGTGAGAGGGCGTAGTATAGAGAGCGTTATAGCGGCAGCCGTATACGTCGCCGCGAGAGAGGCCAGGGTTCCACGATCACTCGACGAAATAACGAGGTACACTAGGATCCCCAGGAAGGAGATCGCGAGGTGTTACAGGCTATTGCTGAAGGAGCTGGGTATTAAAGTAACCGCTGTCGACCCTATAGATTTCATACCTAGAATAGCCCACGCGCTGGGTTTAAGCGGGGAGATGATCATGCGCGCTACAGAGATTTTAAATAAGGTTAGGAATAAGGGGGTGACAGCGGGCAAAGACCCAGCAGGACTAGCGGCAGCCGCCGTCTACATAGCTGCTATTTCAGCAGGGGAGAAGCGCACGCAGAAAGAAGTAGCACACGTAGCGGGGGTAACAGAGGTGACGGTGAGAAACAGGTATAAAGAGATAATCCAGGCTCTAGGCCTCGAGGACAAAATGGAGGAGTAGATGAGAAAAACTTGTTGAGGTTAATCCACGATTAAAACGTTCTCTGGTGGGAAGCCGAACTCGTTGACAAGTATCTCCTTCACTCTGTGCCTATGGTCTCCCTGGAGCTCTATCACCCCGTCGTCCCTGTAAGTACCCCCGGCAGCCAGCTTCGTCTTCAACGCCTTAGCAATGCTCTTCAACGTCTCTTTATCGCTAGGTAAACCCTCGACCACAGTTACCGCTTTACCGAACTTCCTCATATCAACCCTTATCTTGATGACCTGCTCCTCTCTACTTAACTGCTCGCATATCTCTGGTGGTAGACCGCCACAATCTAACTCGCTTACAACCATTACTTTATCCAACCTTTGATCCAGGCTTCACGTAACTAGTTTTAGACTCTCATCCTTAAAAACTTATTTAAGCAATAATTTTACAGTCCGGGGGTTGATCAAATGGTTAAATACGTTTGCGGTAGGTGCGGGTACGTCTTCGGCGAGGAGGAGATGAAGGTTTATAGAGGCAGGATCCAATGCCCCAGGTGCACATACGAGATTATATACAAAATCGCCAGGCCTTACAGGCTTGTAAAAGCCGTCTAGACCCTCCCGCGGAGAACTCCTTTATCCATGAGAAACTGTTTGTCAGCTATAGTCAGATCCTCTGGGTCGTGTGAGACAAGTAGGGTGGGTAAACCCAGCGTCCTTGCTATTCTGGAAACCTCTCTCCGCAACTCCCTTTTAAACTCAACGTCTATATTCGAGAAAGGCTCATCCAATAAGAGGACGCGGGGATTAGAGGCTAGGGCCCTAGCCAACGCCACCCTTTGTTGCTGCCCGTAAGATAGCTCGGAGGGTCTCCTATCCTCCAACCCTTTCAAGCCAACTAGATCGAGGACCTCGCTTACCTTCCTAGAGTCTGGTTTAATCCCCCTACCCTTCATAGCGAAGGCTATGTTCTCGTAGACTGTCATGTGGGGGAATAACAGCAGGTTCTGGGGGAGGTATCCAACCCACCTCTTCTCAGGGGGCTTGTTCACTTCGGTCTTCACGTAGGCTTTGAAAACTGTCTCGCCGTTGATCACTATAAGCCCTCTAACAGGTTTAACCAGGCCTGCGATAGCTTTTAGCAGAGTGGTCTTGCCAGCCCCATTAGGGCCGTGGATAACCGCTATTTCACCAGGCGCTACAACAAGTTTCTCCGCCACAACTCTGAAGCCGCCTATCGCTACGACGAGGTCTCTTACCTCAAGTCCGCTCAAAGCCGCCACTCCTGAAAATCCTTGCCAGGAGACTTATAATAAACGATACTATTATAGAGAGGATTATCATAGCCAGCGCGATATTCACATTCCCTGAACTCATCTCAACATATATTGCACCCGGTAACGTTGCTGTCCTACCGATTATTATACCGGCTACCATGACTGTTGCGCCGAAATCTGAGAAAGCCTTCATGAAACCCATTAGAATAGAGGATAAGAGACCTCTCCTTGCTAAGGGTATTACAACGCTGATATAAGTGCTTAAAAAGCCGTGTCCAAGCGTCCTGGAAACATGCTCGTACTCGACGTCTACTGTTTTAAAGGCCTCTATCATCGGGGTCAACATTGTGGATAAAGCAAGGATAAATTGGACGAGAACAGCCCCGTTTAAAGTGAATAGTAGGTTTAAGATCCTGTCGAGCCACCTTCCCAGAGAAGTCTGGGCTATGAAGAGGAGGAGAAGACTACCTGTAGCCACTGGCGTCGTAGTGAAGGGTAGTGTGAGGAGAGACTCTGCGACCAGGGGTAGCAGACCACCCCTCCTAGCCATCACGTAGGCTATGCTTATAGCGAGCGGTGCTGCGAGAATAGTTGCGAGGAAGGCTGCGACTAGACTCAGCGTGAGGGCGCTCCTGAACTCCCACGAAGTAAACGCAGTCGCGAGAGACCCCATGCCAACGCCGGATACAACACTAGCTATCACGTAGATGCTTACACCTAGTGATGTTAATAATATTATTAACATCGGTATGTCCATGCGCAGTTAACCACCACTTAAAATCTGACTATGCCACAACACTTATAAATTCTCCCTAATGTAATCGATGTAATAGACTTAGTGGGGGTTGTGGCTTGAAGTTAATAATTGTATTGACATTGATATTCGCGGTGATAATAGGAGGAGCACTCTACTACATGTACTCTAGAAAACCTAGTAGCACGAGCGGAGAGATAATAGTGGACGCCGCACCTATAGCCAAGCCTATTCTGGATAGAGTGATAGGTGTATTCGAGAACAAGACCGGGGTCAAAGTAGATGTATCCTACGATGCTTCAGGGGTTATATACACCAAGATCAAGGAGGGCGCCCCAATTGATGTAGTCGTTTTCGCCTCCAGGGATTGGGGTTTGAAAGCTTTAAACGAGGGCCTGGTGTACCCTACTCCTTCAACGGGTTTAGGCTACCAGCTCGTGGTGGTGTACGTCAGGGCTTCCACGCCCCACAATATCACCTGTCTAGACGATCTAGCCAGATACAATGTTAAAATAGGGGTCGCCAACCCGGATGTGGCTCCAGCCGGGTACGAGGCTTTGAGGATAATAAACCAGAGCCCTAACGCCGGCCTCTTGAAGAGCAAGATCGTTGTGGCAAAGGATATAGCGGAGCTGGCAACATGGTTCAAGATAGGGGTTGTAGACGCTGCTTTCATATGGAACACGTTCAACTCGACGCTAGCCAACCTCACGAAGGCGGTCATCTATCCTTGGAGATGCGGCTACAACACCACTGTCTACTATTCACCCGTATACATTTCGAAAACCAGCAGGAACGTCCAGGAGGCAAGAGAGCTAGTTGAATTCCTCTCATCAGACTACGTTAAAAACGTTGAGAGGAGCCTAGGCTTCTTCGCGACGGAGGAGGAGGCTAGGGTTTTCATGAGGTCTACTTCAACCTGACCTCCTCCCCGCCTTAAAAGGCGAGGTTTTCAGATGTAAAAACCAGGCCTATGGCCTCTAGGATTATCTTGGACGCTAGTAGGGATGTTACACCGCTTGAATCAACCATCGGATTTAACTCGACTATATCCAGCCCTACAATCCTACTCGACTTCAACACAACCTCCCTCAGCAAACCCAGCATCTCCCAGGGTGTAAGCCCTAGAGGCTCCGGGTTGCTGACACCGGGCGCGTAGGAGGGGTCGAAGACATCCATGTCCACGCTTATATAAGTTGACCCAAGCCCTTCAATATCAGGTCTCTCTCTAGCCTCCTCCACATTAATCACCTTAACGGCATCGGTATTCTTAATGTACTCTACCTCCTCCGCGCTCAGGGCCCGGGAACCTATGTGCAATATCCTAAACCCCTTTTCGGCGAGCCTCCTCGCAAAAGTAGCATGGTTTAACCTGGAGCCCAGGTACTCGCTTCTCATGTCTAGGTGTGCGTCAAATATTACAATAGTGTCCACGTGGTCTCTAAGCGAGAGTACGAGGGGGAGTGTGGCCAAGTGTTCTCCGCCGATGAATATCTTCAGTGAATCCCCGTATTCGCTAATAACACCCCTCGCAACAACCTCTATGTTTCTTAGAGACGTATCGAGATCTCCTTGAGGTATAACAATGTTGCCTAAGTCTGTCAACCCAATGTCCTCTAGGCTCCTGCCTGTTAGTAGGGAATAAAGCTCCAGGTTGCAGGCTGCTTCTCTAACGCTGTCGGGGGCTAACCTCGTTCCCGGGCGGTAGGTCGAAGTTGAATCCAGTGGTACACCCGTCACAACTATCCTCGCATCCTCTTTCTCAATACAACCGAATGGTTTAGTCCTTGTTGTCAGGTGACGCCAAGCCATCCCCTGAACACCCGGCTATAGTGATTCGTCTTTATATTATCCGCTTATTTTATATGAATCCCCTAAGGTGTGGTTGTTTGAGCGACCTCTACGATAAGCTCGTCGACCTCGCCAAGAAGAGGGGGGTTTACTGGGTTTCATACGAGATATACGGTGGTTTAGCGGGCTTCTACGACTTCGGCCCTGTAGGTGTTCTATTGAAGAGGAGTATTATTGATGAGTGGCTTAAAACGTTTGTCTACGCGTTCGACTTCATGGTCGAAATAGAGACGCCGATAATAAACCCCCAAGTAGTCTTCAAGGCTAGTGGTCACGAGGACCATTTCACGGATCCCATAGTAGTTTGCTCGAAGTGCGGTAGAGTCTACAGGGCAGACCACTTGATCAAAGAGGTAACCGGCATCAACGTCGAGGGGGCTAGCCTTGAATCAATGTGGAGTATCATAGTTGAGAAAGGTGTTAAATGCCCGGAGTGCGGTGGCGATCTATCCAAGCCCGAGAACGCTCTACTGCTCTTCAAAACAGAGATAGGCCCCTATAGAGGGCAACTAGGCTACTTGAGGCCAGAGCTAGCACAGGGAATGTTCGTTGACTTCAAAACAGTTTTGAATATCGCTAGGAACAAACTTCCGCTAGGCATAGCCCAAGTGGGCAGGGTTGCCAGGAACGAGATATCCCCGAGGCAGGGTCTCCTAAGGTTGAGGGAGTTCACTATCATGGAGTTAGAGTTCTTCCACGACCCCTCTGAGAGCCGGAGGGATATTGAGGATTACCTCGGGTATGTTGAGGGGGAGACCCTTAACGTGGTTACAGCTGAAAGCCGCGAACGAGGCTTTGAGGAGCCTGTTAAATTGACTGTGAGGGAGGCTTTTGAGAAAGGGGTTGTCAAAAACCCGTGGCTTGCTTTCTGGATGGGTGTAGGCGCTAAGTTTGTTAGATCCCTCGGTGTACCCCCTGAGAAAACAAGATTCCTCGAGAAGCTACCCCACGAGAGAGCACATTACTCAGCTCAAACATTCGACCAGGAGGTATACTCGAGTAAATTCGGCTGGGTTGAAATCGCGGGATACGCTTACAGGACAGACTATGATTTGAGGAAGCACATGGAGTACAGCGGAGTAGACATGTTTTTCTTCAAGAGATATGAGAGGCCTCTAGAGGTCGTTAAGAAGAGGGTTGCCGTCGACTACAAGAAGCTGGCGGAGTTTCTCGGGGGAAAATATCAAAGCGTGTTGAAGAGCCTTCAGTCCATGAGCCAGGAAGAGCTGTACGAAGAATTGTCTAACAAAGGATATGTTTTAATCGGCGACGTCAAGCTTGGGAGGGAGTTCTTTGAACTGAGGGAGGAGAAGACTCTTGTCCACGGGGAGAAGATTGTACCCCACGTTGTAGAACCATCCTTTGGAGTGGAGAGGCTCCTTTACATCCTCTTGGAATACTCCTACACCGTAGTCGAGGATCGAGTTGTATTACGCATCCCGCCGAGGCTAGCGCCATACCAGGTAGCCGTGTTCCCGCTCCTAGCAGGGGGCAAAGAGGAGCATAGGGCTATGAGATCTCTAGCGAGGAGTATAGTGAAAAGGCTGAGAGAGAAGGGTCTACGCGTTGTCTACGACGAGGAGGGTAGTATTGGCAGAAGGTATGCTAGGTCTGATGAGATCGGCGTACCCTACGCTGTTACAGTCGACCACCAATCTCTCAGGGATAACACTGTGACAATTAGATTCAGGGACACTAGAAACCAGGTTAGAGTCGAGGTAGACAAACTCTACGATACCATACTTAAATATCTGGAAGACAATAAAATGGCTTGAGAGATGGGGGGTATGAGCCAGGAGAAGAAAGAGACCGGCGAGGCCAAGGAGAGTAAAATTGAAATAAGCAAACTATTAGCAGTAGTCCCGCCGGCAAGCGAATTGAAGAAAAAAGAGACGAGCCTCAAGGAGAAGAGGATTAGAGTCCAACACGACCCCGGCGTAGACCCCTCGAAGCTGAAAATACCCTCCGAGCTGGCTAAAATCCTCGGCGTGAAAGACGGGGATACTGTCGAGCTTGTTGTAGCAGGCAAGAGGAAGTTCACATACACAGCCCAGGTCTTCGAGTCGAATGACTTGAATATCGTGTTAGCACACCCGGACGAGCTGGTGAGAAACGGGGTTGCCAATAACAGTATCGCTACTGTCCGAAAAGCCCACGCCTGAGGTCAAGGGTCTCTTCAATGCCTCAGTTTAGTTGGTTGCAATAGGAGGTTCCACTTATGAGTAGTCTGAGCCTCGAGGATATGCTCACATCATTGAAGAAGCTTGTCGACGACTTCGAGGAGATCATCGACTTTGCTAAAGGCATCCGCTATGCAAGCGATAGGAAGTTGATAAAAGGCTTTATACAGAGGTTATCTAACGCTCTTGACAAAACGAGCTGGCTCTTGGAAGAGTACGGGAAGGCAACTACCGGAGACCCGTTAATGTTGAAATATATTCAAACATACCACGCGTACCTCACAATGGTTACAATACCCTACCTTAAAGACCTGCTGTATGAGGCTTTGTTTGAGCTTGAAAAGAAGGGTTTTAGAGAAGAGTGCGATGACCTGAGGGTTCTGCACGATAGGATAAGCCTGTTTCTCAAGGCTAGCGTAGAGGTTTAACGGGGCCTTCAATTAAATAATCCTGGATAAAAATCTGTTGCAGGGGAGTGCTTGAGAGAGGTAGGTGTTGAAGAGTACTTGGACTTTGTTTCGAGAAATAGAAAAATTGTTATCGAAGACCAGGAGATAGAGCTCAATCCTATTCCTATAACTAGGGTAGAGCCTCTCAAGGAGGAATTGACAGATATCTCAACCACTGTCTGGAGTTTCCCTCTGAGAGGGTCCTGGGCCACGCATAAAGGGGATTACAGGGGGAACTGGCCGCCTCAAATAGCGAGGGCCTTGATACTCCTCTACACTCAAGTAGGCGACTTGGTGTTAGACCCTATGGCTGGGTCGGGCACGACGTGCATAGAGGCTGTCCTCCTGGGTAGGAACTGTATTGCAGTCGACATAAACTACAACGCCGTCATGCTAACCCACCACAGGTTATACCATTTAATCAAATACTTGAGAGAGACGGGTAGGAGAGCTGACTCCTGGTACAAAGTCTACCTAGGGGACGCCCGGGATCTCGATGCCCTAGAGAGCGAGAGCGTTGATTTGATCGCGACACACCCCCCATACTTCAATATAATCAAGTACGGGGATTATGAGAGGGTTGAAGGCGATTTGTCTAGGTCGAGAAACCTCGAGGAGTACTTAGGCTGGATGAGGAATATTACGCGAGAGTTCTACAGAGTGCTCAAACCAGGGGGCCATGTCGGAATACTGGTTGGCGACACAAGGATTAGGAAACACTATGTGCCGATATCCCACTACGTCCTAGACCTCCTTTTGGAATCAGGGTTTATCCTGAGGGAGGAGGTCGTTAAAATACAGCACAAGATGAAGACCACGAGAGAGTTCTGGAGTAAGATGCATGGCAGAGACTTCCTGCTGATATACCATGAGAAACTCTACGTCCTGAGAAAACCTCTGCCAAGCGAGGATGTGAGAAAACTAAAATACAGTATGAGGCTGGAATTCTAGTTTATTCCAACCCAAGCTTGAGAGCGATATCGTATATTAAAGGGGGCTTCCAATACTCTCCTTCAGCTGCTTTCAGTATGCCGACAACCCATACTATGAGAACGAGGATGGCAAATAGGGTTGTCAACACTTTTCCTATTAAACCCAAGTGTATGATGGATAGAATGAGGTCTAGGATTCCAATTACAGCGTACCCTAGGATCGCTACTATGAGGAAGCTTATTGAGAGGATGGACCAGTGCTTAACATATCTTACACCTGGTTTAAGTATGAGAGATACTACCGGCCCGACTATCGGGATAAGCCAGGCGATTAGACCATATACCTTCTCTTCTTGAGCCGCCATCCCAAAAATACCTCGCAAAACCTTGTTCTACTACAGCTGGTTGAGATAATAAAGTGTTTTTACACTAGGAAACCCGAGTAACGTTTCACGAGGCTGTTTGAGAGCATAAACCTTTTCTCTTCAACTCTCTGTGCGCCTGTATAATTTTTGCTAGGACGAGGCTCCTGAACTCCCTTAATTTTGCTTTAGGTGGCGTGTTACCTGTGACTAGGATGATGTAGTAGTTTTTGTCGCTCTGCTCCTCTATTAGCACCTTGAAGTCGCCTAGTTCAACGAGGTTTTTCTTAAGCAAGTCCACGACTTGGATAGGGTCGCAGTCCACGGGGAACTCGTATCTCACCTGGAACCTCTTCTCTTCCTGAACCTCCTCCATTACAATGCCTCCCGAGAAGAGGGTTGAATTAGGTATTTTAACCATCTCGCCTGAGTCGAGGATTATCTTCGTGTACATTAAGCCTACTTCCACCACAATGCCTTTCAATGATGGCACCGTGTAGTCTAAGCTGAAAGCCTTGTAGGCGGGGAATGTGATGGCTGAAACCGGTAGGCTTGTACCGCTTACTCTAACTATGGAGCCTGGTCTTATAAAACCGCTACCCAGGATTATCAAACCAGCGAACAAGTTGGCTAAAACCGGCTGGAGCCCGAGGCCGAGCACGAGGCCTGTGAATGTAGCGCCCGCTAGTATGCTCTCACCGCTTACACCTACTATAGCTAGTATTACAACACCCAGCGTGGTGTAGCCTACTAGGAGGAACACGTTCCTGATCATGTATGCTTCGCGGCCTAACTGCTTAACCCTGGATAAAATTGTGAAGGAGACAAACTCTATTACTGATACACCTAGGATCAACGCTAGAATAGCCTGTATTAACGTGTAGTAGTTTACTATTACGACGCGTACATCCTCGGGGAGTATGCCAGGTTGCTTGATCGCCCACGCGACGAGCCCGATTACCATGATTAACAGTAATAGGTATACTAGCCTCCTCATGTAGCCCACTCTACTTGGTTTAAAGACTTCGTCGACCTATAAACAAACCTGTGGGAGCATGTGCAGGCTACTAGCAGCCATAGGCTTGAATCCTAGGGGAGGCTGGCTCACAGACGTCTTCAAGGCTTTCGTGGAGTCAAGTAGGAGAGATGATTATCTCGCTAAGTTGACCGAGGGGAGGAGCTTTTCACACGACGATGGTTGGGGGATTGCAGGGGTCGGTATAGCGGGCTCGGAATACGCTGTCCTCTACCACAAGAGCCTCCTACCAATATTCCACAGCCACAGCGAGGCCGAATTAGAGTTCATACTGGATAGGTTACGACGCTACGATAAAATCTACTTTATCTCCCATGCTAGGAAGTCTAGTAGGAGGGAGCCCTACGGCGAGGAGTTCGTGCACCCCTTCAAATACGAGTTCGAGAAGGGCGTGGCCTGGTTTGCCCACAATGGGGGCGTAGACAAGAGGAGCCTAGGCAAGGTGCTCAAGGTAAACCACCTCTTGAGAGTCGACTCGGATATAGCGGGCTTGTTTATAGTGGATAGATTATCGAAGTGCACCAGCGAAATCGGGGAGTGCGTCGCCGACGCCTACAAGGAGTTAACCGGGTACGTCCCGGAGGGAGGGGCGTTGAACACCCTCCTCCTCTTGCTCTCCGAGACTGGGCCCCGCTTGTACGTGAGCTACTTCTACAAGGAGGCGGCCAAGGGGATAGACCGCCTCTACCGCGACTACTACAAGGTTTTCTCACTTGAGTCAGACGACTGCATCGCCGTCTCGAGCTCGACACTATTAAACTACTACAACACGAGCAATGTTAGAGAGCTCGAGGAAGGCTTATACGAGTTGTCTGGGAGAGGCTTACGTAAGCTTAGCACGCTTGGTGGGTGAAGCTTAAAAAATTGCTCAAAAGATATTAGTTAGAGCGGATGGTGGTTTAAATGAGTAAAACATATGATACTCTAGGAAACTTGAAAGTTGGTAGCTTCATCGTAATAGACAACGAGCCCTGCAGGATAGTTGAGATGTCGAGGGCTAAGACGGGTAAGCACGGTAGTGCTAAAGCACACGTGGTGGCGATAGGCTTGTTCAGTAAAGCCAAGAAAACTCTCGTAGCACCGGTTGACACCCAGGTTGAAGTACCCATCATAGAGAAGAGGGTGGGGCAGGTGATAGCCGACATGGGGGATAAAGTCCAGGTAATGGATCTAGAGACCTATGAGACCTTTGAAGTAGAGAAGGAGTTTATAGATGACAAGATACGGGATAAAGTGCAGACAGGTGTTGAAGTAGAGTATTTATCAGTCATCGGTAAAAGGCTTATCGCTAGATTAAGGTAGTGCTTCTGCTCACAATATATCGGGTATGAACGCAGGCTTCTCGGCGAGCCTTATCAACGGTATTGTAATACCTGGCTTAGGGTGTTTTGAAAACTCGAACTTCTCCTCGCTCAGTGAAGCTATGATGTAATTAGTGTCCTTCAATTCCTCGGCTTCTCTACCCTCAGCAATGTAATAGTAGAATATTGGGATACCGTAGTACTTGTAGTAGTCTCTGAAGACACCTAGTATCCCGAGCACTATTTTCCCCTCTCTATCGAACCTAAGAATATAGGATGACCCCTGTGGAACGGATATTGAGGCGGCGAGCCTAACGAGGTCGCCTAGGCTTCTCACTCTTACTGGGACTACTTTCTCTATCGAACCCTCCATAAATACTATACCTCTTGTAAATCATCCTGTAGAGTTTATAGAAAGCCCTGGAATTTAAACCAATAGTTCGGGGTGTGGACTTCAATAGGCCTTTCGGTATAACGATGAAGGCCTCATCGGATCCATAGTGTTTGTATATTATCTCCCCCTCAGGGTTTATGAGTAGTGTTGGCAACGAGTACACCGTGTTATCCCTCATTACAAGCCTGCTACCGGGTACTAGAACCCACACTCTGAATATCAAGGCTAGGCTTTTCGACAGCTCTATATAGTTCTTCGGGGGGTTTAATTGGGGCAAGCCCACTATAAGGAGGTTGACGCCGTTTTCAACCATGAACCTGGCTATCTCAGGGTAGAAGATTTCATCCTCGATCAAGGTGTTGAAGATAAACCCATTGTCGTTGAGCATCTCGAGGTCTGAGCCCCTTGACAAACCCAGCACTCTCTCCTTCTCGTTTAAAACAAGCTTCCTCCGTGTAGCCAAACCCTCCTCAAGATCCCAGGATGCGAGGGCCGTTGAAACATATATCTTCGAAGAGACTTTCTCCAAGTAGGTTGGGAGGATGATGCTGACACCGTAGTGGCTTGACAGCGTGGTTAGCGTGCTCATGTACGTCGACTCCCTTGTTAAAGCGAAAAACCTGCGAAGGTTCTCCTTGGCACCCTCATCATATAAATGGATGACGGGGCCGTAGGGCTGCATATAGGGTAGTATGATCGTTGAGACATTGTTTTCGCTTGCATAGAACACTATTTTCCTGGCGGACTCCAGGTTAAGCCTTAGACCAGCCTCGTACACGCTTATGTGGGCTACCGCTAGTAGACCGCCTGAAACCCCTCCCCCGCCGATTAAGTCGACTTTCATTACACTAGTCCTCGTTGCCTACCCGGCTAGCCTGTTAGACAATGTTTAAAGTACTTGTCCACGAGCGAATTCAGCAACTCCCTGTTGTTTAAAACCAGGTTATTTAGCTCCTCGTATATCCCGTCTAGTACCTTGAGGTAGTCTTCATTACCGTTGGCTACATCGTCCATCTTCTTCTCCAGGTAACTAGTTGCCTTCACACCGATCATGGGGGCATCCGCCCACTCTTTCTTCCACAAGTTCTTTCCTTTCTTCTTCCCCTGAGAGAAGAGATCACTGTAAAGAAGCTCCGCAACACGCTTCCCCTTCCGGAGCACAACTAAACTGTTTTCTTTGACCACCTTGACGTAGCCCCTCCCTGTTAGGGTTGAAAGTATTTTAGCATATGTACTAGGCCTCCCAATACCTTTCTCCTTCATCCACGATACAACCTCGTGGACAGTCGGCAACGGGGGCTTTATGAGGCGTGCTTCTTTAACCTCCGCGACAACAGAGCCTTCTATAGGCGGTAATCTCTTACCGGGCTCAACCACCATTGCCTTATATATTCCAAGGAAGCCTGGTTCAATGACCCCGACGTAGTCGGTCTGTTCTATGCTGGCCTTAGCCTTACACCCATCAGCCTCTTTGAGACATAGCTCCACAGTATAGTTTTCCACAACAACTTTAGCGGGCTTCATCTGGCTCGCTATGAACCTCCTGAATATCAAATCGTAGAGAGAGTAGTGTTCTCTCCTCAACTGTATCGGGAAGTCTAATACCCCCTCTTTCACAAGCTCTCTCAGCCTTTCAGCGTCGATCGGCCTAGTAGGCCTGATACACTCGTGTGCTCCTCCAGTCCCCCATGTCCTAGGCTCAAACAGGTGAGGGTCTCCAATACTCTCAGCAATGTACTGCCTGGCCACTGAAATACCCGCATCGCTGACCCTAGTGCTATCCGTCCTGTGGTATGTTATGAGGCCTATCTCAAACAACTCTTGGGCAATACTCATTGTCTTCGAAGCCGAGAAGCCGAGGACTCTCGAAGCCTCTCCTATCAGGGTGTCCGTGGTGAAAGGCGGTGGAGGGTTTACCTCAACCCCCTCTCTATACCTTGGTCTAGGTATCCTCGCCTCCACTTTCTCCTTGAACGCTTTTAAGATTTTATTGATCGTACGCTTAGACGTAGGCTTAAACTTCTTTCTCTTCGACTCAGATACCTCCTTGTACAATTCCTCTATGAGTTTCTTCAAGCGTCTTTTCTTAAGGGGGGCAATGATTCTCTTCTCGACTCCATTGTATGATATGGTGAGATCAAGCTTGTACTCTCCTGTTTCTTTCCTCTTATCCTCTTCGTTTATAATGTGCATTAGTACGGGGCTCTGTACTCTGCCAGCGCTCCAGTTATAGTTTGGTCTACAACAGTCCAACACGCTCTTAATGTTCTTCTTGGGGTCGCTCATTATTTCATAGCAGTAGCTGGCCCAAAGGTATTTCTGGAGGATCGCCGATAATGTGAATCCAACCCACCTGTCGTCTAGCCTCCTAACAATCTGTGCTTTAACCATGTTTAAGTCCACGTCCTCGGGTGCCGCTATCGCATTTAGAATAGCCCTCTTGGTGACCTCGTGGAATCTAATCCTCTTGATATTCCTGTTAAACGGTTTCAGGAGCACGGCTAGATCCCATGCTATCTTCTCGCCTTCTGTATCGGGGTCTGTGCCTATTAGAACCAGGTCTACCTCCCTAGCTAAGTCGCGTAGGACTTTAACCACGTCGAGCTTCCTCGAGACTATTTTACTGCATGGAGGAGAGTCCTCGGGCTCTTCTGTGAACTGGCGGCCGTCCTCGCACTTCTTTATATCAGTGTACACTGGGATGTACTTGAAGCCTTGTTTTATTACACCGTAGACATCCTCGTCTCTAACATCTTCCCCCTCCAGTTTTTCAAATATGAGATCCCTGCTCCTGCTTGCCACCAGGTCGTATACGTGGCCTCCACTGGCCACTATTGTTAGAACGTAGTTGCCCGTAGCCACCTCGTAGGCTAGTAGGCCCTCGCCCAAGATCCTGATTGACGGTCTACCAAAGAACCTCGCTATAGTCCTAGCCTTGTTAGGTGACTCCACTATCAAGAGGGCTGATCTAACCAATTGTAGCACCTTGCTCTCCTTGACCTCCCCTCTCATAACCTTTGAGACTTCCTCTCTATCCCTGTCTATTTCAGCCATCAACTCCTTCAAGTCTACTTCCTTCAGCTCCTTGATCTGGAATTCTTCGAGAACCCACCGCAACCTCCTAGTTAAACCCCTTAGAAGCCTCATATCGTCTACGACTAGAATGGAGAGGCCTTTTGTTAAACCACCAGGGTAAAGCCTACTCGTCCTACCGCTCGCCTGGATGTAGGTTGTATAGTCGGGTATCATAATGTACTGTTGCCCATTCTCGCTTACCAACGCTACCTCGCCTATGCTACTAAGCTTCACCTTGATATCCTCCCTCGAAATGTACTTCCTGGCCATCTCGAGGGCTGTCACCAAGTCTTTTAGTAGAGGGGTCTCCTCAACATGCTCGCCGTTGAGCTTCCTCTTGAAGTCCTCTCTAACCCTGGCGAGCGCTCCCCCGCTAAGCCTCCTAAACCTCGACGAAAGCCTGCCTACAACCTTCTCAACCTCGCGTTTCTCGTCGCCCTCTAGAACCTCCATGACCGATGAGAGTAGTCTCAAGAGGTCTATAGGGGAGACGTCTTCCAGCCTGCTACTAAACTTGTGGCGTGGCACCCCCGCGAATATAGCGTACCTGACTCTAGCCGGCATGTCGAGGCCTCTGACGAGGGTTCCGTAGTAGACTGCGACGCCTACAAGTACATCTAGTTCACCTTTCTCGAACTCGCTTAGGATCCTAGCGGGTTTCTTGCTGTGGAAAGACTCCGCTTTAACACCGTTATCCCTGAGCAACCCGGCTAATTTATCGGCGTATTCAACGCCTTTATCCGGTGGTACGTAGATTAATCCGCCTCCGCCCAGCCTCTTAACTAGTTCGACAACAGTGCTCTCCAAACCGTCCTCAGGGAGGGTATAGACGTCCACTATATTCCTTAAAGCCTCTGGTCTAGAGCCTGCTACGAAATTAAGGAAAACCTTAAATAGCTTGGGGTAGACCCCTCTAGGCCTACCTGTCGCGGTGTTCACTACGAGGATTGTATCTATCCTCTTCTTAACCTCTTTTAGCTTATCTCCCAGCTCCTCTATCTCACTCTCAACCCTCGCCTTCTCCTCATCGCTAAGCCTCCTACCCAGCATCTGAGCGGTTTTGACGAACCTTATACCCCCATCTATTTCTTCATCCGTTAATCCTATTAGCTTGAGAACTGTCGCGACAGATTTCCTGCTTCTCAGGACAGCATCCACGTCGTCCATTACGATAAGCTTATACTTGTGTCTACTCAAGTATTCGACGTTCTCCAACAGGAATCTGTTTGTGGCCAGGAGAATATTGAAACTCCCCTCATGGATGGCTTTAATAACCTCATCCTTCTCCCCCTTGCCCATTCTACCGTGGAAGAATACTATTCGAAGACACTCCTTGTCATCCTCGCTTTCACATATCCTCAGACCAGCGTTCCCCGCAAGCTCCTTGATCCTGCCGACCGCTTGCACAAGCAAAACCACTGTGGGGAATGCTAGTAGAACCTTAACCCCCCTATCTCTACTGGCTAAGAAGAGGGATATTACAAGCGAGAACAGGGTCTTGCCCATACCTGGCGGGGCTACAATAGTGAAGGAGACGCCTTTAAGCACCCTCTTAGCCCAGGTCCTCTGGGCACTAGAGGGCCTAGCGCCCCTTGTAGCTTTCTTGAAAAACTCTTCGAACTCCCTTACCAGAATCTCCTCTTCGAGGATCCTCTTTATACCTCCATCCCTGTTGGCCAGCCTCTCATAGTACATTTTAAAGAGCTCTAGGTCGTCCAGTTCGTCGATGCCTCTCTCATCAATCCTCGCCTTCAACGATCGGAATTCTTCTTCCCGGAGACAAGTCTCGCATGGAGCCCTGTAGAATAGGCGGAGGTCGTCTACCGCCCCACCGCAATTAGGGCACGCATGCCTGTAAACAGCTAGGGGCTCATCAAGCTTCCTCAAAACAAACTCCATGAAACCAGCCATTCTCTATCCATGTGATAACAACCGTTGAGGGAATACTTATATAATTTTCTCTAGTCGAGAAAACATCTTCACGCGATTACTCCACGCGCCTTAACCACCTTGTCCGGGTATATCACGATCCCCTTGTCGGTTATATCGAAGGGGTGCCTCTTGAGGCTGTGGCTAGTCCCCCTCATCTTCCACACTATGATACTCCGCACGAGCTCACCCTCCACCTCGTCTAGGTCGAGCCTGACAATACCGTCTGCCGCGTGCTCCACACCAGGCCCCCCGAAACCCCTCTCGGTCACCGACACCTGTGAGACTAGTATTGATGTAGTCCCCGTGCCCGATAGCACTTTCTTCAAAGCCAGGAGCACACTCCTAGCCACGGAGGGCTTAGTCAAGTATAGTGTTGAAACACTGTCTATCGCAACCCTCACAGCGTTGACGTCTTTGATAGCTGCTCTGAGGACGTCCACCAGCTCGTTTACATCCGTCGGGTCTTTGACAACGTACTTCTCCCTTTTAGCCGCCTCGCCTATCCCGCCCGTGAAAGCGTCTACAACCGCGAAAACCCCTTGCTGCTCGTATTGTTTCACATCCCAGCCGAACTGCTTCATGTTGATCCTCACCTGAACCGGGTGCTCCTCGAGAGCAACGTAGATACCCGGCTCACCCATCTGGAGCCCGTTCCACAGGAACTGGCTTGCCATTATAGACTTGCCCGTCCCAGGGCCACCGCTCAGCAAGACCACGTTCCTCTTGGGTACACCGCCGTTTAATATCTCGTCGAAACCCGGTATGCCTGTTTTAACTCTTTCAACCATACTACACCACCCTACACTATGGAGTATTCATTTTACCATCTTTACCTAATAAACAGTTACATGGTGTTTTTTCTATCGAAATATTTAATGGTTCTTGATTAAATACATAAACTCCAGCTAGAGTGGTGGCCCGGGTTGAGTAAACCCAGTGAAGTGAAGCTGAGAGTCCTTGAAGCAAGGGCTCCCGATATAGGGAGGAAGATAGCGCGTATCGACGAGAAGGTTATGAGGAGTATTGGAATAGAGGCGGGCGACTATATCGAGGTCATAGGCCCCAAAGGCTCAGCTATAGTGAGGGTGCTACCGGGGAGACCGGAGGACACCGGTAAAGAGGTGATTAGGCTCGATAGCTATATTAGGAGTAAAATAGGGGTCGGCATAAACGAGTATGTTAGGATTAGACTCGCTAGAATAGAGCCTGCGACAAGAGTGGTTCTAGCCCCGCTTGCCACGGACATATACGCCTCCTTCGGGCTGATAATAGACCCCTACTATGTGAAACGACAGCTACCGCCCTACACTCCGGTTAGCAGGGGGGACATTATAGCCATACCCATCCCAGGCTCAGAGCTAAAGATGGTGGTTGTCAACACGCAACCCACGCCAAACGTTTACATAACCGATGGGACGGAGATCGTGATTGAAGAAGAGCCTGTGAAAGAGGAGGCTATTGCGAGGGGGGTTCCAAGGGTCACCTGGGAGGATATCGGCGATTTAGAGGAGGTTAAGGAGAGGATAAGGGAGATAGTTGAGCTACCGCTGAGACATCCCGAGCTGTTCAACAGGCTGGGTATAGAGCCGCCTAAAGGGATCTTACTATATGGTCCACCTGGAACCGGTAAAACCCTCCTCGCCAAGGCTCTAGCCAACGAGATAGGCGCGTATTTTACAGCCATCAACGGGCCTGAGATTATGAGTAAATTCTACGGTGAGTCCGAGGAGAGGCTTAGAGAGGTTTTCAGAGAGGCCGAGCAGAAGGCCCCGGCCATAATATTCATCGATGAGATAGACAGCATCGCGCCCAAGAGAGAGGAGGTTACAGGTGAGGTGGAGAAGAGGGTTGTAGCTCAGCTCCTAGCCCTGATGGACGGTTTGAAGGAGAGGGGTAGGGTCATAGTCATAGGCGCAACAAACAGGCCTGATGCACTCGACCCCGCCCTGAGGAGGCCTGGAAGGTTCGACAGGGAGATCGAGATACCTCCACCCGACAAGAGGGCTAGGAGAGAGATATTGGCCGTGCACACGAGGAATGTACCTTTAGCCGAGGACGTCAACCTGGATAACATTGCTGAGATAACGCATGGGTACACTGGTGCTGACCTAGCCGCCTTAGTCAAGGAGGCGGCTTTAGCTGCTTTGAGAAGGTTTATTAAAGAGGAGGACATCGACTTAAACCAGCCTATCCCCGCAAGCAAGCTTGAGAAGCTTAAGGTGACGATGAGCGACTTCCTAAGCGCTCTCAAGGTTATACAGCCAACTCTGATTAGGGAGGTATTCGTTGAAGTACCCGAGGTTAGATGGGATGACATCGGCGGGCTAGAAGATGTTAAACAACAGTTGCGGGAGGCTGTTGAATGGCCTCTGAAATACCCTGAGATAATCAGCAAGATGGGTATTGAGCCGCCTAAGGGTATCCTGCTCTACGGTCCTCCCGGCACTGGTAAGACCCTGCTGGCTAAGGCTGTTGCGACTGAGAGCGGGGCGAACTTCATAGCTATAAGAGGCCCCGAGATACTCAGCAAGTGGGTTGGGGAGTCGGAGAAAGCCATCAGAGAAGTATTCAGGAGGGCTAGGCAAGTAGCCCCGTGCGTCGTATTCTTCGACGAAATAGACTCGATAGCGCCTGCCCGTGGAGCACGTTTCGACAGCGGTGTGACAGATAGGATTGTAAACCAGCTCCTCACGGAGATGGATGGTATACAGCCGTTGAGGAAGGTTGTTGTAATAGCAGCCACGAACAGGCCGGATATACTTGATCCAGCCCTGCTGAGGCCGGGCAGATTCGATAGACAAGTATACGTCCCGCCACCCGACTTCAAGGCCAGACTCGAGATATTTAAGGTCCACACAAGGAGAGTCCCGTTGGCTGGGGACGTCGACTTATCGGAGTTGGCGAGGCTGACGGAAGGATACACCGGGGCTGATATAGCCGCTGTCGTCAGAGAAGCAGTCATGCTTGCTCTGAGAGAGAGACTTGAGGCGAGGCCTGTGGAGATGAAGTACTTCCTAAAGGCACTGGAGGCTGTTCAACCCAGCTTGACTAAAGAGCAGATTGAGGAGTACGAGAGAATGGCTTCTGAGCTCAAGAAGATGAGCAGTGTTAGGAGGGGTGCTACGCCGACACACTACATGTAGAGAAGGGGATTTTTCTATTTGAAGAGCGAGATACCGTCATCGTTCAACAAGCTCTTATCCACGATAGGTAAACTCGAAGAATTCCTCGCAAAGAAGAGACTGAGGGGTCTACTCGTAATCGCCGGCTCCACAAGCCAGAGACTCGGCTTACTGGCTGGAAGGTCTATCCTATACCATGAGAGGATCAGGCACAGGTATGATAAGAAAAAGAAGTATGCCGGCCTCTACGTCTACCACGACGAGTTCCAGGAAGCGGAGTCTATGAAGACTGTTTTCAAAGACGTCATCGAGGAAGCGAGATACACGGAGTTCGAGTTCGACGTCTACGAGAAGTCCGAGAAATACTTGGGTAAAACATACTCTTACCTCGTGCTGGATTTAACCAGGGATGTGAAGCCGAATGATGTAGGGAAGTTGGCCGGGATCGTCGAAGGCGGGGGTTTAATAATATTCCTGGCCCCAAACTGGGAGAGCTGGGACCACTATTTAACGATCTTCAAGCAGAACCTCACTGTACCACAATACCCTGAGCCAAGACACGTCTTCATAACATGGTTTAAAAACAAGCTTCTAGAACACGACGGCGTAGCCGTATACGATGCGGACAACAACCTTGTTATCAAAAAGTTCTCTCTTGAAAAAGAGAAATATACTAACGTGGAGAGTAGAGAGGTCTCTCCACCGGAGAAAACGCTTTTCCCGGAAGAACTCTACCGCCTCGCCTTAACCGGCGACCAGGTTAGAGTCGTCAATCTAATGGAGTGGTTCTACGAGAAGCCTAAGGGGAGGAAGGTTCTCGTGGTCACAGCGGACAGGGGGAGGGGGAAAAGCTGTGCCGTGGCGATAGGCTCCGTAGGCCTCATACACATGCTCTCGAAGGTTAAGCCTAAGCCGAGGATCCTGGTGACAGCCCCATCGCCGGGTAGCGTCCAATCGTTTTTCACAATGGCGTCCACAGCCCTCGACACCCTGGGCTACAAGTATGAGGTTGTGAAGAAAGGTGGCGACATCATAGAGCTTAGGGGTGGGAAGTTCAGCATTGAATACTGGGAGCCCTTGTCGATACCAAATATCAAAGGGGACCTCGTTGTAGTCGACGAAGCCTCCGGAATACACGTCCCAATGCTCTACAAGATATGGGAGGCCCATAAGAGGACTGTATACGCGACGACGATACACGGGTATGAGGGTGCTGGTAGAGGTTTCTCGGTTAGATTCTTGAGGAGGGTTAAAAGCGATGAGTCAACCGAGGTTTTAGAGTACGAGATGACAGAGCCTATCAGGTATGGTAGAAACGACCCTGTCGAAGAGTGGTCTTTCAAAACACTGCTCCTAGACGCTGAGCCCGCTGAGCTTGATGAGAGGGATCTAAGGGATATCGAGGAGAAAAACCTAGTGTACGTCTCGTACGACCCCTCATACCTCTTCAGCAGGGAGGGCGAGAGCGAGCTCAGAGAGCTGTTTGGGATATACGTGCTAGCGCACTACAGGAATGAGCCGGACGACCTCGGGATGCTGGCCGACGCCCCACACCACTTGATAAGAGCCGTTAAGACGGGGTCTGGGAAAATCGTCTCCGCTATCCAGATAGCGGAGGAGGGTCCTATACAGGGGGAGATGGTGGATGAGCTGCTGAAGGGGGGCAGGATTCCAGGCAATATTATACCAGACAGGTTCCTGAAGCACACTAGGCTACGGGAGTTCGGGGAGTTGAAGGGGTGGAGGATTGTTAGGATAGCTACACACCCCAGCGTGCAGGGTAGGGGTATAGGTAGCTGGGGGTTGAGGAAATTAATTGAAGAAGCCTCTCTAAGAGGGTTGGATTGGGTTGCCTCGGGTTTCGGGGTTAACGAGGAGCTGCTCAGGTTCTGGGTTAAAAACGATTTCAAAGTAGTCCATATAAGCCCCGACAGAAACCCTGTTAGCGGCGAGTACACCGTCCTAGTCGTCCACCCGTTGAACGAGAGAACCCAGAGATTTGTAAGCATCTCCGAGAGGGAGTTTAAAGCCAAGCTCCTCCTAAGCCTGCCGGTCAATTATAGAGATATGGAGCTTGAGGTAGCTAAACTGCTCATAGACTCGACACCCCCTATACTCAACGAGTTTGATAGAAACATACTCACGCCGATCCAGCTCGACAGGCTGTGGGTGTATTGCCTCGGCCCCATGACCTTCGAGGCTGCGGCTGACCTGATGTTCAAGCTAGCAGGCGTATACTTCTCGCTGCCATCGGAGTCTAGGCCGAAGTTGAATAGGCTGGAGGAGCTCGTCCTGCTAGCTAAGACCCTTCAGGGGAGGAGCTGGGAGGAGCTGGAGGAGTTGCTTAAGAAGCCTGCTAAAGAGCTCCATAAGGCCGCTCACGACGTTGCATGCAAGATGTTCGAGTACATCACCGGGGTCAAGCCGGAGAATTATAAGCCTGGGGTCAAATTGGGAGACTACACTAGTAGTAGACTACTCTTCCTCTAGCTCCCCACCGTATAACTCGAGGTTCTTCCTAACCTCTGCCCCAACCATCTTTCTGAGAACCGATAATGGGAGGGCGAAGTCCTCCCTCGCCAGCGCGTAGGGGCCGACGACGACCATCCCCTTCCCATCCACTATATCGATCTCGAACACCCTCTTATCGTGGTCTGTCTGCCTCATTTTCTCAACTACAATAAACCTCTTCAAGTAGCCTCCTACAATCCGCTTCCTGAACCTGAGGATCCCATCGGCGACGTGTTCAACGCCGAAGCCGAAGCCTAGGCTCGTGGTGACAGCGTACTGGCTTGTGAGCACTGTCGTGAAATCCCACTTGCTTAAAACCCTCTTCACCTGGTAGCTGTATTTCCTAGCCATAGCAGGCTTGTCCAGCCAGAAAGCGCTCATGGAGTCTATGACCAGCCTCGTGTGCCCGTGCCCCAGGTACTTCTTAGCCTCTATCACCGTGTTGACAAGCTCGTCTACATCGAGCTCTCTCAAACTCCACGCATCCCCTTTCTCCCCCATCAAAGCGTCTATTATCACGAGATCCCCTCTGTTGACTGCCTGGAGGAAGTCCATGCCCAGGGTTGAAGCCTGCCTTATGATACTAGCCCTGCTCTCCTCTGTCGTAACGTATATACCCTTCTCCCCGTTCACTAAGCCGGCGTTCATGAAGTGGAGTGAGAAAACTGTTTTACCCGTCCCGGGCTCGCCTACGACAGCTATTGTGAAGCCCTTGGGTATCCCCCCTCTGAGTATGTTGTCTATCCCGCTTACACCGGTTGAAAGCCTCTCGACAGACATTACTTTAAACTCCCCTATTCTGATCCTTGACTAGAGGAGTAATTACCTTTAACGCTCCAGCGGTGTTGAGATGACTATAATCCTCAGGGTAGACCCAATCAACCCTGATGAGAGTGCTTTGAGTAAGGCAGCGGAGGTTATTAGGGGAGGGGGGCTAGTGGCGTTCCCGACCGAGACCGTTTACGGCCTGGGCGCAAACGTGTTCGACAGGAAGGCTCTAATGAGGGTATATGAGGTGAAGCAGAGGCCTGTGGACAACCCTCTCATAATACACGTGGACAGCCTGGAGATGCTGGGGGAGGTTGCGAGGGAGATACCTGAGGAGGCCTTCAAGCTTGCCTCGAGGTTCTGGCCTGGACCCCTCACCCTTATACTACCTAAATCCGAGAGAGTCCCCTACGAGGCTACAGGCGGTTTAGAGACTGTCGCGGTTAGGATGCCCGCGCACCCCGTCGCGCTGAAGCTTATATCTAGGGCGGGCGTGCCCATAGCCGCCCCGAGCGCCAACTTGTCTGGTAGGCCGAGCCCCACCAGGGGGGAGCATGTTGTAAGGGACTTGTACTCGAGGGTCGACGTGATTATAGACGCGGGTGAAACCCTGTACGGCGTGGAATCGACTATAGTCAACATCCTTGCTAAGCCCCCTGTGTTGTTGAGGCCGGGCGCCTACCCTGTGGAGGAGGTTGAGAGGGTTCTAGGGGTTAGAATACAGGTGCCGGAGTTCGCCCGCGGCTTATCCGAGGCGGAGAGAGCGATGGCCCCGGGGATGAGGTACAGGCATTACGCCCCTGACACCCCACTCATACTCGTCGAGGCCGGCTCATACGAGGGGGAGGCGCTTAAGAGGCTTAGCATGGAGGTGGCAAGGCTCATCGGGGAGTTTAAAGGGAGGAGGGTCTGCATGTTGTCCTCGAGGGAGACATCGAGTGCTTACACTGGCTTGGGGGTCGAAGTATTCGTTCTCGGTAGCAGGGATAACTTGTTCGAGGTTGCTCGCAACCTCTTCAACGCCTTGAGGTGGGTTGACGACGCTGGGTGTGAGGTGGCTATCGCGGAGGGGTACCCTGAGAGAGGGCTCGGGTTGACGATTATGAACAGGTTGAGGAAGGCCGCGTCGAGGAGGATCTTCATCTAATAACCTTAACGTCAACCCTATACTCTGGGAGATACTGTGCTATGACGCCGTTTATCAAGCTCTTGAGCTTCTCGTTCAATTGGGGTGACTCAGCGTAAAGCCTCACCTCAACGATATTGTAGCCCGGGTAGAAGTGGAGGCTTGCAACAAACCTACCCTCGTACATGACCCTCATGCTGTAGGAGTGTCTCTCAGCCCACAAGCCTCTCCCACGTAGATCCCTGATCATGTTATTGAAGACTCTGGGGTGGACCCCCCGGGGGATGTAGGCCATTCACACACCTCTAGCCAAGTATATTACTCACCAGCCACATAGGTTTATTTGCGTGATGTAGCTCGAAAGGCCTGAATAGTGATGACCCCGCGCAGGTCTGAGGGAAGGAAGCTTGTTGTAGGGTTGAGCGGTGCCAGCGGGTTAGTGTACGGGCTCAGGCTCCTCGAGAACATAAGGCTTGCCAGGACATTCTACGGGAGGGTGTTCGTGGTCTACACCGACAACGCTGTCAAGGTAGCAAGGCTGGAGGAGGGGGTTGACCTGGTGAGCTACCTCAGGGGGCTGGAAGGGGTTGATGCAGTCTACCACAGCAACGACTTATCCTCGCCTCTAGCCAGTAGTAGCAACCTTGTTTCAACCGACATGGTTATAGTCCCAGCCTCCATGAACACTATTGCGAGGATAGCGCAGGGTGTCCAAGACAACCTCCTCACACGCGTCGCAGCAGGAGTGCTGAGGCTCGGGAACAAGCTCGTCGTAGTACCCAGGGAGACGCCTCTATCAACTATAGACCTACGCAACCTATACTTGCTCTCTGAAGCAGGGGCGGTAGTACTACCGGCTATGCCGGCTTTCTACATCAAGCCCAAGAGCGTTGAAGACCTCGTCTTATTCATCGTGGGCAAAGTCTTCGACGCGCTCGGGGTAGAGCACTTCCTCTACCCTAAGTGGGGCGAAGGCCTTTGATCACCTTAGCCTCTTATTGTCCACGTCATCGATAGCCTGCATCTCCCTGAACAGCTCTTCATCTGAGAGGGGTTTAACCTTCTTCTCCAACGCTTTAGCGCACTTGCCGTTTGGCAGGAGGGAGTTTATCCTGCATGAAGCGTACTGGCACTCGCCTCCAATACACTCGCCCCCAGTCAGCCTGCACATCGCTACTTTAAACGTCCTCCCGCGGTAGGACTTCGTCGTCACGAACAGCGCGTTTCTAGCACATTTGAATAAGGGGCATAGAGGGTTGCACTTGTCGTCTATCGGCATAGGTGTCAATCTCTCTCCTTGATGCCTAGGCTGGAACCCCCTCTCCCCACCGCTCCTCTTCCACGTCAATAAAAAGCACCTCTAGACAGCGGGGCAAGCCATGCACCTTAATATGGGGAATGCTCAACCGTATTATTAAGGTTTCCACCAGCCGAACAACAAGTAGTTTATCCTCGACTCAGAGTCGACGACCGCTATTATGAGCTTCTTCCTGACGGAGTGGAGGAGCCTGCCCATCCTCACGATCTCTATCGGGTCTGTCGACTCGTCTACACTGTACACCTGGACGCCGTATGGCGCATGGTCTATTCCAGGCCCATGCCTGTAGACGAGGTAGTCGCAGCCGAACTTCAACCCCCTCCTGACCACAAACCCCCTCTCCCTCAAATCCTTGTAGACAGCGTAGAGCTCCCTGAACCTGTTCACCCTCTCCAACCCTACCGAGTACAACTGCTCAGGGGTTAAGCGGGTTAGACCGCTCTCTCCCTGCGCGTATACGTTTAAGAGGTTCTTCTCAAGCAAGTACAGTGCTTCTATCAGGGATAGCTCTAAGGGTGCTCTCTCGCTCTTACTCCTAGGCTTCTCAACGCCTAGGAGAGACCCGTAGAATGAGGTCCAATATATCTCAGAGCCGCAGGCAGGGTCTGGAACTATCACACGGTTGTGGAGGAGGAGCGAGATGCATTTCCTTATGTCGAAGCTGTTTTCAACAGTGCTATGAACCGTATCTCCTCACCGATCATTTTAGCGGAGTCGCATATGTCCTCTATGAAGTCGACTATCTCTTTACCGACCATTAAAGCCACGATGTTGCCGCCGTGGATTGTATACAGGTTGAAAGTTGTATTCCTGTAGAGCTCATCGGCGTAAGCCTCCAACTTGCTGACCTCGTTGGAGTCGCTGATGCTCTTCCTAGGGTTCAACCTGAGCTTCTCAAGGGAGTCTCTTATCAACGCGAGCTGTCTCCTAGCCGTCTTCAGCAACTCCACTATGTTGTCGACGATCTTCTTGTCGAGCCTTATATTGCTCTCCTCAAGAAGCAACAGCCTGTACCCGGCTCCATCCGACAACTGGGCTATTCTGTCAAGCCCCTGCACCACCGCGATGTAGGATCTAGCGTTCGTGAACGCCTCCCCCGCCCTCATGATATACTCCATTATCATTACTTTACCCTCCTCAGCCTTGTTCTTCAACTCCCTTAGCTTCGGGTAGACTCTACCTACGTTGCTCCCGCTAGCGTAGACGCTGACAGCCTCCTCCAGGATTGCCACAGCATCCTCTACATCCCTCGTTAAAGCTGTCAGGTAGTCTATGCTGTTCATCTCGGCTATAGATGACTCTGCCGGCATTATTTACCCCTATTAGCTTTACATGCCAAAGGGTATTTAAAGAACACGTAGTGGTTCCATGAGGGTCGCTGTCGTAGACGCCCTGGCTAGAGGTAGAGGGGTCAGGTACTCGACTTTCGACGTCGTGGGGGCGGGGCCGCGAGTAGTGGCGGGTATAGCTGAGACCCTTGGCCACCGGGTGAGGCTGCTCACCTACGAGGAGGCTGTCAGCGGGGGCCTAGATGCAAGCGGTGTGGACGCGGTTTTCATCAGCGCTATGGCAACCGACATGGGCGCTGTAGTCAACTTGTCTAGGCTTCTAAAAAACAGGGGCAGAGACACCGTGGTCGTGGCGGGCGGGCCCATAGGCTTCTCGTGGAGGCAGCTCCTGAGCCGTACCGGGGACGTAGACTTTGTCGTAGTGGGCGAGGCAGAGCCCGTGCTACCAAGACTCCTCGACGCGCTGGATCGAGAGGGTTTAGAGGGGTTGAAGACGGGTGAAGTCCCCGCACTAGCCTACAAGACTGGCAGCGGGGAACCCGTGCTCGCCTCCCCGCATCTACACGCGTCAGTCCAGGAGATCACGAGGTTCAAACACTGGAGCAGGGTAAGCCTCGTCTACAAGCCTGTTGGAGTCTACAGGTACTACGTCGAGGTCGCTAGGGGGTGTAGCAACTTCTACAGGCCTATTCTAAGAGAGCTGGGCTGCGTGAAGTGTATGCTGTGCCGTTCAGAGGTTCTCGAGGCGAGGTTCAGGTGCCCGGCTAACATACCCCCAGGCTGCGGCTTCTGCAACGTCCCCTACATGTTCGGGCCGGCCAGGTCTATACCAGTGGATTACATCAGAGAGGAAGTGGAGGGTTTAGTGGGGGATGGAGCTAGGAGGATCGTCCTGAGCGCACCCGACTTCCTCGACTACGGCAGGGACTGGGTTGTCAAAGGCCCTCTCACAGACCCCTGCAACCCGCCGGCCAACGTCGACGCTTTAGAGGCCCTCTTGTCCTCCCTGAGCAGTTTAAGCGTGTTCGAGAGGGGTGAAGGCGTATTAATGGTGGAGAACATTAAGGCATGCCTCGTGGATGAGAGTGTTGCCAGGGTCTTAGGGAGGTACCTGAAGGGAACCACGATTCACATAGGCCTCGAAACAGGGGACTTCGAATACAATAGGGATGTCCTGGGGAAGCCTATCGGGTTGGAGCAGGTCGCCAGGGCCTCCAAGCTTCTCAGGGACGCTGGTCTAAGGCCCTACGTCTACTTGATGTACGGCCTCCCCCTTGCCTCGCGTAAAGTGTACTATAAGACTTTAAGCGGGTTGAAGGTGCTGGCTGAGAGCGGGGTGGAGAAGATCACCCTCTACAAGTACATCCCGCTACCGGGGACAGCCTTCGAGAAGCTGGGCACACCAGTTCTCTCCGGGGAGGTCTCAAAAGTGGTGGGGGAGTTGAAGAAGCGGATAGCGGAGTATAATTTGAACTTGAAGAAGCAACTCCTGGGTAGGGAGCTGGAGGTATACCTCTTGTACAGCGGGGGCAGGTTCTACGGCTACCCGGTCAAGCACGGGCCCGTTGTCTTCGTTAAGGGCGTTAAGTCGAGAGGGTTCAGCGGGTGCCGGGCTGTCGTCAGAGTGGTGGGCGTTGGGGAGAGGTATGTTACGGGCTTGCTCGAGAGGATCACCGCCTGCTAGGGGGATGGGCCCGCGGGGATTTGAACCCCGGACCTCCGCCGTGTGAGGGCGGCGTCCATACCAGGCTAGACGACGGGCCCTACTATTCTTCATGGATTATCACGGGTTTAATAAACGTGTACTACCCGCCCTCCTGTTGAGCCCCACCCGGTTTCCTCACGAGCTCCGCGAACCTGTCTCTGACAGGCTCGTAGACCTTCTTGTAGAACTCCTGGGGGTCTAACAACACTCTATCGGGGAACCGCTTCACATACTCTACAGCCGCTTTCCAAGCCTCCTCGTAGGGTATCCCGGACGCCTCTATCTTGTATGCTATGTTCCTATCGTAGTCCATGGGCGTCTGCTCCACGCCCCCTATCACGTAGTAGCCGTTCGGCGAGACCTGCGCCCTCTCGCCTCCCAGGGAGTCCCATTTAAGCTCTTCATCCCTGTAGCTACCTGCCGTCTTGAAGACCTCTCTAACCCTGTTCAGAAGCCTCCTGGAGGTCGGCCCATAGTATTTAGCCCACGCGTAGAATATAGCTCTGTTCAAGCCCCAGCTCTTAGCCTTCTCGACATCCCTCTTCAACACGTAGTATCTCGCGGCCTGGAGCAACCCCATCACCTGGAACCTGCCTATTCTAGGCACCTCAACCGCCTGCTCCACCGCCGTTGGGGCTACCTCCACCTTCTTCTCCGGTGTCTTCTCGACCGCTATCCTCGTGTGCTCTCTACCCGCGACCTTGCCGAGAGCCTTCAAAGCCTTCTCAGCGAGCTGATCCCCCTCACCCTCCTTGAAGCTCCTCCACGCCTGGGGGTCGTGCCTCGGGCTAGTTGGGTTAGACCAATCCGGGTTGAACTCGCTTAGCCTACCCGGCTTGAACGCGACTGCGACCCTGTTCTTCTCCCTGTGGAGGCTTAGAGGAGCTGTGAAAACCCTCTTGGGGTTGACTATGTTCTCCACCTTGACGCAGCCCCCGCAGCCCTTTATGATCTCCAGGAGCCTGCCCTCAACAGCCTGGAGGGTGTACTCGGCTACAGCCCAGGCTACTTCAACCGGGGTGTGCTTCCCGGTCACATTGGTGAAGGCGTTCTCGTTCACCCTCACGTGGAAGCCGTTCCCGCTCCAGAGGATGTACACGCTCTCGGACAAGCCCTCGTTCTCGAGGAAGCTTGTTATAACCTCAACCACCTCGACACCCTTCCTCCACGCTGTCCCGAAGTCATCTCCCTCCAAGTCGACGTCGATGAAAGGCGTGGCCTTCTCCACGTTCAAGTCGTAATCCGACTCAACATCCCGCTTGCTCTCAAGCCTCTTGTAGACCTCGATGCTACCGTAGATGCTCCGCGGGCTTAGCATAATGTACTTCGAGAAGAGGGCGTAGACGTCAGAGGGCTTGGAGACGACGAGGGGTTTCTCCCCATCCCACCTAACCCACTTCTTACCAACACCCTCTAACCCAACCCACCTCCCCTTCAGGAACTCGTAGATCTCCTCTTGAACACTCCTCTTACTATAATACGCTAGAACCGCAAGGGACACTGCGAGCCCCACCACTATACTCCATGAAGGTGTGTTGAAAAACAGTGAGACCTATAGCCGGCTCGGATTAAATGAGACTAAACGGGGACGGTCTTAGGCGATTGGCCGGGGTACCGGCTTCTCCACGCGTGTTTTCCCGTGGATTACAGGCCCGGCCGCCCAATGTGGGTGAAGGGCTTGAGGGATCGTGTTGAGCTCCGGTGAAACCGCGCGGCGAAAGACGGGAGACCGTGCCCAACAACTAAGTTCTGCGGGTTCAATGGTAAAGAGGAGGCTCCCGCCACCTTGTAGCATAGATGGAAAAACCCTGCGGGGGGAGTCTATTGAAACATATTACTACTGTAGCCCGCATTATTTAACTCAGGTGGTTTATTGAAAACTTTAATGATAGTTGTAGACGGGTTATTCGACGAGCCTTCACCACAACTAGGGGGTAAAACCCCTCTTCAAGCGGCTGAAACAAGCACGTTGCGTCTCTTATTGGAGAAGTCTATGGTGGGTGTTATTGAAAACCCTGTCGAGGGAGAGGTGACGAGCGATGTTGCTGTAGCGAATTTACTAGGCTTGGAGGCATCCAACATAGCCCGTGTACCTCGTTCAATCCTCGAAGTCATCTCCGAAGGTCTTGAATTCAAGGACGGTGATCTCGCTCTTCATTGTAATTTTGCCACCATAGACCCCGCCGCACTAAAGGTGATAGATAGGAGGGTTGCCAGGACGCTTACCCGCGGGGAGGCTAAAATACTTGAAAGAGATTTGAATGAGGGGATTACACTCAACGACGCCTCGTTCGCATTCCGACATATCGTGGATTATTTTGGAGTGCTGATCCTGAGAGACAGGAGTATTGAGCTCTCGGACTCCATCACCGACACTGATCCCTGGCGTGAGAAAGATGAGAAAGTCTTAAAGTATAGCAGGCCGTTGTCAGCAGACCAATCTTCGCTACGTGCATCAAGCCTCTTAAACGAATTCACGGATAAGGCTGTGAGATTGCTGGAGAGACACCCAGTGAACTCGTTCAGGAGGATGAAGGGTCTTCTACCAGCTAATGCTTTGTTGTGTAGACAGCCGGGCAGTAGACTTCCAAGGGTTGACAGAGGGTTTAAACAAATATTTGGAGGTGAGGGGTGTTTCCAAGCCAGGTTGCCAACTGAGAGGGGGATAGCTCTACTACTAGGGTTGAAACCCCTCCCCCTACCCCTCGTGGAACCTTCCGAGAACCTCGGGGCATTCTACTACGAGAGAGCCCGAATAGTCGCGGAAAACCTGGAGAAATGCGATTTCATATATGTCCACATAGATGAGGCCGATGACGCAGCACATGATAGAGACCCCTCGAGGAAGAAGTTCGTGATCGAGACTATAGACGAATTCTTTTTAAAACACGTCTACGAGGCAGCTAGAAGGTTGGGCGCTGCCCTCATTATAACAGCCGACCACTGGACTTCATCGAGGACGGGCCACCATCTTAACAGACCCGTCCCGGTGTTAATATATAGGGAGAATCTCAAATCCGGTGCCCCTGGAGTGTTCTCAGAGGATGTTATAGATAAAGGGTTTGAATTCCGGGTGAAGGCTATAGATTTCCTCAGAAAGATTGCTTTGGGCCAGTAGGCCAGCTAGCTAACTCTCCTTATGGCACGAGAAACTTCAAGTCTTTTTTACTTATCAACAAGTATAGGTTATCGCCTATATTCAATGTATTAGCCAAGCTTGTTGAGACAAGAGTTATCAACTCGTAGCCTTGGACATCAACATATATTTCTGTCTCGGAGCCGTAGAATAGTTTGTCTATCAGCTTCCCCTCAAGTACGATATTGTCTCTTCCAACCTGTTCTGGTGGTTTAGGAGAGACGTGTAGAGTATCTGGTCTTATAGCCACATACATCTTCCCTTCAACGGCATCTATGTTGAAGTCTTTGAGGGAGAATTGTTTGCCAAATAATTCAACTGTATCCTTACCCACCTTCACCTCGAAAATATTCTTGTACCTCAAGAATCTCGCGACGAAGAGTGTTCTAGGTGAGTTGAAGACGCTGTCCGGTGAACCTACTGCCTCAATCCTCCCCCTATTCATGACTGCTATCCTGTCGCTTAAACTGAAAGCCTCGTCTTGGTCGTGCGTCACGTAGATCGCTGTTACACCTGTTTTACGCTGGATATTCTTCAACTCTCTCCTAAGCTCTATTCTAAGGAGGGCATCCAGGTTGCTTAACGGCTCGTCTAGTAGGAGGACGTCTGGTTCCCTCGCGAGTGCTCTAGCCAAGGCGACTCTCTGTTGTTGTCCTCCGCTCAGTTGCCTAGGATACCTGTTTTCAAAACCCTCTAGTTTAACCAATGATAGAAGCTCTTTAACCTTCCTCCTCACCTCGCCCTCGCTGTATTTCTTGAGTTTTAGAGGGAAGGCTATGTTCTCGAAAACCGTCATGTGGGGGAATAAAGCGTAGTTCTGGAAGACGAACCCAATATTCCTCCTCTCAGGGGGTAGGTCGTTGACAACTACTTCACCTATGTAAATGCTACCCTTATCCGGTTTCTCGAAGCCCGCTATCATCCGAAGAGTAGTTGTCTTCCCGCAACCGCTCGGGCCTAGGAGCGTGAAGAATTCCCCTTTATTCACCTCTAGACTAACATTGTCTACAGCTATTGTCGAGCCGAAAGATTTGGATACCCCGACGAGCTTGACTTCCTTCAACGAACCACCTCCACGTACCTCGCTATCGCCTTACGGGAAAGGTACGCAACTAGGAAGGATGTTAAGACGCTCACTATTATCACTAGGAGTATGATGGCGCTCGCATTCCAAGCGTTTTTGAAGAAGTACTGGAATATCGCGATAGTGACAGTCCTATACTGCCATGGCGCTAACAGGTTGGCCATTTCAAAGTCCCCGAAGGATACTGCGAAGGCTAGTAGCATAGCCCCTATTAATCCATGGTAGATGTTTGGCAGGATCACCCTGTAGGTTGCTGTGAAAATACCTGCCCCAAGGCTTCTAGCAGCCTCTATCAGAGTTTTCATGTCTATCATCCTAGCAACACTGTAAAGGTTCCTGAAGACGTAGGGTGAGACTATTGTTAGATGAGCGAAGACGAGTATCCAGTAGGTTCCACCTAGGATTGTCGGCCTATAAACCTCGTATATGGCCAGCGCGATGAGGATGGCGGGTAGCATCAACGGTATTAGAACGGAGACCTCCACGAATGTGTGCATCCACCTACTTCTCTCCCTCAGAAACAGGAACATTATCACGAGGAGGTACATGGTCACCGAGACAACTGAGGTTATGCTGGCTATCAGCAAAGAGGAGTAGAGGCTTCTCAACACGAATGGGTCTTCTAGCAGGAATTTCAGGTTGTTGAGCGTCCATATCTCGGGTAATATAGAGTACTCCCATTTCAAGGCGAAAGCTCCGATCACCGGTATAAACGAGACTAGGAAAATATACGAGATGATGGCGAAGAGAGTTATATAGCTTACAAGCTTAGAAAACACGTAGAGAGCGTCGGAAAGCCTCAAACCACACCACCCGCCACTTTCTTTAAGAGTCTATTGTAGATCAACGCTAGGGGGATTGTTATCATGGCTATATTCATGGCGAGAGCGCTTGCTAAATGCGGCTCGTACGTTACATCGCTGAGCAACATTATTATCCGGAGGGTTATGAGGTTGCCTCCTCCCCCAACGAGGGCTAGAGCAGTACCATACCCGCTTATCGCGATAATGAACGCCTGGATAAAAGCCGCCACGAGCCCTGGCGCTACTACGGGTAGGACGACTCTGAAAATGGTCTGGAAGACCCCGGCCCCTAAACTCCTAGCCGCTTCGATCAAAGATTTATCCAGCGATAAAAACACACCACTCAGCGTGATCGAGGTGAAACCTATTAGGAAAGACTGGTATGCGAGTATGAGGCCGCCGTAGCTTCTCACATTGAAAACATCCGGTAAGTAGAACCCAAAGTATCTTGCAAGGATGTTAGTCAAAATACCTGAGGTGCCTAGGAGTATGACCAGCGAGAACGCTATCACAAGCCCCGGGTATATTATTGGAAGTAGAAGAACCGACCTTATGATATCTCTCACTGTAGGGGATAGTAGTGTGAAAGCGTATGCCAGTAAGGCTCCGAAAAGCGTGCTTAAAGCAGCTGATTCCAGGGAAATAACAACACTATTCTGTATAGA